>JAANMY010002717.1_pt1 | contig 16036 bp, 13 predicted proteins | sample 7279691 | NCBI WGS metagenome assembly JAANMY01 (sample SAMN14094543, study PRJNA606508) | bioreactor metagenome | isolation source: A lab-scale SPAN reactor treating ammonium-rich wastewater day 388 | place: Ireland: Galway | collected 2018-02-07
ACGTTCGTACCCTGAATTCAGGAAGTAATTTCTGCATTCATATGCTGAGAAGAGCGGCAGTATGCTGCCGATTGTTTTTCACAAAGCATCGAATGACCTTGCCATGGCCTTTCTCAAAAGGTCCTTGAATTTTGCAAAGACCTGTTCGATAGGATTGCGGTCTGGAGAATACGGTGACAGGTAAAGGATACGAGCGCCTCTGGCTTCAATGAGTTGTTCTTTGATCGAATCCATATCACCCTTTGATCAGGCGTTCGATATGGTACAGCAACTCTTCCTCCTGATAAGGCTTGCCCATGAATTCATTCACACCCAGTTCTTCCGCCACCTTACGGTGCTTGTCCGCAGTGCGTGAAGAAATGATGATGATCGGGAGGGTATGCAGTTGCGGGTTGTCACGTACTGCCCGAATCAGCTCAAAACCATCCATGTGCGGCATTTCGATATCGACCAGCATGATCGCGGGTGTCGTTTCACGCAGCAGCTGCAGTGCTCCCACACCATCCTTGGCAATCAGGATTTCATAGCCCTGCCGCTCCAGCAGGCGACTGGTGACTTTGCGTACCGTCAGTGAATCATCGACGATCATCACGACCGGTGCAGTAGCAGAAGGATGGATATCCGAGGCATTGACCGGTGCAACCGGCCCTGCAGACAGCAGCTCCTGCACCTGCTCGCGCTGCAGCAGCCTGATCGGGTCGATGATCAGCACAACGCTGCCATCCCCCGTGATGGTGGCACCTTCGATGCCTGGTGCACGAGACAGCTGCGGACCGACGTTCTTGACCACCACCTCGCACTGGCCGACCAGTGCATCGGCATGAACAGCCAGTCGTTCATGCCCTGCCTGTAACAACACGATACGGTTGTGACGCCGGATTTCAGGAAAAGTATGCGGCACACCCAGCAGATGCGGCAGATAGATCAGCGGGAAGCGATCATCATTCCATGTCAGATGATGTTCCCGGTAAGCCATACCCAGTGTTTCTGAATTCATTTCCAGCACATGTACCACGTTCGCAGCCGGAATGGCATAGGTGCTGTCGGCTGCTCTGACCATCAGCGCCTGCGTTACCGCCAGGGTCACCGGCAGACGCAGCGTAAAGGTGACACCCCGATTTTTTTCCGAGGTCACGGTAATATTGCCGCCAATCTCGCCCAGCTCGTTTCTGACGATATCGAGGCCGACTCCCCGCCCTGCCATATCCGTCACATTATCCAGCGTGGAAAATCCATGTGTGAAGATCAGCGGATACCACTGTTCATCATTCTGTTCATTTTCCGGATCATCCAGGCCAAGCTGGTGTGCTTTGTCACGGATACGCCCGGCATCCAGCCCGATACCATCATCCCGCAATACCATGACGATTTCGCTGCCTTCCTGATGCAGATCGAGTGTGATCTGCCCGGTTTCCACCTTGCCGGCCTGCAGGCGTTCTTGCGGTGTCTCGATGCCATGCACCAGCGCGTTACGCAGTAAATGTTCCAGTGGAGAGCCTATTTTATCGATCACACTCCGGTCGAGTTCGATATCCTCTCCCTGAATCGTCAGGCTGGCCTGTTTGCCAGTATCTTTTGCCGCCTGTCTGACCACACGGTAGAGACGCTCAGAATAATGTCTGAATGGAACGGTACGAATATGGACCAGATCCTGCTGTAAACGGCGATTCAGATGTGCCTGCTGATCCACTGCCATATCAGCAGCCCGCCGCATTTCACGCAGACTTTTATGGATGGTGACCACATCATCCATACTTTCTGCCATCAGCCGGGTCAATTCCTGGAAACGTGTGAAATGATCCAGCTCCAGCGGGTCGAAATCAGCCTCATCGGTTACCGAAGGCAGCGCGCCGGAGGGAATCCGGGTTTCAGCCAGCAACTCGATTTCACGCAACTGACCACGCATACGATCCACACTTTCACCCAGATCCTGCAGAGACTGCTCCAGATCATACAACTGCGCTTCGATGCGGGAACGGATGAGGCTCGACTCTCCCGATTCGTTGATCAGGCGATCTATCAGCTCCGCATCGACCCGCAGAACTGTTTTGCGCACAGGCTGATCGTCCTCTGCAATTACGGGGAAAACGGGAAGATCCGGTCGTATCCCGGTTTCCTCAATCGGCGAAACAGGCTGCGGCACGGGTTGTAGGGAGGATCTCAACTGTTCGATATCATCCAGGATGGTATCGAATCGGCTTTCAAGCCGATCGAGCAGTGCTGCTGGCACAGCCTGGTCGTATGTAGACTCGATATCGCTTTCCATCTGGTGCGCCTGATCACTTACCTGCAGTGCGCCAGCAATGCGAGCACTGCCTTTCAGTGTATGTAATGCACGCAATACCGCCTTGCGTGCAGCCACCTGCTCAGGCTGTCTGCGCCATGCCCGCAGATTCGTTCCAATTTCGGATTGCAGTTCCTGTGCTTCTTCGAGAAACACTTCCAGCAATTCCCGATCCACACCAGTGGATTCAGCCTCGGTTTCAGTCGACTGAACTGGTGAAACCGGCAACGTAACAGCAGATTCCTGTAACAGGACAGGAGCGATTTCCGCCAGAATTTCACTCGCCTGCAGCTCGGCAGATTCAGGTTTGATACATTCAGATTCAGCCGGCTCCGTTTCAGGCATTTGAGCCGACACTTCTTCCAGAAGACGTGCCAGCTCGTTCGTCGTTTCTTCCCCTGCCTGTAATGTTTCAATCGAGGGATACTGATGATTGCGGATGGCCGTCACCATGTCATCCAGCAAATTTACGGCCGCCGTCATGTGAGGCAGTATCTGTGGTCCCGGCATACCTGAAGTCATCAGCAGGCGATTGAACCAGCGTTCCAGCACTTGTCCGGTCTGTGCGATGAAATCCAGCTCCAGTGCGCGTGCGGTGCTGGTCAGAGTATGCGCCGCCAGCATCGACTCATGGGAAATCGACAGAATGGTATTACCTTCGGACAACCCAAGCGCCTGCTTGAGAGTATCAACATGGGTGCTGGCTTCCTTGATGAAAATGCTGAACAGCTCGGCCGGTACTTCGATCTTCCCGATTTGCACCATCGTTTCGGTTACAGACTCAGCTTCCGCAGCAGAGGGAGATACAACGGGTTCCACGGTCCATTCAAGACTCGTTTCCTGCTCAGGCACGGCAGACAGAGGGAGTACAGGAATCGTAGCGTCCATGGCCGTCTGTTCTTCCGTGCCGTACATCATTTCCCTGATCCGATCGAGCAAGTGCTGCGCCCTGATTTCTGCGGTACCGTTCTTTTTCAGGCTGGCACACCAGTTGCAGAACTGTCTGTGGCTTTCCGCCAGCAAATCCAGAAGTTCACCGGTTGCCGGTTTCTGCTCACTCAACCAGCGGTTCATGAGTTGCTCGATACGCCATGCCACTTCGCTCAACGCTTCCAGTTTCACCATGCGGCCACTACCCTTGAGAGTATGAAAGTCGCGGCGAATGGCGGTCAGTGCAGCCAGATCCAGATGATCGCCGTAACAGGCTTCCAGGTGTGCTGCGATACTTGCCAGCACATCAGTGGATTCATCGAGAAAAATCGCCAGCAGTTCGGGGTCGTACAGCTGATCCGTGGCGGCTTCAGATGGCATTTCAGGAGCCGTGAGTGCCGGTTCGGCAGAGATTGCCGGAATATCTGTTGACAGAGATTGCCCGGCCAGCTTCTGATTGAACTGATTGATCGTCGCAGTAAGAATTTCCTCGGAATCCGACTGGGCATTTCTGAGTGCTTCGATATAAAAACCGAGGCCACTCAGCGCATCGGCCAGCAGAATCTGTTCGGCCTGATCCAGTGGCCGATTCGGATCAGTCAGTTTTTCAACGAGATCGCGACATGAATCGAGCAGTGTACCGGCCCGATCCAGTCCGAGCATGAGCAATACCCCGCTGATCTGGTTGAACAGTTCCGGCAGAACCGGCAGATCGTTCCGTATTTCCGGTTCAAAAAAGAAGCGATCGAGGATATCTTCGACTTGAGCCAGGTTGGTGAGCACTTCCTGCGCCACCTGCTTGAGCAGCTTCTTCTCCTGGGCGAGGTGCCCTGCCTGATCCGGGCTGGGCAGATCGGGCAAATCGTCTTCATTTCCCTTTCCGGTGGTCACCGCACGGATGCGGGTAGCAAGCACCTCGACCTGGGCCGGAAATTCCGGTGACAACCGATGGAAATTGTCGATGGCATTCTCGGTCAGCAACAGGGATGAAGCAATGTCGAGCGCAATCCCCTCATTCATGCTCTGCGGGCGAATACGCAAATAGGACAAGGCGCCATGGATGACACCCGCCAGTTTCTCCAGCGGTGGACAATTCACCCGTGCAGCCTGGGTTCTGAACCGTTCGACGAGCGCCAGCAGCGAGGAGAGATTTTCCTGATCCTCGGCGTTGAATCTGCGCCACCGGTCGTTGATGTCCTCCAGCAGAACACGCATGTTCTGCAAATCCGAAGCAGTTGCCTCTTCGTCCAGGATGGATTCGTCGAGATGCTCCCGGTTGTCTATCGTGGACAGAGGAATCTGCCAGTCATAAACGCGCCCGATTTCCTGCAGACGCTCACTCACCGGCTGGCTGCGAGCTACCCGATAAAGCAGTTCTCTCGTCAGACGATCAGCAACGGTATGCGATTCCTTGTTCAGATGCCTGATTTCCTGCTCGATCTTGCCGCATAATCTGCGGGCCGATTTATCGGCGGCCTGTACCTGATGAAGCAAACTGTCCAGAAACCCCGAAGAGATCCACCAGAATTTTCGCTGCTCGATGGGAGCGGGCAGTTTCTCGACCGAACGCACAGCTTCTACCATTTTCTGCAGACTGTGTCTGTCTTCCGCATTTTTCAGCCAGCTCAACAGACCTGACTGGAATTGTGCACGCGCCTGTTTGGCGGCCTCCTGCCGGGAGGAATCATCCAGATCCGGCTCCACCGGCTGTAACGGTAACGATTCGCGCACATCCGGGAAAAACAGATCACTTTCGGAAATTTCTTCCAGCCCCTGTATCTGCATGATTTTCCGGTAGACCGGGAACAGTCTGACCGGGTTATCCGTCTCACCATCGATCAGCGCATCCAGATAACGATAAATGGAACGGATTGCCTGCCGGGTGACGGTCAGCACTTCCGTATCCGGCTCGGTACGCCGTTCCTGCAAGGCAGTGAGCAACGCTTCCACATTATGACCGACGAACGCAACGCCATTCAGCTCCAGCATTTCCAGCATGCCATTCAGCTGATGCATGTAGTAGCGGCATTCTTCGATCTGTCTGGTATCGTCGGTATCCGTGGCATAGGAATCAAAATGACGATGGATCAGGGTAAAAATCTGCTCGATGGCTTCTCTGATCCCCATGACGGATGAGATGTTTATCCTGGTTGCAGTGTTCATGATGCGGCCTTATTGAGTCCTGAGGTTGATAACATTTCTGCTTTGTTGGAGCGTGAGTGTGCAGGTTACGCTGTCACACCTTGAAACTGGCGACGGATGATTTCAAGTCAGTGACATGTTCGGTGATCTGTTTGATGGAATCAGCATTCTGCTGGGTACCGCGGGAGGTTTGACGGGTAATGGACAAAATATCCTCCATACTTTTGGCTACCTTGTTGGAAACACGGGTTTGCTTGTGTGTCGCTTCGGTAATTCGAATCACCAGTTGCGCCAGGCGCTTCGACACCGTTTCGATTTCTTCCAGAGCACTTCCCGTGGTATTGGCGCGCCTTGCACCTTCAACCACCCCTGCCGTACTGCGCTCCATCGCAATGATGGTGTCCTGCGCATCCCCCCGGATGTTGCGAATCAGCGTACTGATCTGCCGGGTTGCTTCGGCCGAGTGTTCGGCCAGTCGCTGTATTTCCTGAGCAATGACAGAGAACCCTTTTCCGGCATCACCCGCTGCCGTTGCCTGGATAGAAGCATTCAGCGCCAGGATATTGGTCTGCTCGGTAATATCTGAAATCAAGGTGACGATCTCACCGATCTCCTGGGAGCTTTCTCCCAGCCGCTTGATCCGTTTGGAGGTTTCCTGGATGTAAACCCGGATTTCGTTCATACCGGCCATGGCATCCTGAACGGCATTGGCACCACTCTCTGCTGCATGCAGCGTTTGTCTGGCCACATCCGCGCATTCTTCCGCCGAGCCGGATACTGCCTCCAGCGATTCGGCGATTCCCAGTACGGCAACCGTGGCATCTTCGATTTTGCCTGCCTGTTCCCGGGTGGCATCCAGCAAATCGGATGAAATACTCTCTGCCTGATGGGAAGCGCTCATCACCTGAAAACTGGCGTGATTCACTTTCCTGACCAGTTCCTGCAATGCCTCGATGGTCAGGTTGATCGAATCGGCAATCGTGCCGGTAATATCTTCGGTGACGGACATCCGGGCAGTCAGATCGCCTCCTGCCGGTATCTCCATTTCATCGAGCAGACGCAGTATCGCCTTCTGGGTGGTTTCGACATTTTGTTCACCCTGGTGGATATGCTTGCGCAAACTGGTGGAAAACAGATGAATGAATACCAGACTGCTGATGATGGTCAGTACGGCCGTCAGATAAAACAGCACGGTTGTGAGCATGCCTGCATTATTGTTGTGCTCAGTGATTGCCTGTTCGATCTGGCTGACCAGTGTCGACAAGCTGTCGCTGGCTGAGAAAGTTTCATGTATTGCATGCCAGGCGCCGGTTACTTCCGGTGTCAGTCTCTGAGCAACACGCAAAAGATCTTCCAGTGCATTGAACTGGACACGAATCTGGGACAGTGTCCCGGAAGAAAGCTGATTGCCCTGCACAGTCGAATACAGCCAATCCCGCCCTTTTATCAACGTTTGGATCATCCCGGTTATTTGTTCAGATTCAACTGACTGCTGATCCGCCGGGCTGGAAACCTGGAACCCGCCCTCTATCAGAGAACGGACACTGCCGGTAATGAACTGGACAAGAATTTTTACGGTTTCGACTGCTACTGCCTGGTTGAATGCGTGCCCTGTCTGTGTCAGTTCGACAGAGAATTCCTGCAACTTTTTTTGCAAACCATGATTGACCAGATCCACCCGTTTCAGAATTTCTGCCAGACTGACCAGAGCCTCCCGGCTTTCCAGAATCTGACGAGCCCGGTTCTCCTTGATGCGCAATGTGTTCCGGAATGTCTTGAACAAATCTGCTGGCAGCAGTTCAGCTATGGCCGGGAGAGTTTCCCGCTGATATTCCCCCCCGTATTGCAGCAAGGTTGCGTAATGATTCAACTGGTCGAGGTTATTGCGCAGTTGCACAAAAGCCTGCTCGTTACCGCGCAGCGCCTCCGGAGAAACGATGGTCAGGTGCTGGATATTGGCATGAATACGTCCGACTATTTCAAGCGAAGCAGTATGAGTGCGTGCCTGTTGAGTATCGATGCGCAGCATGATCAGAGCAATCGACAGAAACAGAACGGACAATACTCCGGAAAACCACGACTGGCGGAAGATCTGAAGATATCTGGTTACGGGGAGCAGTACAGTCATATTGTTGGCATTGTTATAACCTGTCATACGCTGGAAATAAACCTCATCTTTAATGGAACTTCTGTCAGAACCACTCCCCCGGCATTCCAGCGAATTCCTGAAAAGCCGATATTATGATGACATAATTCCAGTGCAATAGGATAGTCGCAGCCTTTCGGGTACAAAAATCGGAAGAAATTCGTAAAACTCTTCTTTATCGTGCTTTTGAAACGAAGTGTTTCTATTCTGAAAAGCTGGTTGTGTCATCATCTAACGAAAACAGACAGGACGATGGGTTGCTATTAGCCAGATGAATAAATGGAGAAGATGGCAACAGTCAACTTGCCTCACATGTTCCCTGAAAAAATAATCAGTTCTTCAACGGCAGCTCAAGGATTGAAGATCGAGTTGGCAATTCGCTCCCGCATCGATTCTTGTACGAACAGATAATGATTCCGCTCCAGTTTGTCCAACATAATCTGCCTCGGTCCAGCGTAATGTCACGAGTTCAGGATGTTGTTCAGGTTCAGCAGGTTGCGTATGAAGGCCGCGTGAAGTGAGATAAAGATACTGCAGCGAGGCGCTTTTCAGATCCTTGAAGAGAATAAGCCGGGATTTCGGAATAGTGAACGATGAGCCTGCTTCCGATTTCCACTGTTCAAATACGATCATAAATTTTCCACTATCCGATGGCTCAATGACAATTCTTGTATTCATGCTTCCCCATTGAGAGCGGCCATCGACTGGAACAGCGGCAAATTCGAATACCGATTCGGTCGCGACGATCCGATATCGTTTGTCCGAGGTGACGGGTGGAATGAGGTTCGACAGAGCCTCTCTCACGACTGCAATCGCACGTTGTTCAGTCATCACCTGATCGGCAGCCTGCCTGGATTGCTCCACCCCTCGCTGAATCAGTGAGAATACTTCAGATGTCAGATAGACGAGTCCGCTGCCAATGATCATTGCGATGAGCAGTTCCAGCAGGGTGAAACCTTTTTCTGCCTTACAGGTGCCATGCATCCTCAACGAATCGCTCCGACACGATAAGCCTCAAGCGATACCAATGGTTGACCTCCCTGGAAGAAAACATCGACATGTACACGGCGAAGTGAAAATGGCCCTGCCGTGCCGGCAGAGCGATCTTTCTTTTCTGATTGCTCGATAGTTGCCATCCACGAGAAGGGTCCATCCTGTCCTTCGAAATGGCCCTCCATTTCCGTGGCGATGACAGCGTGTGCCTCCATCTGATTCTGTGCAACCAGTAGTGCTTCTGCACGTAAGGTATCTGCCTTGATTCGATCGAGATTCGTCACGATCGAAGGTAATAGCACACCAAAGAACAATGCCGCCACAGCGAGCGTTATCAGGGTCTCGAGCAGACTGAAACCACGTTGTACCGCCATACAGCTACTCGAGCCTCGAAGTCCCGGTCAACGTATCAATATGAATTCGTATGCGTGCCACTCCAGATACAAGCTCAATTATTCCCCCGCTGGATGATCCGTCGGTAAAGAAAGTGATACCCTCTGTACGTCCGACTTCTCCCGAACAAGTTACCATCCAATCAGTACTTCGGCTTGAGGTAACAGGTGTCGTTCTGTCGGAGGGAGCTGCCAAGGATTCACATGGAATAAATACAGCAGTACCGCTTCGCATCGCACTCAGCCGCGCCTTTCTCAAACGGTGCTCGATACGCTCCGATACAGTCTGCAAATGTCGATCATCCCCGGGTAAGGCTTGAGCGCCGATGAGAGAAAGCAACCCAAGCAACACGATTACCACCAGAAGTTCGAGCAGTGTTACACCGCGCTCACTGTTTATCCCAATTGCCGATATCGGTATCCTCGCCACTGCCCCCTTCCTTATCATCCGCGCCCAGCGAAAAAACATCTACAGGTCCATGTTTACCGGGTAACCGATATCGGTACGAACGTCCCCATGGATCAACCAAATGCTGTTGCTTTCGCACATAAGGGCCACGCCATCTGTTTACTCCCGGTGGAGCCTCCCACAGCGCCCGGAGCCCGTGCTCCATGTCCGGATAGCTTCCGGTATCGATCCGGTAGTAGTTGAGTGCAGTCGTGATGGTTTCCACCTGAAGAGCAGCCGTATCGGATTTCGCGCCGGAAAACATATTCATGACCTGAGGCGTGACTACGGCTGTCAACAACCCCATGATGACAAGCACAACCAGAAGTTCAAGCAATGTGAAACCCTGATTCACCCTTGGATTTAATTGAACAGAACAATAGAAATATTTCATTATGATCTCAATGCAAGTTGGTTGATACTGAGTATTCCGAGCATGACGCCACCCACGACAAGGCCAACGACGATACCGAGAAATGCAATCGCTAACGGGTTGACGAGAGCAAGCATTCGTTCGAGCTGCTCGGATGTATCTCGCTCGAGAAGCTGAGCCGCGCGTAAGGTTGTCTTTCCGAGCTCCCCGGTGTGCTCTCCTACTTCTATCAGCGCACATGTTTCATCCGGGATAACGTAGATAGCCCCAAGCGTCGTACCGATCGTACCGCCTTCGCGCAGTTTTCGTGACGCCCCTTCCAGTGCAACACGAAGACGCCTTGAACCCGCAGCCTGGGCGGCCAGCAGCACAGCCTCCGAAGCTTCCACACCACTTTGGAAAAGCATCCCAAGCACGTTGAGTACGCGAGAGACGTTCAACTGGTCAATGATCCGGACAGGTGGAAGCCGCATAATCGAAGCAGCGACCCAATCCCCAAAGCGTACCGATCTGCGATACAGCAAGAACCCGATCGCCAGAATTGCACCCATCCAGAGCAAAGATGTGATTGCATGATTTACTGCGAGATCCGAAAGCCACAGCACAAAACGAGTCATCCCCGGCAAACGGTGCTCCTCGCCCGCAAAAATCGGCTCAAAACCCGGGATCACCACGGTAAGTACGATCAAAAGCGCAATCATCACGGTAACCAGTACGATTACCGGATAGGTCAGCGCATTTGCAATCTCAGCCCGGGTGCTGGCTTGCCGCTGCAAGTAACGCCCTGCTGTTTCCAAACCTTCGGCCAGTCTGCCACCACTTTCCGCAGCTCTGATCATCGATGGCAGATACCGGGGCATGCCCGCCTCGATATCCAGGGCATCTGAGAGCGGGCCGCCTGCCTGAATGCGTGGTAACAAGTGTCGAGCCATCTTGGCAGAGGGTCGGTTTCCTTTTTGCCGCGAAACGACTTGCAACGCTTGCTCGATATTGAGGCCCGACCCCACCATCGTGCCGATCTGCTCACAAAAGAGCGCCACATCACGTATAGGTATCCGTCGGTTCAAAGTCACGGGCCGGCTCAGCAGATCATTCAAGCTGCCATCCTGCTCAATGATCCGAATCGGCGTCAGATTTTCACCAATCAATTGAACAGTAAGTTGGCGTTCGTCATCTGCTTCCCGGGTAAAAATACGGGAACCCCCTTCCGGCGTAATGGCCCTCACCGTGAATCGTGTCACTGTCCGACCTCTTCGACGACACTCAACACTTCCTCCAGTGTCGTTTCCCCTTGTATTACCCTATCCAGGCCATGAGACCATAAGGTCGGCGTGTTCTTTCGCCTGGTGATCCCCAGCAGTACCTCCTCTGCGTGTGGTTGCCGGATTGCTGCCTGCTCCTCTAGGCCGATTGGAAGAGCTTCAAAGATCGGTAATCTGCCTGTATACCCGCGTCCGCGGCACGCTGGGCACCCCATAGCCACGGGTAACTGACATGTCTCAGCCTTATGACCAGACACCGATACCAATGCATGACGTTCATCCCCTGTCGGTTCGCGTGTCGTGCAACATTCTGGACAAATCCGGCGAACCAGCCGTTGTGCACCTGCAAAAACCAGTGTCGACGCCAAAAGATAATCCTCGACCCCGAGATCGAGCAATCGAGTTATGGCCCCGGCTGCCGTATTGGTGTGTAAGGTGGCGAGTACCAGATGCCCCGTCAGAGCCGAACGGATGGCAATATCCGCGGTCTCCTGATCGCGAATTTCGCCGATCATGATCACATCCGGATCGTTGCGGAGTACCGATCGCAGGGCGGCCCCGTATGTCAACCCGATCTCCGGTTTGACCTGCAACTGAGATACCCCGGGAAGCGTGTATTCAACCGGATCCTCAACCGTCACGATCTTTCGTTCCGGACTCCGGATCGCGTTCAAGGCGGCATAAAGAGTTGTCGTTTTGCCACTACCTGTCGGACCGGTGATCAGGACGATACCGTGAGGACGATCGAGGGCTGCGCGCAGTGCCTGCAGGCCAGACGGATCGAGGCCCAGGCTCTCCAGTTCAGGCGACACCGAATGCTGCCCGAGCAGGCGCAATACCATGGATTCGCCATGGAGTGTCGGAAAGGTGGCAACACGTAAATCAAGACTGACTCCTCGCGTCGTAAAGCGGATACGTCCATCCTGTGGCAAACGTCTTTCTGCAATGTCGAGCCGCGCCATGAGTTTCAGTCTCGAGACCACTGATCGCGACCAGCGGTTCGACAGCACATCGACTTCCTGCAGAACACCATCGATCCGGTATCGCACGACCAGCGAATCAGTCATCGGTTCGAGGTGAACATCCGATGCACCGGCATCCATGGCCTGGGTGAGTAGCTGATGCGCCATACGTATAGCTGGCGCCTCCGAGTCATGATCCGAAAGCTTGTCGATATCATCCCCGGTACTGGAAGCGCCCGGCGTAACGTTGTCGGTACCTGCAGAAATATCAGCTATTCCTGCCTGGAGATACTCGTCGATATCCGACTCCAACGCAGCAACCGGTTCCACATCCTTGCCCAGGGCAAAGCGTATACCCGCAATCGCTACGTTATCCTGCGGATTAGCCATGGCCAGCCTGACATACGTCTCGGATACCATAACCGGACATACCCGGTGTTTTCGCAAGAAAGCCAGATTGAGATCATTCGGAATATGGGGAGGTTGCGGATACTCGGCACGGGTCAATACAGCGACACCGAGTATCCCTGCAAAGGTCTGCGCCATATCGCGTTCGGATACGACACCCAGTCGCGTCGCTGCAGTAGAAAACGCAATGCCATGTGCCAGTGCTGCCGCCTGTACGCGTTCGATTCCCTCGTCTGTGATGAGCCCGCGTTGCTGAAGTATTTCGATCAATGCAGGAGTTGTACCGGGAAGGTGCTCGGGTGGGTTTGATAAAGCCTGATTGGCTCGCATGCTCATCGTGAATATCGCAGTGCTACCTTGTGCTGAACAAGTCTGGCCTGACCATTGATATGATATTTCTTGCTGAGACTTGCACTGCTACCCCTATGCCAATTATGTGATCGAATTATATCAAAAGAGTGTATTGATTCTGGTCACCAGTGTGATCTGTCCCGGACATCCAGCACCATCGTAAATCAGACTGTTGCTCAAGCGGATTGGCACGCTTAGCTTGTATCAGCGTACATATCGCCCGGGCGACGCGATTGTTGTCATAAGCAGAAATTTAAGAAACTTGTTCATGCACCAAATAAGCGCTATATTTACGCATAAATGACGCTTATTTATCAACAGGAAAAATATGGCAAACGATAAAGAAACAATCCGCCTCAGCTTGAGCGTATCACCCGAGCTAAACGAACGGTTGGAACAGCTGGCTTCTTCTGGGCATACAACTAAAACTGAGATTTTACGCAAAGCCATTGCGCTGTATGACGTGGTCGCTGAAGCCAAATCAGAGAAAAAAAGACTGGGTATTCTTGATCAAAACAAACAATTACTCACTGAAATCGTAGGCATTTAGTGAGTGAACAGAGCAATGAGAGGCACAACGACTCCCAGATCAATCTGGGACTAAACAAGCTGCAGATTCACTACGGTCCTGGCTATCGCATCTACTTCCAGCGATGGAGAAACCTTCTGATTGTGCTGCTGTGCGGTGGGGATAAAAGTACCCAGGCTCGCGACATTGCCACCGCAAAGAAACTGTCCAAAGAATGGAGTGATCAAGATGATTGAACAACTGACAACCTACGACCCTGTCGCCGCCCTGGTGGATGATGAGGAAATTGCATTCTTCATGGCAGATACCTTTGAAACAGGTGATGCAACCTATATTGCCAAGGCTCTTGGTGTGGTTGCCCGGGCAAAAGGTATGACAGAAATAGCCAAAAAGACCGGACTTTCCCGTGAGCAGCTTTACCGTTCCTTTAGTGAAGGCGGCAATCCAACCCTGAAGACCACGCTCGCCGTAATGCAAGCCCTTGGCGTCGATATGACCGCCAAACTCCATACCCCAACCTGATCATGTAGCGAGCAGATTGTGGAATCAAAGCGAAGGGTCGTAGCAGGCGAGAAAAAAGTGTTAATTGCCCGTAACTTTGGTATCAGCCGCGAGACGTTATACCAATATTTGAGAACAGCTAATTAGTTAGCGTTGAATATCAGCTTTCCCATAAATGAGTGGCATGATTGGCCACAGCGGCAGCTGCCCAACTTCTGGGGGTCAGTTCAAATCCGGGGCGATTCACCTGGTTACGCGTGTAGGTATACGTCTGATCCTGTGCGGTGCCGGTGAGGTTGTGTGTGAGAGTGGCCACTGCACTCTGGGTGCTGTAGCCATAACTGGTGGTGGTGCTGTTACCCAGGGTCACCGTAGTACGCCGGCTGAGGTCATCGTAGGCGTAGGTGGCCAGGTTGTTTTTGGCATCCTTGACTGTGGTCGGCAGACCGTTGTTGCTGTAAGTGTAGGTGGCATAGTTCTGGGCCACGCTGCTGCCCACGGCTTTCTTGACAATCTGTACGCTGTCGTCCGCGTTGTACACCGTCTCGGTGACTGCCAGACCCAAGCCTTTCGAATTATTTACTGTACTTTACTCGTCCCTCCATATACTCAAAGCAAAACTGCTTGAGTTGATATCGCTGCTTGGACGATAACCATCTAATTACTCCAATTATCATTGCCCCACCACCTCCCACTATCACGATCATTCCAGCAAAGAAACTGGCAGCCATCAGCTTCTTCTCTATAACGTCTCCAGGAAAAATCCAATTCCATAGCAATAAAACGTATGCAAATACACTTACTATTAACGCAAGAGATATCAAAGCACTCCATACTAGTATGAACCAACGTGGAAAAAGTGCCATCCGGATACGTCCTCGTAGCACTCTTTCTTTGTCTTCTACTCGTAATGTCCCACAAAAGTAATACATTGGTGGAAATCCAGCCATGACAGCCAAACGATCGACTCGCTTAATCACAACTTTATCTTGATCGATATCGAGTCGATAACCTGCTCCATATCCAGTTTTCACAATCGTTGAATAGCTATCAGATAAATCGGTAGAAATAGTAACGCACAATTCTTCTTCTCCTAGAAGCTTCTCTTGAATGTACACAGCAATATGCTCAGTGCATTGGTACGGGGGGTGACACGATATTGTGCATCGAACGCCTGCGTGGTGGTGTCAAACAAGCGAAACAGAGGGATGCGCCACAAGTGGCGCATCCTCCTGTTTCGTCATGCTATTGGAGCCCATTCAAAATTTATTGACTACGCCAACCTACTTCTTCCCGCGATACCAGCGTATCAACTCCTGAAAACTCAAGTAAATAAACCAGATTCCTCCTGCACCCAAAAAAACCATTAGGATATGGGTGCCCTGCTGGAAGCTATCGTAGGCTCCATTAACAAAACCCCATCCAAGGAATAGGTACACAAATGGCACCAAGTATTTACTAATACCAGGAAGCTGTCCTTGATCAACACTATCAAGCGTGCGCTTTGTCAGATAGCCCGTTTTTACAAAGAATCGATACCAAATACTCACGGGAATACCCATCGCAAAACAACCCACAAGCACGAAACCTATCTTAAATCCAATGTCCTGCGCATAAGGACTCGGTTCACTCCAATCCGTGACCATTCGTATAACCGCCTCGCTTCCACCCCAGGTATACTCAAGAAGAAGCCCACCCAGGAGAAGGAGAATGGCACCGACTATCGGAACTACAGTCATTATCGTGATCATCGCCAATAATACGCGTTTGCCTTGTTGCTTCTCATCAGGCCAGGACATCTTATTTACCCAAATTAAGTAACTGGCTGAATGTAGTAAATGGAGCAACTACCCCTCCTGATCCGCCATTGAGCCCGGTCACTCCGCCTGATCCGCCACTCAACCCGGTTGCAACTAAATCCATCATTGCACCCATGGATCCAGCGTAGAGTGCATCTGCCGCTTTAGTTCCCAGGGTTACTTTGGGTACCATTGCGGGTAGTGTGGCTCCAAAAATGCTGGCCGTGATCTTGCTGGTCTGCGAAGTCGACAGATAGAAGATCGGGTAGCCGCTCGACATGTAGATGAAAGGGCGTGCGAGTACCGAACAAGCAAAATGGATGGGGATGCACCACTGTCTTAAAAATTGTGGCGCATCCCCCGTTTCGCAATTTTTGATGCTACCTCTCAAGACCAAGGCTCATATTTTTGGATATTATTTAATCTATAATCATCTTCAACAACACGAAAAATACTTGCATCAGGAAAGCTATTCTCAATGAGAAAATCGCGTACTGATTTCTTAGTGAAAAGTTT
>JAANMY010002720.1_pt1 | contig 16024 bp, 18 predicted proteins | sample 7279691 | NCBI WGS metagenome assembly JAANMY01 (sample SAMN14094543, study PRJNA606508) | bioreactor metagenome | isolation source: A lab-scale SPAN reactor treating ammonium-rich wastewater day 388 | place: Ireland: Galway | collected 2018-02-07
TCGTCCAGCACCAGGATCGGCGCGTCCTTCAGCAGCACGCGGGCGATCGCGATGCGCTGGCGCTGGCCGCCCGACAGCTTGACGCCCCGCTCGCCCACCTGCGCCTCGTAGCCGCTGCGGCCTTCGTTATCGCGGAGATCGGCGATGAAGGCGTCGGCGCGGGCATCGCGCACGGCGGCTTCCAGCTGCGTCTCGGTGGCATCCGGGCGTCCATAGAGCAGGTTGTCGCGGATCGAGCGATGCAGCAGCGCGGTGTCCTGGGTGACCACGCCGATCTGCGTCCGCAGGCTGTCCTGGGTGACGTGGGCGATGTCCTGCCCGTCGATCAGGATGCGTCCGCCTTCCAGGTCGTACATCCGCAGCAGCACGTTGACCAGGGTGGTCTTGCCCGCGCCCGAAGGGCCGACCAGCCCGACCTTCTCGCCCGGTGCGATGTCCAGGCTCAACCCGGCGATCACCCCACCCGCCTTTCCGTAATGGAAGTGGACGTCGTCGAAGCGCACCTCGCCGCGCGTGACCACCAGTGGCTTCGCGTCCGGGGCATCGCGCACCGCCTGCGGCTGCGCCACGGTCTCCATGCCGTCCTGCACAGTGCCGATGGCCTCGAAGATGCCGTTCACCACCCACATGATCCAGCCCGACATGTTGCTGATGCGGATCGCCAGCCCGGTCGCGAAGGCCACCGCGCCCACCGTGATGGCCGACTGGTGCCACAGCCACAGGCCCAGCCCGCCCATGCCGGCGATCATCAGACCGTTGAGGGCGGTCCGCTCACGTCCATCGCCGTCGTAAGCCGCGTCATGCGCCGGACCTCGGCCACGTTCTCGCCCAGCGATTCGCGGACGTAGTCGTCCTCGCGCCCGCCGTGCGGGAACAGCTTCAGCGTGGCGATGTTGGTGTAGCCGTCGACGACCCGGCCCATGAACTTCGACTTGGCCTGCGACGCAGCCAGCGAGCGCTGCTTAGTGCGCGGCACGAAATACACCATCAGCCCGACGTAACCGGCCAGCCACAGCAGCAGCGGGATCGTGAGCCGCCAGTCCGCCCGCGCGAACATCACCAGCGCGGTCAGCGTGTAGATGCTGACGTACCAGATCGCATCGACGATCTGCACGGTGGATTCGCGCAACGACGCGCCGGTCTGCATGATCCGGTTGGCGATGCGACCCGCGTAATCGCCCTGGAAGAAGCCCAGGCTCTGCTGGACCACGTAGCGATGCTGCTGCCAGCGCACCCGCGCGGTGAACGAAGGCACCAGCGACTGGTTCACCAGCATGTCGTGGAAGAGCAGGAACAGCGGGCGCAGGACCACGACCACCACGCCCATCCACAGCAGCAGGCGGCCGTTGTCGCGGAAGAAGTCGCCAGGGGATTTCGATTGCGTGGCCAGGTCTACCAGCCGCCCGACATAGTCGAACAGGCTGACTTCGATCAGCGCCACGAAGAGCCCAACGAAACAGACCGCCAGCAGGATGCCGCGGACCTGGCGCAGGTAGTGCCAGTAGAACGCGCCGATGCGCCCCGGCGGCATGCGGCCGTCACCGGGCGCGAAGGGGTCGATCAGGCGTTCGAACCAACCGAACATGGCGTCATCTTCCAAGGGGGCCAGCAGTGTCGCACGGGGCCGGATGCACGCCGCTTCCCGCATCGCCCAAGAAGAAGGGCCGCGCGTGGCGGCCCTTCCCTTCATCCTTGATCAATGGGTGATCAGGCACCGCTGCGCAGGGGGATCAGGCGGATCTCGACGCGGCGATTGAGCGCACGGCCCTGCTCGGTGTCATTGCTGGCCACCGGGTACTGGTAGTTGTAGCCATGCGTCTCCATGCGCACCTGCTGCACGCCCTGTCCGCTCAGGTAGGCCGCCACCGACTGTGCGCGGCGATCGGAGACCGTCTGGTTGGCCGACAGCGAACCGACGTTGTCGGTGTGGCCGTTGATCTCGACGATCGTCTGGTCGTACTGCTTGATGGTGCTGGCGATGCTGTTGAGCGCCGGGTAGAACTGCGGCTTCACGTTGGTCTTGTTGAAGTCGAAAGTGACGCCGTCCGGCAGGTTGAGCTTGATGACGTCGCCATCGCGCTGCACATCGACGCCCGTGCCGGCGGTCTGACGGCGCAGTTCGGCTTCCTGGCGGTCCTGATAGGCACCGACGCCGGCACCCGCGAGGCCGCCGATGCCCGCGCCGACCATCGCGCGCTGGCGGCGTTCGGTCGCGTCCTTGCCCGAGAGCAGGCCGGCCACCGCGCCGATGCCGGCACCGATCAGCGCGCCGCGCTGGGTGCGGTTCGGGTCGTTCGGGTCGCTGGTCTGGCCGGTGTAGGTGGCGCAGCCCGCCAGCATGGTGGTGGCCAATGCGGCGGCGATGCCGGTCTTGGTGATTGCATTCATCGTGTCGCTCCTCGGGAGTCGTGATTGACCCGGCGAGCCTAGGCGCAGCCCGATAAGCCGAATGTGAATGCGGAAATCCGGATTCATGACCGGCTCGCGATTGTCGCGGCCGGGTGAACGCATCAGCCGCCGGTGTAATGCCGCGGGATGCGCTCGTTGAGGCCCACCAGCAACTCGTACGGGATGGTGCCTGCGCGGGCCCCGACCGCTTCCGCCGTGATCGTCTCTTCGCCCTGCCGACCGATCAGCACCACCTCGTCCTCGTTGTAGGCGGTTCCGTCACCGACATCGACCATGAACTGGTCCATGCAGATCCGCCCGGTCACCGGGTAACGAAGGCCACGGATCAATACCTCGCCGCGCGACGACAACGCCCGCGGCCAGCCATCGCCATAGCCGATCGGGATGGTGACCAGCCGCGTCTGCGCCCTCGCCTGCCAGGTGGCGCCGTAACTCACCGTGGCGCCGGCCGGGATCACCTTGAAGTAGACGACCTGTGACTTCAGCGAGAGCACCGGACGCACTTCGACCGTGGGCTTCGAAGCCGCGTCCGGCAGCACGCCGTACAGCAGGATGCCCGGCCGCACCATGTCGAGCCATGTCTCGGGGAAGTGCAGCACGCCGCCGGAATTGGCCAGGTGGCGGATCGGCATCGGCGCGCCGATGCGCTCGAAATGCGCGCAGGCGTCGAGAAAACGTTCGATCTGCATCGCCGTCATCGGCGACGCCGGATCGTCCGCGCAGGCCAGGTGCGAGTAGACGCCCTTGATCTCGCACCATTTCGATGCCGCCGCCGCCTCGATGAACGGTCCGGCGGAATAGCTGTGGACACCGATCCGCTCCATGCCGGTGTCGATCTTGAGATGCACCACCGCCTTGCGCCCGCGCGCCTCGGCCGCCACCTCGACCTGCCTCAGCTTGTCCAGCGATGACACGGTGATTTCGAGGCCGTGGTCGAGGTACTGCCCGACCTGCGGCCCGAAGATGCCACCCAGCACCAGGATGGGCGTACGGATGCCGGCGCGCCGCAGGGCGACGCCTTCCTCCACGAAGGCCACGCCGATCTGCTCGACGCCCTGCTTCTCGAGCTGCCGCGCCATCGGCACGAGTCCGTGGCCGTAGCCGTTGGCCTTGACGATGCCCATCACCGGCACGCCGACATGCGCGCGGATCGCCGCGTGGTTGTGGGCGAAGGCATCGAGGTCGACCTCGATGCGCGTCGGGCGTTGCTGGACGGGATCGCTCATCGGGCCATTGTAGAAGCCGCGCGGGATCGCCGGCGATGGCTTACTCGAAGCTGCCGATGTTGTCGTGGGCGAGATTGTCGAAGCGCGTGTACTCGCCGAAGAACTTCAGCTTGAAGGAGCCGGTCGGGCCGTTGCGCTGCTTGCCGATGATGACTTCGGCCAGGCCCTTGTCCGGCGAATTTTCCTTGTTGTAGTACTCGTCGCGGTAGATGAAGACGATGACGTCGGCGTCCTGCTCGATGGCGCCCGACTCGCGCAGGTCGGCCATCACCGGGCGCTTGTCCTGGCGCTGTTCCAGCGAGCGGTTGAGCTGCGAGAGCGCGATCACCGGCACGTTGAGTTCCTTGGCCAGCGCCTTGAGCGAGCGCGAGATCTCGGAGATCTCGGTGGCGCGGTTCTCGCTGTTGCCGGGCACGGCCATCAGCTGCAGGTAGTCGATGACGATCAGGCCCAGGTCGTGCTCGCGCTTGAGGCGGCGCGACTTGGATCGCAGCACGTCGGGCGAAAGCGCCGGCGTGTCGTCGATGAAGATCTTGACGTCCTTGAGGATGCGCACCGCGCTCGACACGCGGCTCCAGTCCTCGTCCTCCAGCTGGCCGGTGCGCAGGCGGCCGGCGTTGACCCGCCCCACCGACGACATCAGTCGCAGCGCCAGCTGGCTGGCCGACATTTCCATCGAGAACACCGCCACCGCCTTCTTCGACTTCATCGCGGCGTATTCGGCCATGTTGATCGCCAGCGTGGTCTTGCCCATGGAGGGGCGCGCCGCGAGGATCAGCAGGTCGGTCGGCTGCAGGCCGGCGGTCATCTCGTCGAACTCGGTGTAGCCGGTCGGCAGGCCGGTCACGCTGCCCCCGTTGTCGAAGCGCTGCTGCAGCACTTCCATCGCTTCCTTCATCGCCGCGTTGACCGCGACGAAGTCGGCCCGGCCACGCGCGCCGGCCTCGGCGATGGCGAAGACCTCCTGCTCGGCCTTCGCCAGCAGTTCGGTGCTTTCACGGCCCTCGGGCTGGAAGGCATCGTTGACGATGCCGGTGCCGACATCGATCAGCTGCCGCAGCACCGCCTTGTCGCGGACGATCTCGGCATAGGCGCGGATGTTCGCGGCCGACGGCGTGGTGCTGGCGAGCTCGACCAGATAGGCACCGCCGGCGACCTGCTCGGCCTTGCCCTGCGACTCGAACCACTCGCCCAGCGTCACCGCATCGAACGGACGGTTGCGCTCGGCCAGCTCGCGGATGGCGCGGTAGATCAGCTGGTGGTCGCGACGATAGAAATCGTGCTCGCCGAGCAGGTCGGAGACGCGGTCGAAGGCTTCCGGCGCCAGCATCAAGCCACCGAGCACCGCCTGCTCGGCCTCCACCGACTGCGGCGGCACGCGCAGCTGCTGGACGCGGCTGTCGGCAAAACGCTCCTGCGCACGACCGGCACCGGAAAAATCAGCGGGACGACTGGACATGCGCGATCGGGCTCCAAGGGGCATCACGCCACCGGGGTGGCGACGGGCATCCATGCTAGGCCGTGCGCCTGTGGAGCCGCCACGGAACATCCTGTGGATAAAGTGTGCATGGCGAAGTCTCATCGCCTGCGACGACGCTTCGCCACGCCAAACGGAAACGGGCGCCGAAGCGCCCGTTCCCTGAAACCGGATCCGCGTGGGATCAGGCTTCTTCGGCTTCCACGATCACCTTGACCGGGGTTTCGACGTCGGCACCGAAGTGCGCCATGACTTCGTACTCGCCGACGTGGCGCAGCGGGCCTTCGCCCATCACGACCTCGCTCTTGTTGAGCGGGTAGCCGGCGGCGGTGAACGCCTCGGCGATGTCGCGCGGGGTCACCGAGCCGAACAGCTTGCCTTCGTTGGAGGCGTTGGCGCGGATCGTGACGCTGGCGCCTTCCAGCTTGGCGCGGCGGGCTTCCGCCTCGTCATGCGCGGCCTGGGCCTTGGCTTCGTACTCGGCGCGCTTGGCTTCGAACGAGGCCAGGTTGGCGGCGGTCGCCGGCACGGCCTTGCCCTGCGGCACGAGGTAGTTGCGGCCGAAGCCGGGCTTCACGTCGACGGTGTCGCCGAGCTTGCCGAGGTTCTGCACTTTCTGCAGGAGGATGAGCTTCATGGTGTGTCTCCGTTAGCGGGCGGGCCCGCAGCTTTTGAGTTGTCCGGATGGACGTATCGACGGTAAGCGCCTAGCCAGCGCAGGGCTGGCTAGGCGGCGGCAGGTGCGCAGGCCCGAAGTTGACAGATCGTCAATGAGGGACTGCGCGCCTGACGGCAACAACGCCAGCACAAGCTGGCGAAGCGCTTAGACGTCGTGGTTGTCGGTGTACGGCAGCAGCGCCAGGAACCGCGCACGCTTGACCGCGGTCGCCAGCTGGCGCTGGTAGCGCGACTTGGTGCCGGTGATGCGGCTCGGCACGATCTTGCCGGTCTCGGTCAGGTACTGGCGCAGGGTATTGAGATCCTTGTAGTCGATCTCGGTCACGCCTTCGGCGGTGAACTTGCAGAACTTGCGGCGGCGGAAGAACTTGGACATGGGTGGGCTCCTCAGGCGGCTTCGGCGTTGTCGGTGTCGTTGTCGTCGCCGGAAGCCTCCTCGTCACGACGACGGCGCTCGCCGCGCTCGGGCTTGTCGCCCTTCTCGTCCTTGTTCTTCATGATCAGGGACTGCTCGGTGACGGCATCGTCACGCTTGATGATCAGGTGGCGCAGGATGGCGTCGTTGAAGCGGAAGCTGTCGACCAGCTCGTTCAGCGCTTCCTGCTCGCACTCGATGTTGAACATCGCGTAGTGCGCCTTGACCAGGTTGTTGATCGGGTAGGCCAGCATGCGGCGGCCCCAGTCTTCGAGGCGGTGGACGGTGCCACCGGCGTTCTCGATCAGGCCCTTGTAGCGCTCGAGCATGCCCGGCACCTGTTCGCTCTGGTCCGGATGGACCAGGAACACGACTTCGTAATGACGCATTGTGTTTTCCTTGTGGATATCGGCCTGCGGAATTGCCGGCCCGACAGCCCCCGGACGGGCGGAAGCACGCCGTGGGGCAAGTTCTCCGCGCAGCCAGGCCGCGAGGAACCGGAGATTATGACGGAATCAAGGGCTTGCGGCAAGCCAGCGGTCAGGCGGCCTTGTCGGCGTCGGTGGTGAAGCTCTCGCCGCAGCCGCATTCGCCCTGCACGTTGGGGTTGCGGAAGACGAACTGCTCGTTCAGGCCGGCCTTCAGGAAGTCGATCTCGGTGCCGTCGACCAAGGCCAGGCTATCGGCATCGACCAATATCCGGACGCCTTCGTGCTCGAAGACGGCATCGCCCGGCTCCACCGCCTCGGCCAGCCCGATGACATACCCCCAGCCTGAACAGCCGGTGCGCTTGACCCCGAAACGCAGCCCGGCCTTCGCCGGTTCGGCGGCGAGGTAGCCACGGACGCGTTCAAGCGCGGCGGGAGCGAGGGTGACGGCCATGTGCGCAGTGTACCTGTCGATTAAACTTGCCCGTTCATATGGTTGCACGCACAGCAGGATTCAAGACGATGACGACGACTTCCGTGGCCCAGGCGCTGGCCGGCCATCTCCCCGAAGGCGGCAAGGTGACGGTGAAGGGCTGGGTGCGCACGGTGCGCGGTTCGGCCAACCTGGCCTTCGTCAACGTCAGTGACGGTTCAGGCTTCGCGCCGATCCAGGTGGTCGCCTCCGATGCGCTGCCCAACCTGGACGAGGTGAAGCGGCTGACGCCCGGCTGCGCGGTCATCGCCACCGGCAAGCTGGTGAAGTCGCAGGGCAAGGGCCAGGGCTTCGAGATCCAGGCCGATGCGGTCGAGGTGGTGGGTTGGGTCGAAGACCCCCTCACCTACCCCATCCAGCCCAAGCCGATGTCGCCGGAGTTCCTGCGCGAGGTCGCCCACCTGCGCCCGCGCACCAACCTGTTCGGCGCGGTCACCCGCATCCGCCATTCGCTGGCGATGGCCGTGCACCGTTTCTTCCACGAGCGCGGCTTCTACTGGATCTCGACGCCGATCATCACCACCAGCGATGCCGAAGGCGCGGGCCAGATGTTCCGTGTCTCCACGCTTGACATGGCCAACCTGCCGCGCGGCAAGGACGGCGCGGTGGACTTCAGCCGCGACTTCTTCGGCAAGGAAACCTTCCTGACCGTATCCGGACAGTTGAATGTCGAGGCCTACTGCCTGGCGCTCAGCAAGGTCTACACCTTCGGGCCGACCTTCCGCGCCGAGAACAGCCACACCACGCGCCACCTGGCCGAGTTCTGGATGATCGAGCCGGAGATCGCCTTCGCCGACCTCAACGACGATGCCGACCTGGCCGAGGACTTCCTCAAGTACCTGTTCCGCGCGGTGCTGGACGAACGCGCCGACGACATGGCCTTCATCGCCGAGCGCGTGCAGCCGGACGCTGTGACCCGGCTGGAGACCTTCATCAATGCGCCGTTCGAGCGCATCGACTACAGCGATGCCATCACCCTGCTGCAGAAGAGCGGCAGGAAGTTCGAGTTCCCGGTCGAATGGGGCCTGGACCTGCAGACCGAGCACGAGCGCTGGCTGACCGAGGAGCACGTGGGCCGCCCGGTCGTGGTGATGAACTACCCGGAGGCGATCAAGGCCTTCTACATGCGCCTCAACGACGATGGCCGCACCGTGGCGGCGATGGACGTGCTGGCGCCCGGCATCGGCGAGATCATCGGCGGCTCGCAGCGCGAGGAACGCCTCGACGTGCTGGACGCGCGCATGCAGCAGTTCGGGCTCGACCCCGAGCACTACAGCTGGTACCGCGACTTCCGCCGCTACGGCTCGGTGCCGCATGCCGGTTTCGGGCTGGGTTTCGAACGGCTCGTCATCTACACCTGCGGCCTGTCCAACATCCGCGACGCCATCGCCTACCCGCGTGCGCCGGGCAGCGCGGAGTTCTGATCGATGGTCCTGTTCTTCGCCCTGCTGTTCGTCGCGGTCGCCATTGCCGGCGCCACCGCCTTCGTCATCTTCTGGCCACTTGCGCTGGTGCACTTGCGTGACCGCCATCCGGATGTCCGCGCCAAGCTGGGCGATGCCGCCTTCCTCGACCCGCGTGCGCTGTGGTGGCTGCTCTCGCAGCGTTTCCGCGAAGTGCGTGACCGCAGCTTCACCGGACTGGCGACGCCGGCGATGATCTCGCTCGGCTGCATCGTGCTGGGCCTGGTGATGGCCGGCCTGCTCTGGCTGTGGTCGGTGGCGTTCCCGGGGATCGGCGCATGAGCGACGCCCTGCACGACGACATCGCCCACCACGAATGGTGGCTGGCCACGCTCGGCAACGTGCTGATCTGGGCGCGCCTGCACGTGCGCGAGGCCGGCACCGCCGAGGTGCTGGATTCCGACGGCAACCTGCTGCCGTACGACAGCCCGGACACCGCACGCGCCGCGTTGATGGATGCCGAATTCGTCGCCTTCGACGGGCTGGACGAGGACGACGCCCTGCACCGCGGCTTCAGCCTGCACGAACTCGCCCCGCCCGACGAACCGACCGCCGCGAACATGGTGGTGAACCTCGGCCGCCGGGCTTGACCCCCATCGAAAGGAGCGCGCATGGACCTTGATCTCACCGGCCGGCATGCGCTGGTCTGCGGCGCCTCCGAAGGGATCGGCCGCGCCGCCGCGCATGAGCTCGCGCTGCTTGGCGCCACGGTCACCGTGCTCGCCCGGCGCGAAGCGGCCCTGCGCGATGTCGTGGCCGCCCTGCCCTGTGGCCACGGCCAGCCACACGGCTTTCTCGTCGCCGACATGGATGACGTGGAAGGCTTGAAGGAGGCCGTATCGGGGCTGGTGCAGGCACGGCCGGTCCACGTCCTCGTCAACAACACCGGCGGCCCGCCCGGCGGACGCGCCATCGATGCCGCCATCGACGCCTACCTGGATGCCTTCCGCCGCCACCTGGTCGCCAACCAGACGCTGGCGCAGGCGCTGGTGCCGGGCATGCGCGACGCCGGCTACGGGCGCATCGTCAACGTCATCTCGACCTCGGTATACGAGCCGATTCCGAACCTCGGCGTCTCCAACACCACGCGCGGCGCGGTGGCGGGCTGGGCCAAGACGCTCTCGCGCGAACTCGCCGCCGACGGCATCACCGTCAACAACGTGCTGCCGGGTTTCACCGAGACCGGGCGCATCGCGCAGATCGTCGCCGGCCAGAAGGCCAGGACCGGCAAGGCCGACGACGAAATCCGTGCCGAGATGATGGCGCTGGTGCCGGCGCGCCGCTTCGCCGACCCGGCCGAGCCGGCCGGCCTGATCGCCTTCCTGTGCAGCCCCGCCGCGGCCTACATCAACGGTCAGTCGATCGCGGTCGATGGCGGCCGGATGAACTCGATCTGATCCCCGGCCGCGTTAAGCTGGGCGGATGACGCAACGCTTCCCGCACTGGATCGACGGCACGCCGCGCGAAGCGGCTTCCGGCACATGGTTGCCGGTGCATGAACCCGCGACCGGCGAGGTCTATGCCGAAGTCGCCGACGGCGATGCGGACGATGTCGCTTCGGCGATCCGCGCCGCGCAGGCCGCCTTCCCTTCATGGTCCACCTTGCCGCCCAGCGAACGCGCGCGCTGGCTGGAGAAGCTGGCGGCGACGGTCGAAGCCCGCCTCGACGAATTCGCGCCGGCCGAAGCCCGCGATGGCGGCAAACCCATCTCGCTCGCCCGCCACGCCGAGATCCCGCGTGCGGTCAGCAACCTGCGTTTCTTCGCCCACGCCACGACCCAGTTCGCCAGCGAGTTCCACCACGGCGAGGCCGGTATGCACTACACCCTGCGCACGCCGCTCGGCGTGGTCGGCACCGTGTCGCCGTGGAACCTGCCGCTCTATCTCTTCACCTGGAAGATCGCGCCGGCACTGGCTGCCGGCAACACCGTGGTCGCCAAGCCGTCCGAGGTGACGCCAGCCAGCGCCACCTTGCTGGCACAGGTGGCGGCGGAGATCGGCTTTCCGGCCGGCGTGTTCAACCTGGTGCACGGCCTGGGGCCGAAGGTCGGCGAGGCCATCGTCACCGCGCCGGAAGTGCGCGCGGTCTCGTTCACCGGCAGCACAGCGGTGGGCAAGCGCATCCACCAACTCGCTTCGCCCTCGCTCAAGAAGGTGTCACTTGAACTCGGCGGAAAGAACCCGACGCTGGTGTTCGCCGACAGCGACTGGCGCGACCATCTCGACACCCTGGTGCGCAGCGCCTTCCAGAACAGCGGGCAGATCTGCCTGTGCGGTTCGCGCATCCTCATCGAAAGCGGCATCTATGACGAGGTGCGCGATGCACTGGTCGATGCGGCATCGTCATTGAAGGTCGGCGACCCGCTGGACCCGGCGACCCGGATGGGCCCGCTGGTGTCGCAGGCGCACTTCGACAAGGTGATGGCGGCGATCCAGCGCGCGCGCGATGAAGGCGGCCGCGTACTGACCGGCGGAGAGGCGCTGGACCGCGCCGGCTGGTACGTCGCGCCGACGGTGATCGAGGGCCTGGGCCCGGATTGCGCGACCAACCGCGAGGAAATCTTCGGGCCGGTGGTGACGCTGCAAGCTTTCGACAACGAAGACGAAGGCTTGGCGCTCGCGAACGCCAGCGACTACGGACTGTCCGCATCGGTATGGACGCGCGATTTCGCCCGCGCCCATCGCGTGGCGGCGAAATTGAACGTGGGCATGGTGTGGATCAACAGCTGGCTGGTGCGCGACCTGCGCACGCCATTCGGCGGCGTAGGCCAGTCCGGCTACGGGCGCGAAGGCGGCATGGATGCGCTGCGCTTCTATACCGAGTCGCGCAACATCGGCTTTCCTGCATGACAATGGCGACATGAATCGAATCGACGACCTGCTCCGCAGCAACAAGGCATGGGCCGAGCGCATCCATGCCGAAGATCCCGGCTTTTTCGAGCGTCTTTCGAAGCAGCAGGCCCCCAAATACCTGTGGATCGGCTGCTCCGATTCGCGCGTGCCGGCCAACCAGGTCGTCGACATCCCGCCGGGCGAGGTCTTCGTCCACCGCAACATCGCCAACGTGGTGGTGCACACCGATCTCAACTGCCTGTCGGTGATCCAGTTCGCGGTGGACGTGCTGAAGGTCGAGCACATCCTCGTCGTCGGCCACTACGGCTGCGGCGGCGTGCACGCGGCGCTGCACGGCAGCCGCCTCGGCCTGTCGGACAGCTGGATCCACCACGTCCGCGACGTCAAGGACAAGCACCAGGACGTGCTGGCGCTGATGCCCGACGCCACCCTGCAACACGACCGCCTGTGCGAACTGAACGTGCTGGAGCAGGTGGTCAACGTCGGCCGCACGACCGTGGTGCAGGACGCCTGGTCGCGCGGACAGAAGCTCGCCGTGCACGGCTGGGTGTACACGCTGCGCGACGGCCTGGTCCACGACCTGGGCCTGAACATCGCGTCGAACGAAGAACTGAAACTGCAGTACGCGGACGCGCTCGGACGCATCCGCGAAGACCACGAGGATCGCTGAGATGGCGGAACGCGGCATCGAAGTCCCCGGCGCCCCGACGCCCGTCGGCCACTACCCGCATGCGCGCCGCGTCGGCGACCTGCTCTACATCTCCGGCGCCGGCCCGCGCGATGCCACCAGCAACAGCGTGCCCGGCAATGTCGTGGATGCGGAGGGCAACGTCATCGACCACGACATCACCGCGCAGTGGCACAGCGTCATCGGCAACATCGAACGGGTGCTGACGTATTGCGGGCTGGGCTGGGCCGACGTGGTCGATGTGACCGTATTCCTCACCGACTACGCGCGCGACTTCAGCACCTACAACGCGCTGTGGGCGGCGCAGTTCCCGTCCATCCCGGACGCGCCGTGCCGCACCACGATGGAGGTCAGCCGCCTGCCCGGGCCGATCCACATCGAGCTGAAGGTGATCGCGCAATTCCCGCAAGGAGCCTGAGATGCCGTTGCCCGCCGCGTTCAACCTGCAAGGCTGGATCGAGGAACACCGCCACCTGCTGAGGCCGCCGGTCGGCAACAAGTGCATCGTGCAGGAGGACTTCATCGTGATGATCGTCGGCGGGCCGAACGCGCGCACCGACTACCACTTCGAGGAAGGCCCGGAATGGTTCTTCCAGCTGGAAGGCGAGATGGTCCTGCGCATCCAGGAGGACGGCCAGGCGCGCGACGTGCCGATCAAGGCCGGCGAGATCTTCTACCTGCCGCCGCGCGTGCCGCATTCGCCGCAACGCATGGAAAACTCGGTCGGGCTGGTGATCGAACGCAAGCGCCTGCCGCACGAGGACGATGCGCTGATGTGGTTCTGCGTGAACTGCAACCACAAGCTGTACGAGGAGTTCTTCCACCTCAAGGACATCGAGCAGGACTTTTTCCGCGTGTTCGAGGCGTTCTACCGCAACGACGACCTGCGCACCTGCACGCAGTGCGGCACGCTCAACCCGCGCCCGACGCGCTACGAGATGCAGGCCGACTCCCGCGCCGACATCACCTGACGCCATGTTGAAGATCGACGTCCACGCCCATTACCTGCCGCGCGATTGGCCCGATCTCGCCAGGAAATACGGCGACGCCCGCTTCCCCGTGATCCACCACGGCGAGGATGGGCGCGCGCGCATCTACCGCGACGGCAAGTTCTTCCGCGAGATCTGGCCCAAGACCTGGGACCCGGAGATCCGCATCGACGAATACGCCGGTTTCGGCGTGCAGGTCCAAGTGCTGTCCACGGTGCCGGTGATGTTCTCGTACTGGGCCAAGGCCAACCACGCGCTGGAACTGCACCGCGCGCTCAACGACCACATGGCCGAGACGGTGCGCACGCATCCGCGCCATTACGCCGGCATCGGCACGGTGCCGCTGCAGTCGCCGCAGCTGGCGATCCGCGAGCTGGAACGCTGCATGGACGAACTGGGCCTGCAGGGCGTGCAGATCGGTTCGCACATCCACCTGCCCGATGGCGGCCACTGGAACCTCGACGCGCCGGAACTGTTCCCGTTCTTCGAGGCGGCGGCGGAACTCGGCGCGGCCATCCTCATCCATCCGTGGGACATGATGGGTGCGGAATCGATGCCGAAGTACTGGATGCCGTGGCTGGTCGGCATGCCTGCGGAACAGGCGCGCGCCGCGTGCTGCCTGATCTTTGGCGGGGTGCTGGAGCGGCTGCCGAAGCTCAAGGTCTGCATGGCGCATGGCGGCGGCAGCTTCCCCTACACCATCGGCAGGATCGAGCATGGTTTCCGCATGCGGCCCGACCTCGTCGCCACCGACAACTTCCGCAACCCGCGCGAATACCTGAAGCGCCTGTATTTCGATTCATGGGTGGCGGACGACCTGGCGCTCCGTTACCTGCTCGACGCCTGCGGCGCGGACCGGGTGATGCTGGGCACCGACTACCCCTTCCCGCTCGGTGAACAGACGCCGGGCGAAGGCATCGACCGCCTGCAACTGGATGCATCCGAACAGGCGCGTCTCTACCACGGCACCGCGCTGGAATGGCTCGGCCTGCCGGTTTCGAGGTTCGCATGAGCGACGACATCTTCAGCATCGACCACGCACGGGCGCGGGATGCGGACTGCCCCTTGCGCGGCTTCCGCGACGAATTCCTGATCCCGATGCACGATGGCCGCCCGCAGGCTTATTTCGCCGGCAATTCGCTGGGCCTGCAGCCGAAGGGCGCCCGCGCGCATGTCGAGGAAGTACTCGACAAGTGGGCGACGGAAGCCGTCGAAGGCCACTTCACCGGCCAGGCGCAGTGGATGCCGTACCAAGAGCTAGTGCGCGAACCGCTCGCGGCCATCGTCGGCGCGCAGCCGCACGAAGTGGTGGCGATGAATTCGCTGACCGCCAACCTGCACCTGATGATGGTGAGTTTCTACCAGCCGACCATCGAACGCACCGCGATCCTGATCGAGGCCGGCAGCTTCCCTTCCGACCGCTATGCGGTGGAATCGCAGCTCAAGTACCGCGGACTGCCGCCGCATCTCACCCTGATCGAAGTCGAACCGGACCTGCCCCACGGCGTGTTCTCGATGGCGGCTATCGAACGCGCGATCCAAGAGAACGGGCCGCGCCTGGCAATGGTCCTCTGGCCCGGCGTGCAGTACCGCACCGGCCAGGCTTTCGATCTGAAGGAAATCACCCGCCTCGGCCATGCGGCGGGCGCGATCGTCGGCTTCGACCTGGCGCACGGCGTCGGCAACCTCGACCTTGCCCTGCACGACAGTGGCGCTGACTTCGCGGTCTGGTGCCACTACAAGTACATGAACGCCGGGCCGGGCGCGGTCGCCGGCTGCTTCGTGCACGAGCGCCACGCCCGCACCGAACGCCCGCGCTTCGCCGGCTGGTGGGGCAACAACGCGGATGTGCGCTTCTGCATGGGTCCCGAGTTCGACCCGACGCCCGGCGCCGATGGCTGGCAGCTGTCGAACCCGCCGATCCTCGGGCTTGCGCCGCTGCGTGCCTCGGTCGAGCAGTTCCAGCGCGCCGGCATGACGGCCTTGCGCGAGAAGTCAAAGCGGCTCACGGGCTATCTGGAGCAGCTCATCGACACGCGCCTCGGTGATGCCATCGAAAGCATCACCCCGCGCGACGAAACGCAACGCGGCGCCCAGTTGTCGCTGCGGGTCAAGGCGGGGCGGGAGGCCGGACGTGCGTTGTTCGCGCACCTGCAATCGCGCGGCGTGCTCGGTGACTGGCGCGAGCCGGACGTGATCCGCATCTCGCCGGCGCCGCTCTACAACAACCACGACGACGTGCTGCGTTTCGCGCAGGCTGCCCGGGAATGGATCGATGCCCATTGAGCGACACCTGACCATCGTCGGCGCGGGACTGGCCGGCGCACTGCTCGCCACCCTGCTCGCCCAGCGCGGCTTCAAGGTGGAAGTGTTCGAACGTCGCGGCGACCCGCGCATCGATGGCTACGCGGGTGGCCGCTCGATCAATCTCGCGCTGGCCGAGCGCGGCCTGCATGCATTGCGGCAGGCCGGCGCCGACGACGAAGTGCTTGCGCAGGCGGTGATGATGCGCGGCCGCATGGTGCATCCGCTGGGCGGCGAGCCGCAGCTGCAGCGTTACGGCCGCGACGATTCCGAAGTCATCTGGTCGATCAGCCGGGGCGAACTCAACATCACCCTGATCGAGGCCGCGGAAGCCGCCGGCGCCACTGTGCATTTCGACCAGGGCCTGTCCGGCGTGGATTTCGATGCCGGCATCGCCACTTTCCGCGACACCCATGGCCGCGAGCATCGGCACGCCTTCAACGCCCTGCTGGGTTGCGACGGCGCCGGTTCCAGCCTGCGCGGCGCGGTGGAGGCGGTGTCGCCGCTCGGTGCCCGCACCGAATGGCTGGGCCATGGCTACAAGGAACTGGAAATCCCGCCCGGCTTCGATGGCGGCTTCCAGATCGAACCCAACGCCCTG
>JAANMY010002725.1_pt1 | contig 15988 bp, 20 predicted proteins | sample 7279691 | NCBI WGS metagenome assembly JAANMY01 (sample SAMN14094543, study PRJNA606508) | bioreactor metagenome | isolation source: A lab-scale SPAN reactor treating ammonium-rich wastewater day 388 | place: Ireland: Galway | collected 2018-02-07
CGCAGGGCGACGCGCGGATCGCGCAGCGGGTGGCCGGCCAGATGGCCGATGCGGTCGCGGTTCCAGCCGGCGATCTCGGGGACAAGCTCGCAGACCGTGACCTGCGCGGCGGGCCCCAGCAATTCCAGCGCCGCGCGCAGGGTGAAGCCCATGCCCAGCCCGCCGATCAGCACGCGGGCGTCGGGCCGGCCATGCAGGCGCAGGCTGCGCTCGGCCAGCACGGTTTCGGACTGGTGGTTGAGGTTCGACATCAGCTCGATCCCGTTGAAGCGGATCTCGTAAAGGGCGCCGCGCTGTCGCAGCAATATTTCGTCTCCCGCCGCCGTGCCGGCGCGGGCCAGGGTATTCCAGATGGGCATGTTCGATCCCCGACATCGGGCAGGCCAGAAGGGCCCCCCGGTGGTTGCGTGACGGTTTCGGAAAATGGCCTTGGGTTGCCCGGCGTTCAGCGCGCGGACAACCCCGGCACATTGTTGGCCCTGAAACCGATCAGCAGCGGGAAGATCGCCGAGGGATGCGGCAGGCCGAGCCGCGGCGCGGGGCCGCGATCCCGGCAGGACCGATCCGGTCGCATCGCAAGGCCCCCTATGCCGCCGGGGTCATTGGATCGGCGCGGCCGACCGTCAGCACCGTCAGCTCGCGCGTTTCGCCCACCCGCGTCTCCCAGGTGAAGCGCGCGCCCGCCCGCAGGCCGATCAGCGCCACCCCGATCGGCGTCAGCACCGAGGCGCGGCCGGCGGCGATGTCGGCATCCTCGGGCCAGACCAGCACGACGGTCTGCTCGCGCCCGGTGGTCTCGTCGCGGAAGGTGACGGCGCTGCCGATGCCGGCGACGTCCTCGGGCATCCGTTCGGGCGCCAGGACGCGGGCGCGGGCCAGTTCGGTCAGCAGCCGGTCGGCAAGGTCGGGATTGCGCGCCATCGCCCCTTCGGCAAGGCGTTCGAGCCGGTCGAGCGTGTCGCTGGCGATGGTGACCGGCGGTCGCGATGTTCTGGCCATGTCGGCTCCTTCAGTCATGTCATGACCCGCCGGAGCCGCCGCAGGGGCGGATCGGGGGTGGATTTTCTGGATCAGGAAAGCCCCGGACGCGAGGTCAGCGCAAGCGCGCCCCTGTCCGGGGCAGCTGGCGCGTCAGCAGCAAACCGGTGCCGAACCGGCTCTTGCAAAGGGGAATAGGCATGGTCATGCGCCCAGTCTAGCCGCGCGGCCAGCCCGAGTCGAGAGACCCGCCTCGCCGGCTTCAGGCCTGGCCCCTTCGCGGGCGGGCCCATCGGCAGAGGGGCAGGGCCCGCGCCGCCCTAGCGGGTCTCGACGGTGGCCAGGTAGCGGCGCAGATCCTCGGCCCGGCGGCCCAGCGACGCCTGTTCCTCGCCGCGCAGCTCGGGCGGCTCCAGCCAGCCGGGCTCGATCCCGGTCATGTCGGGCAGCTGATGCGCGATGCCCTTGTGGCAGTCGATGCAGGTCTTTTCGCCCGAGATCAGGTAGCGCTCGTGGATCTGGGCTGCGCGGCGGGTCTGCTTGGTAAAGTCCATCGCCACCGCCGCATGGCAGTTGCGGCACTCCAGCGAATCGTTGGCCTTGAGCCGCGCCCATTCGTGCTGGGCCAGTTCCAGCCGCTTTTCCAGGAATTTCTCGCGCGTGCTGATGGTGCCGAAGATCTTGCCCCAGACCTCCTTCGAGGCCTGCATCTTGCGGGCGATCTTGTCCGTCCACTGGTGCGGCACATGGCAGTCGGGGCAGCTGGCCCGGACCCCCGAGCGGTTCGAGAAATGCACCGTCGGCATCAGCTCCTGATAGACGTTGTCGCGCATCTCGTGGCAGCTGGTGCAGAATTTCTCGGTATTGGTGACTTCCAGCGCGGTGTTGAAGCCGCCCCAGAAGATCACGCCGCAGATGAAGCCGCCCAGCGTCAGGAAGCCGATGCTGAGAAAGCTGCTGGGCCGGCTGATGACGCGCCAGAACCAGGCGACCCGGCCCCAGACCCAGCGGATGCTTGCCCTGATCCAGCCCATGTCACGGGCTCCCGGCGTGGCGATAGCCGTCGCGGAACTGGTTGGGCACCAAGGGCTTCACGTCGGTCTGCTGGACGTGGCAGGCGGTGCAGAAATAGCGCCGCGGCGTCACGTCGGTCAGCACCTGCCCGTCGCGGTCCATGAAATGGGTGACGCTGATCATGGGCGCGCCCGAGCCTTCGGTGAATTGCGGCTTGTGGCAGTCCATGCAGCGGTTGGTGTTCACGCTCAGCTGATAGCCGCCGATGGAATGCGGGATCACCGGTGGCTGTTCGGGATAGTTGCGCATCCGGCGCACGTCGTCGGTGATCGGCCGGCCCAGGGGCGGGATCCGGCCTTCGGACATCGGCTCGGCCCAGCCGGTCAGGGGCGGCACGATCTGCACCGCCGGCTCGTCCTGCGGCAGCGCGGCACCGACATGGGCGAACAGCAGCATCCCGGCCATGGCGGCGGGCCGGATCAGACGGAAAGGATCTTGACCGCGCATTTCTTGAAATCCGTCTGTTTGGAAATGGGATCGGTGGCGTCCAGCGTCACCTTGTTGATCAGCTGGCTGGCGTCGAACCAGGGCACGAAGATCACCCCGCGCGGCATCCGGTTCCTGCCGCGCGTCTCGACGCGCGAACGGATCTCGCCGCGGCGCGAGACGATGCGCACCTCGGCCCCCTGGTTCAGGCCCATGTCGCGGGCATCCTCGGGGTTCATGAAGCAGCGGGCGCCGGGAAAGGCCCGGTAAAGCTCGGGCACGCGCATGGTCATCGAGCCGGAATGCCAATGCTCCAGCACCCGGCCCGTCACCAGCCAGATGTCGTATTCCTCGTCCGGGGGCTCGGCCGGCGGCTCGTAGGGCACGGCGATGATCCTGGCCTTGCCGTCGGGGTTGCCATAGAACTGCACGCCCGCGCCCGGCTCGACATAGGGGTCGAGCCCCTCGCGATAGCGCCAGAGCGTTTCCTTGCCGTCCACCACCGGCCAGCGCAGGCCCCGCACCTCGTGATAGGTGTCATAGGGGGCAAGGTCGTGGCCATGGCCGCGGCCGAAGGCGGCATATTCCTCGAACAGGCCCTTCTGGACGTAGAAGCCGAAATCGTTCGATTCCTGGTTGGCGTAGCCGGGGCTCAGCCCGGAGATGTCGAAGCGGTCCACGCTGCCGTTGCGGAACAGCACGTCGAACAGGCTCTGCCTGCGATAGTTGGGATTGGCGGCCAGGATATCTTCGGGCCAGACCTCGTCGGTGGTGAAGCGCTTGGAAAACTCCATCATCTGCCACAGGTCCGAGCGCGCCTCGCCCGGCGCGTCGACCAGCTGGTGCCAGACATGGGTGCGGCGCTCGGCATTGCCATAGGCGCCCTCCTTCTCGACCCACATGGCGGCGGGCAGGATCAGGTCGGCGGCCATCGCAGTCACCGTGGGATAGGCGTCCGAGACGACGATGAAGTTGTCCGGGTTGCGATAGCCGGGCCAGGTCTCGTTGCTGTTGTTGGGCGCGGCCTGCAGGTTGTTGTTCACCTGCACCCAGTAGAAGTTCAGCGTGCCGTCGTGCAGCGCGCGGTCCTGCGCCACCGCGTGCAGCCCCGGCTTTTCCGGGATCACGCCATGGGGGATGCGCCAGATTTCCTCGGCATGCTTGCGGTGTTCGGGATTGGTCACGGTCATGTCGGCGGGCAGGCGATGGGCGAATGTGCCCACCTCGCGCGCCGTGCCGCAGGCCGATGGCTGGCCAGTCAGCGAGAACGGGCTGTTGCCGGGTTCCGAGATCTTTCCGGTCAGCAGGTGGATGTTATAGACCATCTGGTTGGCCCAGACGCCGCGCACATGCTGGTTGAAGCCCATGGTCCAGAGCGACATGACCTTGCGGTCGGGATCGGCGTAAAGCTCGGCCAGCTGTTCCAGGAAGCCCGGCTCGACGCCGCTGAGTTCCGAGACCTTCTCCAGCGTGTATTCGCTGACCAGTTCGGCGAAGGCCTCGAAGGTCGAGGGGGTGGTCGCCGCCGGATCCTCGGCCGTGCGCGCGGCCATCTCGCGCGGGTCGTCCTCGCGCAGGCCATAGCCGATGCCGGTCGCGCCGGCGACGAAGGTGGTGTGGCGATCCACGAAATCGCGGTTCACCCGGCCGGTCTGGATGATGTGATTGGCGATATAATTCAGGATCGCCAGGTCCGTGCCGGGCTTGAAGACGATGGGAATGTCGGCCAGGTCCGAGCTGCGATGGGTAAAGGTGGACAGCACCGCCACCTTGACATGCGGGTGGCCCAGCCGGCGGTCCGCGACCCGTGTCCACAGGATCGGGTGCATCTCGGCCATGTTCGAGCCCCAGAGGACAAAGGCGTCCGCCGCCTCGAAATCGTCATAGCAGCCCATCGGCTCGTCCATGCCGAAGGTGCGCATGAAGGCATAGGCGGCCGAGGCCATGCAATGCCGGGCGTTGGGGTCGAGGTTGTTCGACCGGAACCCCGCCCGCATCAGCTTGGTCGCGGCATAGCCCTCGAAGATGGTCCACTGGCCGGAACCGAACATGCCGACGGCGGTCGGCCCCTTGTCCTTCAGCACCCGCTTGGCCTGCGCGGCCATGGTGTCGAAGGCTTCCTCCCAGCTGACCGGGGTGAATTCGCCGTCCTTGGCATAGACGCCGTCCTTCTTGCGCAGCAGGGGCTGGGTCAGCCGGTCCTGGCCATACATGATCTTGGACAGGAAATAGCCCTTGACGCAGTTCAGGCCGCGGTTCACCTCGGCCAGCAGGTCGCCATGGGTGGCGACCACGCGGCCTTCCTTGACGCCCACCATGACGCCGCAGCCGGTGCCGCAAAAGCGGCAGGGCGCCTTGGACCAGGTGATCTGCAGCGATTCGACGCCGCCGGGCACGGGCTGGGCCTGCGAAGCCAGCGGGATATTGGCGGCCATGGCGGCGATCCCCGCCGCCTGCGCCTTGAGCAGATCGCGTCGCGAGAGGGTCATGCCATTGCCTCCGTCTCGTCGGCGGGCAGGATCTGTTCAAAGACCAGGTTTGCCGAGAACACGCCCTCCATGACCGAGATCTCGGCCATGCGGCTGCCGATCTCGCCCACCGAGGCGCCTTCCAGCACCAGCACGATCTTGGCGTCCTTGACGGCATGGACCTCGGTCCCCGGCAGGGCGGCAAGGCGCCGGGCCAGGTCGGCCGCGCGCTCGGGCCGGGCCGTGACGATGGCGCTGGAGATGTGCAGGAACCGCGATTCCGTGCCGCTGTCCTGCTTCAGCTTTCCGGTCAGAATGTCGCGTCGCTGGATGGGGGTCCTGTCTGGCTCGCGCATGGCCGCTCTCTAATGTATGGGTCCGGGGGGTCCGAAAATGAGCTGCCACATCCAGACCAGGAAGCCGTAGCCGCCGACGATCGCGACCGACAGGATCGGCCAGATCACCACGGCCAGGATCAGGAATGCGATGATTTCATCCCGCTTCCGGTGCTTGGGACGATCGGTTTCTGTTGCGGAATCGATCATTTCTGGGCAACCCGTGCGTCAAAACGCCTCAGTTCAATCTTCCACGGAACTGTGAAGGATCGAAGAAGGTTCCCAGCAAAATTCGCCCCGGCGCGGCATCATGCCGGCCAGGCAATCTATGCCCGGCTGAAGCCGGGTGCTATGCCGCGCTTGAAAAGGCTTGCTTTTCAGCAAGATGGCCGGGGCTTGCGGCGTGGCCCCGGTCGCTGCCTTAAAGACCGTAAAGCGCCCCGGCCAGGGTCAGGCCGATCACCAGCATAGACGCGACCAGCCCGGCGACGCCCGGCGAGTCGGACTTCTGCATCACTCGATTCCTGCGCATGGCGTCCCCTGGCCAATGACATTCGTTATGCATGGTCAAACACAACGAGCCGCAGGTCAAGCCGGAATCGGCCCTTGCGGGCCGACTGCGACATGAGGGCGCTAACGGGCGAAGCCGCTGACCCGCGGCAGCCAGGTGGACAGGGCGGGCACGAAGGTCAGGATCAGCAGCGCGGCAAGGGCCGCCAGGAAGAAGGGCGGCAATTCGCGGATCAGCGCCGAGGGCTTCTGCTTGGTCGCCGAGGCCACGACGAAGATCAGCCCGCCGACCGGCGGCGTCATCAGGCCAAAGGTCAGGTTCACGATGACGATGATGGCGAAATGATCCGCCGCGATGCCCAGGTTGTAGGCGATGGGCGCCAGGATCGGCACCAGGATCATCACCCCCGGCAGCGGGTCCATGAACATGCCGAAACCCAGCAGCAGCAGGTTCACCATCAGCAGGAAGGCGATGGGCGACAGGTCCATGGCGATCACCGCATCGGCCATGGCCTGCGGCACGCCCTCGATGATCAGCACCCAGGCAAAGGCGCGGGCGGCGGCCAGGATCATCAGCACCGCCACCGACATGATGGCCGAGCGCAGGAACGCCCCCCACAGGTCCGCCAGCGTGAAGCCGCGATAGACGAAGGCGCTGGTCAGGATGGCATAGAACACCGCCACGACCGAGGCCTCGGTGGGGGTGAAGACCCCGCCGCGGATGCCGCCGACGATCAGCACGATCAACAGCAGGGCGGGCAGGGCGGCGAAGCTGTTGCGGACCATCTGGCCCACCGGCGGGCGCGGCTCCAGGCTGCGATAGTTGCGCTTGCGGCTGATCCACCAGTTCACCGCCGCCAGCAGCGCCGCGATCAGGATGCCGGGCAGGATCCCGGCCATGAACAGCGAGCCGACCGAGGTGTTGCGGTCCTGCAGCGCATAGATGATCATGGTGATCGAGGGCGGGATGATCGGGTCGATCACCGCCACCGAAATCGTCAGCGCGCCGGCATAGGCCTTGGAATAGCCGCTGCGCTCCATCATCCGCGCCATCATCGCGCCCGGCCCCGCCGCCGAGGCCAGCGCCGAGCCGGAAATCCCCGCAAACAGCGTCCCGGTCAGGACGTTGGCATAGCCCAGCCCGCCGCGCAGGTGGCCCACGAATTGCGAGGCGAAGCGCAGCAGCATGCGCGAGATCGCCCCGGTGGACATGATCTCGGCCGCCAGGATGAAGAAGGGCACGGCCAGCAGCGGAAAGCTGTCGAGGCCGGTGAACATCTCTTTCACCACCACGACCAGCGGATAGCGGCCGGACAGGCCCACCGCCGCGAAGGCCGCCATCGCCAGCGCGAAGGCGATGGGCACCCCCATGACCATCAGGATCAGGAAGGCGGCGATCAGGATCTCAACCAAGGGGGGCCTCGTCGGAATGCTGCAGGCCGGCGCGCAGGTATTGCGGCGCGATCAGCGCAAGATGGACGATCATCAGCGCGAAACCGGCGGGTATCGCGGCATAGATCCATTTCATCGGTACCTGGAGCGCCGCCGAGCGCTGGATCGACATGCGGTTCATGTAGTCGATGCCGACCCAGACCATGAAGCCGAAAAAGGCGAACAGGACCAGCAGGATCGCCAGGCGCAGGATGCGCTGGCCCCTGCCGGGCAACGCATCCTGGGCATTGGTGATGGCGGCATGGGCGCCATGGCGCAAGGCCAGCCCGCTGCCCAGGAAGGTCAGCCAGATCATCGAGTAACGCGCCACCTCGTCGGCCCAGGTCAGCGAATTGCCGGTCACGTAGCGGCCGGCGACGTTCCAGCCGACGATGACCGACATCGCCGCCAGCCCCAGCACGAGGATGGCGCCGTTCAGCGTGACGAAGGCGCGTTCGATCCGGCGCATCGCGGCTTACTCGACCGCCTGGATGCGGTCCATCAGCTCCTTGCCGAACTGGGCCTCATATTGCTGGTAGGGCCCGGCCAGCGCATCGCGGAAGGCGGCCTTCTGCTCGGGGGAAAGCTCGTTCACCTGCATCCCGGCATCCTTCATCGAGGCGACGCCCGACGCATCGACCTCGTCGACATAGGCGCGCATCGCGACGACCGCGTCCTTGGCCGCCTTGTCGAAGGCCGCCTTCTGCGCATCGTCCAGCCCGTTCCACAGCGAGGGCGAGACCAGGATGATGGTCGAGGAATAGACGTGCCCGTCCAGCGTCAGGTATTTCTGCACCTCGTTCAGCTTGGCCGAGACGATGACCGAAAGCGGGTTTTCCTGCCCGTCGATGGCGCCCTGCTCCAGCGCGCCGATCACCTCGGGCCAGGCCATGGGGGTGGGGGCGGCGCCAAGGGCGCGGAAGGCCTCGATATGCACCGGGTTTTCCATGGTGCGGATCTTCAGCCCGTTCAGGTCGGCCGGCGCCTCGACCGCGCCGCGATTGCTGGTGATGTGGCGGAAGCCCTGCTCGCCCCAGGCCAGCGCATGCAGGCCCGCGGGCTCGAACTTGGCCAGCATCTCTTGCCCGATCTCGCCATCCAGCACCTTGCGGGCATGGTCCTTGTCGCGCAGCAGGAAGGGCACGCCCAGCACGCCGACCTCGGGGACGAAATTGGTCAGCGTCCCGTCCGAGGCGATGGTCATCTCGACGGTGCCGAGCTGCAGCCCCTCGAGCACCTCTCGCTCGCCGCCCAGGCCCGACGAGGGGAAGTGGCGGAAGGTGAACTGGTCGCCCAGGCTTTCCTTGAGCGAGGCTTCGAAGGCCTTGGCGCCGGCGCCGTAATGGCTGTCCTCGGCCAGGGCATAGCCGATCTTGATTTCCTGCGCGAACGAAGGCGCGGCGACGGCGGCGCAGAGAAGCGCCGCGGCAAAGACGTGTTTCATGCTGAATCCCTTCCGCTGTCCGGCAGGAATTTAGCGCCACATGGCGGCAATGTGCAATCCCGCCGCCGGCCCCTGGGCGCGCGGGCAGGGTTCAGGCCCGGTTGCGATCGGCCTCGGCCAGGGCGCGGACCACCTCTTCGTCGCTGGTCTGCTCGAAGTCGCGATAATGCAGGCCGACGGCTTGGAAGGGCTCGGGCGTGCGCAGGCAGACCACCTCGTCGGCATCGGCGCGGATCTTCTCCAGCACGTCGGGCGGGGCGACGGGGACGGCGACGATCACCCTGGCCGCGCCCGACCGCGCCAGCGCCTTCAGGGCGATGCGCATGGTGGCGCCGGTGGCGATGCCGTCATCGACCACGATCACCGTCCGGCCCCAGGTATCGGGTGCCGGCCGGCCGCCGCGATAGGCCTGGCGCCGGCGCTCGATCTCGCGCAGCTGCCGGGCCTTTTCGGCGGCGATGTGATCGGGCGTCGCCCCGGTCGCGGCGACGAGATGGTCGTCCAGCAGCAGTTGCGGCGGCGCCCCGTCCACGATGGCGCCAATGGCCAGTTCGGGATGCGCGGGCGCCCTGAGCTTGCGCACCAGCATCACGTCCAGCGGCGCGTCCAGCACCCTGGCCACCTCGAGCCCGACCGGAACCCCGCCGCGCGGCAGCGCCAGGACCAGCAGCGGCTGGCCCTTGTGACCGGACAATGCGGCGCCAAGCTGCCTGCCGGCATCCGTGCGATCTGCGAACATCCCGCCCCTTCCTTTCTTGTTCGTTTTCCGCGAACCGAACACCCGCTGCCGGGGAATGTTCCCGCGCCCCGAAAACCTGCCCCCAAAAACGCGCCCCGAAACGCGCCCGGAAAATGGCTGCGCCTGCCGGGTGGCTGCGCACGGTTCCGCCGAAGGCGGCCAGGGCGGCAGATGCCGATGGACGCTGGGGCCGGGACGTATTAGGAAGATGGCCCAGGGAACGGGCCGGTCAAGCCCGTCCGAATACGAAGAACAGAGCGGGACCGAGCAGACAGATGCAATCCGGCAAGAGCGCGGCGCAGACCGTGGCGACCGTGAAGCCTTTACAGATCCGCGGCCGCACCTTCACGGCCATCGCGCTGCATCTGAGCGGCCGGCCGGACCGTGCCTTCTTCGAGGCGCTGGAGGCGCGGCTGAACCAGACGCCGCTGTTTTTCGACAATGCGCCGCTGGTCATCGACCTGGAGCAGGCCGAGGGGCTGGACCGCGCCCAGGACCTGCTGCACCTGACCGCCGAGCTGCGCCGGCGCAAGCTGTCGGTCTTCGGCATCCAGAGCGGCACGCCCGCACAGGCGCAGGCCGCGGCCGAGGCCGGGCTGATCTCGTTGCCCGGCGGGCGCGACGCGGCGCTGGAGCGCGTCTCTCGCCAGGGCAGCCGCCCCGAACCGGCCCCCGCGCCGGCGCCGAAAGAACCAGCGAACCGCCTGATCGCGCAGCCGGTGCGCTCGGGCCAGACCGTCTTTGCCGATCGCGGCGACCTGATCGTTGTCGGCTCGGTCAGTTCCGGGGCCGAGGTGATCGCCGCCGGCAACATCCACATCTATGGCCGCCTGCGCGGCCGCGCGCTGGCCGGCGTCAACGGCGACGATTCGGCGCGCATCTTCTGCCATGCGCTCGATGCTGAGCTGCTGGCCATCGCCGGGCTTTATCGCACCAGCGAGAACCTGGGGGCCGACACGCCGCGGCATTACGTGCAGGTCTATCTTCAGGGCGAGGTGCTGCGCATCGAGTCCCTCAAATAACCCATGAGAAAGGAAACGCTCGTGAGCAAGGTTATCGTAGTCACATCCGGCAAGGGCGGCGTCGGCAAGACGACCTCCTCTGCCGCCATCGGCGCGGGGCTCGCCATGCGCGGCCACAAGACGGCCGTGATCGACTTCGACGTGGGCCTGCGCAACCTGGACATGATCATGGGCTGCGAACGCCGCGTGGTCTTCGATTTCATCAACGTCATCCAGGGCGACGCCAAGCTGAAGCAGGCGCTGATCAAGGACCGCCGGCTCGAGAACCTGTATGTCCTGCCGACCTCGCAGACCCGCGACAAGGACGCGCTGACCAAGGAAGGCGTCAAGAAGGTTCTGGACGAGCTGCGCGAAGAGTTCGACTATATCGTCTGCGACAGCCCGGCGGGGATCGAGCGCGGCGCGCATCTGGCGATGTATTACGCCGACGAGGCCGTGGTGGTGACGAACCCCGAGGTCTCGTCCGTGCGCGACAGCGACCGGGTGCTGGGCCTGCTGAACTCCAAGACGGCGCTGGCGGAAAAGGGCGACGGCAGCGCGGTCAAGGCACAGCTGCTGCTGACCCGCTTCGACCAGACCCGCTCGGCCAACGGCGACATGATGAGCGTCGAGGACGTGCTGGAAATCCTGGCCATCCCGCTGCTGGGCATCATCCCGGAAAGCACCTCGGTCCTGAAGGCCTCGAACGAGGGCACGCCGGTCTCGCTGGACGAGAAGTCGCCGGCGGGCAAGGCCTATATCGACGCCGTCGGCCGGCTGGTCGGCGAGCAGATCGAGATGCGGGTGAACCCCGGCGACCAGCGCCGCGGCTTCTTCCAGAGGCTTCTGGGACGGACGGCCTGACATGTTCGGTTTCTCATTCCGTCAGCGAAAGCCCAGTTCGGCGCAAACCGCCAAGGAGCGCCTGCAAATCCTGCTAGCGCATGAGCGTTCCAGCGGGGGAACCAGCCCGGACTTTCTGCCGTTGTTGCAGCGCGACATCCTCGAGGTGGTACGCCGGCACATGGAAATCGACGGCGATGCGGTCGACATCAAGCTGGAGCGCAGCGACGACCTGTCCAGCCTGGAGATCAATATCGAGCTGCCCAACGCCAGCCCGGTGAAGGCGCGGCCCGCCAGCTGAGGCAGGCCGACAGGCCCCGCCCGCCAGGGGCGGGGCGCGTCGTGGTCACAGCGCGCCCTTCTCCATTTCGGCGGCGATATGCTCCGCCTGCCGAATCGCCAGCGCGACGATGGTCAGCGTCGGGTTCTCGGCCGCCGAGGTGGTGAAGACCGAACCGTCCGAGACGAACAGGTTCGGGATGTCATGCGCCTGGCCCCATTTGTTCACAACGCCGTCGCGCGGGTTTTCCGACATGCGGTTGGTGCCCAGGTTATGCGTGGACGGGTAGGGCGGCGTCGGCAGGATCCGCGTCGCGCCCGCGGCGCGATAGATCCGCTCGCCCACGCCATAGGCATGGTTGCGCATGGCAATGTCGTTGGGGTGGTCGTCGTAATGCACGTTCGGCACCGGCAGGCCGAAGCGGTCCTTTTCGCTGCGGTTCAGGGTGATGCGGTTGGTTTCCTGCGGCAGATCCTCGCCCACGATCCACATGCCGGCCATGTTCTCGTAGCTGTCCATCGCCGAGGTGAACTCGCGCCCCCAGCCGCCGGGGTCCATGAAGGCCGCCATGAAGGGAATGCCGAGGGCCAGCGTCTCCAGCTCATAGCCGCCGACGAAGCCGCGGGCGGGGTCGTGATGCGCCTCGTCCTGGACGATGCCGGCCATGGTGGTGCCGCGCCACATCCGCACCGGGCGTTCGAAGATCGCATAGACCGAGCCGGTGGTGTGGCGCATGTAGTTGCGCCCGACCTGGCCCGAACTGTTCGCGAGCCCGTCCGGGAAGCGTTCCGAGGCCGAGGCCAGCAGCAGCCGCGGGCTTTCGATCGAGTTGCCGGCGACGGCGACGATGCGGGCGCGCTGGAACTGCTCGGCCCCGGCCTTGTCGATATAGCGCACGCCGGTGATCTTGCCGTCCTCGTCATGTTCGATCCGGGTGGCGTGGCTATGGTCGCGGACTTCCAGGTTGCCGGTCGCCTCGCCGCGCGGGATGTCGGTATAGGCCGCCGACCATTTGGCGCCCCATTTGCAGCCCTGGAAGCAGAAGCCGGTCTGCTGGCAGGCCATGCGGTCGTCGTTGTCGACCGAGTTGATCGCCATGCGCCCGGTCGAGACCTTGCGGTAGCCCAGTGCCTTGGCGCCCTTTTCCAGCACCAGGTAGTTGTTGTTCCCCGGCAGGCCGGGCAGGTCGTTGGTGCGGGTGACGCCCAGCTTCTTCTCGGCCAGGTCGTAATATGGCTCCAGTTCGGCCAGCGTGATCGGCCAGTCCAGCAGGCTGGCGCCGTCCACCGCGCCATAGGTGCTGGCCGCCTTGAACTCGTGTTCCTGGAAGCGCAGCGAGGCGCCGGCCCAGTGGATCGAGGTGCCGCCCACCGCCTTGACGATCCAGGCCGGCAGGTTGGCAAAGTCCCGCGCCACCCGCCAGTCGCCCGAGGTGGTGCGCATGTCGCCCCAGCTCAGCTGCGCGAAACTGTCCCATTCGTCGTTGATGTAATCCTCGGGCAGGTAGCGGCCGCCCGCCTCCAGCGCCACGACCTTGACGCCCCTTTGCGCCAGTTCGTTGGCCAGCACGCCGCCGCCCGACCCGGTGCCGACCACGACCACGACCGAGGCATCGTCATGCCCGAATTTCGCAATATTGTCAGCCATGTCCGCCTCCCTCACAGCCAGTCGATGTCGTTGAAGCCGCGCTCGATATAGCCGCCCTGCGAAAAGCTTTCGCCCTCGTAGCCAAAGACCGGCCAGACCTCCTTCTGGTTGTAGAGCCCGGTCACGAGCCCCGCGCGCACGGTCTGGAAGAAGGGCGTATGCTCGATCATGCGCAGCATGGCGACGCGGTCCTTTTCCCAGCCCGCGGCCAGGTAGCCGTCGAAGCCCTGCGCCTGGGCGACAAGGTTCAGCCCGGCCACGCCCTCTTCGATCATCTGCGCCTGTTCGGCATCGTCATGCGCCTTGACGGCGATGGCATAGAAGCGGTCGGCGATGCGGTCATGCGGATAGATGTCGCGCGCCATCTGGATCAGCACCGCCATGGTCTCGGGCTTCAGGGCGGCGGTCTCGACCGCCCAGGCCGCGTCGCGGGCGGCGACGAAGCCCGAGCCGACCATGAAGGTCGCCCCCGCCGCCATGGCGCGCGCCAGCAGGCCGCGCCGGGTCAGCCCCCTGACATCGCTGCCAGAGGGGGATTTGTGGATGACAGTCATGTACTCCTCCCTGAGTTGGTTGGCCCGCCCCTCCCGGCGGGCTGCCTGCCTAGAGGTAGCGGCCCCCGCGTTGCAGCACCTCGATCTCGTAGCCGTCCGGGTCCTGGATGAAGAAGAAGCGGGCGATCACCGTGCCGCCGGGGGCGAAATCGACCAGCTTGCGCGGGGCAAGGCCCAGGTCGGTCAGCCGCCGGTGCTCGGCCGCGACATCCTCGACCGAGACGGCCAGGTGGCCGTAGCCGTTGCCCAGGTCATAGGGTTCCTCGCGGCCCTTGTTGATGGTCAGCTCCAGCTCGAAGCTGCTTTCGGCATTGGCCAGGTAGACCAGGGTGAAGCTGTCGAAATCCAGCCGCTCGACCGGCTCCAGGCCGAAGGCCGCCTTGTAGAAGGCCAGCGCGCGCGCCTCGTCCGTCACGCGGATCATCGAATGAATCATCTTGGCCATGCGGGCTTTCCTTTCCGATCTTTGCACCAGTATCGGAAGGACGCCGGCCCCGCGGGTAGCATCATGCTACCACGCTGCGGATTTCTTGCGCGATGCCGCGATCAGGCGGCCTGCGCCACCTGCTGCGCGGCCTTGCGGAAATCCTGCGCGCCGCGGCCGCGCAATTCCAGCTGCACCAGGCAGGCGCAGCGCAGCAGCGAGGTGAAATTCACCGGCTCGCCGCCAAGTTGCAGCACTTCGGATTGCAGCGTGGACAGGAAGGCGGGCGTGGCCATGCCCTCGCCGGTCGCGATCTCGTCGATGATGTCCCAGAACGCCTGTTCCAGCCGGATCGAGGTGCTTTGCCCGTTCAGCCGCAGCTTGCGGGTCGTCGGCTGATAGCGGCGCGGATCCTGGCGGGAGAAGACTTCGCACATGGCATGGTTCCCAAACTGGCTAGGCAAGTTCCCCGATCATAGCACGGCAGGCGGGTCATGCCAGTTTCTTGGACAGGGCGCCGTCCGGCGCGGGAAATCCGGTGCCGCGATCGGGCCCGATCAGGCAAGAGGGCGGCGTCGGCGGGCGCTGCGCTGCGAGTAGGCGGTTTCGCCGGCACCTGGAAGCGATCTTCGGCCGCGACTCGTCCCTGCCGGCGGCATGGGGCGACAATAAGTCGCCGTCCGGGCGGTTGCCATCTGCAATATACGTAAATGCGTATTATCGCATCTTGCATCAGGAGAAACCGATGAAAACCCTGCTCGCCGCTTCTGTCCTTGCCCTTGCGGCCGCGCTGCCGGCCTCGGCCCAAGAGGGGCGCAAGCTCGTGACCATCCTGACCGCGCCCGAGCCGCAGACCCAGCTGATGGCGATGGTGCTGACCATGAATGCCGTGGCCAAGGGGGCCGAGGCGCAGATCCTGCTGTGCGGTCCCGCCGGCGACATGGCGCTGAAGGAGGCGCCGGAAACCGCCACCGCCGGCCAGCCGCCCCAGGGCGCCAGCCCCCAGGGCCTGATGCGGCAGATGATCGAGAAGAACGGCGTCAAGGTGCAGGTCTGCGCCATCTACCTGCCCGGCAAGGGCGCCGATGCCTCGGTGCTGCTGGAGGGCGTGACCCCCGCCAAGCCCGATGCGATGGCCGCCGAACTGATCGCCGAGGGCACTACCGTCCTGAGCTTCTGATCCCGCCTCGCGGCGACATGAAAGGAAAGGCCGCCCTTGCCGGGCGGCCTTGTCGTTTGTGCGGTCCGCGATGGGCGGGGCGGCGCGGGCCGGCACCTTGCCGCAGCGGCCGATCCGGCCGAAGCGGCAAGGCCGCTGTCCCGGACGCGTATGCCGCGGCGTCCGGGTGCCGGGGTCATCCGCCGTTCAGGCGCTTTCGGTGTCCTCCCTGGCGGCGGCCTTGTCCTCCATCATCTCGAACCACATCGCGTTCAGCACTGCGAAGGTGACGGCCAGCGGCAGGCCGAGGATCCATGCGAAATACCACATTGCGTTTTCCTTTCAGTAGGCGTGACCGCCCTCGGTAATGTCCTTTTCCTCGACCTTGCCCCACAGCACCTTGTAGACCCAGCTGGTGTAGAGCGCGATGATCGGCAGGAAGATCCCGGTGCAGACCAGCATGATGAACAGCGTCAGGTGGCTGGACGAGGCGTCCCAGACCGTCAGGCTCGCCCCCGGCATGACCGAGGAGGGCAGGATGAACGGGAACATCGACAGCCCGACCGACGAGATGATGCCAAAGATCGCCAGCTTGCTCAGCAAGAGCGTGCGGACCTCGCGCCCCGAGTTCAGCGACCACAGCGCGCCAAGCGCGCCCAGGAAGCCGAGGGCCGG
>JAANMY010002727.1_pt1 | contig 15982 bp, 12 predicted proteins | sample 7279691 | NCBI WGS metagenome assembly JAANMY01 (sample SAMN14094543, study PRJNA606508) | bioreactor metagenome | isolation source: A lab-scale SPAN reactor treating ammonium-rich wastewater day 388 | place: Ireland: Galway | collected 2018-02-07
AGGCCATCTAAACTTTCTTGCAGTTTTGATCTCTTTCCATTTTGAGTTAGAACTCGTTTCCTGTAATTCACCATATTGGGCACTGTATTTTGCAACAGCTGCATAAAGAAGAGGATACGATTGTTTTCGACACTCATCTTACTCGATAGAATATCATTTTCAATGCTGTCAATCTTACTTACTACTTCGCTTAACGATAGATCGTCTGATAAATCATTAATGGAGTTTATAAAATCCATCCCCTCTTTTGTAATTAAATCTTTTTGCAGTAACCAGTCGATCATACCGGACAATAGTAATTTTTCGGTTCTGTTAATTGATTCGGAGATGAAAGCGTTCCAATTTACGTATGTTTCCGAACTGGAATTGTCTGATAATTTTTGAACGTACAATGCGCAAGACTGAACAATCTGGTCTATGGTGGAAGAAGGATTGATATTGCCGCTAACAAATTGCATTCCGTCGTTGTGCATTTGCCCAACTTGATTGTATGGGTTGCTTAAAATTGAGGTCGTACCCATAATACTTAAATTTTAGAAATTAAATAATCATACTTACTCATCATTGTAGCTACCAGATGATTGATTTCAAATTTAGGACACCCTTATATGCTATACAATAGGTAAAATACTTATTTATTCTACCTAAGCAGTTCAAAATCAACGAAATTTATAGTTTATAATCATTTTATTTAAGAAAAGATCATAATTCAATAACAAATAAAAACTTCATTTTTTTATTTTAAATTATCTATTCATCAGTAATCTGATCCGTAACATTGATAATTTAAATATAATTGATACTTTAGATTAGGGATAAATAGATTTGAAAACTGTCGAAAAGCAACATTTGAAAGCAAAAATCACTTTTTTAATTTAATTTTATTACAGATAATACCTTAATTTTAAAATAATTAATATTTTTAAAATCTAAATTTAAGATTATTAATGATGAAAAAGGCTCTTTTCATAATACTCACTTCCCAGCTGTCATTTGCACAAATAAAAACATTTAGCAATAACACAATCAACAAAAAAGAATTTGAAAATAAATTACTTAAGGCAATGGATTCTTTAGACGTCAACGGAATGAGCATTGCAGTAATTAATAATGGAAAGATTGTCTACAACAAAGGTTTTGGCTATTCTAATGTAAAATCTGGAAAAAGAATTACTAATTCAACTTACTTTGAGGCTGCATCATTGTCCAAACCCGTTTTTTGCTTATTCGTTCTTAAATTGGCCAATCAGGGAAAAATCAATCTTGACAAACCCGTTCATGAATATCTTCCCTCTGATAATATTAGCGATGAACGCTATAAAAAGATTACAGCAAGAATGGTTTTAAGTCATACTACCGGTCTTCCAAATTGGAGCGAGACCAAAATGGTAACTTTAGAATCAGAACCAGGAACCAGCTTTTCTTATTCAGGTGAGGCATTTGTTTATCTTGCCAAAGTTATTGCCAAGATTTATAACACTAATCTCAAAAATTTAGATAGTATTTTTCAGAAAGAAGTCGCCGATGAGTTTAAATTAGACAATTTTAATTTTGTAATCACCCCCGAAATAGAAAAGGATCTAACAACAGCTTATCAGGGAAAAAGTGAAGTTAAAGATGAAAGAGATCGATTAAGTTTTGATCCGGCAGGAGGACTTTACTCCAATCCTACGAATTATGCTCAGTTCTTAATCCAGTTAATGAACCACAAATCGGAATACAAAGATATGTTTAAGCCTTTTATAAAATTGGAAGATAATAATATCATCAAACAATACTTTGGAATCAAGTCTTGGACATTGGGACTAGCCGTTGAGGAGATTAATGGTTCTCAAAACTATTGGCACGGAGGAAATAATTTGGGTTACACCAATTCATTTACAATCAATCCTAATAAAAAATTTGGTTATGTTTTTTTTACCAATGCAGATCAGTGCAATTCAATGAAAAAAATTGTGGAAAATATTTTGTGGAAATAAAAAACATTTCCAAAACAAAAAAAACCGTTTTATTATTTACAGAGTTAATAAAGCTCTTTATTACCAAAATAAGGAAGCTCAAAATATAAAGTAAATTATGAAAGAACTTTTTCATCAATTATACCTGTCTTATTGTACATTCTAATTTTGAGGTACAAAATTTAAGATTTTGAGAAAAATTAGACAAATTAATTATTTGAAAATCAATTTAAGCAAAAGACATCTGAAGTCATTATATCTCTATCAGTAAACAGAGAGAATGTATATTTAAAAATTTAGATCCACTAATTTTGTAGCTGAATCAAAAATTTGGAAAAAAAGATTCGATTACAGATTAGCGTCTGTTTTAAAATATACTCCCTTCTGAATTTAAATTTTTAAACGTTCTTATCTCCACTGATTATCTTCGAAATAATACCTGGTTCCGAGCCCATATCTGCCAATAAGACTCCTCCAATATGAATAACGATAAAGGTAACGATATACTACAGTTATTTATATGGATAGTTTCCATCAAATCTTTCCATCCTTTTGGTCCATTGACTATCATAATTCCAGTAAATAGTGAGATTGCAAAAAGCACATAAAAAATAATATAAAGCCAAGATTTAAGTCTATCCTTTGCAGAAGTGAGCTTTGAAAAAGGATTTTTGAAAGAAATTCCTTGAACTAGATTTAATATCATCTTAAAATATAAAGGGCAATAATATCAAAAGAATATGTAAAATATCAATACTACTATCTTTAACATACTTTATTGAAAAAAAATGCGAAAAGACGTTTCCGACCAAAGGAATTGGAGGGTACCTTTAGGGAGAAAACCGTTTATGCCGTAGTCTTTTGGCTGGAATGTGTGATGGCTGACCGATATACCTTAGCTGCCTTTTTACCGGTTGTATTTGAGAAAATGTGTTTACATCTATTCTAAATTGAATTCAAAAAAATTTACTCTTAACCACTTAATGAAGACAAAAGCTGACAAGTAATTATTGAGTAGCGACAGTAAATAATCAATGCATGAAACATATCATAATTTGAATAAAACCAAGAGATAATCTCTTGAAAAGAAGATAATGATACGTGCTTATGAAAAAGAATACTCCCATTAACTTGTCTACCGATACGCAATCTGAAAATGAGAAGAGCAATCATGTATTTCAAAAAATTTCTTTTGAAAAATCAAAAAAAATATTAAATGATCATAACCTCAATTTAACAGAAAATGAAATTAAGGAAGTTATGGAATTCATTCACAAATTAGCTGAACTAACTATAAAAGAATTTATTTTAAAATAAATTCCTTATATTGCCTTGATTACGAAATCATTAACACAAAATATTCACCAATGCAAATAGCCGATTTATATATTAGAGTTTCTACAGATGAACAAGCCGATAAAGGCTACTCCCAAAGAGATCAACATGAGAGATTAGAGAAATATTGTCATCAAAACCAAATCACCATAGGTCAGGTTATTTTCGAAGATCACTCCGCTAAAAATTTTAACAGACCTGAATGGACTAAATATATCAATCATCTAAAGAAGAGAAGTCTAAAATCTAATGTCGTTTTATTTACAAAATGGGATCGTTTTAGTCGAAATGCAGGTGATGCATATCAAATGATAAAAGTGTTGTTAAACCATAATATTTCTCCTCAAGCTATAGAACAACCCTTAGATATGTCTGTGCCAGAGAATAAGATGATGCTTGCAATTTACTTAGCTGCTCCAGAGGTTGAAAATGACAGAAGAGCACTTAACACTTTTTACGGCATGAGAAGAGCTCAAAAAGAAGGAAGATTAATGGGGACTGCATCTTACGGTTATATTAATAAATGTACAGAAGATGGAAGAAAATATATAGCATTAAAAGAACCTGAAGCCTCAAACATGCGGTGGGCGTTTAATGAAATTGCTAAGGGAAAATACGCTACCAATCAAATCCGGCTTAAAATGAATAAAATGGGAGGTGCTAAGATTAGCAGTACTTCATTTTACAGGGCAATAAAGAATCCTGTTTACATTGGTAAAATTTATATAAAACCATACAAAGATGAGGAAGCATGTACGGTAGATGCCAAGCACGAAAGTTTAATATCAGAGAGCTTATTTTATACAGTTCAAAATGTTTTAAGTGGAAAAACCCTAGCTGAAAGACCTCAAGGAAAAATTATTGCAACTAGTGAGTTTCCATTGAGAGGTTTTTTAAAATGTCCTAGATGTGGAGGACATATTACTGGTAGCGGGTCTAAGGGAAAAAAGGATGTTTACTACTATTACCACTGTAATTCAAAATGTGGTTACAGACATTCTGCAGATTTAGTTAATCTGGCGTTCGAAAAAGAACTAAAAAAATATGAATATCATCAAGCAATAAATTCATTATTGAAGGAAGTTCTTACAGCTAATTTTAAACATATTCAACAAAGTGTTGGCACTAAGAAAAGAGAAATATCACTACAAATTGTCAATTTAAATAATCGATTAGATAGTGCTAGAGAAAAATATTTAGAGGATAAATTAGATTTTGAAGATTATCAAATTATTAAAAATGAAAGTAAAAAGAAAATCGACGAATTAGAAATGGAGCTCCAAAATCAAAGATTAACTCGTAAAAATACAGATATTACTTTAAGACTTGATCAAGTATTAAAAGTACTTCCTAATCTCTCTCATCTCTATCAAACAGGCGATTCTGAGACAAAAAAAGAAATACTGTGTTCGATTTTGTCTGAAAAACTTGAATTTTACGAAAATGCTTTTCGAACACCCAAACTTAATTCCGCACTCGCTTATATCTTAATGATAAACAATGAGTTACAAATTAAAAAAAAAGAAAAAAGCACTCCTAAAAGTGCCTTTTCCCGTCAAGTGACCGCAGAAGGATTCGAACCCTCACTGTCGGAGCCGAAATCCGAAGTTCTATCCATTAAACTATGCAGCCCTTTTTATTTAATTGATATGATGGTCATTCATTAATCACCATTTATCAATAATTTTTTAGAAAGTGATCTTCACTCCTCCTGTAATCTGTGCACCAAGAACTTTATATCCTTTGTACGTCTGATATTTAGAGCTTAAAAGATTATTTCCGAGTGCAAAAATACTGAAATTTTTGTGAATTTTGTACTCTGCTGATAAGTTTAAATCTGCATAACCGCCAACTTTATCATTGGTATCCTCCGTAGACTGAAACATCATGGCAGGATTTGCCACACCTTCTAGCAAGTAAGAGTTTGTAGTTCTGTCACTTTCAAATATTCCTCTGAAGCCTAAAGACAGTTTTTTATCCAATAAAGTATATTTTGCACCGATACTTCCTGTCAGTAAAGGAACATTATAAATATTTTCGTAATTCTTAAGATCATATCTTAAAAATCTTACATCGGCATCTACAACCAGATTCTCCAGCGGAAAATACTGAAGACTTCCTTTGATGTCGCTTACATTTCCGTCATCGTAAACAGCAGAAAATGTGTTGGCAAAATCAAATCCCGGTCTGTCTAAAGTAAACTCGTTAGAAAAAAGATTGTTGGCGCTGAAAAACATAATATTTTTCATCTTGCCAAATCCTGCGGAAACATCATATTTAAAAGTTTCATCAATATCCCCTCTCAAACCTGCATAAAAATGATACGTTGTTTCTGTAGGTCTCAGCATTTGATCTGAAACAAGAAAGGGGTTTGCCTGAAGCAATTCTCCGTAGGTATTTAATTTTAAACCACCGTCGATTCCTCCGTAAAATTTAAATTCATTAGAGGCAGCTACCTGAAATTCTGCTTTTGGAAACCAATACGTTTTGTTGTTTTTCACTTCTTCAGCAAGCATCATATTTGAGTTTCTGGCATTTAAAAAATTAAATACAGAACCTAAAGTAAGATAAGATTCTCCCTTCGCAAAAGTAATTTTCGGAGCAATATCTGCATTAAAAAATGTTGCAGAATTTTTGCTGAGTAAAGCAAAGTCGGTTTTTACGGTTTCTAAGCCCAAACCTAAATCAGCATTCATCACAATTCCGTTCTTTGAAAGTTCAACGGCGTGTTTGGAAAGGTTTGCCAAAATAGATGCCTGATTTTCTTTGGCATTAAAATGATCCGTTAAGAATGATGATTTTACTCTTACGTCATTTAAGATTTCATTAGAGTAAAAATCGTAATAACCATTCACTTTAAACTGATTGACTTTCTGCGTCAAATCTACATCCGCCGAAGGAGCCAAAGCGTAAATTCCGTAATAATTATAATTATCTAAGCCATATTCTGCATTTACGTTGATCTTACCCTTTTCTCCGTAAGAATTTAAAAATGCACCTAAAGTTGCTGAACTTTGTTTAGAATCCCAAGGATAGTCTTTTTTTAATCCGTTGGTAGACAAAACGTGAACATCCGCTCCTACTTCCAGTTTATTTTCAAGAGTTTTGGAAATATTTCCATCAGCCAGAATCTTCCCGTAATTCCCCATTCCAATCTGGAAATAGTTGTTTTGGGCTGTTCCTTCAAATTTCGGAGCAACATCTTCTCCCTGGATGGTTGAAGTTTTAAAATCTGATACCGCAGGAACATCTGTAATTGTATATTTTACGGGATTTGCGGATTTCTCTTCGGGCGGATAATTCTTCTCCGTTACTACAGAAGTTTTTTTCTTTTCGATTTTTTTTACTTCCGGCTCTCTTTTTTTATTAAGAATCAATCTTTCTTCTTTAATCTGAGAAAACGCTACAGAAGAAACTCCTAAGAAAAGTATAGATAATATTTGAATTTTCTTGTTCATATATGTTGTATTAATGTATAAAGTAAAAAGTATTAATGATTAAATTACATCAACAAATTTTACATGAATACGACAGTACATTTTACTTTTTAATCATTTTTTTCACCTCTTTTGCCTCTGCTACAATTTCAGGGAAATCTGCATAATTGGCAATAATCTGATCACAGGTATAACTTGCCTGATAATTATCTTTCAGACCAATATAGTTTTTAGCCATCAAAACCAGTGCTTTTGCTCCCCAATAATCTTCTGATGCATAATTATTTGCCAGTTTGAAAATAGTTTCGTTTGAAGATTTATACGCTTTTCCTTTATTCTGATAATATGCTTTTGCATAAAGCGCTTCTGCAGCAACTTCTGTATTGGAAGATTTTTCAAGAGCAGCATAAGCTGTCTGAGCATCTTTATCTTTCCCCGAATTCATAAGACTTCTCGCCTTGATTACTTTTGCAGTTTCGATCACTGCTGCAGAATTTTTACTGTTGGCAATAACAGCATTGGCTAATTTTTCAGCCTCCGGGAAATTCTTTTCTTCCGCATACATTTTCATCAGTTCTACATTCGCATAATTTCTGACATTAATGTTAGACGAATTTCTAATATTCTGAAGGTATTTTTTAGCTTCACTGCTGTTACCCTGAGCAATATAAATCTGAGCTACTCTGGTTGCGGCATCATCCTGATAATCATTCTGTACCTCTGCAACCTCCTGCAGAACAAGAAGTGCTTTTGTAGGATTACTATTCTGATAATAACTTTCGCCCAATTCATATTTAGCCTGATAAAGACCTTCTCCTGTAGGATTCTGAGTTAAATATTTTTCATAATAAGAGATTGCATTTTTGTAATCTTTCTTGGTGAAATATTGTTTTGCTGTAGACAAATTGATTTCATCGATCTCAGAAGCCGCTATATTAACTCCTATATTTCTCGCAAAACCTTCATACCCGGCAACATCTCCGTTTTTAGTAAAAATCGGTTTAGAAGCCTGTACAATTTTCTGTGCGTAAGCTGTATTTTTGTATTGCTCACCTAAAGATCTCAGCTCAGATAAAGCTTTATCATTTTGGTTCTGATCAATATAATTCTGGGCTCTATAGATAGATGCATTGGCAACCAAATCCCGGTCGGAAGAAGATTTTATTACTTTCCCGAAGAAATCATTCGAGTTATTATAATCATCCTGAGCAGCATAAGCAACCCCGATTTCGTACTGTGCATCATCCTCATATTCAGAATTTGGATATTTCGAGATGAGCGATTTCAAATTACTGATTTTGGCAGCATTGTCGTTTTTAAAACCTAATGCCAAAGCTTTCTGATACAATGTATAATCTGTTGCATCTTCGTTCTTTTCATAAATTGCGATTGCATTATCCAGATCATTGTTGGCGTAATTGATATCTGCTAAACGAAGTTCGGCATCATTTTTAAACTCCGGCTTCGGATTTTTCAAATATTGCGTAAAATACTGCTCTGCCTGATCAAATTTTTTAGATTTAAAATAAGCATATCCCAAATCGTAAGAAAGCTGCTGTTTTTCAGGAAAATCCTGATTGAGAAGTTTTTCGTAGCGAACGATTGCCGAAGGATAATTGCCTTTTTGGTAATATACCTGTCCAAGCCAGTACAATGCTCTGCTGTGAAATTCTTTATTAATATTAAATTCGAGACTTCTCAGAAAATATCTTTCTGCTTCATCAAAATTTCCTTTGTTGAATTCTTCTGTTCCCAATAAATAAGAAACCTCCTGGTCTACTTTATCCGTTTCTGGAGTTGAGTTGGGAAGTTTATCAATCGCATTAAGCGTTTCTTTAAAATTACCGGAATACAGATAAGATTTCACCAAAAGTGATCTCATTTCTGCAGTTTTAGCATCATTATTATTGATGGTTATGTAATTCTGAATGACTGTTGTAGGGCTTTCAAAAGGATTTCCGATATCGTAGCTGAGTTTTGCATACTGCTCATGAGCCAGCTTTTTAACATTTACATCATAATCCATTTGGTAAGAAGAACGGAATGCTGAAAGCGCTTCCTGCTTTTTATCAACCGCCAAATAGGCATTTCCTAATTGATAATAAGCATTCTGAGCCAATGCAGAATTGCTGTTCAGTAACTGATTATAATAAGAAACAGCCTCGTCATATTTCTTAAGCTGTGCCGCAACAAATCCCATTTCGTACAAATCATTTTCAGAAGGATTCTGCTGTACGCTCAGATAATCTTTCAGATGTGGATAAGCAGAATTGTAGTCATTTTTCATAAAATAACTTTCCCCGATGATCTTATGAACTTCGGCTTTATAAGAATCCGAAAGATCCTCATTCAATAATGCTGTTCCTTCAGTTATTGCCTTGTCATAATCTTTATCATTATAATACATCTGTACATAATACGGACGTACAAGTCTTGAAAACTTAGGCTGATCTTTGATGGAATCAAAATACTGAAACGCCTCACTGTTTTCTCTCTTGGAATAGTGTAAATGTCCGAGCATATAAGCAATTTCACCTTTCTGAGATTCATCGGCTGTTTTATAAGCTTCTTCCAGCGCATCAATAGCACCTTTAGAATTTCCGGTCATAAATTTTGCATAACCGAGTTTCAGAACATATTGCGTATTTTCTTCGCGGGTAAGCTGATATTGATTAACTTTCTTCAGCGTTTTTAAAGCCTCCTTAAAATCTTTTTTTGCTAAATAATAATCGGCTAAAGGCAAATTTGCCTGTGCAAAATATGCAGATTTGGGATATTCTTTCATAAAAGCAGTCAGACCTTCTTCTGCATGATTTTTCTGAAGAATAACTCCAATTACATTGTCAAAAAACTGAGCAGCTTCTTTCTTAGACTGTTCCAGATTTTGATTATAAAAATACTGCCGTGCATATTCAAACTGTGAAGCATTGTACACTTTGGTCTGATAAAGATTTTCGGCAAGATTAAACCTGTAGTTTTCTTTTTGGGTAAAATATTGAGACTGTTGCGCTTCGGAAATTCCGAAATAGAAAACCGCAACGGCTAATAGTATTTTTTTTGATTTCATTAATATCAAATTTTAAATGGAAACCGGAAGCAAATCTAGACCGGTTATTTAAATTTCAGATGAGATTTTATCCACAAATTACCAACGAAAATAGGTAAAATATATTATGCAGACAAGCCTTTTTTGACAATGTTAATATGTGGACAATATTTTAATATATCTTAATATAGCCTAAAGAAATATTAAGAAAATATTAATTATTTAAGAGAAATAATTACATTTGTTTTTTTCAAACTTCAAATCAACTATTGAATGAACCAGCTTTTCAGAAGAAAACAGTACTCAGATAACGATACTTCAACAAATTTATTACGTGTTCTCGGTGTTTGGGACATCGTATTTTTCGGTATTGCCGCCATTATTGGTGCGGGAAGTTTCAGCAGTTTGGGAGAAGCTGTTTTCAGAGGGGGACCCGGCGTGATCTTATTATATTTAATTTGTGGTTTTGCTTGTGGTTTTACTGCTTTATGCTATGCTGAATTTGCAAGCAGAATCCCTAAAGCCGGTTCTGCTTACACCTATGCTTACGCAAGTTTTGGGGAGTTAATGGCATGGGTTATCGGATGGGCACTGATTATGGAATATTCTTTCGGAAATATTTATGTTGCTTTTTCATGGTCGGATTATTTTACAAGCTTTCTGGAACGACTTGGAATGCATATTCCTGATTATTTTACCTGTAGCTACACAGAAGCAAAAAAAGCTTTCCAGAACGGTTCTGAAAATAAAGAACTCATCAATGCCTGGAACACCGCTCCCCTGCTTGGAAATCTAAAATTTATTGTGGATATTCCGGCTTTGGTTATTAATGGATTGATTACCTGGCTTTGCTACCGTGGTGTAAAAGAGAGCAAAAATTTTAATAATTCTCTTGTTATCTTAAAACTTGCTGTAATAGTTCTGATTATTTTGGTTGGAACAGCCTACATCAATACAGAAAACTGGACTCCTGTAAGTCTGGAAACCGGAATTCCTTCTTTTATGCCGAATGGTTTTGCCGGAGTAATGAGCGCCGTTTCCGGAGTTTTCTTTGCCTATATTGGCTTTGATGCACTCAGTGTACTTTCAGAAGAAACAAAAAATCCACAGAAAACACTTCCTAAAGGAATGATTATTTCTCTGGCTTTATGTACGGTAATTTATATCTGTCTTACTCTTGTTCTTACCGGAATGGTAGATTACAGAAAATTTGACGGAATCGGAGATCCTCTTTCGTTTATTTTTGAAAAATCTAATGCTAATGTCGCATGGATGGAACTTACTATCTCCTTTGTTGCCATTGTCGCCATTACAACCGTTTTACTCGTTTTCCAGATGGGACAGCCGAGAATATGGTACGCCATGAGCCGCGACGGACTGATGCCGGAAAAATTTCAGAATGTACATCCAAAATATAAGACACCGGCTTTTGCAACTATAGTTACGGGAATTGTAGTGGGAGTTCCCATTATTTTCACTGATAAAAGTTTCATTCTGGATTTTACAAGCATAGGAACTATTTTTGCATTTGTTTTGGTTTGCGCAGGGGTTTTAATGCTGCCTCCGAAAGAAAAAATCAAAGGTCGTTTTCACCTTCCTTATATTAATGGTAAAATTATTTTCCCCATCCTGTTTATTGGAGGATTAATTGGATTTTACTTTTATCAACCAGCATTTTTTGAAGAACCAGATAAGGTAATTATTACCAAAAACGGAGAAACTTTTTTAAATGGTGAAAAATACAGCATTACAGACATTGAAAACAGACTGATTACTTCTAAAAAAAATACAGAAGATCCGTTTTTCGTTTTAAAAAATGAAAGTCAGGATGCATCAAAATCAATTGAAAGTTCATTTAAAACATTCTCGAATAAAAATCATATTGTTGTAAAAGATAACACATATCTTGAGTTTAGAATTGCAATATTTGTATTTATCATTCTTAATATTTTACTGTGCATTATTACTTTTATTAAAAACCTATCTTTAATTCCTTTAGTAGGATTAAGCTCTTGTCTTTATCTTCTAACCGGCATGAGCCATGATAACTGGTTTTGGTTCGGATTATGGTTTGCTGTAGGCTTGGTTATATATTTCTGCTATGGGTATAGAAACAGCAAGCTTAGAAGCACTGCACAATAACATGATATAGACGAATCAGAAAATGGTTCGTCTTTTTATTTTGGCGGATTTATTGCAATAATTTTCTAAACTAAAATTGAAGCCATGTCAGAAAGAATAAAAACATTTTCCGAATTCTATCAGTTTTATCTTACCGAACACAGCAAAACAGGAACAAGAATTTTTCACTTTATCGGAACTCTTTTGGTATTGTTGGTTATAGGATACGTTATTTATTCAGGAAAAGAAAGATTTTTGTGGTACGTTCCGATTTTTGGATACGGCTTTGCCTGGCTTAGTCATGCCATGATAGAAAAAAACAGTCCGGCGACATTCAGATATCCTTTATGGTCTTTGCTGTCAGATTTCAGGTTATTTTTTGAACTTTTAACCGGAAAGCAAAAATTTAATTCTCAATAAGAAAAATTAAACGTATGAATTATTTTAAACCACTATTAAAAGCTTTTGCAGCATCAGCAGTATTCTTGATTATTTTTCAGTGTAAAACCACATCAAATATGTCCAACGAAAAGACAATTATGGTTGCTTCTCAAACTGCAGACTGCACCGGAGTTGCTCCGATGAAATGCCTCCAGATAAAAGAGAAAGAATCAGACAACTGGGAAATGATGTATACGAATATTGAAGGATTTACCTATGAAACTGGTTTTGAATATACTCTAAAAATTAAAACCGAAAAAATTGAAAATCCTCCGATGGACGGCTCTTCAATAAGATATATTTTGCTAAAACAGATTTCCAAAGTCAAAAAATAAAAATAGCTCTCATGAATCTGAGAGCTATTTTTTTCTTACTTAGAATATTATTATTTGTCGTTAATTCCTAAATCATCTATTTTCTGCGTTGCTGCCATAGACACTACAAGATCATTCAGCATTGTACTTGCTGCAGTCGGAGAGTTGGGTAAAAGCACAAGATTACTTCTGTTATTAGCACCAATAGACTGTAAAGTATCATAATGCTGCGTTACCACGATTAATGCAGATGCTTCCTGTGGCTTGATATTTACCGAGTTGAGCATATGTACAGACTCCTGCAATCCTTTTGCAATCTCACGTCGCTGATCTGCAATACCCTGCCCTTGAAGTTTCTTAGACTCTGCCTCAGCTTTTGCTACCGCAACAATTCTGATTCTCTGTGCTTCAGATTCGTATTCTGCAGCTGTTTTTTCTCTTTCAGCTGCGTTGATTCTGTTCATTGCATGCTTTACCTGCTCGTCCGGATCAATATCGGTTACCAAAGCTTTTACAATGTCATAACCGTAACTTTGCATTGCATCCTGCAACTCACCTTTTACGGCAACAGCAATATCATCTTTTTTAACAAATACATCATCCAGTTTCATCTTAGGAACTTCAGCTCTTACTACGTCAAAAACATATGACGTGATCTGACCTTCAGGATTTTCAAGACGATAATATGCGTCTGCAACCTGTGTTCTGATGACCTGAAACTGCACCGAAACTTTCATACGGATAAATACGTTGTCTAAAGTTTTAGTATCAATGATAACATCCAACTGCTGAATTCTGAGATTCATTCTCTTGGAAATCTGATCTATAAAAGGAATCTTCAATTGCAGACCTGCATGACGCACAGAGTGAAGTTTACCTAAACGCTCTACAATAGCTGCCGTTTCCTGTTTTACGATAAAAAAAGAAGCCAGTAATGTTACCAGTCCGAAAAAGACCAAAATACCTAAATACACCATAAGTTTTTTATTTTAATTGATTTGTCGATAAGATACGGATTTGTTACAGAAATATCATGATATTTCTGAGTTTTTACATCGTCATCCCGATATCTATACCTTTTATTTTTCGGTAAAGATCTGTAGCATAGTTATCCGTCATCCCGGAAACAAAATCAATAATTCCCAAGGTTTTCTGATAATCACTTCCCTCTTCATACACAAACTGCTTCGGCAATAGTTTCAGCGCTTTTTTATCGTAAGATTTTCTTTCATCCTCAGATTTTAAAATAGAAGGAATGAAATGATCCAGCAATTCATACATCACGTTATAACCCGCGTTTTCGATCTCTACAACCGCTCTATGATTGTAAATTTTTTCAATGGAAAAAATTTCAATATCCTGCAAAGTTTTATTTTCAGATTTATAGATATCCAGAAGTGCTTTATCCAAATTTCCTCCAAGAATCGTATTAAAATTAGATTTAAAAAGTTCAACCGATTTATTAATCAAAGCATTGATCACTTTTGCTCTAAGATAGGAAATCTGCTCATTTTCATTTCCTATAGAGCTTAATTTGGACTCTACCCGTTTAATATCATCCGTTTCTGATTTTACGAGTTCAAAAAAGAGATTTTTACAGTCGGCTGTAGAAACAATCCCCAAACGGTGTGCATCTTCCATATCAATAATGTTATAACAGATATCATCAGCAGCTTCTACCAGCCAGACAAAGGGATGCCTTTTAAAAATAAAAGGTTCCTCATTTTCCTGTAATAAACTGACGCCTTTTGCAATCTCCAGAAAAGTTTCTTTTTCGTTCTGAAAAAAACCGAATTTTTTCCTGTGAATAATTCCTTTCTTTTTTGCAACCGCTTCACAAGGATATTTTGCAATGCTTGCAAGGGTTGTTAAAGTAAGCTGCGTTCCGCCGAAATCTTTTCCCTGTTGCTGATGAGTCAATACACGGATTGCATTTGCATTTCCTTCAAAATTTACAAGATCTGCCCACTCCCTTTCGGAGAACTGATGTTTTATCTGGCTTTCATTCCTTTCAAAATAACTTGCAATTGCGTCTTCACCAGAATGTCCGAAAGCAGGATTTCCAACATCATGACACAGGCAGGCAGCAGCTATGACATTTCCTAAATTGTGATTATAAAAGTTTATGGATTCTTCGGAAAGTTCTGAACGAAAATTATCCGCAATATATTCGCCAATCACACTTCCCAAACTCCGTCCGACAGAAGATACTTCCAGCGAATGTGTAAGCCTGTTGTGCACAAAGACACTCCCCGGAAGCGGAAACACCTGCGTTTTATTCTGCAATCTTCTGAAAGCTGACGAAAATATAATCCTGTCAAAATCTCTCTGAAAGTCTGTTCTTGAAGCAGCAGTATTTGGATTATTACCGGTACGCTGACTGGTAAATATACGGTTCAAATTCATCATTTTTCAAAATTAAAGCAAATTTTACTTTTAAAGGAATAATATTTGAGTTTTCCGTCTAAAATCATTACCATGCCGGAAGGACCTACCATTATTTTGATGAAAGAAGATTTGCAGCAATTCAAAGGAAAAAAAGTTATCGCTGCACACGGAAGCATTATCTCTGATAAAAAAGCAGTTGTAAATAAAATCCTGAAAGACATTAAAACTTTTGGAAAACTTACTTTTTTAATCTTTGAAGATTTCAGCTTCAGAATTCATTTATTGATGTTCGGATCATACAGCTTACAGGAAAAACCCGAAGTTAAATCTTTGAGACTTTCTTTACAGTTTGATAACGGAACAATGTATTTCTATACCTGCTCTGCAAAAATCATCGAAAATAAAGAACTTGATACAATTGATTGGGAAGCTGATATTATGAGTGATATATGGAACTCTGAAAAAGCGGTCGAAAAAATGAGAGCGTTACCAAAAATGATGATTTGTGATGCATTGATGAATCAGGATCTGTTTTCAGGTGTTGGAAATATCATTAAGAACGAGGCATTGTTCAGGGCTAAAGTGCATCCTGAATGCAAAATTCAAGCGATTCCGGATAAAGTTTTACATCAAGTAATTAAAGAAACACAAGGTTACAGCTTTGATTTTTTGAAATGGAAAAGGAAAAACGAACTAAAAAAGCATTTTCAGATATATCATCAGGAAAAATGTCCTCTTTGCGGAAAATCAATTAGTAAAAAAGAAACAGGGAAAAGTAAAAGGACAAGTTTTTACTGTGAAAAAGACCAAAAGCTGTATTAAAAAATCATTAAATCTGAGAACATTACAGTTCTGTGAAATTATAAAATTCGTTCAAAATCTTCAGCACGATCTGAAGTTTGGATTTATCACAGTTTTAAAGCAAAATATACAATTGTTAAA
>JAANMY010002729.1_pt1 | contig 15955 bp, 9 predicted proteins | sample 7279691 | NCBI WGS metagenome assembly JAANMY01 (sample SAMN14094543, study PRJNA606508) | bioreactor metagenome | isolation source: A lab-scale SPAN reactor treating ammonium-rich wastewater day 388 | place: Ireland: Galway | collected 2018-02-07
TCCGGGGTGGCGCGGGTGAAGTCGAAGTCCCAGCCGTTGCCGAACCAGTTGCCGTCCCAGCCGGGGTTCCACCCTTCCACCAGCACGCCGCGGAAGCCGTTGTCGGCGGCGAAGTCGATGTAGCGCTTCGCGTTGGCGGTGGTCGCGCCGTGCCTGGGCCCGGTCGCCCAGGTCTCGGTCTCGAGATGCAGCGACCACCAGATGCCGACGTATTTCGCCGGCCTGAACCACGACACATCGCCCAGCTTGTTCGGCTCGTTGAGGTTGAGGATCAGGCTGGACTCGACCAGCCCGCCGGCGCGATCGCTGATCTGCACCGTGCGCCAGGGCGAAACGAAGGGCGTCATCCGCACCACGCTGGCGCCCTGCTCGCCTCCGGGCGAAAGATGGGCACGCAGGCGCTGGCCTTCGACACGGCGCAGCCACATGCCGGCGTAGTCAACCTGCGCCGCCTCGTGGAAAGACAGGTGCAGGCCGTCATCGGTGCGCACGGTGATCGGCGTATGTGCCTGCGAGACCTGTGACAGCGGCGTGCGCTGGTACAGGTATTCGTAGCGGTTCCACTCGCCGGCCGGGATCCACCATGCAGTCGCCGGCCGCGCCACCGCGAATTCGCTCAGGTCGTCCTCGATCTCGACGCGCTGCATCTTCGGCTGTTTCGGCATTTCGTAGCGGAAACCGAAGCCGTCGTCGTAGACCCGGAACACCACGTCGAACCGGCGCTGGTCGCGCACGGTTTCGTTGAAGGTCGCGCGCAGTTCCCGGTAGTGGTTGCGCACCACCCGGCGCTCGCCCCAGGGCAGTTCCCATGTGTCGTCGACCTCGCGCGTGGCCTGCGTGCCGGCTTTCAGATTGCGCAGCAAAGCCTCGGCATTGCGGAACTGCAGGCCGAGCCGGGAGTCCTCCAGCACCGTCTTGCCATCGCGATCGACGCGATAGGCCAGCCGGCCTTCACCGTTGATGTCCAGTTGGATGCGGATCCGGCCGTCGGGCGATGCCACCTCGCCCACGGTATCGGCCAGCGAATGGGGGCTCCACAGGCCGCACAGCAGCGCGGCGCAGGCCCATGCAGGGATCGGTTTCATGGCGTCTCCTCCCGGGAGATGACGAAGACCACGGCACTGCGGCCGGGCACGGTGAAGCGGCCTTGGCGCGATGCATACGCCGCGGCGTCGCGGACACGCGCGTCGGCCGCCTGCGGCGAAGCCAGCACCGGATGCAGCCGCCAGCGCTTGCCACGCTGCGCGGGCAGGTCGATGCGCTTTTTCCGCGGCGAGGTGTTGAGCAGGTACAGCACTTCCTCGAAGCCGGCATCGGCCATGCCCACGCCATCCAGGTGGCCCACGATCACCGCGGGATCCTGGCCGGGCCCGGTGTTTTCGAAACGCAGGCGGCGCTGTATCTCGGTGGCATCCTCAAGGCGGAACAAACGCGTGCTCGCCCGGACGCGCAGCAGGTCGCGGAAGCCATCGCGCATGAAGGCGATGTCGTCCGGGCCGGGCTTGATACCGGGTGCGCGCAGCAGCGGCGCGAGCAGCGACCAGTCCTTGCCGTTGTCCGCACCCGGCGGCAGGCCGGCGCCGAAGCCATTGTCGCGATAGGTCCAGTCGAGTCGGTTGAACCAATCGCCGGAGTCGTAACTGTTGCGGTCCAGTGACTTCGAGCGCAGCACGTCGATGCCGGCGTGGTAATACGCCACGCCCTGCGAATAGGCGACCAGCGCGGCACCGAGCAGCTGCATGCGGGCACGCTCGCGGGCAGGCGTGTCGATCGGCAGCTTCATCACCCCGATGTCGAACAGCGTCGGGTTGTCGTGGTTCTCGACGTAGTTCACCACCTCGCCCGCACGGGCCGCGTAGCCGGCCGGACCGCCGGCATAGTCGATCGCCGACAGCGGCGTCTCGGCACCCGCCTCGACCTGCATCCGGTAATCGCGCAGCGTGCCGGCCAAGCCGACGCGGACCAGGTCGGCGGCGTGGCGCTGTTCGACCGGCGTCGCCGGGCCAGCCCGCCCGTTCGGCGCATCGACCATGCCGGTCAGCCACCCCTGCTTCGCCAGCAGGGCCTCACTGGTGTCGCAGCAGCCGCCACCGCGCGCGGCATCGCGCATGCGATCACTGAAGCTGGCGATGCCACTGTCCGGCAGCTGCAACTGCGCCGCCTGCACGAAGCGCTTGCCATCGGCGATTTCACCGAAGTTCCAGCCCTCGCCGATGAACGGGATCCGGCGTCCCGCCGCGGCCTCGACTTCGCGTTGCGCACGCTGCATCTCGACCAGCGGCTGGTGGCCCATCAGGTCGAAGCGGAAGGAGTCGATGCGGTAGTCGCGCGCCCAGCGCACCAGCGTGTCGCGCATCAGCCGCGCCATCATCCGGTGTTCGGTGGCGGTATTGGCGCAACAGGTGGAGGTCTCGACCTTGCCGGTGGCATCCAGCCGCTGGTAGTAGCCCGGCACCAGGCGGTCGAGCAACGCCTGCGGGGCCTGCCCGCTGCGGGTCATGTGGTTGTAGACCACATCCATGCCCACGCGCAGGCCGACGCCGTGCAGGGTCTGCACCATCGCGCGCATCTCGCGCACGCGTGCCCGTGGGTCGGCGGTATCGCTGGCATAACTGCCCTCGGGCACGCCGTAGTGCAACGGGTCGTAGCCCCAGTTGAAGCAGTCCTTCGCCGCCACGGCCATCACCGCGGCCTGCTGCGCCTCGCTGTCGGGCGCGGCACGCGGGATGACGGGGGTGATGCAGCCCCGTTCGGGCACGGTGGCGATGTCGAACACCGGCAGCAGGTGGATGTCGCCGAGCCCGGCTTCCCGCAAGGCGGCGAGATGCCGCATCCCCGCGGCGTCGACGTCGCTGAAGGCGAGGTACTTGCCGCGATGCGCCGCCGGCACCGTGGCATCGCCGATCGAGAAATCGCGGACGTGGAGCTCGTAGATGACCATGTCGGTCTGGCGCAACGGGGCCGCGGGTCGCGTCGCGGCAGCCGCGTCCCAGCCCGGTGGCTTGCTGGCGGGATCGTCGAGATCGAGCACGACCGCGCGCATGCCATCGGCCGTGACCGCGCTGGCCCACGGGTCGCTGCCGCGATTGCGCACGCGGCCGACGCCGGGGACGAACACCTCGACTTCGTAGGCATAGGCGTGGCCGCGCTGGTCGCCCGCCGCCCGTGCATGCCACGCGCCGCTGTCTGCCTCGCGCTGCATCGCCACAGCCTGCCAGCGCCCCGCGCCCGCATCCAGACACAACGTGGCATGCGCGGCGGTCGGCGCCCAGACGCGCCATTGCGCGGCATCCGCCTCCTGCCACGCGCCCAGGGCGCGTCCGTCGTCAGCCGGCGCGTAAAGGGCATCGAGCGCACCCGGGTGCTGCAGGTAGGTGGCATCGACCACGCGCCCCTGCGCGTCCAGTTGCGCGATCGCCAGCTGGCCACGCAGCAAACCGGCGACATCCGTTCCCTGCGGCACGCGCAGGTCCACGCCTGCGCCGGTGAAGGCAAAGCGCGCAGCGACGGCGGCATCGGGCAAGACCGGCGCGAGTCGCAGCACCTGCAGGTCACGGGCCGCGGGCCGGGTGGCGGCCTTCATCCTCAACAGAGAAGCCGGCGAAGCGAACAGGCGGTAATCGCCGTCCGCCGGCTTGCCCGGCCAGCGCACATGGGCCGCATCCAGCCAGTACGCGCGGCTGTCGGTGATGCCCGAGGCATCCGCCTGCAGCAGGCGCGTATCCGACCCGGTGCACGCCGCCGGCGGCGCGGCCACCGCGAGGGAAGGCAGCCCGACCAGCATCAACGCGCAGGCCAACAGGCCGGCCCGGCGCGCGGCATACTCGCGGCGTCGCCCACCCATCACTCGCTCAGTCATGTCCTTGCTCCCCATCACGCACATCACCATCGTCGGCGGCGGTACGGCCGGCTGGATGGCGGCGGCCGCGCTGTCCAAGGTGCTTCCGCCGCACTATCGCATCCGCCTGATCGAGTCTGACGAGATCGGCACCATCGGCGTCGGCGAAGCCACCATCCCGATGATCAAGCTCTACAACAACGCGCTGGACCTCGACGAGGCCGAATTCCTGCGCGAGACGAATGGCTCGTTCAAGCTCGGCATCGAGTTCGTCGACTGGGGCAAGCTCGGCCATTCCTATATCCACGGCTTCGGCACCATCGGCCAGGACCTGGGCCTGGTGCCCTTCCACCATTACTGGCTCAAGCAGCGCCACGCCGGCAAGGCGGCCGAGCTGGATGCCTACTCCATCAACACCTGGGCCTGCCGCCACAACCGCTTCATCCACCCGATGGCCTACCGACAGGGCTCGCCGCTCTCCCAGATCGCCTACGCCTACCATTTCGATGCCAGCCTGTACGCGAAGTTCCTGCGCCGCTTCGCCGAGGCGCGTGGCGTGCAGCGCATCGAGGGCAAGATCGTCGATGTCGCGCTGCATCCGGAAAGCGGGGATGTCAGCCACGTCGCCACCGATCGCGGCGACCGCATCGACGGACAGCTGTTCATCGATTGCTCGGGCTTCCGTGGCCTGCTGATCGAACAGGCGCTGCAGACCGGCTACGAAGGCTGGAACGAATGGCTGCCCTGCGACCGCGCGGTCGCGGTGCCGTGCGAGGGCGGCGCCGAAATCACGCCCTACACGCGTTCCACCGCACGCACCTCGGGCTGGCAATGGCGCATTCCGCTGCAGCACCGCATCGGCAACGGCCACGTGTTCTGCAGCCGCTTCATCAGCGACGACGAAGCGACCGCGCAGCTGCTGGCCCATCTGGACGGCGCGCCGCTGGCCGAGCCGCGCGTGCTGCGCTTCACCGCCGGCAAGCGCAAGCGCGCCTGGAACCGCAACGTGATCGCGATCGGTCTGGCCGGCGGCTTCGTGGAGCCACTGGAGTCGACCAGCATCCACATGATCCAGACCGCGATCGCGCGGCTCACCGCCTTCTTCCCGCACGAAGGCATCCAACGGATCGACGTGGATACCTTCAACCGCCACGTCGACGAGGAATTCGTGTCGATCCGCGACTTCCTCATCGCCCACTACCACGTCACCCAGCGCGACGACACGCCGTTCTGGGACCACTGCCGCACCATGCAGGTGCCGGAATCGGTGCAGCGAAAGCTGGACCTGTTCGCCAGCAACGGGCGCGTGTTCCGCGAGAACAACGAGCTGTTCGCCGAGCCCAGCTGGATCCAGACGCTCTACGGGCAGGGCCTGCACCCGGCCGGCTACCACGGACTGGTGGATGCGGTGCCGGAAGAACGCATCGCCGCCTTCCTCGAGAACATCCGCGGCGTGGTGGACAACTGCGTGCAGGCGATGCCGGGACATCGCGCCTACATCGAACGCCTGCTGGGCTGAACGCAGGCGCGGCGCGGTCGTCACGCCGCAGCGAACAACACGCCGCGCGCCGGCAGTTCGATGCGATCGCCGTGCACGCGACCCGCACAGGCGAAGCCCGGGATGTCGATCGCGCGGCCGGCCATGCGATGCGGCAACGTGATGCTGGCCGGGGCATCCGACAGGTTGAACGCGGCAAGGATCGACTGCCCGTCCAGCCGACGCACGAAGACGAGGCAGGATGCGGGCGCGTCGAGGAATTCGATGTCGCCGGCGACCAGCGCCGGCTGTGTCCTGCGCCAGGCCAGGAAGGCACGCGTGGCGCCGAGGGTGGATGCCGCATCGTCCTCCTGCGCGGCCACCGCCAGTGAACGATGCGCGTCGGGGATCGGCAGCCACGGCGTCGCGCTGCCGAAGCCGGCATCGGTCGACCCATCCCACGGCATCGGCGTGCGGCAACCGTCGCGGCCCTTGAACTTCGGCCAGAACGCCTTGCCGTAGGGATCCTGCAGCGCCTCGTACGGTACCTCGGCTTCAGGCAAGCCCAGTTCCTCGCCCTGGTACAGGCAGACCGAGCCGCGCAGCGACGACACCAGCGCGACCAGCTGCCGCGCGATCGCATCGCGATCGGTCTCCGGGCCGGCCCAGCGCGTCACCGCGCGCTGCACATCGTGGTTGCTCACCGCCCAGCACGGCCAGCCGTCGCGCATGCCGGCTTCCGCGGCTTCCACGGTGGCGCGGATGTGCGCGGCGCTGGATTCCTCGGTCAACAGCTCGAAGCTGTAGGCCATGTGCAGGCGCGTCGGCGAGACGTACTCCGCCATCGTCGCCAGCGAATCATCCGAGGAGATTTCACCCAGCGTCACGCTGCCTGCATAGCGGTCGAACAACCGACGCACATCCTCCATCAGCACTACGTTCTCGGGCCGGGTGTTGTTGTACGTGTGGTACTGGAATGCGTACGGGTTGTCGGGCGAGAAGCCGCGACCGATGCGCAGCGCCAACGGCTTGGCCGGGTTGTCGCGCAGTTCGGCGTCGTGGTACGGGAAGTTGATCGAATCCAGGCGGAAGCCATCCACCCCGCGTTGCAGCCAGAACTCCAGATTGTCGAGCTGCGCCTGGCGTACCTCGGCATTGTGGAAGTTCAGCTGAGGCTGCGACGAGAGGAAGTTGTGCAGGTAGTACTGGCGGCGGCGCGAATCCCAGGTCCATGCCACGCCGCCGAAGATCGACAGCCAGTTGTTGGGCGGCGAGCCATCGGGCTTGGCATCGGCCCAGACGTACCAGTCGGCCTTGGGGTTGTCGCGGTCCTGCCGGCTTTCCTCGAACCAGGCGTGTTCGATCGACGTGTGCGAGAGCACCTGGTCGATCATCACTTTCAGGCCCCGGGCGTGCGCACCGGCGAGCAACCTGTCGAAATCAGCCAGCGTGCCGAACAGCGGATCGACGTCGCGGAAGTCGGCGATGTCGTAACCGAAGTCGGCCATCGGCGATTTGAAGAACGGGGATATCCAGATCGCATCGACGCCGAGCGCGGCCAGGTAGTCCAGTCGGTCGACGATGCCCGGCAGGTCGCCCACCCCGTCGCCATCACTGTCCTGGAAGCTGCGCGGATAGATCTGGTAGATGACGGCGCCGCGCCACCATGGCTCGGTCATGACGATTTCCCGGACTCGAATCCCCGGCACTATCGCCGCGCACGCTGCATGGCCGCGATGAATACGTATGCAACCGATGGGTGTTTTGCGGGCTTTGCGGCGTCACGCCCGGAAAGCGCCGGAATCCGTGGGTTGCGGCGTGACGGCCGCTTTGCAGTGCAACATCGCGGGCGTGGTGAAGCTGGCAGGATGTCGCATCGTCGAAAACCGTGGAGATGCCATGCCCGCCAAGCCCCGCCTGTCCTTCTGGCAGATCTGGAACATGTGCTTCGGCTTCCTGGGCATCCAGTTCGGTTTCGCGCTGCAGAACGCGAACGTCAGCCGCATCTTCCAAACCCTGGGCGCGGACATGGAGCAGTTGCCGCTGCTGTGGATCGCGGCGCCGCTGACCGGACTCATCGTGCAGCCGATCGTCGGCTACCTGTCGGATCGCACCTGGAGCGGACTGGGCCGGCGCCGGCCCTACTTCCTGGCCGGTGCGGTGCTGGCGTCGCTGGCGCTGTTCGCCTTCCCCAACGTCCCGGCGCTGTGGATCGCCGCCGGCATGCTCTGGGTGCTGGATGCTTCCATCAACATTTCGATGGAGCCGTTCCGCGCCTTCGTCGGCGACCAGCTGCCGCCTTCGCAACGCGCCAGTGGTTATGCGATGCAGAGTTTCTTCATCGGCGTCGGTTCGGTGGTGGCCAGCATGTTGCCGTGGATCCTCGAGCACTTCGGCGTTGCCAACACCGCGCCCGAAGGCCACATCCCCGATACCGTGCGCTACGCCTTCTACGCCGGCGGCGTGGTGCTCCTGGCGGCCATCGCCTGGACGGTATTCAGCACGCGCGAATACGCGCCCGCCGAGTTGGCCGCGTTCGACGACAACCTGCCCGAAACCGCTTCGGCCCACGCCGACGGCGGCAGCGGGAACGGCCTGCTGCGCTACCGGCCGCTCGCCATCGGCGCGCTGCTGGCCGGCGTGCTGGGCTGGTTCCTGGTCTCCGCCACCGGCCTCGACAAGCAGCTCTACGTGCTGGCCGGCGGCATCATCGCCTACGGCGCCCTGCTGGCACTGTCCATGCGCACGCGCGGCGACGGCATGCTGGCCAACATCATGCGCGACCTGCACGCGATGCCGAAGACCATGCGGCGCCTGGCCTTCGTGCAGTTCTTCGCCTGGTTCGCCCTGTTCGCGATGTGGATCTACACCTCGCCCGCGGTGACCTCGGTCCACTACGGCAGCACCGACACGACCTCGGCCGCCTACAACGAGGGTGCCAACTGGGTGGGCGTGCTGTTCGCCGCCTACAACGCCTTCGCCGCGCTGGCGGCCATGATCATCCCGTGGATGGTGAAGCGCTTCGGCCTGCGCACCAGCCATCTGGTCAACCTGCTGCTGGGCGCCGCCGGCCTGTTGTCGATCCTGCTGATCCGCGACCCGAAGCTGCTGCTGGTCTCGATGATCGGCGTGGGCTTCGCCTGGGCCTCGATCCTGTCCATTCCCTACGCCCTGCTCTCCGACAGCCTGCCGGCCTCGAAGATGGGCATCTACATGGGCATCTTCAATTTCTTCATCGTCATCCCGCAGCTGGTCGCGGTCGCGCTGCTCGGACTGATGATCAAGTACCTGTTCGCCAACCAGCCGATCTACGCGCTGGTCATCGGCGCCGTCTGCCTCGCCATCTCCGGTTTCCTCACTCTGCGCGTACCGGAAACGGGGGACGCGGCATGAGCGTGATGGAAACACGGCTCACGGCCATGCGCCTCCTGCCGATCGCGCTCACAGGCGCGCTTGCGTCATGCATGCAGGTCCCGCCAACGCGGACCGATGCCCCTGCAGCCCCGACCGCGCCTTCCTATTACGGCACGTTGGAGCCGATGGCCAGCGATGCGGTGTACTTCGTGCTCACCGACCGCTTCGTCAACGGCGATCCGTCCAACGACCAGCGCGACCAGGGGCGCGCGAAAGGCAGGGCCTTCCATACCTTCGATCGCCCGGTGGCGGGCGCGCCCAAGGGCCGGCATGACAACGTCGGCTACCTCGGCGGTGACTTCAAGGGCATCGCCGACCACGCCGACTACATCAAGGAGATGGGCTTCGGCGCGGTATGGGTGACGCCGATCGTCGACAACCCGGACGAGGCCTTCACGGGTGGCGACGTGGTGAAATGGGGCGGCATGTTCACCGACAAGGGCAAGACCGGCTACCACGGCTATTGGGGCGACAACTTCTGGGTGCTGGATGAACACCTGCCCTCGTCCGGGCTGGATTTCCGCGGGTTCACCACGAAGCTGCACGATGCGGGCCTGAAGGTCGTGCTCGACATCGTCTGCAACCATGGCTCACCCGCCTACACGATGCCGAAGGACCAGCCGAAGTTCGGCAAGATCTACGATCGAAATTGGGTCCTGCTGGCCGACCACCAGAACCTGCCCCCGGGAAAGCTGCAGCCGGAAAGCAACCCGCTGCACGCCTGGTACAACACCAAGCCTGGCCTGGCGCAGCTCTCCGATATCGACGAGAACAACCCGGCCGTGATGGAATATTTCGTCGGCGCGTATTCGCAGTGGATCGACCAGGGCGCGGATGCGTTCCGCATCGACACCATCCCGTGGATGCCGCATGCCTACTGGCATGAGTTCGTGCGCCGCATCCGCGAGAAGCGCCCGGGCTTCTTCATGTTCGGCGAAGCCTTCGACTACGACGCCGGCAAGATCGCCGAGCACACCTGGGCGAAGAACGCGAACGTCAGCGTGCTCGACTTCCCGCTCAAGCAGGCGCTGGCCAAGGTGTTCGAGGATGCCAAGGCGGGCAAGCAGGCCGATTACGCCAGCCTGGCCGACGCCTTGCACCTGACCGGGGGCCCCTATGCGAACCCCTACGAGCTGATGACGTTCTACGACAACCACGACATGCCGCGCATGGATGCCCGCGACGAGGGCTTCATCGACGCGCACAACTGGCTGTTCACCGCACGCGGGATCCCGGTCATCTACTACGGCTCGGAAATCGGCTTCGAGCGTGGCACGGCCGAACATGCGGGCAACCGCAACTACTTCGGCACCGAAGGCATCGCCGCGGCACGCGGACATCGCATCCGCGAATCACTCGCGCGCATCGCCCGGGTACGCGCCGCCTCGCCCGCGCTGCAACGCGGCCTGCAGGTCAACATCGAGCTGGAAGGTGACCGCGCGGCGTTCTATCGCGTCTTCCAGCACCAGGGCCGGGCGCAGATCGCGCTGGTGCTGCTCAACAAGGGCGATGCACCGGCGCAGTTCCGCATCGAACGCATGCTGCAGGAAGGTGCGTGGCGGGAGGTACTGGGTGGCGAATCACGCCAGGTGGCCACGGGCGGCCGGATGGACGCGCGCGTGCAAGCGCATGGCGTGCAGGTCTGGCTGCTGGATGCGGTGGCCAGCCAGCCCGACCTGTTGCGGGCACTGGACGTCGCGATGACCGGCAAGTCGAATCAGGGCTGAGGCTGGCCGGTCGTCGATGCGCGCACGATGAGCTTCGGCGCCTGCATCGACGACGGCATCGCCTCGCCGCGGATCTGCGCCATCAGCGCCGAGACCAGGGCCTCGCCGGCACTGGCCGTGTCCTGCGCCACCGTGGTGAGCGGCGGCGTGGCGTAGGCGGCGATCGGGATGCCATCGAAGCCGACGACCGCGACATCCTCCGGCATCCGCAGCCCGTGTTCCCGCAATGCACGCATCGCCCCGAGCGCGATCAGGTCGCAGGCGGCGAACACGCCATCGAAGGTTTCACCGCGCGCCAGCAATGCCAGGGCGGCGTGGTAGCCGGATTCCTCGGTGCTTTCGGCATCCACCTGGAGCGCGGGATCCAACGGGCTCCCCGCGGCGGCCATCACCTGTAAGAAACCCGCGTAGCGTGCCTGGAACTCCGGTGCATGCTCGGACGCATCGCCCAGGAAGGCCACGCGCATGCGCCCGAGCGACTTGAGGTGCTCCCCGGCCATCCGGCCGCCGGCCAGGTTGTCGCAGCCCAGGGTGACGCCAGGCTGGTCAGGCAGCACCGCGCCCCAACGAACAAAATGGGTGTCCTGGGCCACCAGGATTTCCAGCTTGTCGCGATGGGTGACGTAGTCGCCGTAGCCGAGCAGGATCAAGCCATCGGCTTTCATGCTGTCTTCGTAGTCGGCATGCCAGTCGTCCGAGAACTGCTGGAAAGAGACCAGCAGATCCTGGCCATGGCGCGCGGCCGCCCGCGTCACCGAACCGAGGATGGCGAGGAAAAACGGGTTGATGCCGGACGCATCCGACGTCGGGTCCTCGAACAGCAGCAAGGCGAGCGTGCCGGCACGCTGGGTGCGCAACGACGAGGCATGGCGGTCGACCTTGTAATTGAGCTCGCGCACCGCCTCCTCGACCCGGCGTCGCGTCTCCGGGCTGACCAAGGGACTTCCGGACAGCACGCGCGACACGGTGGCCTGCGACACGCCGGCGCGGTAGGCGATGTCCAGCGAGGTCGTCTTGCTCTTCTTGCTGCGCGATGGGCTGCTCATGCGGGGAGTCTAACGTCGCCGCCGCAGTGCGCGGACGGCGGTGGGCGCACTCAACGCGGGATGGCCAGCTCCCCGGCCTGCATCGCCTTGCCGGACGCGCGGGGACGGGCCTCGATGACGGCATCGGCGGGCAATGCGGCGCCGTCCAGATGCGCATCGAGCCGGTCCAGCGCTGCGTAGACATAGGGCAAAAGCGGAACGTGCTGGCTGGCGAACTGCGGCAGCGCGAGGAATGCATCGAAATGCTGCGCGTTGCGCACCTGCCAGTAGCGCACGTCGCGGCCGGCGGCCCGCGCGGCCGCCACGTACGGCGCGCTGCTGAATGCAGTCGGGATCAGGCCATCGTCGGTGCCGTGGACCACGATCACCGGCAGGCCGACGCGCGGTGGTACAGCGCGGGTCTCGGCCACGCCGGCCTGCAGCGCTCTCGCGGCATCCCCCTGCCCGGTCCACAGGCCGCGCAGGCATTTCAGGCCCGGCAGGCCGAGTGCAGTGGCCGCATCGGGATCGACGATCTGCACGCCCGCACCCGGCGGGATGCCGCTGGCATCGGACCACCACGCGGCGCGTTCGGTGACATTGGCAGGGCGCGGCTTGCCGGTTTCCATGGCGGAGAAGCGGTAGCCACACGGATGCGCGTCCGGCGAGGCGCGGGTGTAGGCCGAGGCATAGGTGACCGCGACCGCGCGCCACAGGTCGAAGGCGGTGCTGGTGGCCGCGGCGCGCAGGGCGGGATCGCTCCAGCCCGAAGCACGCAACCGGGCGAGTGCCGATTTCTGGCGGGATCCCAGGTCGTTGCCTTCGATCACGCCGTCGGCGGCGAGCGCGGCACAGAACGGTTCGCTGGTCGGCATCGCTGGCAGGCCGAGCGCCGGCAAGGCGCAGGGCATCAGCAATGCGGCCTCGGTGGTGTAGTCGTAGAGCGCGCGGGCGCCGGGGATGTCCGCCAGCACATTGGGTTCACCGGCGACCACGCCATCGAGCCAGCCATCTTCCTGCTCGGCCGCACGCAGCACGGCGCCCCCGCCGTTGGAAATGCCGACCGCGATCACGCGGGTGTTGTCGAAGGTGAAGGGCGCGGCGTCCGGGAACGCCATCGCCAGCGAACGCAGGCCGAACTCCGCGGCCTGTCGGGCATGGCGGCCCCAGTCGGCTTCCGGGTTGTCCTGCGAATGCGCGTGCTTGAAGGCGATGCCGCTGTCCTGCGGATTCGCGGGCATGAACGCCAGTCCGGCTTCGGGGCCGGCGATGCGGCCATCGAGCGCGACGCCCTGCCCCGCATCCACATCGAAATAGTCGCTGCCGGCGCCCTTGTCGGTATGCACCACCGCGCAGCCGCGCGGCAGGCCCCACGCGGCGCCGACCGCCATCGCGCCATAGACCCCGCGCGACCCGGAGGCGACGGTGACGACCAGGCAGCGCTTCCTGGTGTCGAACGCATCCGGCACCTGCGCGAGGACGCGATGCGGATGCTTCGCGCCCGGCACGAAGGCGAGGCTGGAAAACTCGCGCCCGGGCACGTTGACCAGGCTGCCGTAGAGCGTGCCGTAGCCGCCGGTCGGGCCGAGGTCGGCGATGCCGCGCCAGCTCTGCCAGATGGCACGACGGCGCAGTTCGGCGGCGGTCGGGTGTTCGGTATCGGCGAAGGTCGGCGGCGTGGCCGTACGCAGCCCGGTGGCACCGAGTCCGGCGGTCAGTAGGTCGTCGCCCTCGCGATAATCGCTGGCAGTGACGTTGGCGCGCGGATCGGACATCGGGCCTCCAAGGCTGGTGCAGGCGGCCACGGAAACGAGGAGTGCGGCGCAGGCGATGGCACGCGGCCAGCGCGCGCGGTGTCGGGGCATGTTCATGCCCGGAGGATACTGCGGCCCCGCGGGGGCAGCATCGTACTTTGGTACCAAGGCAGGTGCGGCGCCAACTGATAACGTGGATGGATGAGCGCGACCTCGCTGCTGATCGCCGACGACCACCCCCTGTTCCGCGCCGCGCTGCGGCAGGCGGCGCAGGATGCGCTGGGCGAAGGCGTGTCCCTGCATGAAGCCGGCACGCTCGACGCGGTGCTGGCCACGCTCGACGCCCAGCCCGACATCGACCTCGTCCTGCTCGACCTGCACATGCCAGGCAGCCACGGACTGGCCGGACTGGCGGCGGTGCGCGCGCAGCATCCGGGCGTGGCGGTGATCGTGGTCTCGGCCAACGAGGATCCTCGCGTCGTCCGGCGCGCGCTGGACCATGGCGCCGCCGGTTACCTGCCGAAGAGTTCCGGGCTGGACGAACTGCGCGAGTCCATCCTCACCGTCATGGATTGCGCGCAATGGCTGCCGGCCAGCCTGCGTGCGTCGGTGGCGGGCGCCGAATCCGAGCCCGAGGACGCGGCACTCGCCGCACGCCTGGCCAGCCTGTCGCCGCAGCAGTTCCGCGTGCTTAGCCTGGTGGCCGAAGGCCTGCTCAACAAGCAGATCGCCGACCGCCTGCAGGTGCAGGAGCGCACGGTGAAGGCGCATCTTTCCGCCATTTTCGAGCGGCTTGGCGTGCGCAACCGGACGCAGGCCGGCGTGGTGCTGCGCGAGTTGGAGTTGAAGGATCCGTCGCGGCAGATCTGAACGAGCTCCGCAAGCCGACGGGGATCAAGGCTTGGCGGGCTTTTCCTGCTTCGGATTGATGCGGCTCTTCACCGGCCTGATCGGCCCGACCTCGACCTTTCCTTCGCGGGGCGCCTTCCATTGCGCGTCAAGCCATGCGTGGTAGGTCTCCGGTTCCCAGAACTTCTCGGCATAGAACTGGCTCCCGTCAATGACGATGTACGGCTGCTGCGCGTTCGGATCCGCTGCTCCTGCCAGCAGATTGGGCAGCCTGACCTTGGCATTGGCCGCATATCCGGTGCGGCTGCCCGCCACTTTCCGGCGCTCCCGGCGCAGCTCCTTCGCCAACCGCGGCTTGGCGACGTCGTCGCCGTAGCGGGCATAGAGTTCCGCCCCCTGCTGCAACGCACGCACCCGTTCGGTTTCATCCATGGCTGCCCAGAATTTTTCGCGCATCGCGACGAAGTCCGGATAGGCGCGTTCCGCGGCCAGGTCAATCCACGCATAGGCAAGTGGCCGGTCACGCGCTACGCCCGTTCCGTCCCAGTACATGCCCGCCAACGCCGCCTGCGAAGGCTTGTCGCCATACAAGGCGGCCTTCCGGAAAGCCGTCAACGCCTTGTCCGGCGCTTTCCGGTTGAGCAGCTCGAAGCCGCGGATCCGGAACAACAGGTCGGGATGTGCAGCAAGGAACGCCCCGCTCTCGACGACGGTGCGCTCCGATTCGGTGGTGCGCTGGGCATGGGCCGATGACCAGGCAAACGTGCAGACCAGGGAAAGGGCCACGCAAACAATCGGGCGGGAGCTGAGAAAACCTTTCATGCCTTCCGGGGCTCGATGGACGATGCAGGCTTCGATCCTAGCTTGAATGTCCGAATGCCCGTGGGACGGAGTGACCCCTCCGGGCACAACACCCGACTGCCGGTCGATCCCTCAACCCACCCCCCGCGCCGCCAGCAAACGATCCAGCACCGACTTCAGCGCCAGCGGCCTGAGCGGCTTGATCACCAGCGGCAAGCCGGCTTCCTGCGCGGCGGCACGCACCACGCCGGTCTGGTCGGCGCTCATGATCAGGCAGGGCACGGCGCCATGGCGTTCGCGCAGGCGCTGGCAGAGCGAGACGCCGTCGTCGCCATCGTCCAGGTGGTAGTCGAAGACCCAGAGATCGGCGGGGCGATCGGTCAACGCGGCTTCGGCTTCGATGCCATTCGCGCAGGCGGCGACATCGCAGCCCCATCCCGACAGCACCGCCGACAGCGCGGCGAGCGCGGCGGCATCGTTGTCCACCGCGAGCAGGCGCAGGCCGGCGAATCCCGCACGCGCGTGTCGCGCTTCCGGCATGGCCGGCGCACGCGCGACATCGACATGGAACACGCTGCCCCGCCCGGCTTGGCTGCGCAGGCCGATGGGCGTCTGCAGCACGCTGGCGATGCCGCGTGCGATCGACAGCCCGAGTCCGAGCCCCTGCCCGCGCGCATGTTCTCCGCGCCGGAATTCCTCGAAGATCAGGCCGCGCTGCGCTTCGCTGATACCCGGCCCGGTGTCGTGCACTTCGATGCGGAGATGCCCACCCACGCGGCGCACCCCGACCAGCACGCGCCCCCGCGGGGTGTGCCGGAGCGCGTTCGACAGGAAGTTCTGCAGCACGCGCCGCAGCAGTTGCGGGTCGCTGCGCACCCAGGCGCGGGTCGGCACGAAGTCGAGCCGCAGCCCCTGCTCTTCCGCCAGCGCGCGGCCTTCGGACAGGAGTGGCGCGAACACGTCGGACAGCGGGAAGGCCCGGATCTCCGGCATCAGCCCGCCGGCTTCCAGCCGCGACATGTCCAGCAGGTCGCTGAGCAATGCATTGGTCGAATCGAGCGCGCCGGCCA
>JAANMY010002732.1_pt1 | contig 15942 bp, 11 predicted proteins | sample 7279691 | NCBI WGS metagenome assembly JAANMY01 (sample SAMN14094543, study PRJNA606508) | bioreactor metagenome | isolation source: A lab-scale SPAN reactor treating ammonium-rich wastewater day 388 | place: Ireland: Galway | collected 2018-02-07
CTCCCCCGTCTCATTCCCCGCGACTCTAGGCCCATTCCCGCGCCCGTTTTGCCCGCCGGGGCGGCAAGGCGCGACAATGGCGGCTTCCTCCGCGAACCCACAAACGAAATGGTGGCCTCGACGTGCGTCACCAAGCCGATGTCCGCCAGCTTGGGAATGCCGTTCACGAAGACGATGTTCGAGGGCTTGATGTCGCGATGAACCAGGCCGTGCCGGTGCAGGTGATCGAGCGCGGTGGCCAGGGCAAGACCAAGGCGGAGACATTCGTCGCACGGCAGGCGACCGCGGTGGTGGAGGTCGGAGCGCAGGGTGCGGGGCTGGTAATCGCGAGGATTGAGGATCGAGGATGGAGAATGGCGTGGAGAGTCGGTTGCGCTGATGTCATCTTCCATCTTCGATCTTCCATCTTCCCTTTGCAGAAACGGCTCTGCCGCATCGTCCGCCAGTTCCATCACGTAGTAGAACAGGCCGGCGGCATCGTCGCGACCGACGTGGAGGACGTTGAGCTGACTGGGATGGGTGCGGGAAATGGGTTCGAAACGGCGGATGCCGGCGAATTCGCGTTCGTAGGGACGTTCGCTATCGAAGGCGCGACGGTGGACGATCTTCACCGCGCGCCAGGTGCCAAGCGCGTTGCGCGCGAGCCAGACCTCGCCGTAACTGCCCCGACCGATGCAGCGAAACAACGTATGATCGGGAATGACCGGTGGCCCCGGCGCCGGGAGCTCGCTCGCGATGCCCTCGGTGGCCGGGGTGAGCGAACTGGTCAATTCGTTCAGTAACCGGTCTTTCAGATTGGGATCAGCTTCAGCCATTCGCAGTGCGGTTGGAATCGTGTTTGAGATGGTGGAGTACGCCTGACAGGATTTCACGCCGAAACGCGGAGGGATTTCGCCGGGGCGTGACGCGGTAACGGCGCAGGGGCGACCGGGGCGTGAACCAAGTAATGAGTTGGCTCAAGAGGGTGGTGTTCATGATAGCCGGGGTCTCAAGATAAACGCGACAGCTTTGGAGTGCGGTGACTTGTCACCGCTTTCCCTGCTTTGACGACCCGTCGCCAAAGCAGGGCCGCGTCGAGCGGCCTGCGCTTTGCCGGAAATCCTCCCGTACAGCACGGGCCCGCAGTAGGAATCGGACCTCCACCCGTCGTTTGACGGCGACAAGTCGCCTGCGGAAAGCGTGGACAAGTCCGCGCACTCCAAAGCTTGTGGTCGCAGCGCGTCAAGCGCCACCTCCCAAACGCCACTTCGCGCCGGCGTTTGATTCCGCAACGCGCCGGTTAGAAAACCGGCGTTACGACGAGAAGTGCTCATTGCTCCGCCTCCATGCGTTTGCGCAGCCGCTCGGTCTCCTGTTTGATCATTGCGGTGACGCGGTGTTTGGCGAGATAGACCTGCGCGACGTTCGCCTTGAGCGTGCGCGCCACCTCGCGCACGGGCCAGTCCTTGAGCACGTAAAGGTCGAACATCTGAAATTGTTTGGCCTCGACGCGATGCTTAACGCGTTCGATGGCCGCATCGGCCAGGTTCCTGGCCCATTCCTCCTCCCACACCTCGATGACCACGTCGGTGTCGGGTGCGGCGACCCGCTCGACGGTCGGGGTTCGCGCCGTCTCGTCAATGGGGGTTGCGGATTCGGCCACAGGCAGCCGGCGTTTCCGCAGATGATCGGCCACCCGTCGGCGCACGATGAGTTGCAACCAGGCCTTGAAGGAACTGCCTTCCGCCGCCTTGAAGCGCCCGTCGCGCAGGCCTTTGGCCACGGCCACAACGGTTTCCTGCACCACATCGCGCGCGTCCTCGTCGGACAGACCGCTTTTGACAGCCACGCAGTAAAGGAACTTCCAGTAGGTGTCGAAGAATTCGCGCCAGCTCTCGTGGTCATCCCAACGCTTGAGACGGCTCAACAGGCTCAACCGGGTGGGGAGGAACTCCTCACCGCTGACGGAATTTTGCGCAGACGACACCGGAGATATAATCGCAGGTTAGCGTCATTTCTTGCACAGAAAAAGTTTGAAAGCACCTGGCGGGGATTCTGGAAAGTGCGGACTTGTCTGCGCTGCTGGCGGGCGACTGGCGGTCGTCAATCACAAGTGAACGGTTTGGTTGATTCGCGCCCAACGCTCGCGAGCCTCACGGCCGGTGGTCGAAATGCCAGCGCTGGCGGACGTCCGCCCGAAATTGATTGAACAGTTCGTCCACCTTGCGCGCCTCCACATGCCCGTCGCAAAACAGCGTGGTGAACCGGTCCTTGTGCCGTCGCGCATAGAACCGTCGCCCGGCCTCGAGTGAGCGCTTATCCGAGATACCCATGAACAAGGGCTCGGACAGCGCCGCATACGACGCGAGCGGGTAACCGGGGGAAAAGCTGGTGTAGTTCGGTGCCTGAGCCTCTACGACCGAATCGGTCACGGCAATCATCTCGGCGGGGCGGATCACCTGGCTGTCTTTCAGGGGGCGGCCCTTGCCCGAATCATTGCCCGTATAGCCGCCCAGTCCGCGACACTGACGATTGGGGATGCCCCAGAAGGTTTCGCTGAAATTGTAACCGTAAGCCCCGCGCCCGCTGCTCACGACCGTGTCATATCCCTCACCATAACGGCCCGAAATGCGGTTGTAACCGGGACAGGCAAACACTCCATTGGCCGGGTTGTCGTTCGTGGGCCATCTGTCACCCAGATAAGGTTCGAGTTGCATGAACCACGGCCCCGCCCAGGTGGTGCGCCCCACACCGGGATAAACACTTCCATCCTCCAGGTATAGCCGCAGGGCGATGCCCATCTGGCGGAGGTTGTTGCGGCACGCCGCGCCGTCGGCGCTCATTCTGGCGCGGGCCAAGGCGGGCAGCAGCATGGCCGCGAGAATGGCGATGATGGCGATGACCACCAGCAGTTCAATCAGAGTGAAGCCGGAACGATGGGCGGTTCTCACAGGTGGAATTTGGGCGGTTAAACTCATGGCAAATCTGAAGTGGGTCGTGAGGTTGATTCAGGGATTGGTCGTCGCCAGTTTTGTTGGATTGACCGGAGTCAGCTTCCGCACCAGCGCATGACTGGTTTCCATTCGGATGGAACCACCCGTGTACACACCGGTCGAATCACTCACGATGGCCAGGCCGGTGGCATAGGCCGCCGCTGCTGATGTCATCGAGCCGTCGGTCGTTCGGCTGGGCAGACCCGCACCAGACAGAATCGTCATTGCCGTCGTGCCGCTGAAATCGTCGCTCACACTCCAACTGCCCGCCTCACCCGTCGCGCTGTGGCGCACGATCCAGTGTGAGCCGCTGCGTGGGTCGGTGGCCCGCCCCACCACATACACCCCGCCTTGCTTGACGGACGCCACGCCCATTGCGGCTGCAAAGTTCCCCGCTCGCAGTTGGAACGTGTCCACGACCATCCAGTCCGTGCCGGCACTGGACGCGCGGCGCACGACCCAATGGACGCTGTTCCCGCCATCGCCGGAGGCATAACCACGCCCCACCGCATAGAGATGGCCTTGCTCATCCAAGCCCAAACCATGTGCCTGCGAGCCGAAGGCCCGTCCCAAATCCTGCAATCGAAATTCATCCACCGTCCGCCACTGGAATGTGCCCGTGCCATCCAAGCCGCCCTGGCGCACCAGCCAATGCTCGCCCGTGTTGGTGTTCCCATTCCAACCCGAGCCGGCCACGAACAATCCGCTGGGCGTGCTCAGGATCGCCGTTGCCTTGGCGCTGAAGCCGTGGGTAAAGTCATCCGTCGTGGACCACGTCAGGCCGCCATCCCGGCTCTGCCGCACCAGCCAGCGCGTGCGCGGGTGCGGTTGACCGACGTCGCTGGGCGCGTCGCCATAGCCCGCCACGGAAATCCGGCCATCGGCATCCACGGTGAGCGCTTGGGCAATCGTTCTTTGGATGCCGGGCAGGGCAAACTCATCCACCGTGGACCAGGTCGTGCCGTCTGCACTGCTCTTACGCACGATCCAGCGGTATTGGCCCTGATCATCGGCCAGATAACCCGCTGCATAAACATGCCCCGCAGGGTCCGCGCCCAGACTGCGGAATTGGACCGAGCCTGAATGGCTGGCCACGAGTTCCTCGACGATCTTCCACGTTGCGCCGCCGTCAGTGCTCCGGCGGATTTGGGCGCTCATGCGGCCTTCGTCATCGGAGGTGGAGATGGCGGTGTAGAGATTGCCAGCGGCATCCTTGGCCAAGGCGTCCACGGTGGCCGGCGGAGGACATATAAAACTCGCCACCGTTTGCCAGGCCGGTGGCGCATGGGCGGCGTCGTTGGCTCTTGCCGAAACCCAGAACGCGCCGAGGGCGAGGGTGAAAACGGTGAGTCGGATAATTGGTTTCATGACGGCAATCCAGGGTGAAAGAGTTGAACTTGATTTGCTCACAGCGCCTTGATTCATAGGCGTGTTTTGCACGAAGAGTCGTTGGCGGTTTCGGTACGATTCTGGTTTCCGTAACCTGGGATGGAATTGGCGTATTCCAGTTCACGGTGCCGGCAGTTTCCGGATGCAACCGAGCCACCAGTCCAGTTCCGCGTCGTAGCACTCGCCGGCGAGGTAGAGGCTTGCGTGGTCATCCAGCGTCATGCCGTAGAAGGATGCGCCTGGAGACAGGTCGTAGTCGTCCCAGGTGTCGGAATTTCCGTTCACGCTGGCACGCACCACGGAATCGTCCAGGTACGACAGGCCGCAGCGGCCATGCACATAAACGCGCCCGGTGCTGTCCACCGCTACTTTGAATGCGGTGCTGCTGCATGGAATCTGATCGACGATCTCGACGGTGGATTCGCCGGGACCCAGGCGCCAGGTGGTCCAACGAGTCTCGACTTGCTTGCGCGACAGGCTGACCTGCACTTGCCCTGCGCTGTAAACTTCTCCACCGGGTCCGACCGCTAAATTCTTTATGCCCATACCCACTGGCCACCGGGTATCACCGGAGTACGTGGCCATGGTTTGCCAGGTGCCCAATGCGCCACTCTGCACACTGCGGCGCAGGACGACCCGATCGCCGGATTTGGTGCCCACAGTGCCGCGCACCCACACTTCCGAAGGTGCCAAGGGATCGTTCGATGGTCGGATGGCCAGAGCGGTGTCGAAGGAACCGTAATTCGAGTCCACGGTGAACTCGTCCACCACGGACCAATTGAGGCCGCCGCCAGCGGTGGGAGTGCCCCGGGCGACCATCCAACGGGCGAGTGTGGTCCGGCCGCTGGTCACAGGGCGGTAGCCCGCCACGAACACGTTGCCAGCGGCATCGGCCGTGAGCGTTTCGGTGCGCAGCCGGTAGCCGCTGGGCAGGACGCTGTTGAAGGTCGTGACGCGTTGCAGGTTCGCGCCCTGATCCGGCGCCGCGGAACGCCAGATCTCGCCACCCGTGCCGCCTCCCGACCCGCTCGTCACGACATACAAATTCCCGCCGCCATCTACCGCGGCGTTGATGAACGTGCCGTTGCTGTCGGCGACGATGGACGCTGTGTCCCAAGTGACCCCGCGGTCCAGGCTGCGAAGCACGACCTCGTAGGCCGGGTCGTCGTTCTCAATCACGAACCCCACGGCGTAAACTTCGCCGCCAGGGGCGCCGGCGATGTCCCAAAAGCCGGTGTAAACACTAGGATCGGGGTCGAGGAACACGGTGTAGGGATCGGTCGCGTGGAGGTTGACGAACGGCGCCAGGCACAGCGCCGCAGTGCAGGCGAAGGAGGCCAGTGATTTCGGAATGAGGGTTTTCATCGGCATTTCTCGGTTTGATACTGCGTTAGTTTGTTCTCTTCGGCATGGCGGGCCTGATTCCGTCACCCGGACGGCCCACTGCACCTGAGGAGGAAGCGTTGGGATCTGAAAATTCTTACAAAGAATCTACAAAGAGATTTTCGGGGAGCTACAGCCGGGTAGTGGCCGTAGCGCCGGTTTGCCAACCGGCGAGTGGCGGGCTGACCGGCGGCCGGACGAGCCGACTGGCAAGTCGGCGTTACCGACTGACGGTTCACAGAGAGCTTTGACTTCCAGGAACCGACGCGCATTGGGGACCCTGAACCGTAGCGGCGTCTCGACAGAGCGCCGCATACTGGCTCGTGTCGGAATGGCGGTGGTCGGCCGAGCCGCCGCTCTGTCGAGATTCACGGCGAGCTTCAACGGTTTCTGCGATGGTGAACCGCAAGGTTGTAACGCCGGTTTGCCAACCGGCGAGTGGCGGGCTGACCGGCGGCCGGACGAGCCGACTGGAAAGTCGGCGTTACGGGGTTGTGAGGTTGTGAGTCGCCGGGCATTTTTCGCTTGCCCTCGTGTGCTGTGTGAAATCTGCTCTGGGCCGTCAATCGGAAATGATAAAACCCGCATCACCAACCAAGAGCCGGCCCGCCGCATTGTGGGTGGCGCTGATTCCGGTCGTGGCATTGATCGTGATGATCCGGGAAAGCCTGGTGCGGTTCGAGGGCACGGCGCATTTGCCCTTGTTGCTGGCGGCGGCCATCGCCGCGCTGGTGGGTTGGCGTCTCGGCCATCGGTGGACGGACATTGAGCGGGGCATCATTGAAGGGATCGCAATCGGCCTGAAAGCAATCCTGATCCTGATGGTAATCGGGATGTTGATCGGCACGTGGATTGCCGGCGGCATCGTGCCGATTCTGATTTATCATGGGCTTAACCTGCTGAGTCCCTCGTTCTTCCTCGTCGCGGCGTGTTTGATCTGCGCGATTGTTTCGATTTCCACCGGCAGTTCGTGGACGACCGCGGGTACGGTGGGCATTGCGTTAATCGGCGTGGGGCAGGGTTTGGGTATGCCGTTGCCGATGGTGGCGGGGGCCATCGTGTCGGGCGCGTATTTCGGTGACAAATTATCGCCGCTCTCGGACACCACGAATCTCGCGCCGGCGGTGGCGGGCTCGGAGTTATTCGAGCACGTGCGCTACATGATGTTTACCACGGTGCCATCGCTGGGCATTGCGCTGATCATCTATGCCGTGCTCGGCTGGTCGTCCGCAGGCCACAGTGGAGTGAGCGAGGAAAGTGTGACCCTCATCCGGGAGACGTTGAGCGGGCATTTCAAGCTGCATCCGGTGCTGTTGCTGCCGCCATTGCTGGTGATTCTGATGGTGGTCTTCCGATTGCCGGCGTTGCCGTCATTGCTGGGGGGCGTGTTGCTAGGGGGACTGCTGGCGGCTTTCGTGCAAGGTGCGGGATTCAAGGAGGTGCTGGCAGCAGTGCAAACCGGCTTTGTGGCGAAGACCGGCGTGGCGAGTGTGGATGAACTGCTTTCGCGTGGCGGGTTGGAAAGCATGATGCCCACGGTGTCATTGATCCTCTGCGCGCTGACGTTTGGCGGCGTGATGGAGCGGACAGGTTTGCTGGCGGTACTGGCGGGAGGAATCCTGCGCCTCGCCCGCGGCGTGGGCGGATTGGTGAGCGCCACGGTGGTGACGTGTCTGGGCATGAACGTGCTGGCGCCGGATCAGTATCTTTCCATCATCGTGCCGGGCCGGATGTATCGGGAGGCTTACGCGCGACAGGGGCTGCATCCCAAGGTGCTGTCGCGCACGCTGGAGGATGCGGGCACGCTAAGTTCACCGTTGGTACCGTGGAACACCTGCGGTGCGTTCATGAGCACGACCCTGGGCGTTTCCGCGCTGGCGTACCTGCCTTATGCGTTTTTCAATCTCTTGAATCCGGTGATTGCCATCGCGATGGCGTATGCCGGTTGGAAGATTGCCCGGCTGGGAGAGAAGCCGGGTGCGGAGTGATTGCGCCACCGAACCTGACGCAGCGCGCAGTCAAACAATGCTTTGACATTGGCTTAAATCGGTCTAAAAAACTCCGCAATGCAATCAACCTCAGAAGGCGTTTCTGCATCGTCCGCACGCGGGCAATGGGGCTCCAAATTGGGCTTCATTCTGGCCGCCGCCGGCTCGGCGGTGGGCTTGGGCAACATCTGGCGGTTTCCTTACATGACGGGTGAAAACGGCGGGGCGGCGTTTGTGGTGGTGTATCTGGTCTGCGTGGCGTTCATCGGTCTGCCGTTGATGTTCAATGAACTCGCGCTGGGCCGGCGCGGTGGCAAGGATGTCATCGGTGCGTTTCGCGCGACCAAGCCGGGCACGCCGTTCATCATCACGGGCATTTGCTGTCTGGCGTGCTGTTTCTTTGTCTTGAGTTATTACGGGGTCATTGCCGGCTGGACGGTGGGTTATGCCATCGCCTCGCTGCTGCACAAGAAGATGGTGTTCGAGGAATTTGCGGCGCGGCCCGAATTCGTTTTGCCGCTCTTTGGGCTGTTCATCCTGCTGACGATTCTCATCGTCCAAGGCGGCGTGGAGAAGGGGATCGAGCGCTGGGCGAAAGTGCTGATGCCCGTGCTGATTGTGTTGTGCGGGGTGGTCATCATCCGCAGCGTCACGCTCGAAGGCGCGTCGGCGGGCATCAAATACTATTTGCATCCGGATTTCAGCAAGATCAACGGCGACGTGGTGATGAAGGCGTTGGGGCAGGCGTTTTTCTCTTTGAGCGTCGGCTGGGGATTAATGATTACTTACGGCTCCTACATGTCCAAGCGGCAGGACATTGTCACGGGCGGAATCTGGGTGGCGGGCATGGATACGTTTGTGGCGTTGATTGGTGGTTTCATGGTGTTCCCGGCGGTGTTCGCGTTTGGCCTCGCACCGGATGCCGGAACGGCGCTGACGTTCAAGACGCTGCCCGCGGTGTTTGACAAGATGCCAGCCGGACAACTGGTCGGCTGCGCGTTCTTTCTGCTGCTGGGGATCGCGGCCCTGACCTCCACCATCTCGATGTTGGAAGTGCCGGTGGCGTGGCTGGTGGACGAAAAGAAATGGACGCGCAAGAAGTCCGCCTGGCTGGTGGGCGGGGCGGCATTCGTGGTGGGCATCCCCTCGGCGCTGTCCGTTGGCGGTGTCGAATGGCTGACCAAGATTCACTTTGCCGGCAAGACAGGTTTCCTCGACATCATGGATCAAATCTTCGGCACGGCCATCATCCTGTTGATCTGTCTGCTGGCCAGTGTGTATGTCGGCTGGTCGTGGGGGCCAAAACATGCGGTGGACGAAATGTCTGCGAGCAACTCGTGGTTTGCCCGACCGCTGGTGGGCAGTATCTCGCCCGCTACAGTATGGGTGTTGTTCATTCGTTTTATCTGCCCCATCGTGGTTACCGTGATGCTGCTGAACATGTTTGGCGTGAAGTTCTTTTGAATCCCCAACAACCGACCCGAACCTTGGGGATTCGATAGAGCCAACTCATCCGCTCCAACGACGGGTGTTGCGTGTTGTGCGGATGGACCGAAAGTCCCAGCCGTAAACCGAATTCCAATTTGACCCCGCAGCCCCTCTCTCCTACCGTTCGGTAGGTTCATGTCGAAATCCAGCCCCAATGGCGAAACCCGTCAGGAGATTTTGCGCGCCGCACTCAAGCGGTTTGCGCACTCCGGCTACGCGGCCACATCCGTCCAGCACATCGTCGAGGACGCGCGGGTATCCAAGCCGACGCTGTATTATTACTTCCCGGACAAGGCGGGCCTGTTCCAGGCACTGGTGAGCGAGGCGCACGACGAACGATACCGGTTGATGCGCGAAGCGGCGGATCGCGCCGAAAATATCCGCGTCCAGTTGGTGGAGATCGTGAGTGCGTTGTTCCGTTACTTTCTCAAGAACCGGGAGTTGATGCGCATCTCGCTGGCCACAGCGTTTGCCGCCCCGGGCGAAGTGCCGTCCGGGTTGCGTTATCTCGACAAGTGCGAGCGCAATTTTGAATTCATCCACGGCTTGATGAAACGTGCGCGCGCCGCCGGGCATTTGGACCGCCGGTTTGAGAGCCGGGAGCTGGCGTTCGGTTTCTACGGCCAGATGAATCTGTATTTGATGGCGCACCTGACGATGCCCGGCTGCCGGTTGAACCGCCCGACGGCGGAACGGATTGTGAATCTCTTTTTGAGCGGCGCGGCCGCGAAGGACAGGAAGGCTTGATGCAAAAACGAATACGATTAAACCAGTTTGGACTCCTGGCAGCGGCCGGTGCGGTGCTGCTCCTGGGAGCGTGCAAACCCAAACCCGGCGCCGGCGGCGCCCCGGCCGGCGGCTTCGCCGTGCAAGTCGTCGCCGTTGAAGCGCGGCAACAACCCGTGACCGAAGCCTTGGGGCTGGTCGGCAGCATCGCCGCCAATGAAATCGTCGAGCTCAAAGCGGAAACCGAAGGCATCATCCAGGAAATCCTTTTCGACGAAGGGCAAAAGGTGGACAAGGGGCAATTGTTGATCCGGCTGGATGACACGAAACTGGCCGCCACCGTCGCCGAGGCGGAAAGCAGCTTCAAGTTGAGCCAGGCCAATTTCGAGCGCGCCAAGCAACTGGTTGAAGACCGGTTGATCTCCCGCCAGGAATTTGATCAGGCGTCCGCAACTTTTGACTTGAACCGGGCCACGCTGGAGTTGAAGCGGCGCCAGTTCAAGGACGCGCGAATCCATGCGCCCTTTGCCGGCATCACCGGTGCCCGGCGGGTCAGCCCCGGCCAGGTCATCGCGCGGGAAACGGTGCTCACGATGCTGGTGGATTTGGACCCGGTAAAGGTCGAGGTCAACGTGCCGGAGCGGTTTCTGCAACAAATCAAGGTTGGCCTGCCGTTGGAATTCTCCGTGGCTGCATTTGCGGGGGAGAAGTTTCGCGGGGAGGTTTATTTTGTTTCGCCGCAGATCAACGAAAATCTCCGCACGGCGCTGGTGAAGGCGCGGATTTCCAATCCGGACAACAAATTGCTCGGCGGAATGTTCGCCAGCTTGAATCTCACTTTGCAGGTTCGCGAAGCCGCCATCGTGATTCCCGAGCCGGCCATTATGAGCAGTGGCGACCGGTTTTCGGTATTCGTGGTGGACGCCGACGGCAACGCGCAGATCCGCCCGATCGAAGTCGGCATCCGTCTGGCGGGCAAGGCCGAAGTGATCAAGGGGTTGAATGCAGGAGAACAAGTCGTGGTCGAGGGGGTGCAAAAACTGCGGCCGGGCGCGCCGGTGAAACTGTCGCCGCCGGAGGAGGCGGCGCCGTATGCGGGTGGGTGAGTGAGTGAGTAAGCCGGTAAGTGGGTGGGCGAGGGAGTGCTGAGAATTCGTAAACCAAAACTGAAAAACGGAATCGCATGAAAATGGTCAAATATCATTGGCAGTTGGACGCTTACAAACTGGCAGTGGACGCCGCGATGGAGATTTTCGAGCAGTCGAAATCCTTTCCCAAAGAAGAGCGATACGCACTTACGGACCAGATTCGCCGCTCTTCGCGTTCCGTTTCTGCTCAAATCGCCGAGGCCTGGCGCAGGCGCAAGTACGAAGCGGTCTTTGTCAACAAGTTGAACGAATCCGAAGGCGAAGCCGCCGAAACGCAGGGCTGGCTGGAGTACGCGGTCAAATGTGACTACTTAAACCGCAACACCGGACGTCAGATTCACCGGGCCTACGACCGAATTCTCGGAAAGCTTGTAACGATGGGCAACAACCCCAAGCGCTGGCTTCTCGCCAAGAGTACCGATCTTTAACACCCACTCACTCACCCGCACACTCGCTCACCATGGTTTTGAGTCGCCTTTCCATCCAGCGCCCCGTCCTCGCCACGATGATGAATCTGGTGTTGGTACTGTTTGGCATCATCGCCTTGACGCGCCTGCCGGTGCGCGAACTGCCGGACATTGACCCGCCCATTGTCAGCGTGACCACGGTTTATGCCGGCGCCAATGCGCAGGTGGTTGAAACTGAAGTTACCGAGCGGCTGGAGGAACAGATTAACAATATTGAAGGCATCAAGACGCTGCGTAGTGAAAGCCGCGAAGGTGTCAGCGTCATCACCATCGAATTCGATCTCTCCCGCGATATTGACATCGCAGCGCAGGACGTGCGCGACCGGGTCTCCCGCGTGCGCGGCAATTTGCCCGAGGACATTTTCGAGCCAGTCATTGCCAAGCAGGATTCCGACGCGCAGCCCATCATCTGGAACGCGCTGAACAGCGACCGTTATTCGACGCTGGAACTGACCACCATGGCCGAGCGCCAGATCAAACCGCGATTGCAGGGGGTTTCCGGCGTTTCCTCGGTAATGATCGGCGGCGAAAAGCGGTTTGCCATGCGGCTCTGGTTGGAATCGGACAAGATGGCCGCACGGCAAGTCACGGTGCTGGACGTCGAACGCGCCCTGCGCGAGCAGAATATCGAATTGCCCAGTGGCCGCGTCGAAAACCTGGATCGCGAAATGACCATTCAGACCCGCGGGGAGATGCGCACGGCGGAGGAGTTCAACGATCTCGTGATCCGCGCGGAAGGCACTACGTTGGTGCGGCTGCGCGACATCGGACGGGCGGAGGAGGGCGCGGAGGATTATCGCACCATCGCCCGGGCGCGAGGCAAACCGTGCGTGTTCCTCGGCGTGGTCAAGCAGGCCAAGGCCAACACGGTTTCGGTCGCGCAGGGCATCCGCGCGGAGATTGAGGCCATTCAACCCACGCTGCCTGAAGGTTGTGATCTTTGGGTGGCTTACGACTCGAGCGTCTATGTCGAGCAAGCCATCACCGAGGTCTGGGAAACGCTCGGGATCGCCTTCGTGCTGGTGGTGCTGATTATATTCGTGTTCCTGCGGAATTTCCGCTCGACGATCATTCCCTCGGTGGCCATTCCCGTGTCGGTCATAGGCTCACTCGCGTTTCTCTACTTCATGGATTACTCGGTGAACATTCTCACCATGCTGGCCCTGGTGTTAAGCATCGGCATCGTGGTGGACGACGCCATTGTGGTGCTGGAAGCCATTTACCGACACGTGGAGGAAGGCATGTCTCCCATGAAGGCCGCCTTCAAAGCCATGGAGGAAATCAGCTTTGCCGTCATTGCCATCACGATTTCGCTGGTGGCGGTCTTCGCCCCGCTGGCGTTTCAAAAGGGCACCACCGGACGCTTGTTCATCGAGTTCGCGGTGGCGATGTGTGGGGCGGTGGTGATCTCGGCCTTTGTGGCGCTGACCCTTTCGCCCGCCATGGCGGCGCGCCTGTTGAAACCCGTGAAAGACCTGAAGCACGGGTCGCTGTTCAACTGGTTTGAACGCGGTTTCAGCCTGATTTCACGGCTCTACGGACATGGCCTGCGGTGGGCGTTGCATCACCGCATCTTCATGTTGATGGTGACGCTGGCAACCATTGGCATCATGTTTTTCGCGTATCGCGGACTGGAGCAGGATTTTCTGCCGCTCGAAGACAAGAGCCGCATGTTCTGCATCGTCTTCACGCCGAACGGTTCGACCAGCGAGTTTACCGACCGGCAGTTGCGGAAGGCGGAAGCCATCGTGGCGTCCGTGCCAGAAGTGGATTCCTACGGGGCAATGGTCGCGCCGGCGTTTGCCGGTCCGGGTCAGGCCAACATGGGCGTGATTTTTGTGCGATTCAAGGACAAGCGTGAACGCACGCGCTCTGTCCAGGAAATTGTCCACGGCCCCGGCGGCGTGGCGCAACGCTTCTTCATGGAAGTGGAGGGCGGCTTTGCGATTCCCAATCTGCCCAAGGCCATTGAAGTGACTTTTCGCGATTCGCCCTTCGAGTTGATCTTGCAGAATCAGGACCTCGACGTGCTCAACCAGGTTTCACAAAGTCTCGCCAACAAACTTCGGGCATTGTCGCATCAGGTCAACGGTCGCGAAGAGCCTTACTTGAAGAACGTGCGCGTGGGTTTCGAGGTGGACAAACCGGAGTTGCGCGTGAGTATCGAGCGCAGCCGCGCCGCGAGTCTGGGCGTGAGCATCCAGGATATTTCGCGCACGATGCAGATTCTCTTTGGCGGTCTGGACCTGAGCCGCATCAAAATGGACGGGAAGGAGTATTTCGTCATGGCGCAACTGGACCGGGAATCCCGGCTCACGCCGCAGGACTTGGACAAGGTGTTCGTGCGCAACAATCGGGGCGAACTCATCCAGTTGAGCAGCCTTGTCAATCGCGAACAGGGCGCCGCGCCCAATGCCATCAGCCACTATGGCCGCCTGCGGAGCGCCAGCATCAGTGCCTCGACCGGCGAGATTCCCATTGGCACGGTGGTGAAGGAAGTGGAGGAAATGCTGGCCACGGAACTGCCGCCGGGCACGCTTTACGCCTGGGGCGGCGACGCCAAGAGCCTGAACGAAACGAGCAACGAAGTGTGGTGGATGCTCATCCTGGGGATCATCATCATTTACATGACCCTGGCCGCGCAATTTGAGAGTTTCATTCATCCCATCACAGTGATGGTCGCGCTACCGCTGGCGGCGATTGGCGCGTTCGGGTTTCTGTGGCTGCTGGATTTCGGCGGGAAGATGGGGCTGTATCCGCCCATTCCGGCGATGAACATCAACCTGTTCAGCCTGGTGGGCCTGGTGTTGCTCATCGGTTTGGTCACCAAGAATTCCATTTTGCTCGTGGAGTTCGCCAATCAGCAAATCGCGCAAGGCTTGGGCGCCCACGAAGCGATGACGCGTGCCGGGTTGATCCGTCTGCGGCCGATTCTGATGACCACCTGCGCGACCATCGCCGGCGTGCTGCCCATTGCCATCGGGTTCGGTGCCGGCGCGGAAAGCCGTCGGCCCATGGGCATTGCGGTGGTGGGTGGTTTGCTGACCAGCACGTTTCTGACGTTGTTCATCGTTCCGGTGGTTTACACCTTCTTCAGTGATGTGGCCGCGCGCATCCGGCGCCAGCGCGAACCGCAACCGGTCCCAGCCATGGCCGCACCGATGGCCAAGTAGTCGAGCGGCCCTCGGCGGGGCCGCACTGTGGGCTGTCTCGGCGCGCTAACCGACGCGGTGGAATTTTTTCGCGGCGGCAGGCTTTGCTTCTGGTCGCGGCTTTCCATTCCCGATTCAGTCTGGTAAACAGGTCGTGTGACCGAGCCCAGCCTGTTGCTGCTCATCCCGGCGTACAATGAAGAACAGCGCATCGAACCGGTGCTGCGCGAGTTCGGCGTTTATTTCCGCGACCACTACCGCGGCCCGTTCCAACTCGTCGTCGTGCTCAATGGTTGTCGCGACAATACGCGTGGCGTGGTCGAGCGGGTGATGAAGGAGTTTCCCAGCCTGAGTTTCCTGGATTTTCCCGCGCCCATCGGCAAGGGCGGGGCACTGATTCAAGGCTTGAAGCTCGCCACCCAGGCGGAATTGATCGGTTACGTGGACGCCGACGGCGCTTCGCCGCCGCAGGCGTTCCATGAATTGACCCGCCGTTTGGCTGCCGGGGAAGCCGATTGCGTGATTGGTTCGCGCTGGTTGCCGGATTCGGTGTTGCACCAGGCGCAGCCGCTGCTGCGCCGGTTCACCAGCCGCTGTTTTCATATTGTCGTGGAACTGCTTTTCTGGCTGCACGTGAAGGATACCCAATGCCCCTGCAAGGTGATGAAACGCGCCGTGGTGGAGAAAGTGCATGAATCGCTCTGCATTGCCGACCTCGCGTTCGATGTGAATCTGCTGGTAGCGGTCAAGCGCGCGGGATTCAGAATCCTTGAAGTGCCAACCGAATGGACGGACAAGCTGGGTTCCAAGGTTTCCTCCTCGTTATTCCGCGCCTCACTGACGATGTTTCTTTCGGTGGTGCGAGTGCGGTTGATTTATTCACCGTTTTACGGTTGGCTGCGCCGACTGGGATTGGGGCCGCTGGAAGCGTGGATCTACCGGAAGTTGCGCGCCCCCAAGCCGTACTCCGGGCCGCAATCCACAACCAGAACAGAAGAATGATGAACGTACAGGAGACCGGCGGAAGCCCGGTGCCTGCGGTCGTCAGAGATCAATGGTGAGGGCCCGGAAACATTTCAGGTTCGGGTCCGTCAACGTCTTGCAGTCCTGACCACCAATCTTGCGCGTGCCATCGTCGCTTACGACCAGCAGGCGTTGAACGCCGTTTTCGGTCAAAAACTCAATCGCTTCGGGATTCAAACCGGCCAGTTCCGCGCGCGGATCCAGCA
>JAANMY010002734.1_pt1 | contig 15938 bp, 12 predicted proteins | sample 7279691 | NCBI WGS metagenome assembly JAANMY01 (sample SAMN14094543, study PRJNA606508) | bioreactor metagenome | isolation source: A lab-scale SPAN reactor treating ammonium-rich wastewater day 388 | place: Ireland: Galway | collected 2018-02-07
GGAGGACATGGCCATGTGCAGATCATCGTTGACCGTCGTCGCCGCGGGCCTCGCGGCCCTGCTGGCCAGTGCCGTGGCCGGCGCTCAGGGGCGCCCGGGCGGCGCACCGCCCGCCGCGGAGGCGCCGCCGCCGGCAGTGCTGATCCGCAATGTCAGCGTCTGGGACGGTGTCGCCGATCGCGCCACGCCCGGGCAGAGCGTGCTGGTCGAGGGGCACCTGATCCGCCGCATCGCCGCCGCGATCGAGGCGCCGGCCGGGGCCACCGTCATCGACGGCGGCGGCCGCCTGCTGATGCCGGGCATCATCGATGCGCACACCCACCTGGCGCTGCCCATGGACCGGCCGTTCCGCGAGGACCCGGGCTACGTCGATGCACTGTCGCTGCAGGCCGCGCGCATCGTGCTGATGCATGGCTGGACCACGGTGCGTGACCTCGGCGGCCCCTCGCAGGGACTGGCGCGGGCGATCGCCGAGGGCATCGCCGAGGGGCCGCGGGTGTACACCTCGGCGGCCTTCATTTCGCAGACCAGCGGCCATGGGGATTTCCGCGACCTGACCGAGCGCCATCCGAATGGCGGCGGCGTGCCCGATGCCTTCGAGCACCGCTATGCGCTACTCGCCGATGGTCCGGCCGAGGTGCGTCGCGCGGTGCGCGAGTCGCTGCGCCAGGGCGCGACGGCCATCAAGATGATGGCGGGCGGCGGCATCTCCTCGCAGTACGATCCCATCGACACCACGCAGTTCAGCCTCGAGGAAATGCGCGCGGCGGTGGAGTCGGCCGCCGACTGGGGCACCTACGTGGCGGTGCATGCCTACACCGACGCCGCGGTCAACCGCGCGCTCGATGCCGGCGTCAAGGTCATCGAGCACGGGCACCTGATCTCCGAGGCGACGCTGAAGCGCATCAAGGCCGAGGGCGCCTACCTCTCCTCGCAGTCCTTCGGCGCCGCGCGCCGCTATGCCGCGCGGGCCGCCGACACCGAGCGTGGCCGCAAGGGCGCGCAGGTGATCGCCGGTGTCGACAACCTCATGGGCAATGCGAAGAAGCTCGGTATCCCGGTGGCCTTCGGCACTGATGCCTTCGGCTCGATGCGCGCCTACGAGGCTGGTCCCAGCGAATTCGGTTACCGGCTGCGCTGGTTCACTTCGCTGGAGATCCTGAAGCAGGCGACCAGCATCAACGCGAAGCTGCTGGCGCTGACCGGGCCGCGCAATCCGTACCAGGAGGGGCCGCTGGGCGTCATCCGGGAGGGGGCCTACGCCGACCTGCTGGTGGTGGAGGGCGATCCGCTGGCGGACGTGCGCCTGCTGGAGGACCCGGCGAAAAACGTCAGGCTGATCATGAAGGACGGGAAGCTATATAAGCAGACACTGTAGGCGGCCAGCGGCGCTGCAGCGCAATAGCGCCGGGCGCCCCTGCCGCCGGGCCGACGGGGGCATTGCCGGCCAGAACGCCGGGCGTATACTCAAATCGCGATCGCGAAGGAGAATAACGATGAAAAACCTCGCTCGCGTATTTGCGTTCCTGTTCCCCCTGCTGGCCGTCGCGCCAGCGCCAGCGGCGATCTACAACGGCGTCGACTTCCCGCAGGGTGCGGCTTCATTTGCTGACCAGGTGGTGAGCTTCACGCCCGGCGCGGGTCCAGCCGCGGCATTCCTCGATGCCAACAATGCGCTGGGCGTGCCAGACGTGAACACGACCAACGGCCTGGCCTGTTTCAGCGCACCCAGCACGACGAACTGCAAGTTCACCTCGCTGGGTGATGCCGGCGTGCTGGTGCTGCGGTTCACGGACAACCTGTTGTCCGGCAGCAGCGCATCGGGCAGCGTGACTGGCACCGGCGACGGTTTCGACGACCTGTACCTGGTGGAGGTCGGCGTGTCCGAGGCCACGACGCTGGACATCAGCAGCGATGGCAACACCTGGTTCAACGTCGGCAGCATCACCGGTGGAGCCGGTGGCAGCATCGGTGTCTTCACCTACGGGTTCGACATCGACCGGCTGGGCTTCGGTACCACGGATCTCTTCACCTACGTGCGCATCACCGATGTCGTCACGGGTGATCCGGAGACCAGCCCGCAGGGTGCCGATATCGATGCCGTCGGTGCGATCCAGACGGCCGTACCCGCACCGGGCGCCATCTGGCTGCTGCCTGCCGGTGCAGTCCTGATGCGCTGGGCGAGGCGCCGGCGCGGCGACGCGCAGCCAGTCGCCTGATCCCGACCTGATCGCGGGCCGGCCAGGCGCTTGCCTGGCCGGCCGGATGTTCCAGAGTTACTTCGCCAGTCCCTCGGCCTTCATCGCCGCCTGGACCTTCGGCCGCGCACCGACGCGAGCGTGCAGCGCCTTGAGTCCCGGCCACTGGCCAATATCGACACCGGCGGCCGGACCCCAGCCGAGGATGGTGAACAGATAGGCATCGGCGACCGTGAAGCGCTCGCCGAGGAGGAAGGGCTTGTCGCCCAGCGCCTGCTCGGCGTAGGCAAGGCGCCGCTGCAGGTTCGCCTTCGCCATGTCCTTCATCTGCGCCGTGGCGGCTGGATTGAAGAACGGCGAGAAGTTCTTGTGGATCTCGGAGTTGATGTAGCCCAGCCATTCCAGCAGCCGGTAGCGCTGCAGGTCACCGGCGGGCGGTGCCAGGCCCGAGGCCGGATTGCGGTCGGCGATGTATTGCAGCACCGCCGTGCCCTCGGTGAGCAGCTGGCCGTCGTCCAATGCCAGGGCGGGCACGTAGCCCTTGGGGTTGATGACGTTGAAGTCGTTGCCGTCGGCCGTCTTCTTGTCGCGGCCGACCCTGACCGCTTCGAAGGGCAGGCCGGCCTCGAGCAGGGCAATGTGCGAGGCCAGCGAGCAGGCGCCGGGGCTGTAGTAGAGCTTCATATTGTTCTCCTTTCCGACTGCAGCTCAGATGGGGGCTGGCGCTGCATGTTTCAAGGCCTGGCCTCAGCGGGCGGACGGGCAGGCCAGCAGGGCACCGAGGAACAGCAGCCAGGAGAGCCCCTCGTTGCGCAGCTCCGAGAGCTGGACCGGCGTGATGCCCTCGAGGCCGATGCCGAGCAGGCGCACCGCGACCACGCAGGCATTGATGATCACCAGCACCAGCAGGCACTGGCGCAGCCATGCAGGCCGCAGCAGGCCGCCGGCGGCGAACAGCGCCATCGACAGGAACAGCGCACCCGGCCCGGCGCGCAGGAAGTTGACGGACTCCGGGGCGCCGGAAGCGCCGATGCCGAAGTGCGCGATGTGTTCCAGTGGCTCGGCGATGTAGAGCCAGCTGCCAAAGCTGAAGATCAGCAGCGCGTAGGCCATGACCAGGCGGGCGAACCAGAGACGTGTGCTTTCCATGTTCGGTTTTCCGCGGCAGCTCGATGGTCAGGCATTGTAGTGCCCGCGGCGCGGAACGCCGCCGGCACTACAATACCGCCATGAGCCGCGCGCCGCGCCTGCAACCCTTCGCCCCGCTGTTCGGGCTGCTGCTGCTGGCGGCGGGCAGCTATCTCGGGTGGGCCGCGAGGTTCATGGTGATCGAGCCGCAGGCGCTGCACACGCTGTGCGAAGCGGCGGCTCCGCCGGCGTTGTGCGCGGTCCGGGATGCGCTGATCGTGCTGACCTTCCCGCCCCACTATGGCCAGGCCGGTCTGGCCCTCGCGGTGCTCGCCTGGTTCACGCGGCGCCGTGCCGCCGCGGGATTCGCGGCCGCCGCACTCTTCGTCGGTGGCGTCGGCCTGTACCTCTACGATCCCGCCTGGTCGGTCCCGGCCGTGCTGGCGGCGCTGCTGCGCCTGCCGCGGATCGGGGAGGAGCCGCCGGACCCGCGCGAGTTCAGCGCCTAGCTTGTGCGCCGCCGGCGGAATCGCGGCAACAGCCCTGCCAGGGCCGAACCGAACAGCCAGAGCGCCGGCGCTGCGGGCACCGCCGTCAGTGCGACGCCATCGGAGTTGGTGACGGCAAATCCCTCGATTGGTGCGCCGCCGCCGTCGAACGCCTGGATTGCGGTGATGGCCAGCGTCGAATAGTAGTTGGCGTCGCCGTAGGTCCTGAAGAAGCCCGGATCGACATCCATGTTCAGTACCTTGCCATCGGCAGTGTCACTGAAGACCCTGGCAGTAAGTTCCAGGGTATAGGCCTGGTTGCTGCCATTGGCGACGCTGAAGCTGTGGGTGAATCCCGAGCCTGGCGCGGGATAGTCGATGCGGTATGTCTCCAGTTCCCAGCCCGGGCCGATGATGCTTTTCGCCTCCCCATACACTGCGCCTGCCCGGATCTCGGCCGGGTCATTCACTGTGATGCAACCCGACGGGCAGGTGAATCCGGTGCCCGACAGCTGGTAGACCAGGCTGACATTGATGAGCGCGCCAGGGGCGACGCCGGGTGCCATGAATGTGAGCTGGTCCTGGATCTGGCTGATGGCCTTGACCTCTGCCGTGTTGCTGAAGGTGCCGGCTGGCTGCATCAGCGCGGCCGGCACGTACCGTGCGTCCAGTTCGGCCCTTGCGCCGATGCTGTACTGGCCGTTCGCGGTCGAGCCCCAGGCCCGCGCCCGGCTGCTGACATCGACCTCGCCCGGGTTGCCATTGCCTTCGACATGGGTTTCGTCGATCGAAGCGATGCCGGGCGTCATCATTGACCAGAAAACGCCTGGTGTATAACCGTCGATGTAGGTGAAGGTGTTGACGACCGGTGCAGCCACTGCGCTGGAGGCGAACAGCCAGCTGAGGCTGATGCCGAGGAACCGGAGAAGCCATCCGAACGCTGGTGTATTCATGACGGAACCTCCCGCCAGCGGCTCGAGGAAATTCCGAATCGGCCGCTGTTCTTGTTCTCGCCTGCCGCGGCGATTGCCAATCAGCCGGGCGTCGGTAGCGCGTCCAGGACGGGCGCGGTGACCATGCGCTGACTTTTGCGCTGCTGACGGTGCCTGTCAACGCGTGCGGTCAACTATGGTTGGTTGTCGCGTTGCTGTCAGGTGCTGCAAGGCGCCTGGGCAGAGCGGCCGAGCCGCGCCACTTCCTGGCACAGCGCGCCGCCCCAGGGCAGCGCCAGCAGCAGGCAGACCGCGAACCAGGCGAGCGACTCGGGGTTCGTGGGCTCCAGTTGCCAGAGCCCGCAGCTCAGCAGCATCACGGCCAGCCATGCGGCTTCCCGCTGGTCGTTGCCGGCGTGCCCGGCCAGGCGGATCGCCAGTGCCAGCGCGGGCAGGGCGAAGGCGGCGATGGGGATGTCGGTATGGCGCGGTTCGACGGCGAGCATGATCGTGATCCATGCAGCTGCCAGCATCACCAGGCCGGCGAAGGCGCCGAGGCGCAGCGAAGGATCACGCAGCAGCGCCAGCGGGCGGGCGAGCGCCGCGGTTACCGTCGCGAGGCTGGCGGCCGGCGCGGGAGGCTGGGCATCGGACGACAGCATCCCGCGCAGCGAGCCGACGGCAGCGAGTGTTGCCGCGGCCGCCAGCCCGGCGCCGATCCAGCCGCTGACGCTGCGTGCGGTGACCTGCGCTGCTTCCCACTGGAACACGAGCGCGAAGGCGCCGGCCAGCGATACGGTGGTCCAGGCCAGCCAGCCCGCCGCGCGCGGCCGGACAGGCAGGCCCGAGGCGAGCAGCAGCGCGAACAGCAGGCCGGTCGCGGCGGCTTCGCCACGCCACCGCGGGTGGTTGGAGACCGGGCCCTGCAGTGCGAACTTGGGCTGGCGATACTCGTCGAGCAGGCCCCAGTAGCCGCCGACGGTGCCCTCGGCCGCACGCTTCCAGGGCTGGTCGATGGCCTCGATGAGGTTGTAGCGGATGCCGCGGGCGGCTGCTTCGGCGGCAAAGCCGCGCAGGAACCGCGCTTCGTTGAGCAGTGTCGGGCGGCCCGGGCCGCGCTGGCGGCCGGCCGAAGGCCAGCCGGTCTCGCCGATCATCACCTCGCGGCCGGGCCAGTGCGCGACGAAGCGGTCATGGACCAGGAATACCTGCGCAACCGAGGCAGCGGCCGACGGCGGCTGCGGCTCGTCCCAGTACGGCAGGATATGAATCAGCAGCAGATCGGCGGCCCTGGCCACCTCCGGTGCCTCGTCGATGAAATGCGCCACGTCGGCGTAGCCCACCGGCACCGGGCTCGCGGCGCGCACCTCGCGGATCAGTTCCGCAAGTTTTCCGGGGCTCATTTCCCGGCGCAGCAGCACCTCGTTGCCGACGACGATGGCGCTGATGGTCGCGGGATGCGCGCGCGCCAGTTGCAGGGCGGCGGCGACCTCGCGCTCGTTCTGCTCCAGGTTCGAGCCGATCCAGGCGCCCAGCAGCACCTGCATGCCGAGTTTCTCCGCCGCCCGGATGACGTCTGGCGTGGTGCCGATGGGCGTGTAGACCCGCAGGCAGTTCGTGTATGACTGCAGCTGGCGCAGGTCGGCGTCGATACGCGCCGGCGACACCCAGCCCGGCGTGCGGGTGGTGCGCGAGCCGGGCTCGAAGGGCGTGTAGGACAGGCAGTCCAGGCGGCCGCCCGGTACTCCAGGTAGCACCACCGGGGCACCGAGCCAGCGCCAGAACATCAGTATCGCCGCAGCCCCCAGCGCCAGCGCAAGAAAAACCGGTGTAACGGTGCCGGTGTTACGGTTACGGGTCATTGACGGTGCCGGTGTTACGGTTACGGAAAGTTGGTTACCCGCTGAAAGTACAGCGTCAGGCGGCTCGGACTTTCCGTAACCGTAACACCGGCACCGTCATCAGTAACACCCTGAAAGTACAGCGTCAGGCGGCCCGGACTTTCCGTAACCGTAACACCGGCACCGTCATCTTGCGCGCAGGGCGCGCATGCCGTTGAGCGTCACCAGCATGGTGGCGCCGACGTCGGCGAGCACGGCCATCCACAGCGTGGTGATGCCGGGCACCGCCAGCAACAGCACGACGAGCTTGAGCCCGAGGCTGAGGGCGATGTTCTGCTTTACCAGCGTGCGTGACCGGCGCGCGATGCGCAGGGCCATCGGCACATGCGACAGGTCGTCCTGCATCAGCACCACGTCGGCGGTTTCCATCGCCTGGGCGGTGCCGGCGCCCATGGCGATGCCGATGTCGGCGCGGGCGAGCGCCGGGGCGTCGTTGATGCCGTCGCCGACCATGGCGACCACGCCGTAGCGCTGGTGCAGCTCCTCGATGGCGCGCAGCTTGTCCTCGGGGAGCAGGCCGGCGCGCACCTCGGCGATGTTGCCGACGCGCTCGGCGACACGGGCGGCGGCTTGCGGGTTGTCGCCGGTGAGCATGGCGGCTGCGACCGGCGGGTTCGCGGCCTGCAGTTCGGCGAGTGCGACGCGGCTGGCGTCGCGGACCTCGTCCTGCACGCCGATGAAGCCCACCACCGCATCGTCGCGCGCCACGAACATCACCGTCTGGCCGGCGTCGCGCGCGCCGGCGGCACGCTGCGACAACGGTGCCTCGATGGCGCCTGGCGTCGTGAACAGCGCATCGCTGCCGACCGCAACCTTCATGCCATTGCCCAGCTCGCCGCTGATGCCGCGGCCGGCGTGGGCCATGACGGCGGAGGCCTGGTAGCGGTGCTGGATCTGGCGGGAGGACGCTGCCGCCATGATGGCATGCGCGACCGGGTGCTCGGAGGCACGCTCGACGCTGGCGGCCAGGGCGACGACGTCCTCGCAGCGTTCGCAGTCGTTCGCGCTGTCCTCGTTGTGATCGCAGTCACCGCCGCGCACGGCGGTGACCTGCGGACGGCCGTAAGTCAGCGTGCCGGTCTTGTCGAAAGCCACGGCGCGCACGTCGGCGAGCCGGTCGAGCTGGGCGCCGCCCTTCACCAGCACCCCGAGGTTGGCGAGCCGGGTCAGGCTGCTCACCACAGTGACGGGAATGCTGATCACCAGCGCGCAGGGGCAGGCGATGATCAGCAGCGCGAGGCCGCGGTATAGCCAGCCGTGGCTGCCATCGGCGCCGTCGAGCAGCGGCTGGCCGAGCAGCATCACCGGAATGGCCACCACCAGCGCGGCGAGCAGCACCACCGCCGGCGTGTAGTAGCGCGCGAAGCGGTCGATGAAGCGCTCGGCCGGGCTGCGCTGCGCCTGGGCCTGTTCCACCAGCCGGGCGATACGCGCGATGGTGGCATCACCTGCCGCGCGGCTGACGCGGATCTCAAGCGCACCCTCGCCGTTGACGGTGCCGGCCATCACCTCGTCGCCCGCGGCCCGGCGCACGGGCATGCTTTCGCCGGTCACAGCGGCCTGGTTGACCGAAGAAGTGCCGCGGATGATCGCGCCATCGACCGGAATGCGCTGGCCGGGTCGTACCAGAACCGTCTCGCCGACCTGGACCTCGGCGACCGGCACCACGACCTGGTGATAGTGGACGTCGTCGGTGGAGTGGTCGTGGGCCGTTGCTGCAGCCGGTGCCGGCCCATGATCATGCGCATCACCGTGGGCATGATCGTGGTCATGGTCATGGTCATGGCCATGGTCGTGCCCGTGCCCATGATCGTTATGGTGCTCATGGCCACAGCCGGAATGCTCGTGCCTTTCGTGCTGGTGTTCCGCGTGACCATGCGCATGGGCGGCGTGGGCATGGCCGCCGTGTTCGTGATCGTGCTCATGCTCAGGCTCAGGCTCATGCCCGTGCCCGTGGTCGTGATCGCAGCCGGCGTGTACGTGCTCCTCGTCATGGCCTGCATGACCGTGATGATCGTGATGCTCCTCCTGCCCATGGCCGCCGCGGTGTTCGCGGAGCACGGTGGCCTCCTGGGGCTGCAGGGACATCAGGCTGCGCAGCGAGCTGCGGGCGCGTTCGGCGCTGTAGGCCTCCAGTGCTTCGCCGAGCGTATAGGGAAGGATGACGGTCACGGCCTCGCCGGTCTCGCCGATGCCCAGTGCACCGATCGCCGCCACCGCCATCAGCAGGTCGATGGTCATGTGCCGCGCGAACAGCAGCGCCCGCAGTCCCTTGAGGAACACCGGCACGCCAGTGACGACGACGGCGCAGGCGAACAGCAGGTCCAGGGCCGCGAAGCCGAGCAGGGGCGGGGCCTGGGCCAGCAGCGGAATGCCGGCAAACACCAGGCCAGCGACCACCAGCGCCATCCGCAGCGTGCGCTGCGACCAGAGAAAGCGCAGGAATCCCGCTGCGCCACGCGGCGGCTCCGCCTGGGGCGCCTGCTCCTGCGGCGTGTCGCCCTGCAGGCGGTAGCCGAGTTCCCGCAGGCGTTGCTCGACCTGTTCCAGAGTCGCCGCACCCTGCAGTTCCATGGATTCGGTGGTGAAGCTCACCGAAACCGCGGTCACGCCCGGCAGCTGGCGCATGCTGTTCTCGATGGTCAGGGCGCAGCTGCCGCAGTCCATACCGGCGATTTTCACGCGCAGGCTGGAACCCGGGGATGAGGTGGCGGCGATGGCCTGGCTCATGGCGACGTGCTTCCTGCGGCCCGAAGGGAGGCCGCCTTCCAGCCATGATCCACCTTGCACCCGGCTTCAAGGTCAAGGGATGGTGCCGGTGTTACGGTTTCGGAAAGTCGCCTCCACGGAAAATATGTCAGGCACCTTTTTGTTAGCATTTCGGGATGCGCCAGCGGTTCCATGAGTTCCTGCCCCGGACGAGCCACGACGACGTGGCGCGGCAGGAGTTCGTGAAGTCCCTGCGTGGCTTCCTGTCGAGCCGGGTGATGCCGGGCAACCAGGCGATCTTTTCGCAGCGGGTGGAACCTGCTTTCCGGGCGGCCCAGGGCCGGCCGCCGGCCGACCGGGCCGAGGTGCGCCGGCTGATGACGGCGGAGCCCTATTACCGGTTCTGGAGTGCGATGCAGCGGCGCAGCCAGGAACTGATGTGGGAGTCGGTCATCCTGCCGACGGAGCGCGAGCTGCCGGACCTCGTGCAGCGGGCGCGCGCGCTGGCGGCGAAGCCCGGGCCAGGATCGCTGCGCCTGGACCCACAGATGCCGCTGCCGCGCTACCACACCGAGCAGGACATCCACATCCAGCCCGGTGGCTACCACGCCGAATGGACCGCCGACGACGTCAGCGGCGGGGCGCTCTACGAGGCCGGCCTGCAGATGTACATGGCCGACGCCTGGGGACCCGAGGGCGCGTTCCTCGGTGAGTTGCTGCTGCGCTATCTGCGCCAGCGCTGGCCGGAGTTCCGGCCGCGGCGCATCCTCGACATGGGCTGCGCCGTCGGCAACAGCACCCTGCCCTGGGCGCGGGCATTCCCGGATGCCGAGGTCCACGCCATCGACGTCGCCGCCCCGGTGCTGCGCCATGGCCACGCCCGCGCCCGCTCCCTGGGCGTGCCGGTGCACTTCTCCCAGCAGAACGCCGAGGCGACGGATTTCGAGCCTGGCAGCTTCGACCTCGTGGTCTCCCACATCATGCTGCACGAGACCTCGCTGGTGGCGCTGCCGCGCATCTTCCGCGAGTCGCAGCGCCTGCTGCGCCCGGGCGGGCTCATGCTGCACATGGATATTCCGCGCGGCGACACGCCGTTCCGCCAGTTCATGCACGACTGGGAGTCCTACAACAACAACGAGGGCTTCGCGCGCTTCATGACCGGCCTCGACCTGCGGGGCGTGGCCCTTGAGGGTGGCTGGGCACCGGACAGCGTCGAAGTGGCCCGCACGGTGGCCGGCCTCAACGCCGCGCAGAAGAATTACACCGATGCCGATTACGCTTTCGCCATCGTCGTCGGGCAACGACCATGAGCGAACAGCCTCCACGGATCCCGCGCGTCGCCAAGGGCGAGCGGCCGCAGAATTTTTCCGATCCCGCCATCGACACCCTGCTGGGGGTCGTGATGTCGCTGGTAGCGGAACTCTCCGTGACCCGGGACCGACTCGAGACCCTGGAGCGCCTGCTGGAGAGCCGCGGCGTGCTGGCGCGCGAGGCGATCGAGGCCCATGAGATGACGGCTGCCGAGAAGGCGGAACGGGCCGCGGGCCGCGCGCAGTACCTCGAGCGGGTACTCAGGGCGGTGCGCGCCGAGTTCGAGGACCTCTCGGGCGGCCGCCAGGCGCGTACGGTCGAGGAGATCACGGCCGACCTCGCGGCCAGGAAATTCTGACGGGGACGAGGCGCCGGCTCGCGGCGCCCCGCTCCACATCGATCAGACGTCGAGCTTCCGCGGCAGGTCCGGCGTGGGCTCGCCGCCCATGACGATCTCGCCCTTGCCGAGCTTCGAGTTCCACAGGCCGTAGAGGAAATACACGACGATGCCGCCCAGCAGGTAGCTGGTGAAGAAGTGGCGCGTGTCGCTTTTGGCCATCAGGGACATCAGCAGGAACAGGCACATCAGCGCGCCGAGGATCGGTGTCAGCGGGAACAGCGGCGTGCGGAACGGCCGCTTCAGCTCCGGTGCAGAGATGCGCAGGTACAGCACCGTGATGCAGACGATGGCGAAGGCCGCCAGCGAGCCGACGTTGGTGAGGTCGGCCAGTGCGTCCAGCGACATGAACCCGGCGGCGGATGCGGCCAGCGCGCCGACCATCAGCGTGTTGATCCAGGGGGTGCGGTACTTCGCGTGCACGACCGCCAGTGGCGAGGGCAGCAGGCCGTCGCGCGCCATGGTGTAGAAGATCCGCGTCTGGCCATAGAGCAGCACCAACATCACCGAGGACAGGCCGGCGATGGCGCCGATCTTCACCAGGATGGCGAACCAGGGCAGGCCGATCTGGTTCACCGCCTTGGCGATGGGGGCCGGATCATCGAGGTCGGTGTAGGGCACGATGCCGACCAGCACGCCGGCGGTGAGGATGTAGAGCACGGTGCAGATAAGCAGCGAGCCGAGGATACCGATCGGCATGTCGCGCGAGGGATTGCGTGACTCGGCGCCCGCCGTGGACACCGCCTCGAAGCCGATGTAGGCGAAAAAGATGGTGGCGGCGCCGGAGATCAGGCCGCCTACGCCGTAGCGCGAATTGTTCTGCGCGGTGACCACGTCCACCAGGGCCCGCCAGATGTCGGCCCACAGGCCGCGCTCGGTGCCCGGGGGCGGCGCCGGGGTCTCCGGCGGGATCAGCGGCGTCCAGTTCTGCGGGTCCACGTAGAAGATGCCGATGGCGATGAAGGCGATGATCACCGTCAGCTTGATCGCCACCACGATGTTGTTCGCCGTGGCGGACTCCGACACGCCGACCACCAGCAGCGCGGTCACCGCCATGATGGCCAGCACCGCCGGCATGTTCACCAGGCCATGGGCCACCACGGTCCCGCCTTCCTTGATGGGCACGCCTGGCGCCGCCGTGAGTTCCGGCGGCAGGTGCAGGCCGAGGTCGTGCAGCAGGCTGACGAGGTAGCCTGACCAGCCCACCGCCACCGTCGCCGAGGCCAGCCCGTACTCCAGCACCAGCAGCAGCCCCATGACCCAGGCGACGATCTCGCCCATGGATGCATAGGAATAGGAGTAGGCCGAGCCGGACACCGGCAGCACCGAGGCGAGCTCCGCGTAGCACAGCGCCACGAAGGTGCAGAGCGTGCCGGTGATGAGGAAGGAAATCATGATGCCGGGGCCGGCGAAGTCGGCGGCCGCGCGCCCGGTCAGTACGAAGATGCCGGTGCCGATGATGCAGCCGATGCCGAGCAGGACCAGGTTGATGGCGCCGAGGCTGCGCTTGAGGTCGCTCTGCTCGAAGTCGGCGTGCATCTGCGCCACCGACTTGCGGATGAACAGGCGGCGGATGCCGGTGACGCGCGGGACGCTGCCGGGTACGGGGGCGTTGGCCATGGGCACTCCTGGTTGCGGCCCGCCGGGCCGTCCTGTACTGGCGCGCAGCCTAGCGAGTCAGGCCGCAGCGCGCAATTGCGCTGTGTCAGGCTTCGGCGGACTCCAGTGCCAGGAACAGCTGGGCGAACAGGAAGGCGTTGGGACCGCGGGCCTGGAACAGGCAACCTTCCTCCGCCTCGGTGACATGCGGCTCCACATGGGCATGGCAATCCGCCTCACTGGCGGCAAGTTGCCGCAGGGCCTGCTCCGCGTCCGGATCACGTCCGGTGAGCAGGATCGAGTAGCCGTCATCCTCGCGCCAGATATGCAGGTGCCGGCCGCGCAACGCGGCGAACACCTTCTCGCGCTCCGGGCCGGCGAGCGAGCAGCCCAGCCGCTGCATCAGCCGGCTGAGCGAGGAGGATGCCTTGTGGTGGGCCTCGTGGCCGCAGACCTGGTCGAGCAGGTCGCGGTACAGGCGGCCGGCCTGGCCGCCGGCCACGCGCCCGACGCGGGCCGTCAGGTCCTCGAGGAAGAACTCCAGTTCGTGGCGCAGCACCAGCATCTCGGTAAGGCGCCGCTCGATGTCGAGGAAGCGCTGCTCGGCGATGTCCATGACATCGCCGCCGGCACCGGCCGCGCCGTCGCCCTGCAGCAGCAGGCGGATGTCGTTCAGCGCGAACCCCAGGCGCTGGGCGCGGCGGATGAAGCGCAGCGTCTGCTCCGCGCTCTGCGGATACAGGCGGTAGCCTGCGGCAGAGCGGCGCTCCGGCACCAGCAGGCCCTCGCGCTCGTAGAAGCGCAGGGTCGAGGTGGAGACGTTGAGACGGCGCGCCAGTGCGCCGATGGTCATGGGCCTGTTGGTCATGGGTGCCTGCCGTTGACATTGAACTATAGTTGAAGGTGTAGGCTGTGTTCCAATGCGGGCCGGCCCCGGTGGCGTGGGTAGCCCGGCTCCAGGGAGAGAGGCATGGTTCTCGGCATCGACAAGCGGCTCATTGTCAGGTCCACCAGCCAGTGGATCGTCGCCGGCATCGGCGTCGGCATCCTCAGCCTGGTGGTCAGCCTGGCCCTTTACTGGCAGCTCGGGTTGCTGATCGACGGCATGGTTCGCGGCGAAGACCTGCTGCCGTCCATGGGGCCGCTGCTTGCCTTCCTCGTCGCCAGCAAGTTCGTGCTGGGCTGGCTGTACCGCACCTCGCAGTACAAGGCCTCGTCGCTCACCAAGCTGGCGATCCGCGACAAGATCTACCAGCACGCGCTGCGCCTCGGGCCCGCCGTCCTCGACAAGAAGCGCACCGGCGAGCTGGTCAACATCGCCGTCGATGGCATGGACTGGATCGAGCTGTTCTACGGCATCTATTTCGTGCAGTTCGTCATCGGCATCGCCACGCCGGTGCTGCTCTGCATCTTCATCGGCTGGGTGGACTGGGTGGTCGGCGTGGCGCTGATCCTCTCCATCCCCATGGTGCCGCTGTTCCTGGGGTTGATCTCGAAGCAGTTCCGCAGCGTCAGCGAGCGCTATGCCGAGGTCAACAACGTGCAGAGCGCGCAGTTCCTCGATTCCATCCAGGGCATGTCGACCCTGAAGATGTTCAACCTCGGCAAGGTGCGCGGCGCCGAGATGCATGCCGCCAATGAGCACCAGCGGCGCGAGACCATGAAGCTGCTGCTGGTCAACCAGGTGATGATCCTGTTCGTGGATTTCGGCTTCGCGCTCGGCACCACCACGGTGCTGACCATCGTCGCGCTGCTGCGGCTCGATGCCGGCTTCCTCAGCGCCGGCGAGGTGGTGGCGCTGATTTTCGCCAGCGCCGAGTTCGCCACGCCGCTGACGCTGATCGGCGCCTTCTTCTTCGCCGGCGCCATCGGCCGCGAGTTCGCCCGCAAGATCGTCGCCTTCCTTTCCGAGGAGCCGGGGGTGCAGGATCCGCCGGGAGCCAGCGTGCCGGCTCCGCTTTCCAACCCGGCGCTGCGCCTGCGCGATGTGGTGTTCAGCTACGCCAACGCTGGCAGGCCCGCCGTCAATGGCTGCACGCTCGAGATCCGTCCGGGCGAGACCGTGGCCCTGGTGGGCCACAGCGGTTCGGGCAAGACCACGGTCACCAACCTGGTGCTGCGCACGCTGGCGCCGGCTTCCGGCAGCATCGAACTCGACGGCACACGGGTGGACCAGGTGCCGGCCGACTGGGTCCGCGCCCACCTGGCCCTGGTGCCGCAGGATCCCTACCTGTTCTATGGAACCATCGCCGACAACCTGCGGGTGGCGAAGGCCGATGCCAGCGAGGCTGAGCTCATCGCCGCCTGCAAGGCCGCCAACATCTACGATCACATCAGCTCGCTGCCACAGGGCTTCGACACCCTGGTGGGCGAGCGTGGCCTGTCGCTCTCGGGCGGGCAGGTGCAGCGGCTGGCCATCGCCCGCGCGCTGCTCAAGGATGCGCCGATCATCATCCTCGACGAGCCCACCTCGCAGATCGACCTGGAGACCGAGACCGTGATCCACGAGGCACTCGCCAGGCTCAGCCACAACAAGACCGTGATGCTCATCGCGCACCGGCTGTCCACGGTGGAGAAGGCCGACCGCATCATCGTCATGGGTGATGGCCAGGTGCTGGAGACCGGCAGCCATGCGGAGCTGCTGTCCAGGGGTGGCGTCTATGCGCGCATGGTCGGCGCCGCGCCGCAGGGCCGGCAGGGAGGCGCGGATGGCCCTGGTAGCGATCCCCGCCTGGCGACGGCAGGAGGTGCGGCATGACCCACTGGCAGATCGTCGTCCGGCTGCTGAAGTTCATGAAGCCGCTGAACGGCATCATGGTGCTCTCGACCTTCGCCCGCGCGGTCAAGCTGCTGATGCAGGTGGCGCTGATCGCCTTCGCGGCGGCCGGCGTCTCGATGTACGTCGCCGCGCCGACGTCGGACACCTTGTGGCGCATCGGCGGGATGCTGGCGTTCTATGCCTTCCTGCTGGGCCTGTTCAACTACATCGAGACCTACACCGGCCACTACGTCGCCTTCCGCCTGCTGGCGATGCTGCGCAACGAGTTCTACGACCGCATGGAGCCGCTGGCGCCGGCCGGCACCGCGGAGCTGCGCACCGGCGACGCCGTGTCGCGGGTGGTCAACGACTGCGAGCGGGTGGAGCCGTTCTACGCCCATACCATCGCCCCGGCGATCTGTGCACTGGTGGTGCCGGGCATCCTGCTCTGGTACCTGGCGCACTTCCACCACCCGCTGTATGCCTGGACGCTGGCGCCCTTCCTCGCATTCATGGT
>JAANMY010002737.1_pt1 | contig 15929 bp, 16 predicted proteins | sample 7279691 | NCBI WGS metagenome assembly JAANMY01 (sample SAMN14094543, study PRJNA606508) | bioreactor metagenome | isolation source: A lab-scale SPAN reactor treating ammonium-rich wastewater day 388 | place: Ireland: Galway | collected 2018-02-07
GACGCGCTCGGCGCTGGATTTGCCGAAGAGGCCTCCGGGCATAAAGACGAGCACCGCTAGGATGATGACAAAGGCGATGACGTCCTTGTAGGCGGAGGAGAGGTATCCGGCGCCGAGCGCCTCGGCGAGACCGAGCAGGAGCCCGCCGGCGATGGCGCCGATTCCGTTGCCAAGGCCGCCGAGCATCGCGGTGGCGAAGCCTTTCAAGCCCAGCATGATGCCGACATCGTATGAGGTGAGCGTGATCGGCGCGATCAGCACGCCGGCCACGGCGCCGAGCAGCGCCGAAAGTCCGAAGCTCAACAGCAGGATGATGCGCACATTGATGCCGACGAGCTGCGCGGCATTCCGATTGTTGGCGGTGGCGAGCATCGCCTTGCCGAGCTTGGTGCGGCCGAAGAAGGCGCTGAGACCGATCACGACGGCGACGGAAGCGCCCATCACCCAGAGCGACTGGGGCAGCAGCGTGGCCCCGCCGATGGCAATAGGCTGATCGCCTGTGAACGGCGGCACGGTGTGGAACTGCTTGCCGAGCAGCAGTTGCGCGACGCCGCGGATCGCGATCGAGGCGCCGATGGTGATGATGATGAGGGTCACGACGGGCGCGCGGCGCGCCGGCTCGATGGCGAACTTCTCGAGCGCAACGCCGATCGCAATGCCGGCCGCGACGGCCAAGACGACGGCGAGCGGCAGCGGAAGCCCGGCGGCGACGAGAAAGGAGGAGGCCATGCCGCCGGCCATCACGAACTCGCCCTGGGCGAAATTGATGACGCCGCTGGCGTTGTAGATGATCGCAAATCCGAGCGCCACCAGCGCATAGGTGGCGCCCACAGTGAGACCCGAGAAGACGAATTGCAGGAGTTCCGCCACCGCGCCGCTCCTCGTCGGGCGCGGGCGGCGGCGCTTCGGAAGCGCCGCCGCAGCGCGCCAATGCGCTACTTCACCAGCGTCCAGTTGCCTTTCTTGACCTCGAGCATGCGGAACGCGGTTAGATCGAGGCCCATATGGTCGGCCGCCGACATGTTCACGACGCCGGCCGTGCCGACATAGCCCCTGGTCGCCTCGAGCGCGTCGCGGACCTTGGCTTTATCGGTACCTTTCGCGCGCTTGATGGCTTCGACCGCGAGGAACAGGCCGTCATACGCGTGGCCGCCGAAGGTCGAAACGTCGGTGCCGTACTTCGTCTCGTATTCCTTCTTGTAGCCGACCACGATGGCCTTCTGCGGATCGTTGGCGGCAAGGATATCGGCGACGAGCAGCGCGGCGGCGGGCAAGCGCACGCCCTCGGCCGCTTCGCCGGCGAGCTTGATGAACTCCTTGGAAGCAACACCGTGCGACTGATAGAGCGGGACCGTCATGCCGAGCTGGCGGAAGTTCTTGGTGACGATCGCCGGACCTTGGCCGAAACCGGGATTGACGACCGCCTGCACGCCCGCCGTGTTCTTGATCTTCGTGAGCTGGGCCGTCATGTCGCTGTCTTTCGCACCGTAGCTTTCGTCGGCCACGATCGAGACGCCGTACTTTCCTGCGACCTTGAGGCATTCCTGCCGCATCGAGCGGTCGAAACCGCCGGCGCCCGCGATCAAGCCGATCTTGGCGATGCCGCGCGCCTTCATATCGGCGAAGATCTTTTCGCAGGCCATGCGGTCGGTGTGCGGCGTCTTGAACACCCACTTCTTCACCGGCTCGACGATGACGACGGCGCCGGCCAAGGAAATGAACGGCATGCCGGCCTGCTCGGCCAGCGGCACGGCTGCCATGGTCGTTCCGGTCGTGGTGCCGCCGATGATGACGTCGACCTTGTCCTGGTCGATGAGCCGTTTCGCGAAAGTGCGGGCCTTGTCGCTGTCGCCGGCATCGTCATAGACGACGAGCTCGAGCTTGCGGCCGATGACGCCGCCCGCCTTGTTCAGCTTCTCCACGTAGAGCTTCAGCGTCTTCTCCTCGGGGTCGCCGAGGAAAGCGGCCGGACCGGTGACCGACAGGAAGCTTCCGATCCTGATCGGGGGCGCCTCGGCCGCGGCAGAACTGGCGGCAAGCGAGAGAGCGGCAACGCCCATGAGGGCGCGAAACGGCAGGGATCGCATGGTCGTTCCTCCTGGTTGGCTGCGGCCACCCGATCCCCAAGGCTGCCGGCAGTCGTATTTACGTATTCTGGTATTCTATTGCTTATTTGACGAAAGCGCGTCGTTGGAGTCAATGCCGCCGATGTGCGGACCGGTGCGACTATTTGGCGGAGCGGGCCGCTGCGCGCGGCGCGGGCGCCGTGCCCGCCTCCGCGCCGGCGTTGCGCTTGATCTGGTTGACGAGCGTTTCGATCGTGATCGAATCGAGCGTGGCGCGTGCGATCTGCTCGATCTCGTTCAGCACCGGGTGCAGGCTGCGTCCGATGTCGGTGAGCGCGCCGCGATCTCCGGAATCGGAGGCCGGGGCGCCGATGTCCTCGAACATCTCGATGATGTCGAGCAACGTCGTGCGCTTGGCGTTGCCCGCGAAGCGGTATCCGCCGCCGACGCCGCGGGTCGACGCGGCGAGGCCGGCACGACCGAGATCGCGCAGCACTTTGGCCAGGTGATTGTTGGAGATGCCGTATTTCTCCGCGATTTCGCTCGCGGACAATTGCCGCTCCGGATCGAGCGCCAGCTCGAGGACCGAATAGAGTGCGAATTGCGTCGCCTTCTGGAGTTTCATCGAGGTTGCGGATCCGGTGATTGACGTCAGACGAGCGATTTCTCGAGCTGAATGAAGGGGCCGGCCATCATTCCCTGGCTGCGGAAGAAGCGAAGATTGAGGAGGTCATCGCGCGACAGCATCGTGCGGAGCTTGCGCACCCCCGCCTGCTTGAAGCGGTCGACGATGGCATCAACGAGCATCGTGCCGATCCGGCGCAGCCGCGCATTGGCGGAAACCTCGGCGGCCAGCACCCAGCCGCAAGGAACGGAGCCGAACTCCCACGCCCGGATCTCGCCGACGATGAAGCCGACCAGCTTCGCGCCGTCCTCCGCGACAAGGAAGAAATGCGTCTTGCGGCGGCGTCCGTAGTCGGCGAACAGATCGCGCCAATAGCGCGGCTTGGCCACGCCGGTGTTGGCGGCATCGAGCGCCACGACGGCGCGGTGATCGCGCGGCGACAGCGGCCGGATACGAATTTCGGCCGGAGCGCGGAGTTCGGGGCTACGGCGAGCCTGGCTTCGGCTGCTCATGGCGGCGGTGCCTTCTCAAATTGGTATTATCGTACCGTATTTTCTTTGCGACGTGGCGGCAAGAGCCGCGGCAACGCGCTCCGGACGTGGTGCGAATGAGTCGCAGGCGTCGCGGCAATAATGGTATTAGAATGCTTATTTAGGCGACAGGCAGACAGGCATTCGTCGGAGGCGTACCATGGCCGCTCCAAGGGTTACGGCGGAAACCACGATAGCCCGCGCACTCGCGGCGGATCCGGATCTCGTTGATCGTCTCGTCGCGTTCAATCCCGTGTTTCGCAAACTCAGGAATCCGATCTTGCGGCGAACCATGGCAAAGCTCGCGAGCTTTGCGGACGCGGCGCGCGTAGCGGGCGTGCCGCTCGAGGCGTTGCTCGACGTCGCCAATGGCGCCTCTCCGTCGGTGCAATCCCCGGCGGCACCGACCGGTGCCATCGCCTCGCCCACGCCCGTGGACGCCAAGCCGGATTGGGTCGTGGCCCTCGATCCCGCCGCCGCGGCGCGGCTCGACGTTCGGCCGCTGCTCTCGTCGGGCGAGGATCCGTTCGCGAAGATCATGGGCGTCGTGGCCAAGCTGGCGCCAAACGCCGTACTGGTGCTCGACGCGCCGTTTGACCCCGCCCCGCTCCGGCGCGTCCTCGCAGGCAAGGGCTTTGCCGACTATGCGGAATGCGTAGCGCCGGAGCATTGGCGGGTCTATTTCCGGAAAGCGGGGCAAGGCGCACGACCTCCGGCGGCGGCCACCGGACCGCGACTCTGGCGGGAGGGCGGCATTCCCCATATCGATGTGCGGGGCCTCGAACCGCCTGAACCCATGCTCGCGATCCTGCGCCTCCTCGAGCAGCCGGATTGCGGCGCGAGCGTCATCGTCCATCACGAGCGCGAGCCGATGTTCCTCTACCCCGAGCTTGCCGAGCGCCGGTGGCGGCACGAGATCGTCGAAGGCGATCCCGGCGAAGTGCGGCTGCGGCTCACGCGTGCGGCATGAACCGTCCGGTCAAACCGGCAGCGGCGAATTTTCTCGGCGGCGCCAAGAGCCGTCTCCTGCCCGCCTCGATCCCGTTCCGCTTTTTCGCCGGCGCCGTCTTTTTTCACCTGGCGTTCTGGCTCGGCGTCGTTTGGGTAGCGGAGGAAGTTCCGAACTTCGTGATCGGACCCGGCCGTGTGCTGGCCGTGCTGCACCTCCTGACGCTCGGAGTCTTCGCCGCCACGGCGTTCGGCGCCGCGTTCCAGCTGCTGCCGGTCGCCACGAAGCAGCCGCTTCGGGCGGAGTGGCCAGCACGGCTCGTCGCGTGGCTGCTGTTTCCCGGAATCGTGCTGTTCGCGGTGGGAATCGCCGAGACGCTCCATATCCCTGTGGCAGCGGGCGGGTTCCTGGCGGCGGCCGGCATCATGCTCGCCGGCGCGTTACTCGCCGACAACCTCGCCCGGGCGCGCGGCATGGTGAGCGTCGTCGCGCATGGATGGGCGGCCGTCGCCAGCCTGTTCGCGCTCGCGGCGCTCGGCTTCCTGCTCGTCGTCGATCAGCACCATGGCCTCTTCGCCGATCGCAACGGCATTGGCGTGGCGCATGCAATCCTTGCCGTGTACGGCTTCATGGGCATGCTGGCGCTCGGTTTCAGCTACGTCCTGGTGCCGATGTTCGGGCTGGCGCCTGCGCCCTCCACGCGCGCGGCCATGGTGAGCTTCGCGCTCGCCGTAGCCGGACTCGCGCTGGGCGTCGCGGGCGCGCTGCTCGGCGAGCCCGCGGTTCTTGTGGCCGGCGCCGCCGCAGGGGTCGGCGCGATCGCGCTGCATTTGCGCCTCATGGCGTCCGCGATGCACGCGCGGATGCGGAAGCGGCTGGGGCCGTCGTTTCTGCTGGTTCGGATCGCGTGGGCATGCCTGCCACTCTCGCTGATACTAGGCGCGCTCATGGCGCTGGATCTCTGGCCGTGGCGCGCGCCGGCCTTGTTCGGCGCCCTCGCCCTGCTCGGATGGCTGCTCACCTTCATCCTCGGCATGCTCCAGCGGATCGTTCCTTTTCTCGCATCGATGCATGCGAGCGGGCCCGGCCGCGCGCCGCCGCTGGTGTCGAACCTGACGGCGGAAACCCCGCTTGCGATCCATCGCTACTGTCATTTCGCGGCCGTGGCCGGCCTCGTCGCGGGCATCGCCGCGGATTGGCCGCTCGTGATACAGGTTGCGGGCGCGATCGGTGCAGCTGGAGCCGCAGCGTTCGCGTGGTTCTTCATCGGAGCGATCGCGCGCATGCGGAATGCCGCGCGATGAAAGAGAGAAACATGTCGGACATCGTGGACCGCGCGCGCGACGCGCTGAAATCCGTCATGGACCCCGAGGCAGGGCTCAACATCGTCGACCTCGGCCTCGTCTACGACATCATGCTCGAGGACGGCCGGCTCGTGGCGCTGATCACGTTCACGACCGAAGCCTGCCCGGTAGGACCGCGGCTCGCCGAAGAAGCTGAGCACGCGCTGGCTGCGGTGGCCGGTTCCGTTCCGGTCGAGATCCGCATCACCTTCGATCCGCCCTGGACGCCGGAGCGCATCACGCCCGACGGCCGCGCGCTGTTGGGGCGATAGCGGCATTTGCGCGCGGGCCGCACCGCCCGGTTGACCGTCGCGGTTCCAAACAGGTAATTAGGTACTGCCATACCGATTTAGGGCCTCCGCCATGGATTTCGCCCGCCAGGTTCCGGCCTGCATTCATCGCGAGCATCTCGAGACGCTTGGCCTGCTCGAGCGGATCGAGGCGGCGCTGGCGAAGGCCAAGGCCGCGCCGGCGCCGGCCGATGCAGTCTGGTCGCGCCTTTTCCGCGAGCTCGACGCCAATCTCGCCAACGAGATCGGACGCCATTTCGCCTTCGAGGAAGCGGAGCTGTTTCCCCTTCTCGCCGACGGCGGCGACCGCGACATCGCCGCGCTCCTGGCCGAAGAGCACGAGGCGATTCTCGCGCTCGCCAAACGCATGGTTCCGGCCCTGCACGATTTCGTGGCGAGCGGCGGCGCCCGGGACTGGCCCGCGCTGCGCGAAATGACACTCGAGCTGATCGAGCGGCAGGTCGCGCACATCCAGAAGGAGGAGATGTCGCTTCTGCCCGTGCTCGAGGATGTTCTTGACGCCGAGCGGGATGCGGCGCTGCTCGAACGATATCTCGCGGCGGCCTGAGCGTTCGGGGCGACAACAGGGAGCAGGTCCATGACCACGGCGCGCTTGGCAACGGCCCTTCCGGGCGAACACACGATGCGGGCCATGCGGCCCGGCGATCTCGACGCCGTCGCCGCGCTCGATACGCGGATCGGCGGGCGCATGCGCCGCGGCTACTTCGTCCGTCGGCTTGAATCGGCGCTGCGGGCGCCGGAGCGGCACGTGCAGCTCGCTGCGGAAGACGCCGCCGGCGCGCTGGCGGGATTTCTCTTCTATCGCATCGAGGCCGGCGAGTTCGGCGCGGACGAGCGCGTCGCGGCCCTCGAGACGATCGGTGTGGTTCCAGAGCAGCGGCGGCGGCGCGTCGGGGCGATGCTGATCGAGCGTGCGCGGGCGATCCTGCGCCGCAAGGGTATTGCGAGCGAGACCACGCGCGCCGATTGGCGGAATCACGGTCTGCTCGGATTCATCGACGGCGCCGGCTTCGCGCTCGCGCCGCGCCACGTCGTTTCGTTCGATCTGGCGCGTCCGCGCTCCGCTCTGGAGAGCGAGACCGACGCTGCCGCGCTGGCCGCCGCCGGCATCCAGGCCGAGCCTCACGAGATCGACTATGGCGAGCCTGCGGCCGAGGCCGCAGCGCCGGCACGCGACCGGATTCCGGTGCGCTCGATGAACGCCGACGATTTCGCCGCGGTGCTGCGGATCGACCGGCACGCGCAGGGCCGGGAGCGTAACGCCTACATCCGGGCCCGGATGATGGAGGCTCTGGACCGCTCGGGTGTCCGGGTCTCGCTCGTGGCGGAGATCGATCGCACGCCAGTCGGCTTCGCGATGGCAAAGGTGGAATTCGGCGAGTTCGGCCGCACCGAGCCGGTGGCGGTGATCGACACGATCGGCGTCGATCCGAATTTCCGCCGCGCCGGCGTGGCGAGCGCGCTGCTCTCGCAACTCGTCGTGAATCTGCGCGGTCTCGCGATCGATCGCGTGGAAACCGAAGTCGCGCGCGACCAGTTCGACCTCCTTGGCTTTTTCTATCGGCGCGGCTTCGGCCCTTCGCAGCGCCTGGCCTTCGCGCACGCGCTCGCTTGAGGGCGGGCGTCAGGCGGCTGCTTCGGCCGCCTCGGCGGTATCGGCGCCGACGCCGAGGTAGCGGTTGAGCAGCTGCGGGCGCGCGGCGAGTTCCGTCGTCTTGCCTTCGAACACGACCCGTCCTTTCGCGAGAACGACGCTGCGGTCGGTGACTGCCGCGAGCGCACGGATGTCCTTATCCACGACGAGCGTCGCCACCCCGGCGGCCTTGATGGCCGAGATCACCGACCAGATCTCCTTGCGCATCAATGGCGCCAGGCCTTCGGTCGCCTCGTCGAGCAGCAGCAGCGAGGGATTGGTCATCAGCGCGCGGCCGATCGACAGCATCTGCTGTTCGCCGCCGGAAAGCTGAAGGCCGAGATTGCGGCTGCGCTCGGCGAGGCGCGGAAACAGCGCGAGGATGCGTTCGAGCGTCCAGTCGGCACGTCCTGCGGGGCCGCGGCGCGCCGACATCACGAGGTGCTCGCGCACCGTTAGGGTCGGGAAGATTCCGCGGCCCTCCGGCACCATCGCCAACCCCGCGCGCGCGATTCGATGGGTTGGCGCGCCCGTGACGTCGATGCCGACGAAACGGACGGAGCCCTGGCGTGGCGGCGTGAGGCCGGCGATCGCGCGCAACAGCGTCGTCTTGCCCATGCCGTTCCGGCCGATAAGGCTTACGGCCTCGCCCGGCGCCATAGCCAGGCTCACGCCGTGCAACACGTGGCTGGCGCCGTAGAAAACCTGGAGGCCTTCGGCCGCGAGGATCGGTGTGGCGGCGCCGGAATCGCTGGTCCGGCTCATGGCCGTTCCTCCTCGCCGAGATAAGCGGCCTGTACCGCGCGGCTGCGCTGGATCTCGGCCGCCGACCCGGTCTCGAGGACGGCGCCATTGACCAGCACGGTGATCCGATCGGCGATCGAGAACACCGCGTCCATATCGTGCTCGATCAGGACGAGAGTGTGTTTCTCCGCGATGCGCCGCAGCAGCGCGATCACCTCCTGGGATTCGCGGTAGCCCATTCCGGCAAGCGGCTCGTCGAACAGCAGCAGCTCGGGCGCGGTCGCAAGGATCATGGCGATCTCGAGCTGGCGGCGCTCGCCGTGGCTCATCGCCGAAGCGGCATGATCCCGGCGCGCGACCAATCCGCACATCTCGAGACTGTGCATGGCCGCGGCGGCGAGATCGCCGCGCCGGCTCGCCGGGCGGAAGAATCGCAGCGAATTCGACAGCCGCGATTGCGCGGCGATCCAGCAATTCTCGAAGCAAGTGAGCTCGGTGAACACGTTCGTGCGCTGGAATGAACGGCCGATGCCGAGGCGCGCGACGCGATCAGGCGCGAGGCCCGTGATCGCGTGGCCCTTGAACAAGACGGAACCGACCGATGGGCGCATCTCGCCCGAAAGCAGGTTGAGAAACGTGGTCTTGCCCGCTCCGTTCGGGCCGATCACGGCATGGACGCGCCCCGCTTCGAACGCGAGCGAGACGTCGCTGACCGCGGCAAGTCCGCCGAACTGTTTCGAGAGGCTGCGCGTTTCGAGCAGAGCTTCAGTCATCGCCGGCCTCCGGTGCGGCGCGCGGCGGCGGCACGCCGCGGCCGCGCAGTCGGCCGAAGAGATTGCCGAGCGGCAGGCTCGCGATTCCGCGCGGCAGCAGCAGCACCACCGCGATCACGAACACGCCAATGAACAGCAGCCAGTGCTCTGTGATACCGGCGGCCACATCCTCCATCACGATGAGCACGAACGCGCCGGCGACGGGGCCGTAGAGCGTCCCCATGCCGCCGAGGATCACGATCATCAGCGCCTGACCCGATTGGTGCCAAGAGAGAAACGCGGAATTTACGATGCCGTCTTGCGCCGCGCCGATGTACCCGGCGAGGCCGGCCAGCGTGCCGGCAACGGCGAACATGGCGAGCTTGTATCGCCACGTGGTGAATCCCAGCGCCCGCGCGCGCGGCTCATTGCAGCGGATCGCATCGATGACCCGGCCGAACAGCGAGGCAAGCACCATCCGGGCCAGCAGAAAGCTCGCAACCAACGCGGCAAGCGCGAAGTAATAGAACGTGGTGCGGTTCTTGAGGTCGAAGAGCTCGAAGCCGAAAACGTCTGCCGTGGGCTTCGCGCCGAGGAACATACCGTCCGATCCACCCAGCGCTTTCGTGTCGTTGGCGAAGTAGTAGAACATCTGCGCGATCGCCAAGGTCACCATGATGAAGTAGATGCCCGAGGTGCGGATCGCGAGCGCGCCGACCAAGAGCGCCGCCAATGCGCAGATTCCGAGCGTGAGCGGTAGTGTTGTCCACAGCGAGACGAAACCGAGATCGCGCTGCAGAACCGCCAGCGCGTAACCGGCCAGACCGAAGAAGGCGGCATGGCCGAGGCTGACGAGCCGCGTGTAGCCGACGAGCAGATCGAGGCTCATCGCGAAGATCGCCATCACGATGATCTTCGTGGCGAGTTGCACGTAGTATCGCTCGGCGAACTGCGGGAAGACGGTCAGCAGCGCCACGATCACCAGCAGCAGGCCGAGCAATGATCGCGAAAGCGGGCGCATCGCGATCTCCTACGCCGGCCGCGCGCCGAACAGGCCCTGCGGCCGCCAGAGTAGCACCGCGGCCATGAACGCATAGACCGAGAGGCTTGCGGCCTCGGGCAGGAACACCTTGCCGAACGTATCGACGAAGCCGATCAGCATCGCGCCGACGAAAGCGCCCTGGATGGAGCCCAGGCCGCCGATCACGACGACGACGAACGAGATGATGAGGATGTGCTCGCCCATGCCCGGATAAACCGAGTTGACCGGCGCCGAGAGCATGCCGGCGAAGGCCGTGAGCGCCGCGCCGAGCGCGAACACCAGCGCATAAAGCCGCTTCACGCCGAAGCCGAGCAACTCGACCATCTCGCGATTGGCGGCGCCGGCGCGGATCAGCATGCCAAGCTTCGTGCGATGAATGACGAAATACATCGCGGCAGCGACGCCGATGCATGCGAGCGAGATGAAGAAGCGATAGACGGGATAGGATTGGCCGTCGGCGAGCGGAACCGAATCCGCGAGGCTGGCGGGCATCGGGACGCCGTGCACGTCGTTACCCCAAAGGATGCGCTGCAGCTCGTTGAAGATGAGGATCAGCCCGTATGTGAGCAGCACTTGATAGAGGTGGTCGCGGGCATAGAGAAAGCCGATCGCCAGCCGTTCCACCGCGAGGCCGAGAAGGAAACTCAACGGTAGACCGAGCGCGATCGCGACGAACAGATTCCCGGTCTTGAGCACCAGCCAATGCGCGAGATAGGCGCCGATCATGAAGAACGAGCCGTGCGCCAGGTTGATGACGCCGAGGATGCCGAAGATCAGCGTGAGTCCGCTCGCGACGAGGAATAGCAGGAAGCCGTATTGGACGCTGTTCAGGCTCTGGACGAGAAACGACGAGACATCCATGGGCGCCTCCCGCGCTCTCGGCGAAGGCGGCGGCAGAACCCCTTCCGCCGCCGCCCCATACGATCAGGCCAGGCCGCAGCCGCGGCCCGGATCGGCCACCGCCTTCTGCGCCACGCCGAGCACGACGTTGTCGCCGTTCTTCACCTGGCGGAGATAGATGTCCTGGATCGGGTTCTGCGCCTTGGAGAAGGTCAGCGTGCCGCGCGGGCTGTCGAGCTTCGCGCCGCGCATCGCGGCCATGATGTCCTTCTTGGCCTTGACGTCGCCTTTCACCGCCTTCATCGCGTGCAGCAGCAGCTGGCCGGTATCGTAGCCCTGCACGGCGAAGACGTCGGCCGGCCGCCCGGTCTTCTTCTTGAATGCCGCCGAGAAGCGCTTGTTGGTGGCATTTTCGAGCGACTCGGCGTAGTGGAGCGTGGTGATGATGCCCTCGCCCGCGGCGCCCGCCGCCTGCAGCGTTCCGTCGGTCAGGAATCCGGCGCCGAACAGCGGGATCGTCTTCTTGAGCCCGCTCGCGTCGTAGTCCTTCATGAACTTCACCGCGCCGCCGCCCGAGAAGAACGTGAACACGGCATCGGGCTTGAGCGAGGCGATCTCGGTCAGGTGCGCCTGGAATTCGATGTTCGGGAACGGGATCAGGATCTCCTTCATCACCTGCCCGCCGGCCTTGACGTAGCCCTCCTTGAACGCGCCGATCATCTCGTGACCGGCCGCGTAGTTCCACGTGATCGACACCGTCTTCTTGTGGCCCAGCTTCACCATCTCCGGGCCCATCGGGTAGCAGGTCTGCCAGTTTGAGAACGACGTGCGGAAGACGTTCGGCGCGCACATCTGGCGCGTGACGGCGTCGGCGCCGGCATTGGAGACGATCGTGATCGTTCCCTCTTCGCGCGCGATCTTGACCATCGCCATCGCGACGCCGGAATGCACCGGCCCGGTGAGGAAATCGACCTTCTCGCCGGCGATCAGCTTGTTGGTGTTGTTCGCGGCCTTGGCCGGATCGGCCTCGGAATCGACTTTCACGTATTCCACCGGCCGGCCGCCAAGCGTGCCGCCGGCTTCCTCGACCGCCATGATCATGGCGTCGGTAATGTTGTGCCCGAGCGAGGCATAGGTGCCGGTGTAAGGCAGCAGAATTCCGACTTTGACCTTCGCCGGCTGCGCCAGCACGAACGGGGCAGGCAGCAGCGAAGCCGCGGCACCGGCGCCGGCAGCCGTCGACAAGAATCGTCGACGGGTCGGGGTCTTGCGGGTCGTCATGGCGTTCCTCCTGTGGTCTCGGTTATCGTGGCCGGCAATGCGCCGTGCCGCCGTCGCTGGATCCCCACAGTCGTCTTTCGCCAACGGCGTTCAGCCGTGCAGTTGGTTGTACTTCTCCTCGAGTTGCGCGCGGTCCTCGACGAAATCGGGATTCACCTCGATGCAGTTGGCCGGGCAGACCAGCTTGCATTGCGGCTCGTCATGCGCGCCCACGCACTCGGTGCAGCGCAGCGGATCGATGACATGGATGGGATCGCCGATGGCAATCGCTTCGTTGGGGCACACCGGCCGGCAGGCATCGCAGGCGGTGCAGTCTTGGGTGATGTGAAGGGCCATTGCGTGGACTCCGGATCAAGCGGCCTGGCGTTCGAGCGTGGCGAGCTTCTCGTGGCGGAAGGCGCCCCAGAGCGCGGCGCCGATCGCACCGGCATAGATCGCGTCCGGGCTGCTCTTGATCTCGACCGCGATCTTCTCCTTGACGCATGTCTCGCGCATCGCGGCGACGAGACCGGTATCAAGCGCGAGGCCGCCGGTCATCATCACGACGCCGTCCTTGGTCCCCGCCGACTTGAGCAGCTTCGCGAGCCGGTCGGCCATCGAGATGTGGATGCCCTTCAGGATGTTGGCGGCCGAGATGCCGCGCGACACCATGTTGATCACGTCGGTTTCGGCGAGCACTGCGCAGATGCCGCTCACCTTCTCCGGCGTCTCGCCCTGCTGCGAGAGCGTGCCGATCTCGTCCTGGGCGATACCGAGATAACGCGCGATGTTCTCGAGGAACTGGCCCGAGCCCGAGGCACATTGGCTCGTCATCTTGTAGCCCAGCACCTTGCCGCGCTCGTCCACACGGATCGCGCGGCCATGCAGCGCGCCCACGTCGAGCACGGCGCGCGTTCCGGGATCGAGCTCGATGGCGCCGCGCGCGTGCGTGGTCATGGAATAGAAGTGGCCTGTCTGGAAGCCGAGGCTTTCGCCCTCTCCCGTCGTGGCGCAGTAGGCGATGTCGTCGCGCTTCAGGCCTGCCGCCACGAGAGACTGATCGTAGGCCTCGGTGGCGAGCTTCAACGGATCGCGCTGACGCACGCGATCGCATCGCTTCGTGAGCAGACGGGCCTTCAGGCCGTCAACGGCATAGAGCACCGTCTTGACGGCGCCCGTTCCGACATCGATTCCGGCAGTGAAAACCATGGCCTCCTCCTTCAGTGCACGACGGCGCGGCGGGCGAACTCGGCGGCGCCGAGCGCGCCCGTGTAGATCGAGTCGGGATTGATGTTGATCGCGACCTTGCCGTAGTTCTCTTCGACGAGCTTCCTGAGCTCCGTCACCGCGGCCTCGTTCTTGGCGACTCCGCCGGTGAAGGTGAACTGGTCCTTGACGCCGCCCGAGCGCGAGAGGATCGACATGGCGCGCAGGATGATGGCGCGATGCAGGCCGGCGATGATGTCCTCGCGCTTTTCGCCGAGCGCGAGGCGGTCGCGCAACTCGGCCCCGGCAAACACCGTGCAGGTGGAATTGATGCGCACCGTGCGCGTCGCCTGCATCGCCAGCGGCCCGAGTTCGTGCAGGCCGAGATTCATCTCGTCGGCGATGTAGCCGAGATAGCGCCCACAGCCGGCGGCGCAGCGGTCGTTCATTTGGAAGTTCTCGACGATGCCCGCCGCGTCTACCTGGATCGCCTTCGTGTCCTGCCCGCCGATGTCGAGCACCGTGCGCGTCTCCGGATACATGAGATGCGCGCCGAGGCCGTGGCACAGAATCTCGGAACGGATGTGCTCCTTCGAGAACGGCAGGGTCACGCGGCCATAGCCAGTGCCGACGACATAGCTTTCCTCGAGCGGGATCGCGAGCGAGGCCCGTACCGCCTCCGCGACGGCGCCGCCCTGACCGGCAAGCGCGGGCGTGAAGCCGATCGCGCGATCGAGCGCACGCAGCAGCTTTCCGCTCTCGTCTTCGGCGGGCGGCCGGTTTTCGACCTCGATGATCGAGCGGTCGTAGATGTTCAGCAGCAAGTCGAAGGGAAACTTGTAGCGGCCCGCGACCTCTTCGCCGACAGCCATGAAGCGCGAGCCGGCGATGTCGCGGAAGAAATCCGATTTGCGCTTGGCGCCCGGCGCGAACAGAGCCGGCGCGTCGCCGCGGAGCTGCGCGAACACTTCGGCCAGCGCATCGCGGACCTTGCCGTGAACCTCACGGAAGCGGTCGCCTTGCGCATTGTCGCCGCAGACGCGCTCTAGGTCACCGAGCTGCTCCAGATACTGCTCGAGCCGGAACGCGCGCTCGAGCTCGGACAGGAACTGCTCGAGTTGGCCGGGACCGAATGCCAGGCCACCGAGGCCGCGACGGAACAAAGTGAAACGCGTGTCGATCAGCGCCTCGTGCTTGGCCACGCGCGTGGCCGTATCGTAGTTCGAGCGCGAGTTGGTGATGCCGCGGCCCAGTATGGCGCTGCTCTCATCCATGACTACGGCCTTGGTCGTGGTCGATCCGAGATCAATACCGATGAAGGTGCGCATCCTGGCCCCCCTACTGAAGCGCTGCCGCGGGCGCGGCACCCGGAACCGCGGCGATGGGCGCGGCAATACCGCTCCGCCGCTTCTGCTCGATCATCTGCAGATAGCTTTCGAGCCGGTTCTTGACGTTCGCCGGCGAGAAGTATCGCGGGTCGACGAGATCGGTTTCGATGAACGCAGCCGGCTTGCCTGTGCGGCGCTCGATCTCGCGCAGGATCAGGAGCTGGCCGGCCGAGAAGCTGTTGCAGCTCTTGATCGAATTGATCAGAAGGCCATCGGCCTCGAACTCGTTGACGTATTTCTCGATGAGATCGATGCGCGCGGGCAGATTCCGGTTCGTATAGCAGCCAAGGCAGTACTCGGCGAGCGACTCGAGCGGATGATCGGGATCATGTCGGAATCCGAGATCGTAGACGCCGCCAACCTTCGTATAGGTGCTGGCGACGACGACGGCGCCTTCGTCGTAAAACATCTTCCAGAAATCGCGGAAGCTCGTCCAGTTCGGCGGGCCTTCGACGATGAGGCGATACTTCTCCTCCTTCATCTCGCCTTCCGGCGTGATCGGGCCCTGGCCGTTCGCGATGCGCTGCTCGATCTCGCCGCGGAGCAGGCGGTAGTACTCGGTCGCGTCCGGCGTGCCGCGGAATGCGGTGAAGATCGGACCAACGTAGTAGACGCCGCCGAAGTAGGCGTCGATCGGCGAGGGCTTGTTTTTCGCGCTGTTCAGGACCCAGACGAAGTTCGACTCAGCCTTTGCGGATTCGCGGAGAATTTCGCGCAGGCGGTCAATGTCGAACTTGACGCCGCTGACGCGCTCGAGGCCCGGGATGATGACCTCCTTGAGCTGCTTCACGATGTAGTCGCGCATGTTCTTCGTGGCGTGCCCGTCGCCCTCGTAGGGCACATGCAGCATCAGCGTCTCGCACTTGTACTGCTCGCGCACGAGCTCGAACCACTTCATGAACGTGAAGCATCCGGTGTAGGAGAGCAGCAGCGCGTCGGGCGCCGGCAGCGGATGGCCGTCGGGACCGATGTTGCCTTTGGCGATCATGCCGAGATCGGCCTTCACATAGGTGCAGACGTCTTCGGAGTGGCCGCGCTTCTCGGCTTCCATGATGTAGTTGCCGGTCTTCTTGCGCATGCCGTTCTGGATGGCATTGATCTCGGGCAGGTTGTTGACGAGATCGAAGCACATGATGAGTTCGTTCAAGTTGCCCGGAACGAAGGTCGATACGACCTTCTTTCCCTGCTCCTTCGCCGTCGCGAGTTTGGCGTAATTGCCGGCGATCATCTCCTTCTGCTT
>JAANMY010002740.1_pt1 | contig 15911 bp, 18 predicted proteins | sample 7279691 | NCBI WGS metagenome assembly JAANMY01 (sample SAMN14094543, study PRJNA606508) | bioreactor metagenome | isolation source: A lab-scale SPAN reactor treating ammonium-rich wastewater day 388 | place: Ireland: Galway | collected 2018-02-07
GCTGCGCACGCGCGCCTCGTAGGTGTAGGTCGTGTGAATTCCGTTGCTGCGAGTGATGCTGACGAGCCGGTCCGCGTCGTTGTAGCCGAAGCCCGCGATGCGGATCAGCGGTTGGCCGGGCAGCTTGTTGGCGAAACTGTGCCCCGCTCCGGGATAGACCTTGATGTCGTGCGGGATGTGCTTGTGCTCGGCGACCCGGCGTAACCGATTGGGGGCACCGATCCCCATCGGATCACGGCCGCCGAAACTGGCGACGATCGGGCAAGCGCCCTCCAGGGTTTCCTCGAGATGGCGCGGCAGCGGGGTGCCATAGAACGGGGCGGCGGCCCCGAAACAAAAAAGTGGCGGCTTGCGGAGCGCCCCCTCAATATCTGACAGGAGAAGGTTTATGAACATTCTTGAACATATCGACGTGGTGCCGGATTTCCCCAAGCCAGGGATCAACTTTTACGATATTCAATCGTTGCTGAAAAAGCCCGCCGTTTGGGATCATATCGTCCAGAAAATGGCTGAAGAGGCCCGTAAAAGCCGCCCCGACATCATTCTGGGGATTGAGTCGCGCGGGTTTTTAACCGGCCTGTCGGTTGCGCAGGAACTTGAGCTGCCCTTCGGCATGGTGCGGAAAAAGGGCAAGCTGCCCGGTCAGGTCGTGCGGCAAGACTATACGCTTGAATACGGAACAGACACGGTTGAGGTTCAGGACGGGCTGATCGAGCCGGGCATGAAGGTTTTGATTGCCGATGATCTTCTGGCAACGGGCGGCACGATGCGCGCGACGGGCGATCTGGTTCGCAAGATCGGCGGCGAGGTTGCCGTGGGTCTTTGTATTATCGAACTGCACGAGCTTGGCGGGCGGCAAAAGCTCGATTTTCCATTCGCGCAGCTGGTGCAGGCGCCGCTCGATCCGTTCGCAACAGGCCTGCGCGGCGCTCCATCACATAGCGCGCCTTGAGGTCTTTTTCTAGCGGCCACGGGCGCGGTCAACGCTTACGACTACGGGCGTTGCGCGCAGGGCGGCGATGATGTTGTTCAGGTGCTTGATGTCCTTGACGTAGATATCGAGCGTCACTTCCCAGAATTCGGCGGAACGGTTGGTTACCTTGAAGTTGGTGATGTCGCCGCCGTTGCGGGCGATAACGGTGGTGAAGGACGCAATCGCGCCGGGTTCGTTGGCGTGTGTGATCTGAAGGCGGCCTACATGAGCCTCTGGCGAGTTCGGCCCGCCGTCGCCCCATGAAACATCGAGCCAGCGCTCGGGCGTATCGGCGAAGGTTTCCAGCGTTTCGCAGTCGATTGTATGAATGGTCACGCCCTTGCCCGTGGTCACGATGCCCACGATGCGGTCGCCGGGCAGCGGGTGGCAGCAGCGGGCGAAATGCATCGCCATGCCGGGAATCAGGCCCTTGATCGGGACAGGCTGGTCGATGCCGGGGGTGCGGACGCGGACGGTCGCGTCCATTTCCTCCGCCGGGCGCTTGACGATTTCGGTCTTGTGGCTGGGGAAGATCGCCTTGAACACGTCGCGGGCGACCAGAACGCCCGAACCTATGCCCGCGTAGATATCGTCGGTATTTTCCATGCGCAATTGCTTGACGACGCTGGTTACGGCCTTTTCCGTGAATTCGTAGCCTTCCTGTCGGAAGACCTTCTGAATCATCGCCTTGCCGAGGGTTATGAATTCGTCGCGCTGTTCGTTGCGGATGAAGCGGCGGATATGCGAGCGGGCCTTGCCCGTCACCACGAAGCGCTCCCAAGTCGGCGAGGGTTTTTGTGCGTTGGCGGTGATGATCTCCACCTGATCGCCGTTGATGAGCTTCGTGTTCAGCGGCGCGATGCGGCCGTTGATCTTCGCCCCTACGCATTTGTTGCCGATGTCGGAATGGATGGCGTAGGCGAAATCAATCGGTGTTGCGCCGTTGGGCATCTCGATCAGGTCGCCTTTGGGCGAGAAGACGTAGACCTGATCCTGAAAGAGTTCGAGCTTGGTATTTTCCCAGAAATCCTCGGGTTTCTGTTCCTGTTCGAGAATGTCCAGAAGGTCGCGCAGCCAGCGGTATTTCTTGATATCGCGCAGGTCGGCCTTCGTGCCGGATTTATAGCTCCAATGCGCGGCAACCCCGTACTCGGCCTCCCTATGCATATCCTGCGTTCTGATCTGCACCTCGATGCGCTGGCGCTTAGGGCCCATAATGGTGGTGTGGATCGAGCGATAGCCGTTGGGCTTGGGCGTCGAGATATAGTCCTTGAAGCGGCCCGGGACGCTGTGGTAGCGGCTGTGGAGGATGCCCAAAACTTGATAGCATTGCTCGGCGGTGTCAACAATGACACGGAAGGCCATGATGTCGGAGAGCTGCTCGAACGTCACGTTCTTGCGCTGCATCTTTTTCCAGATGGAATAGCGGGTTTTTTCGCGGCCTACGACTTCGGCGTCGATTCCCCCTTCCTTGAGGCTGTTTTTGAGTTCGGTGATGATTTCCTGATCGACCGCGCCGTCCTCGTTGCGCAGGAAACTGAGGCGGTTGGAGATGCTTTCGCGCGCCTCCGGGTTCATCTGCTCGAAGCAAAGATCCTCCAGTTCCTCCTTCATGCGATGCATGCCCGCGCGTTCGGCCAGCGGCGCATAGATGTCGAGGGTTTCGAGAGCGATGCGGCGGCGCTTATCCTTGTTTTCTATGGCGTCGAGAGTGCGCATATTGTGCAGCCTGTCGGCGAGCTTTACGAGAAGGACGCGGATATCCTCGGACATCGCCAGAAGGAGCTTTCCGAAATTCTCGGCCTGTTTGCCTTCGAGGGTATGACTTTCGATCCGTGTTAATTTACTGACGCCGTTGACCAGATCAGCGACTTCCTTGCCGAAGTTTTTGGTCAGGTCCTCGGATGTGGCCTTGGTATCCTCAAGCGTATCGTGAAGGATGGCGGTGGCCACGGTCGTGGTGTCCATACGCATCTCGGCCAGAATCTGCGCGACAGCCAAGGGGTGCAGGTAATAGGGTTCACCCGAGGCGCGGGTCTGCCCCTCGTGCATTTTCTTTGCGTATTCATAGGCACGCTGCAGGGTCGCCTTGTCCGTCCCGGGATCGTAGGCGCTCATGGTGTTTACAAGTATTTCGAAGGGCTGCTGCATTTCTTGGCGCCGGGCCGGGTCGTACGGTTTGATCAGTTACTCTATCATTTCGGCGGACAGGCTAGCACGAAAATGCCAAGAAATCATTTGCAAAGAATTAAAAAAGCCGCACAGGGCGGCTTTTTCGGTCGATCATGCCATGGGGCGGGAGTCAGTTTCCAGCCACATCGTTGAGGGTCGGCTCTTCTTCGTCCTCGAAGAGGTCTTCGTCCTCATCTTCTTCCTCGTCGTCTTCGACGTCGGCATATTCTTCACGGGCCGCCGCGTTCGCGCTGGCTGCGATTTCCGCCCATTCCTTCTCACCGTCCATGAGGTCGATCTTCTCGTCTTCTTCGTCCTGGGGCAGGAAGCGCTGGTTCGAGGTTACAATTTCCTCTTTCAGGGCCACGATATCCACGGTCTCGTCGGCAATCTCGCGCAAGGCCACGACCGGATTCTTGTCGTTGTCCCGGTCGATCGTCAAAGCCGCGCCGGAGCCGATTTTACGGGCCCGCTGGGTCGCCAGCATCACGAGTTCAAAGCGGTTGGGGACTTTTTCGATGCAATCTTCTACTGTAACGCGCGCCATATCTGATTCCTGCCTAAGTCGTTAACCGAAGCATTATATAGAGAGAGGCCGTTAGAAAAGCAAGCGTTTCGGTTATTGGGACTTTTTTGGTCGTATTTAAAGAAAAACCTTGCCCTGGGCCAAATTTTTAAATATTACAGGCCTCTAATTTACGGGTTTTCCGCACTTTTTTCCGTATTTTTTTCGGGTATAGTGAAGTTCGGGGTTTTCACAGTCTTAAAACTGGAATAAAAAAACAATATGTCTCAGAGAAACATGATCAACAGCATACCCTTCTATACGGAAGAAAAGGTCGCGATCTTCATAGACGGATCGAATCTTTACGCGGCGGCCCGCGCCCTTGAGTTCGACATCGACTACAAGAAGCTTCTGGAATGGATCGCCTCGCAGGGGCGGCTGGTTCGGGCGTTTTATTACACCGCGCTGATCGACGACCATGAGTATTCCCCGATCCGGCCGCTTGTGGACTGGCTGGACTATAACGGCTATTCGATGGTCACCAAGCCGACCAAGGAGTTTATCGATTCCCAAGGCCGAAAGAAGATCAAGGGTAATATGGATATCGAGCTGGCCATCGACATGATGGAAATGGCCGATAACGTCGATCATATCATGCTGTTCTCCGGCGACGGGGATTTCCGCCGCCTCATCGAAGCCGTTCAGCGCAAGGGCGTGCGCGTGACGATCGTGAGCACGATCAAATCCAGCCCGCCTATGGTCGCGGACGAACTGCGCCGGCAGGCCAATCATTTCCTTGAGCTTGAGGTTCTCGCACCTCATATCCAGCGTCACGGACAGCAGAGTGTCAGGAGTCACCAAAACGAAGATTACGATGAGACGAACGGCAATGCTGTGCCGCCGCCACGCCGTAAGACGAGCTAAGGACTTTGTCCGGCGTTTGTGTCTCCTCCTCTAAGCTCGGTATCCCCGCTGATACGGCCTATGGTCCGGGAACAGTTCCGGGGCGTGATTGCCCGCTTTGTCCGCGTCTTTGTGATTTCCGCGCCGAGAACCGCGCGAAATTTCCCGAAAAGCATAATGCGCCCGTGCCTTCGTTCGGCCCCCTTCACGCACGGCTTTTGATCGTCGGTCTGGCGCCGGGACTGCGCGGGGCGAATTTCTCCGGGCGGCCTTTCACGGGGGATTACGCCGGGGATCTTTTGTATGCCACGTTGCTTAAATTCGGGTTCGCGGGGGGGGCGTATGCGGCGCGGGCGGATGACGGGCTGGCTTTGATTTCGACGCGGATCACCAACGCGGTGCGCTGCGTTCCGCCGGAGAATAAACCCACAGGCGATGAGATGAAAAACTGCCTGCCTTTTCTCTCCGGGGAAATAGAGGCCATGAGCGGCTTGCGGGCCATCGTCAGCCTTGGTCTGATCTCTCACAATGCAGTTCTGAAGGCTCTCGGAGCAAGGGTTTCGGCCTATAAATTCGTGCACGGGGCGCGGCATGAGGTGAAAGGGCTGCGCGTTTTCGATTCCTATCATTGCTCGCGGTACAACACGAATACGGGTCGGCTCACTACGGACATGTTCGAGCAGGTGTTCGCGGACGTTCGGGACGCGCTGTCCTGACTAGCCGATCCGGCGCTTTTTAATCGATCCTCTCCCAGAGGCGCATAAGTTTTTCGGCCCGCGCGGGGTTCACAGCGCGGACAAATTCGATCTGGCCGCGCAGGCGCTGTCTATCAAGAGGTTCGATGGTGGCTCTTCCCAAGACGCCCGCGTGAAGGGTGGCTTTCAGGCGGTCATATTCGGCGCGGGATATATTCGGATGCGCATTGACCACGACGCCCGTCACAGTCTGTCTTTGCGCCGCCGTCATCAGGCGGGTTTTTTCGGGATTGAGCGTGAAGCCTTCCTGCGCGGCAATCTCGCCGAGCGTTCCGCGCAGAGTGCTGAATTGCCGTTTTAAATTTGCGCCGCCGGAAAAGGTCAGATCGTCGGCGTAGCGCGAATAGGTCAGGTTCATGGATTCCGCCAGCGATTGCAGCCGCATATCCAGCCCGAAGGCGCAGAGATTGGCCAGCGCGGGCGAGGTCGGCGCGCCCTGCGGCAAATGCGGTATCAGGATTCTCTTGCGCGTTTCGAACGGCAGGGCGTTGAAGCCCGGGCCGAGAAAGCTTGGGTTCGGGGTGTGGATGCAGAGGCTCATGAGGAGCCTTGAGACTTCGCGCGGGTAGCCCAGAGTGCGAAAGAGTGCCGCAATGCGCGGGGGCGGGATCGCATGAAAAAAATCCCGGAGATCGAAACAGGCGACATATTCCTTGCCCGTATGCAGCCGCGCGTGGGTCACAATGGAGCGGTTGCGGCAAAAGCCGTGCGCCGTCTCATGCGGCGGGATTTTGTTCAAAATTTCCGCGAGCATTTTGCGCTGGATTTTTTTAAGCGTGGCCTTCGGGCTTTCGATCAGGCGCGGCGTTTTGCCCCGGCGACGTTTCCAGACGTAGCCGTAATGCAGGAGGCGGAAGTCTGAAACCTTCGCCTGTTGCTTTCGTGTATCGGCCAGCCAGTCCAGCTTCGGCGGGTCGATCTCCAGCCATGCGCATAGGTCTTTGACCGTGTTCAGTTTCGGCAGCGGAAAGGTGACCGGATTGCCCTTCGGCACTGTCATTTGCGGGGATTCGATTCCCATGCGGAACCAGGCGGGTTTTCCGGTGCGCTCCAGCGCGAGCGCGAAGCCCCTGTCGGCGGCGATTACTTTGGCAAGGTCTTTGAGCGCCGGGGTTTTGTCTTCGCCGAAGCGACGGACAAGCGTATGGGCCAGACGTCTCGGTTTCAAGCCCTTCAGCGTGATGGCGTGTTCGATGCGGCGGGCGAGCGGGCCAGCTTCCCACGCGCCGCCGATGATGGAGGCGGCCAGAAGATGCGCCGTCTGCTCAAGTCTCGCCATAGATCCTTTCCCCATAAAAGTGCGCCGGCCGCGCGACCCGTCTCGTCAGGCCTGCAGTTGCGTACGCGCAGCGTACCGCGCCTGTAGGCGGCGATATGCGTCCGTTATAAACCATCCACGGGGATACCCCGCAGAGTTCCTGCGATAGGCTGGCTAAACATCAGGAACAATCTCGCGCGGCCGGCCACTGGGGATGACGTTAGATGAAAAACGAAAAACCCGCCAGAATTTTGGGCGGGCTCTTGTTCTGTATGGTGTCTTTGCGGAAAATGCTAGCGCGCGATGTTGATCGGCATGCCGACTTTCTGGCCTTCGTCCACGGTCGCCGAGAAGTAATCCACGTCTACGGCCCGGCCGTTGCGGTATTCTTCGATGCTGCCGACCACGGTCGCGCCGCCGTCATACGGTTCGGCCACGACGCGGAACCCGTTGATCAACTGGCCCGGACCGTCGGGGTCGGCGGTACGGCCGAGGGAAAAGCGCGTGCCGTTCTTAGACAGCTCATACGGGCCGAGATCCATGAAGTTTTGCAGAATCATGTTGAGCGCGGCCTGTGGCACCCTGCCCCCGTCTTCGACGGTGATCGTGCCGTGATCATGCAAGGAATTCAGGCTGAGTTGATCGGCGCCTACTTCGCCGCCCGGTTGGTTTTGACCCATTTTATACCCCCTAGAGATTTATCTTTATGGGATCATTCTAGGATATTTCCGGGGATTCTGGCAAAAGATTTATTTCTTTTTCCAGCCGCCGTCCGGGCCCTGGTAATAGTGGCCGGGCTTGAGTTTGGCGATGATGGTCTCGGCGGCTATTTTCCCCACTATATCAACGGCTTTTCCGTTCTTGGCGGAGATTTTCTGATATTCGGCCTTGCGCTTGGCGTTGATGTCGGCGACCAGCGCGGAGACGCCGGGGGCGTCCTTGACCACGCCGACATAGCCGTCGAGCCGTTCGCCGACGAGGCCCTGATTACGGGCGCTGTCGAGATCGAGCGCGTAGACGGGCAGCGCGATCAGTAAAAAGACCGGGAGGATGAGGGTCAGAAATCTTGTTTTCATGTTGTGCTCCTTAGACTAGAAAATGTCGCCGTTTTTGGCGATGGCGTCCTGAACGTCGCGTTCGATCTCCACCTTCACGCGGTGTTCGATATTGACGTTCATGTTGATCTCGATGGGTTTGTCGGGCGCCTCCAGCTTGACGGTGGGGCTGCATGCCGACAAAGCGGTTGCGGACAACATAATCAAAACGGCTTTTCTCATTTGTTTCCCTGTCTGATAAGGGTCTGCGGGCTGGTGAAAACTATAGCACTGCTGGTGATAAAGTCCAACAGGTCGCCGGTCAGCCGTATATTCAATATTACGGGCCGCCCTTGCTCAACCTTCGGATTATTTCCCTCGATCCGCAGTTTTATGGCGAGGCCGCCTTTTTCCTCCTGCTCGGTCGTGAGGCTCAGCAGCTTGTAATCGAATTGCGCCAGAATATCCCGGGTGAGCTGCATCTGCGCCCCTTCGCCGGGGATGGATTCCGGAGGCATCGAGAGTTGCCCCGGCGCGTCGGCGGTCAGGGTGCCCTTGCCGATCGTGATCTTGCCATCCTGTCCGATCGTGAGCGGGAAGGCGCCGGAGATCGTGCCCGTCGCCTTCACCGTCTCGCCCGTGAATTCCTGCATGAGTCTGGACACGGAGGCCTTGCTGATTTTGAGGTTGAGGGTGTAGGGCTTGCTGCCTGCGAGCGGGATGCTCACGTCTTTGGTCGAGAGCGTGCCGTCCTGCCATGGCATGGAGAGGTTGGAGAGGGTCAGCGCGGCCTTGTCCGGCGCGGCGAAGGGGTAAGTATAGCGGAACGCGCCGTCATAGGCCTTGCTTTCGCCTTTGATTTTTCCCGCAACGGTCAGGGTTTTTTCATCGGCCTCCATCGTGCCGGAGAGTTCGGCGGGGGGGATATCCTCCTGCGCGCCCTGCTGGTGGATTGTCATGGATTTGAGGCTCCACGCGCCTTCCCATTTTTTCTTCTCCGCGTTCAGTGCGGCGGAGGCTTCGAGCGTTCCGGCTACCTTCACGCCCTCGCCCTCGAAGGTAAGCTGCGCGGGATCAAAGGCGAAATCCGGCTTTGCGTCCTTTTGCCATGTCGCCGCGAGGGGCAGGGTCAGCGTCCAGCCCGGCGCGATTGCGGTGAGGTTGGCGTTCTCCAGCCGGATATGATCGGCGGGGACGGCGTTTTTATATTGCTCGGTGACGGGCGGGATCAGCGTTGTTTGGTCCTCCGCCATCGGCCAGCCTTTTAGGGTCCAGCCCTGCTCCACGCGTTCGAGCCGCAGATCGAGGCCGCTCAGCGTCAGGGTTTTCATGCGGCCCGCCTGCACCTGTTCAAACTCATAGTTTGCGGTCACGGTTTCGATTTTGAGCGGGTCCTGCGGATCGCCGAAGGTGAGATTTTCGATGCGGGCCTGATTTGAGCCTATCGCGGCGAGGGAGAGGCGGGCATTGGGCAGTCCGTTTGTCTCAAGCGCCTGCGCGATCCTGTCCGCGACCAGAGATTTCCAAGGCGCGAGCATAAAGAGCACGGCCCCAATGAGCACCAGATTGATGAAAAGCAGGCCGAGGCGGAGGAGAGTCTTTTTCATGCGAGAAGTTTAGCGCAGCTTGGCCGCGCCTGTCACCCTGCGCGTTACGCCTGCTCCAGCCCGATAGCGGGGGCGCGTTCGTCGTGCCAGAGGCCCGCCGTTTTGAGGGAGCGCACGGTTTCCTCGCGCATTTCATAGTTAAGGCCGTTGATGCGGTCTATGCCGTTCGTGAAGGCGATCATGTCGGGCGCGATTTCCCGCCGCCAGGATTTGCCGTTGAATAGGCCGTAATGGCCGACGCCTTGCTGCGTGCGCCTGCGGCGCATCGACGCCGGGATGTTATCGGCGAGGTCGTGGGCGGCGAAGGTCTGGCCCGCGCCGGTGATATCGTCTTTCTCGCCCTCGATGGTCATCAGGCCCGTGCGGTCGATATAGGACGGATCGACGGTGCGCTTATTTCCGGTGAAGGGATCTTCATATTCGAAAATGCCGCGCGCGAGGTGGTGTTCCTGAAACGCGACCTTGATGGTCTGGATGTAATAGGGCGCGGATATGTCCATCACCGTGCGGTATTCCTTATAGAAATCCTTGCGGCGCAGGGCGGTTTCGCGGTTGCCGATCGTGAGCTGGTCGAAGTTCATTTTTTCAACCGCCTCGTTCCACGGGCCGAAGGTCATGCCCGTGGCCATTTCCTGATAGGCGTGGCTGTGGCTGTCGGCGTTCATCATCATGAAGCCGAAGAGCTGGCCGAAGCCGGAATAATACATGCGGCCTGCGCCGGGGTGGCCGAGCGGGACTTCGGAGATCGCGTTTTCCTCGAACCATGAGAGCGGGCGTTCGGTTGCGGTCTGGTTCACCTTGGTGGGGCTTAGCCGCGTGTCGATGGGGCTGCCCATCAGGGTCATGCTGAGCGGCACGTCGGGGCTTCCGTCCTCGGCCATCATGGAAACGGCGGCCAGAAGCGGCACGCCGGGCTGGCAGACCGCGAGGGTGTGCACGGTCGGGCGCGTCGTCCTCGCGTTTTCGGGCTGGTGACGGGCGTTGATGAGCGGCAGCCATTGGTCCTTGAGGTAGGAGATGTAATCGTTGAGGTCGAATTTTCCGGCCTCTAGCGGCACGTCTTTTACGTCCGTCCAGTCGGTGATGTAAACGTCGTAATCATGCATGAGCCGGTAGACGGTTCCGGTCAGCAGCGTGTCGAAGTGGCCCGACATGGGCGCGACGATCAGAAGCGGCGGGCGCGGTGTGCCGTGCGTTTCGCCTTCGCTGTCCAGAATACTAAAATGCTTGAGGCGGCCAAAGGGGAGTTCGTCCACGATCTCGATATTCACGTCCACGGGTTCGCCGTTGATGGTGCGCGGGGCAATCTCCGCCGCCGGGCGGCCCAATTCCTCCGCGAGGTCGGTCTTGCGCTCGGCGTCCATGATGGAGAAATCGAATTCATGTTTCCTGTGCGGCGCGTAGAGATGCTCCAGAAACTCCATATAACCGCGCGTCACGCGCATCGGCATGGTTTCCGCGAACGGGTTGAAGGGATTGCTGAAGGCGAATTGCGCGGTGGTCGCCATCGCATGCGCCCACTGGCGGGAGATTTCCTCGGCCTGATAGGCCATACCGCGCAGGGCGTGAACGGGCTGTTTCTGCGGCGTATAGGGAGAGGCGGACTCCCCGTTGAATGGCAAGTTCATGGACACACCCCTTTGTTCTTTTTCGGAACGCTTCAGGATTAATATTTTTATCTTTGATATTATAGTATGTAGGAGCGCCAAAAAAATAAAGTTTGTTTCACAAAAAATTGCAAAAAGCTTATAAAATTGCTGCGGCGCAGCAGCGAACTCTCAACCTGCTCATGCGGGGTGAGAGCGGCTAGAGCTTTTCGGATTATAGCGTGGCCGCCGCCGTGGTTTCGCCCGTCTGGGGGTTGACGGAGGAGCGTTTCACGAGCAGCTTGTTGAGCGCGTGGATGTAAGCGCGCGCGCTGGCGACCAGCGTGTCGGCGTCTGCGCCTTGGCCATTTACTGTCTTGCCCTTTTCCTCCAGCCGCACGGAGACTTCGGCCTGCGCGTCGGTTCCGCCCGTAACAGCGTGGACCTGATAGAGTTTCAGGCGCGCATCGGGGTGCGGGATGATGGCGCGGATCGCCTTAAAGATTGCATCCACCGGGCCGTTGCCCTCCACCTTCGCCTGTTTTTCTTCGCCGTTAATGGTCAGCACCAGATCGGCAGTTTGCGGGCCGCTGGTGCCCGCCACGACATGCAGGGAGACGAAGCGGATGGACTCGTTCTCGCGGATGACTTCATCTTCGACCAGCGCGATCAGATCGTCCTCGAAAATCTCGCGTTTGCGGTCGGCGAGATTTTTGAAACGCGCGAAGGCGTCGTTCAGGGAATTATCGCCGAGTTCGAAGCCCAGCTCCTCCAGCTTTTTGCGGAAGGCGTGGCGGCCCGAATGTTTGCTCAGCACCAGCTTGGATTCGCTGAGGCCCACGGATTCCGGAGTCATAATCTCGTAGGTGTTGGCGTTTTTCAGCATGCCATCCTGATGGATGCCGCTGGCGTGGGCGAAGGCGTTCGCGCCGACGATGGCCTTGTTGGGCTGCACGCCGAAGCCGGTGATGTTGGAGAGCGTGCGCGAGATCTTTATGATCTTCGTGGTTTCGATGCTGTGCGTGTAAGGCAAAAGGTCTTTTCGCGTGCGCAGGGTCATCACGATTTCCTCCAGCGCCGCGTTGCCCGCGCGTTCGCCGATGCCGTTGATCGTGCATTCGATCTGACGCGCACCCGCACTGACGCCCGCGAGCGAGTTGGCCACAGCCAGACCCAGATCGTTGTGGCAGTGGACGGAGAGGATAGCCTTGTCGATGTTCGGCACACGCTCGATCAGCATGCGGAATTTCGCGCCGTATTCCTCAGGCACCGCGTAGCCCACCGTGTCGGGAATGTTGATCGTCGTCGCGCCCGCATTGATCGCGGCCTCGACGCAGCGGCAGAGGAAATCATCTTCGGTGCGGGAGCCGTCTTCCGCGCTCCATTCCACGTCGTCGGTGTAGTTGCGGGCGATGGTCACGCTTTCCTTCACGGCGTTCAACACGTCTTCGGGCGCCATCTGCAATTTATATTTCATGTGCAGGGGCGAGGTGGAGATGAAGGTGTGGATGCGCTTGCTCTTGGCGGGCTTGATCGCCTCGCCGGAGGCTTCGATATCACCCTTGCGCGCGCGGGAGAGCCCGCAGACGGTGGCGTTCTTGACGGTCTTCGCGATCTGGTTCACTGCCTCAAAATCGCCGGGTGAGGCCACGGGGAAGCCCGCCTCGATGATGTCCACGCCCAATTCATCGAGCAGGCGGGCCATCTTCAGTTTTTCTTCGAGGTTCATGGCGCAGCCGGGCGATTGCTCGCCGTCGCGCAGGGTCGTGTCGAAGATGATGACGCGGTTTGGGTCCTTTTTTACGATGTCGTAGGCTCTGGTCATTTTAAGTCGGGCTCCTAAAGCTTTGCGCGTCCCCGCACAGGGTTTTACTGCGCTTTTCGTTCTTTTTCAATGTTCTGGAAGATTTCCGGTCCCCTGTAGCGCAGGCGCACCGCGGCGCCTCATGCCCGCTCAGGGGTTCATAAGGAGGAGGTTTAGGAGCAGCAGCGATGCGCTTTTCTTGTCCATGGAGGCATTAAAGCCGAAACCGGGCCTGTAAAGCAACGATTTTTTGAGATTTCCGGTGTTTTTAGCCGATTTCGTCGAGGTTGTGGCCTTCGGGCGGCTCGACGGGTTTTTGCTGGCCGTTCGGGCCGTAGAGGTAGTGGGTCTGGGCTTCGGCGCCCTTGCGGGCGGAAAAGCGTGCGCGTTCGCGCTGCTCCTCGGTGTTCATGCCTTCGTTGTCGACCTTCGAGACGGGCGTGACGCGGCCTGAATATCTCTGCCAGAACGCCCGCAGGGAGTTGCCCAAACCTTCGATCATTGCCGTGTTTACCCCAGAATATTGTTTATTTCGCCTATTTCAGCATAAACGGGCCGGAAAGGCAAAAAGCCTAGGCCAGCTCACGCGCCTCCGAGGGCAGCATGATGGGGATGCCCTCGCGGATCGGGTAGGCGAGTTTGGCGGCATCGGAGATGAGTTCCTGCCTCTCCCGGTCATAGCGCAGCGGCGCCTTCGTCACGGGACAGACCAGAATTTCGAGCAGCTTGGGATCAACGTCCATCAGCGGCCTCACGAGAAGAGAATGGAGGAGAGTTTCTTGCGCGCCTCGATGGTCACGGGGTCGGCCTGTCCCATCGCCTCGAACAGTTTGAGCAGTTCCTTGCGGGCGGCCTCCTCGTTCCATTTGCGGTCGATCGCGATGGATTCCAGAAGGTGGTCGGTCGCGGCCTCTTTGTTTCCGGCGGCGTAGAGCGCCAGAGCGAGATCAATGCGGGCCTGATGGTCTTTCGGGTTTGCGGCGACCTTCGCCTCCAATTCCGCCGTCGCGCCGACGGGGGCCTTGCGGGCAATTTCTATGGCGGATTTGGCTTCGGCGAAGTTGCGATCCTTGGCGATGGAGGCGGGGGCGTTGGCGATCATGCCCTCGGCCTGCTCGATATCCCCGGCGGCGAGGAAACAGCGCACCATGCCGACGAAGGCGGGGGCGTTGTCGGGGTCCTGCTGGAGGATGTCAATATAGACGGATTGCGCCCCGGCGATATCGCCCTGCGCCAGCGCCAGCGCGGCAGCTTCGAGCGCCTTGGGTACGTCGATCGAGTCGGGGCGGTTGTTGCGGGCCATCTTGACCAGCGCGGTGATGAATTCGCGCAGTTGGCTTTCGGGCAGGTTGCCCTGAAAGGCGTCGATGGGCTGCGCCTGATAAAAGGCATAGACGGTCGGCACGGACTGGATGCGGAGCATCGCGGCGAGTTGCTGGTTCTCGTCGATATTAACCTTGGCCAGAAGAACCTCGCCTTTCGTTTCACGCACAAGGCGTTCGAGCACGGGCATCAACTGTTTGCACGGTCCGCACCATGGCGCCCAGAAATCAACGATCACCGGCGCGTTGAGGGAGGCGCGCATGACCTTCTCCTCGAAGTCCTGCGCAGAAACATCGTAAACCGAGTCGAGAATTTCCCCTGAGGCGATCGGTGTCGCCGGGCTCATGGTTTCCTCGTTCCTTGTTACGGGTTTGGCTTTCCAGTTGCCGCCGAAAATCATGCGGGAGTCTCCTTGGGCTTATCGGGCCGTTTCATGCTTGAATTGCACTCGCGAAGCTAAACTATCTGCGGGAAAAATGCAAAGGCTTATAGGGGAATCAATCGGGCGCGGCAGGGCGGAGATCCACGATTTCCGCCTTGTGGCCGACATGCTCGATGAAGCGGATGAGGCCTTCGGGAGAAAGGCCGATGGTCATGGCGTTGTCCATGGGGTGGTAGTTCACGAGCGGCGCCTGCATCATTCCGGCATCGAGCATGATGCGGACCTTTTTTTGCGCATCGTTCATGATGCAGAACGGGCAGACCGAGCCGGGCCGGATGCCCAGATATTGCCAGAGGCGCTCGGGCGAGCCGAAGGACAGCCGCCCGCTGCCCAGCACATCGGCCAGTTTTTTCATGTCGATGCGGGTTTCGTTGGCGGCGACCACGAGGAACATATCCTCCTTTTTGTCCCGCACGAACAGGTTGCGGCAATGCACGCCGGGGATCGATTCCTTGAGGTGGAGCCCCTCCTCGACGGTGAAGATCGGCTCGTGGCGGTGCAGTTTATAAGCAATATTTAAACTATCCAAAAGCATAAGGAGCTGTTCCGGCGACACCGGAAGATCTTTATCTTGTTGAATATGCATCGCTTTTTCCATGTTTTTGCCCAATTTTCGGAAAATTTATCTCAAATGCTTTTTTTCGTGCAATTCCATAATGCAGCGCGTTACAATTGATATTATGACAACATTGCTTTTATTGTGGTCTGAACGACGCCTCTAAGACTTTCTTTAAGGTTTTTGCGTTAGAATTCAACACAATATCGCGTGTGTGGGGATATTCAAATGGAATTCGAAGGGCCAGAGGCGTTGTTACAACGTATGGCGGAGGTGGGCGTAGCCCCTCTCGATAATCAGGCCGTGGCCAACAGCCTTGGACGCGGATTCGAGTCTTACAGCCTGTCGGGCAAGCTGCCGGGGCAGGAATCCTTAATCTCAGACGATCTTTCCGCCGCTCTGCCGGAGGCCGAGCCGGCTCCGGAAGTCGCTGCGGTCGATCCTGAATATAATTTCACAACCAGATTGCCGGGGCTTGGGTGATGAATATCGAGTTGGGCGTTCTGCATGACGGGGGGGTAATGATGGTCAGCGATAGACCCCTGCCCGATATCGTCTGCCGCGTCGAATATTACCGGGACCAGCGCCTGTTCATGCTGGTCTACCACGAGCCAGGGCTTGAGGAAGACCTGATGCACTATGAGGTGCCCGCGCCGATGACCAACCGGGTCGAAGCCAGCCCCAATATCATGATTTATTCCCTGTTCCCCAACCACGAGCCGATCGGCTACCGCGTGCCGCTGGTTCAGGTGGGCGGGCTTTACTGAGGCCGCTTCCGGGCTTTTCAGAGGCCGCAAATTCAGACTTGCAATTCCCCGCCAACGTCCTTATAAAGTCCACACGATCATTTCCATGGTTGTTTAAGCGAGTGTAGCTCAGGGGTAGAGCGATACCTTGCCAAGGTATAGGTCGAGGGTTCGAAGCCCTTCACTCGCTCCAATTTCCCCCCGAAAATTAGAGCACAGAGAAACTCCGGGCTAGCAGAGGCATTGT
>JAANMY010002743.1_pt1 | contig 15900 bp, 15 predicted proteins | sample 7279691 | NCBI WGS metagenome assembly JAANMY01 (sample SAMN14094543, study PRJNA606508) | bioreactor metagenome | isolation source: A lab-scale SPAN reactor treating ammonium-rich wastewater day 388 | place: Ireland: Galway | collected 2018-02-07
AACAACAACTGGCCGCCCTGCGTGCGGCGGAAGCCAGCGCCGCAGAAGCCGAGCAGCTCTACCAGCGGCAGGCCCAGCTGGCCGCGCAGCAGCTGATCGCGCGTGCCTCGCTCGACAGCCAGCGCGCCACCCGCGACGCCGCGCGCGCGCAGGTCGCGCAGATCCGCGCCAACCTCTCCGACCGGCAGATCCGCGCGCCGTTCGGCGGCGTGCTCGGCATCCGCCAGGTCAGCCCGGGCGCACTGGTCACGCCGGGCACCGTCATCGCCACGCTGGATGACATCGCCCGCGTATACGTGGACTTCCCGCTGCCGGAAGGCGCGCTCGCCGGCGCCGGTGCCGGACAGGCGGTGAGCGCGACGACCGCCGCATGGCCCGGCCGCAGCTTCGACGGGACCGTCTCCACCGTGTCCGCGCGCATCGACGAGGGCAGCCGCGCCGCGACCGTGCGCGCGGACTTCCCCAATCCCGATCGCGCGCTCAAGCCGGGCATGTTGATGGAAGTGCGCCTGGCGCGTGGCGAAGCGCCGGCGCTGGTGGTGCCGGAAATCGCCGTGCAGCAGGTCGGCAGCGAGACCTTCGTCTGGCGGGTGAAGGGCGACGGCGGCATCGAGAAGGCGAATGTCGAAGTCGGTGGCCGCGTGCCCGGCAAGGTCATGGTGGCGAAAGGCTTGGCCGCCGGTGACCGCGTGGTGACCGAGGGCGTGGGCAAGCTCAAGGCCGGCGCGAAGGTGGTCGAGGCGGGCGCCCAGCCGAAGCAGGCTTCGGGCGGATGAAGATCTCCGACCTGTCGATCCGCCGGCCGGTGCTGGCGGTGGTGATGAGCCTGCTGCTGGTGGTGCTGGGCGTGATGGCCTTCACCCGGCTGACGCTGCGCGAGCTGCCGGCCATCGACCCGCCGATCGTCTCGGTGCGGGTGAGCTACCCGGGGGCGTCGGCCAGCGTGGTCGAGACCCGCATCACCCAGACGCTGGAGGACGCGCTGTCCGGCATCGAGGGCATCAACACCATCGAGTCGCGCAGCCGCAACGGCAGCTCGGACATCAGCATCGAATTCCTGCCCACGCGCGACATCGAGGCCGCGGCCAACGACATCCGCAACGCGGTCAGCCGCGTCGCCGACCGCATGCCGGAAGAGGCCGACCCGCCGGAGATCAGCAAGGTCGAGAGCGATTCCGATCCCATCCTCTGGCTCAACCTGCGCTCCAGCAGGATGGACATGCTGCAGCTCACCGACTACGCGCAGCGCTATCTGGTCGACCGGTTGTCGAGCCTGGAAGGCGTGGCGCAGGTGCGGCTGGGCGGTGGCCAGCGCTACGCGATGCGCGTCTGGCTGGACGGCGACGCGATGGCCGCGCGTGGCCTGACCGCCGCCGACATCGAGACCGCGCTGCGCGCCGAGAACGTGGAACTGGGCGCGGGCCGCATCGAATCGAAGGACCGCGACTTCATCCTGCGCGTGGCGCGCGACTACACCAGCGACGCGGCGTTCGCGGCGATGCCGGTCGGGCGCGGCAGCGACGGCTATGTGGTGCGGTTGGGCGATGTGGCGAAGGTGAAGCTGGAATCCGCCGAGCGCCGCTCGTACTACCACAGCAACGGCGAGCCGGCGATGGGCCTGGGCATCGTCAAGACCTCCACGGCCAACAGCCTGGATGTCGCCCGCGAAGCCAAGGCGGAAGCCGAACGCATCCAGAAGACCCTGCCCGAAGGCACCGAGATCTACGTCGCCTTCGACAGCACCACCTTCATCGACACCGCGGTCGAGCGCGTGTACGCCACGCTGCTGGAAGCGGTGGCGCTGGTGCTCATCGTCATCTGGCTGTTCCTGGGCAGCGTGCGCGCCGCCGTGATCCCGGCGGTCACGGTGCCGGTCTGCCTGATCGCCTCGTTCACGGCGCTGTGGGCGTTCGGCTTCACCATCAACCTGCTCACGCTGCTCGCGCTGGTGCTGTGCATCGGCCTGGTGGTCGATGACGCGATCGTGGTGGTGGAGAACATCCAGCGCCGCGTGGACCTGGGTGAACCGGCACTGGTGGCCGCGCGACGCGGTACCGCGCAGGTGGCGTTCGCGGTGCTGGCGACGACGGCGGTGCTGATCGCGGTCTTCCTGCCGGTCGGTTTCCTGCAGGGCAATACCGGGCGGCTGTTCCGCGAACTGTCGGTGGCGCTCGCCGCGGCGGTGGCGATCTCCGCCTTCGTCGCGCTGACGCTCACGCCGATGATGGCTTCCAAGCTGCTCAAGCCGCATGCCGGGCCGCACGCGGTCAAGGAGAACCGGGTCAGTGCCTGGCTCAACGCGCGCTTCGAAAAGGTGGCCGGCGGCTACCGTCGCGTGCTCGACCGGCACGTGCACCGCATCGGATTCTTCGGCGCGGCGATGGCGGTATGCCTGCTCGCGATGGTGGCGCTGTTCAAGCTGCTGCCCAGCGAACTGGCGCCGGCGGAGGACCGCGGCTCGTTCCAGCTCACGATGGAAGGGCCGGAAGGCGCCGGCTTCGACTACACCGTGGCGCAGATGCAGAAGGTGGAGAAGATCCTGGCCGGCGAGATCGGGCCGGACAAGCCCATCGTGCGCGCCAACCCGCGCGTGCCCGGCAGCTTCGGCGCCAGCGAGGAGATGCATACCGGCCGCGCCAGCATCTTCCTGCAGGACTGGCACGAACGCAGCCAGTCCACGGCGGAAGTGGCCGAAACCCTGCAGAAGAAGTTTTCCGGGCTGACCGGCGTGCGCGTGCGCACGCAGGTCGGTGGTGGCCTGGTGCGCACGCGCGGCCAGCCGTTCCAGATGGTGCTGGGCGGGCCGGACTACGCCGAACTGGCGCAGTGGCGCGACATCCTGCTGGCGAAGATGGACGAGAACCCCGGGCTGACCGGCGCGGATTCGGACTACAAGGAAACCCGCCCGCAGATGCGCGTGCTCATCGACAAGGCGCGCGCGGCGGATCTCGGCGTCACCGCCACCGCGATCGGGCGTGCGCTGGAGACGATGATGGGCGGACGCCGCGTCACCACCTTCGTCGACAACGGCGAGGAATATGACGTGATGCTGCAGGCCGAGCGCGACGCGCGCGCCTCCATCGCCGACCTCGACGCGTTGCAGGTGCGTGGCCGCGACGGCACGCTGATCCCGCTCGGCAACCTGGTCACGCTGAAGGAGATCGCCGAACCGGCCAGTTTCAACCGCTTCAACCGCCTGCGTTCCATCACCCTGTCGGCCGGCCTCGCGCCGGGCTATCGCCTGGGCGATGCGGTGGCGTGGGCGCAGGAGACCGCCCGCGCCGAACTGCCCGACTACGCGCAGGTCAGCTGGAAGGGCGAATCCCGCGAGTTGCAGCAGTCCGGCGGCGAAGTGCTGCTGACCTTCGCGATGGCGCTGCTGATCGTCTACCTGGCGCTGGCGGCGCAGTTCGAGAGCTTCCTGCACCCGCTGGTGATCATGCTCACCGTGCCGCTGGGCGTGCTCGGCGCGCTGATCGGCCTGTGGATCAGCGGCGGCACGCTCAACCTGTTCTCGCAGATCGGCATCGTGATGCTGGTGGGCTTGGCGGCGAAGAACGGCATCCTCATCGTCGAATTCGCCAACCAGCTGCGCGATGCCGGCCGCAGCGTGCACGAAGCCATCGTCGAAGCCGCTTCGGTGCGCCTGCGCCCGATCCTGATGACTTCCATCGCCACCATCATGGGCGCGGTGCCGCTGGTGCTGGCCGGCGGCCCGGGTTCGGCCAGCCGCGGCACCATCGGCATCGTGGTGATCTTCGGCCTGGCCTTCTCCACCTTCCTCTCGCTGTTCGTGGTGCCGGCGTTCTACGCGCTGCTGGCGCCGCGCACCCAATCGCCGGAAGCGCTGTCGCGCCGGCTCGAGCGAATGGAAGCCGACACCCCGCAGGCCGGAGGCCACGCATGAGCCGATCACCGTGGCAGGGCACCCGCTGGAAGCCGGAGGCGACGGAAGCCGCATCCTCCACATCCATGCACGACCCGCGCGAACTCCGCATCTATGGCGTGAACGCGGTGCAGGCCCTGTTCGCGCGCCGGCCGGAAGCGCTGCGCAAGCTCTATCTGTCCGACGCACGCGTGCCGCAGTTGAAGGCGATGCTGAAGTGGTGTGCTGCGAACCGCATCGGCTACCGCGTGGTGGCCGAAGACGACCTGCGCAAGCTCGCCGCCAGCGCGCACCACGAGGGCGTGGTCGCCGATGTACAGCGCGAACCGCCGCTGGGCCTGGCCGATTGGCTGGCCGCCTTGCCCGACGGCCCGTGCTGCGCGCTGTGGCTGGACGGCGTGGGCAACCCGCACAACCTGGGCGCGATCCTGCGCAGCGCCGCGCACTTCGGCGTGGGCGGCCTGCTGCTGCCTTCGAGCAGCGACCTGCAACTGTCCGGCGCCGCCGCGCGCGTGGCGGAAGGCGGCGCGGAGTCGGTGCCGTTCGTGCGGATGGGCGATGCGGCTTCGGACATCGACGCGCTGCATCGTGCCGGTTTCATCCTGGCCGCGACGCTGGTCTCCGGCGGCGATGACCTCTTCGCGACGCCGATGCCGCCGCGCCTCGTCTACGTGATGGGCGCGGAACAGGCCGGCATGGATCGCGGGTTCGCCGCGCGCTGCGACCTGCGGCTGTCGATCCCCGGCAGCGGCGCGGTGGAAAGCCTCAACGTCGCCAGCGCCACCGCGGTGCTGCTGGCGCAGTGGGCACGCGCACGGCAAGTCTAATCGACGGCTTGTGTTTTGATTGGCTTGCGCGGGTCCTCGCGCGTAGGCAGGTAATCGCCAGTCAGCGTGGCGTGGATGCCGCAGTTGCTTTCGATGCCGCCATCGTCGTCTGAATCGGCATCCAGGCGCGTCACCCGCAGTACGGCGCCCTCGCGCATCAGGCGATAGCCGTCATCGATTGCACCAGTCTCCAATCCCCGGGCGGTCGCGACGGCGATGTCATCGAAGCTGCAGACGCCCCTGGCGTTGACAGCCTCCACCGCATTCGCCACAACCTGGTACCGGCCATCGTCCTGGCGCACGATCCACCAACTCCCTTCCTGGTTGCTCCAGCTTCCGGTGTAATCCGAAGGCATGTCGGTGCGGATGGTGTCCAGGTAGGCGAGACGATCTTCGAGGGTGTCTTTCAGCGTCCATATGGTGTACCCGGGACTTTCCGACTCGAGGTCGAATCTGGCATCACGCACCGCAACGAAGTTCCGTTGGTCGCGTATCAGCAGGGTCGAGGCATCGGGTGAAAGTCGCTTAATCTTGTCGGCATAGCGACGGGCGATCTCGGCATCGAGCTTCGCCAACGCGGGGCTTCGGCATATCGCCTTTTCGGCCGGGGACTGGGCCTTGCGGCAATCAAACGAGGGCCTGACGCCGCTCGCCGATACCGCTATCGGCAGGGCCAGGCAAACGGGGAGAAGCCACGACATCTTTGCGGTCGTTCCCTTGAAGCCAGTAACTTGCATGCATCACCTCCATATGATGTGCGGATTATTTTGCCGGGCTGGCCGGTTTCGGCGCGCTGCCGAAACCGCCATCGGCATTCGCCACCATCCACGTCCATGCGGTGTAGGCGGCCACGTTCTGTCGAAGCGACTTCGGGTCGACCTTGTCCAGCGTGTCGTCCGGCGTGTGGTGCAGGTCGAAATAGCGCGCGCCTTCGCGGCCGAGATAGCCGGCGGCCACGCCCATCGCCTCCAGCAGCTCCATCTCGGATTCGGCGCCGCCCTTGTGCGGCGTGTAGGTGATGCCGAGCGGCGCGAGCACGTCGGCCACCTGACGCATCGCCGGATCGGCATCGGCCTGCCACTGGCCGCCGAGCGTCTCGATCAGGCCGACGCCGGAATCGCTCTCGGCGACGATCACGTGGGAAGCGACATCGTCCTTCATCGAATCCGCATACACGCGGCCGCCCACATAGCCCTGTTCCTCGTTGGCGAAGGCGATCACCCGAATCGTGCGCGCGGGGCGCAGGCCGGCCTTCTTGATGAGCGCGCCGGTGGCCATGGTGGTGGCGATGCCGATGCCGTCATCCACCGCGCCGGTGCCCAGGTCCCAGGAATCGAGGTGGGCGGCGATGGCGACGATCTCCTTGGGCCGGCTGCGCCCGGTGATCTCGCCGATCACGTTCTGCGAGGTGTAGCTGCCGTTGAAGCCGCAGTCCAGCGCGAGGTGCAGCGTGGTCGCGCCGCGCTTGACGAGGCGCGCGAGCTGGTCGGCGTCCGGGTTGGCAAGCGCCGCCGAGGGCACGGCGCCTTCCACGGTGGGCGGGAGCGCCATGCCGGTATGCGGGTTGCGGTGCCAGTCGGTGCCGGCCGAGCGCATCACGAACGCGGACGCGCCGGTGCGGATCGCCTCGCGCGGTCCTTCGCGGCGGATGTGCGAGCCCACGCCGTAATGGGGCATCACCACATCGACGAACACGATCCTGCCTTTCAGCGAACCGGCCGGCGCGGCCTTCAGCGCGTCCAGCGAATCGAAGCGCACGACTTCCGCCTCGATCGTGCCGCCGGGGCTGCCGCCGAGCGCGGTCACCGCCAGCAGCTGCGAATGCGGACCGACGACCCGTGCCGATTCGCTGCGGCGGATCCAGAGCGGAAAGGTGGCGTCCTGCGTCCACACGCGGTCATAGCCGAGCGCCTTGAACCTGGCCTTGGCCCAGGCCACGCCGCGCGCGTCGTTTTCGGTGCCAGGCATGCGGTGGCCGACCTCGGTGGTCAGCGACTCCAGCAGCTGCCAGCCGGTGTCGTCCTGCATCGCGGTATCGCGCAGTTGCGTCGCCTGTTCCACCGCGGCCTGCGGGATGCGGGTTTCGCGCGCCTCGACCGTGGCGGGCAGGGTGGCGGCGAGGGCAAGGGCCAGCATCGGCACGGCGAGGCGCATCGGCAGCTTCCATAAACGACGAAGCCGCGAGCATAACGCGCGCGGCTTCGTCGGCCTTGATGCCCGCACCCGCGTGGATGCGGGGCGATGGCGGCGGCTTACTTCTTCAGCGAATCGCGGATGTCGCGCAGCAGCAGGATTTCCTCGCCCGGGCCTGCTTCCTCCGCCGGCTTGCGCATGCGATTGTACGCCTTCAGGAACAGGAAGATGACGAAGGCGATCAGGACGAAGTCGATGACCGTCTGGATGAACGCGCCGTAGCGGATAGCGACCTCGGCGGCGATCTCCTTGCCGTCCGCGCCGATCTGCGCGGGCGTGACCACGTGTTTCCAGTCACTGACGCTGACGCCGCCGGTCATCGCGCCGATCGCCGGCATGATGATGCCGTCCACCAGGGCAGTGACGATCTTGCCGAAAGCCGCGCCGATCACCACGCCGACCGCCAGGTCGACCACGTTGCCCTTGGCGATGAACTCCTTGAACTCGCTGATCATGCCCATGAGTTGTTCTCTTTTTCTTGAAAGGGGATGTCGCGACATACGCGACGGCATGGAGCTTAACCGGTCAGGCCGGGCCCCACTATTGTCCCTTTCAATCGGAGATCAGCACCTTCCATCGTCGCGATGAATCGGTCGCCGGGCTGCAGCGGCGCCACACCTGCAGGCGTGCCCATGTAGATCAGGTCGCCCGCCTTGAGCGCATACAGGCGGGACAACTCGACGAGGATGTCCGGCACGTCCCAGATCAGGTCGGTGAAGCGGCCTTGCTGGCGCGGCTCGCCGTTGACGTGCAGCGACAGGCCGAGCGCGCCGAGGTCGCCGACCTTCTCTTTCGTCCACAGATCGCCGGCGACGGCGCAGGCATCGAAACTCTTGCCGGTGTCCCAGGGCAGGCCCTTGGCCTTGGCGGCGGCCTGCAGGTCGCGGCGGGTCAGGTCCAGCCCGATGCCGTAGCCCAGCACCAGCGCGTCCGCGTCATCGCGCGAGAGCACGCCGGCGGGTGCGTCGCGGCCCAGCGCGACGACCAGCTCGACCTCGTGCTGCAGGTCGGCGGTGCCGGGCGGATAGGGCACGATGCCGTCGTTGACCAGCGCATCGGCCGGTTTGAGGAAGAAGATCGGCGTGCCGCGATCGGCTTTCGAGGCGGGCGCGGCCGCGCCCATCTCGCGCGCATGGTCGGCGAAGTTGCGGCCCACGCAGTAGATGCGCCGGACCGGGAAGCGCGCATCGTCCACCCCTTCGACACCCTGCACGGCGAGGCGCACCGGTTCGCGCGCGGGCACCCGGTCGGTCACGCGGCGGGGCTCAGTGGGCGTGCGGCAGCGCGTCGTGGCGCGCGTGGCGGAATTCGCCCTCGATCACCCGCGCATCGGCGGCCTGCGGACGGCCGCGCTGGCGCAGGGCGCGCCAGACGCCCGCACCGAGCAGCATCAGCAGGCCCACGGCGATGCCGACCACCAGCAACACCAGCAGCAGGCTGATCCCGAGCAGGGCCACCAGCACCCGCATCAGCGGATGGCGGGGACGACGCGCGGCGAAGCGCGCCTGCAGGCGGGTGATCTGCGGATGGTGCAACCAGTGTGCGAACATCGAAGGCTCCAGGCCCGGTGGATCGGGTCGCCCAGTATCCGGCCCGTGCCGGCCGCAGATGTAAGGAGCCCGTTAAACCATGACGCCCATCAGGTTGGACATGATCGAGGACGGTGGCCTGGCGGAAATCGAGATGGCGGTCGAAGGCGCGCCGGAATCGGTCGTCCTGCACCGCACCGGCAACGAGGTGCGCGCCTGGCTCAACGTCTGCCCGCATGCCGGTCGCCGGCTGGACTGGGCGCCCGGACAGTTCCTGAGAAACCGCGACGGCCAGCTGGTCTGCGCGGTGCATGGTGCCTGCTTTGAACTGCCGGGCGGCGAATGCGTCGGCGGGCCGTGCCGCGGCCAGTCCCTGCGCGCGGTGCCGGTGCGCGTGCGCGACGGCCTGGTGGAGCCCGCCGACGGCGCATGACGCGCCGTCCACGCCTCACCAGAGCAGGTTGACCATCAGCACGATCAGCGCGGTGTAGAGCGCCGACAGCGGCAGGCCGATCCGCCACAGGTCGCGCGCGCTGTAGTTGCCGGGGCCGACCACCATCGAGATCACCGGGTTGGTCGCGGTCATGAAGTTGTTGGAGGCCGACAGCGCCACGATCAGCGCGAACACCATCGGGTTGCCGTTGGCGGCCAGCGCCAGGTTGATCGCCAGCGGCACCATCATGATGGTCGCGCCGACGTGGCTCACCACCAGCGAGAACGCCACGGTCAGCACCGCCAGCGCCAGTTCGATCAACCACAGCGGCGTGCCGGTGGGGATCTTGTCGATGGTGTGGCCGGCCACCCACGCTGCCGCGCCGGAGGAATCCATCGCCCAGCCGAGCGGGATCAGGCAGGCCATCAGGAACACGGTCTTCCAGTTGATCGAGGCGTAGGCCTCGTCCATGTTGATCACGCCGGCCAGCAACATCCCGGCCACGCCGGTCATCAGCGCGATCGGCACCGGGATGCGCGAGGACAGCGCGATCAGCATCGTCACCGCGAAGATGCCCATGGCGATCTTGAACTTGTGCGGGCGCTGCTCGCCCTTGGGGTAGTCGGTGACGACGACGAAGTCCTTCTTCGCCGCCGCATCGCCCAAGCTGCGCCAGAAACTGTGCAGCACCAGCATGTCGCCGGCGCGCAGCGGCAGCTTGCGGGCGTCGTCGCGGATCACTTCCTTGTCCCGGTTCACCGCCAGCAGGCTCAGACGGAACTTCTTGCGCAGCTGCAGTTCGCTGGCGGTCTTGCCGATGAAGCGCGAGTTGGGCGGGATGACGGCTTCGGCGATGCCGGCGCGGCTCGGGTTGAACAGCTCGGCGAACTGGCGCAGCCGCGCGCTCATCCGCAGGAAGTGCGCCTGCGAGAACCGGGCGATGTCTTCCTGCCGCCCCATCACGCCGAGCACGTCGCCGAGCCAGATGCGCTGGTCGGCGGAAGGCGCGAGGCGGGCTTCATCGCTCGACTTCAACGCGAGCACCATCGGCGCGCCCGGCAGGATCTCCACCTCGCCCAGCGTCATGCCGACCAGCGGACTGTCCGGGCCGACGCTGAGCTCGAAGACCTCGCCCTCGATGCCGTAGGCCTGCGCGAAATAGCTCTGCGTGCGCGCGGGCGTGACCCCGCCGTCATCGTCATGGCTCAGCAGGCGGTCGCCGCGCCAGCGGAAATAGACCAGCGACAGCGCCACCAGCGCCAGGCCGATCGGCAGCGGCGCGAACATCTTGAGCGGCTTCAGCGACACCGCGCCGGAAGGCAGGTTGGCATTGGCCGAGACCAGCAGGTCGTTGAGCAGGATCAGCGGCGAGTTGCCGACCATGGTCAGCGCGCCGCCCATGATGATCGCCGCGCCGATCGGCAGCAGCATGCGCGAGAGCGCCACGCCGGTGCGCGCGGACAGGCGCGAGGCCACCGGCAGGTACAGCGCCATCACCGACGGGTTCTGCATCAGCGAGGAATTGAGGCCGGCCATCGCCGAGGTGTAGAGCAGCAGGCGCCGCTCGCTGCCTTCGGCGCGGCGCAGCAGCCAGCCGGCCAGCCGGTTCAGCGCGCCGGTGCGTTCCAGCCCCGCGCCCAGGATCATGGTGGCGATGATGCTGATCACCGCGTTGCCGGCGAACCCGCCGAACAGGTCCTCCGGCGCCACCAGCCCGGTCAGGCCCAGCAGCACCAGCACCACCAGCGCCACCAGGTCGGGTCGCAGGCGGTCGAACAGGAACAGCCCCATCGTCAGCGCCACCAGCCCGAGGACGAGCTTCATGTCGGTGGTGAGGGTGAGGGCGGTATCCATCGCGGGGGCGGTGACGGGGTCCGGGCCAGCTTAGCCCGCGGGTGTGTCCAGGCGGTCGTAGACCAGGTCCCAGACGCCGTGGCCGAGCCGCTGCCCGCGTGTTTCGAAGTGCGTCTGCGGCCGCCATGCAGGTCGCGGCACGTGGCCGCGCGGGCCGGCGCGGTTGGCGATGCCGGGCGTCGCGTCCAGCACGTCCCACATCTGCCCGGCGTAGTCGGCCCAGTCGGTGGCCAGGTGCAGGCGGCCATCGGGCGCGAGCTTGCGCACCAGCAGCGCGGCGGACGCCGGGTTCACCAGCCGGCGCTTGTTGTGGCGCTTCTTGTGCCAGGGATCGGGGAAGTAGATGCGGACCTCGTCCAGGCTGCCGTCGGCGACCTCGTTCTCCAGCACCTCGACCGCGTCGTGGTGGTAGAGGCGCACGTTCGCGGCGTCGTCCGCCTCCAGCGCGTTGAGCAGGCGGCCGACGCCCGGCGCGTGCACTTCGATGCCGATGTGGTCGCGGTCCGGGTCCAGCCCGGCCGAATAGCGCAGCGCCTCGCCGTTGCCGAAGCCGATCTCGAGGATGCGCTTCGCCCGGCGCCCGAAGGCGGCATCGAAATCACGCGGCGTACCGCTGTAGTCGAGGCCGAAGCGCGGCCACAGCGCATCGAAGGCGCGTTGCTGGGCGGGGGTGAAGCGACCCTGCCGCAGCACGAAGCTGCGCACGCGGCGGCGGCCTTCCTCCAGGGTGAAGGGCTTCGGCGGCGCCTTGGCGCCGTCGCTGGAAAACGGATCGGTCACGCGATCAGGCCGTCGACCGGCGAGGACGCGCTGGCGTAGCGCTTGCGCGCGATGCGCCCGGCGAGGAACGCCTCGCGGCCGGCTTCGACCGCCAGCTTCATCGCATGCGCCATCCGCACGGGCTCGCGCGCGCCGGCGATGGCGGTGTTCATCAGCACGCCGTCGCAGCCCAGCTCCATGGCGATGGCCGCGTCGGACGCGGTGCCGACACCGGCATCCACGATGATCGGCACCTTCGCGTTCTCGACGATCTCCAGCAGGTTGTAGCGGTTCTGCACGCCCAGCCCGGAGCCGATCGGCGCGGCCAGCGGCATGACCGCCACGCAGCCGATTTCCTCCAGCCGCCGGCACAGGATCGGGTCGTCGCTGGTGTAGACCATGACATCGAACCCGTCCTTCACCAGCGTCTCGGCGGCGGCGAGCGTCTGGACCACGTCCGGGTAAAGGGTCTTCTGGTCGCCCAGCACTTCAAGCTTGACCAACGTGTGGCCGTCGAGCAGCTCGCGCGCCAAGCGGCAGGTGCGCACCGCGTCCTCGGCGGTGTAGCAGCCGGCGGTGTTGGGCAGGATCGTGTAGCGGTCCGGCGGCAGCACGTCGAGCAGGTTGGGCTCGCTTGGGTTCTGTCCGATGTTGCTGCGGCGGATGGCGACGGTGACGATCTCGGCGGCGGCGGCCTCGGTGGCGGCGCGGGTCTCGTCGAGGTCCTTGAACTTGCCGGTGCCGGTCAACAGGCGCGAACGATAGGGCTTGCCGGCGATGACCAGCGGCTTCGGGTCGGGGAAGGTATGCATCCTTGGATTATGGCGCAGGCCCCGCGCCGGGACGAGGGCGACGCTGTCCTGCGACCCGCACAGCCACCTGATCCCGGTGGCTGCGCGGGGATGCCCGGGCGTTGCGCCTCAGGCCTGCATGCGGTCCGCGAGGTTGATCAGTCGCTCCTTGGCGACCAGCTTCTCGCGCTTCATCTGCGACAACTCCATGTCACCCAGGGGCAGGACGCCGTGCTCGGCATCGGCCACCTTCTTGTCGAGTTCCTGGTGATGGAAATACAGCTGCCGGAACTCGACGCTCTGCTTCATCAGGCTGTCCACTTCGCTCTGGGAACGCTCTTCGAACATGCAATGTCTCCTTCTGCGTGGCGGATGGGGCCGGCGCAGCGGGACCGATCGCAGGGGATGCGGGCGGGCGGCGGAGAGGCCGCGGCATCAGGGCATCCGGAGCAGACCGGCGTAAGGCCGCGTCGGCAAACTCACCATACCCCCGCCTTCGCGCCGGATGCAACGGAAAAACCGACCGTTCATCGGCCGATCGGGCGGGGTGTTAGGAAGTCATTAGATCGCGCGATCGGGGCCACGCATGGGGCGTTCCGAGGCCGGAAACTGGCCGGTTTCCGGCCGCGTTTCCGTTCTGCCCGAAGGCATGGGATGGGGCGAAGCCGCATCCCCAAAATCATGTCTGCGGAAAGCCGCCGCGCGCCTCAGCCGCCGCCCAGCGCGTGGACGATCTCGACGACGTCGCCCTCGGCCAGCACGCATTCGCCGTGGCGCGAACGCGGCACGATCTCGCCGTTGACCTCGACGGCGACGCGGCGTTCGGCCAGGCCTTCGTCGGCCAGCAACTGGCTGAGCGGGAGCGGGTGGGGGAGCGAACGCGGTTCGCCATTGAGCCGGATGTCCATGCCTCCATTGTGGGGGTTCGGCGCCGGGATGCCAGCCGTCGGCCTCGCGTCTGTTGCACTGCGGCTTGTACGGGCGCGTATGGAATGGAACGATCCATCCGCCACATTCGTGCAACGAACCAACGGAAACTACCATGACCCGCCTCACCCGCCGCCCGCTTGCCCTCACCGTCGCCGCTTCGCTGGCCCTGCTCGCCGCACCGGCCTTTGCCCAGACCCATGCCAGCACCTTCGACGAAACCGTGTTCTTCGGCGACAGCCTGACCGATGCCGGTTTCTTCCGCCCGCTGCTGCCGGCATCGGCGCAGGCGGTGACCGGCAGGTTCACCACCAACCCCGGCCTGGTCTGGTCGGAATACCTGGCGGACTACTACGGCACCAATGCGGCGATGGGCTGGACCGCGACCGGCGCCACGCCGCGCCTGGAAGCGGGGAGCAACTACGCCGTGGGCGGCGCGCGCGTCGGCACCGATGCGACCGGCGCGCTCGGCTACACGCCGTCGCTGGCAAGCCAGGTCACCGCCTACCTCAACCGCACCGGCGGCAAGGCCAATCCGAACGCGCTCTACACGGTATGGGGCGGCGCCAACGACCTGTTCGCGGTGACGGCCGGCGCGCCGGCACAGGCGACCATCGGCGGCGCGGTGACCGCGCAGGTGGGCATCGTCGGCAAGCTGACGGCGGCCGGCGCGCAGTACATCCTGGTGCCCACCGTCCCCGACCTCGGCATGACGCCCGCCTTCCTCGCCCAGGGCGCCGCCAACGCCGCGCAGGGCACCGCGCTGGCGAAGGGCTACAACGACGCGCTGTTCGCCGGGCTCAAGGCGCAGAACCTGCGGGTGATCCCGCTCAACACCTTCACCTTCCTGCGCGAGGTCGCGGCCAATCCGGCCGCCTACAACTTCAGCAACGTCACCGGAACGGCCTGCCAGCCGCAGATCACCGCGCAGTCGCTGACCTGCAACCCGACCAGCTACGTCAACCCGTCCGCGCCGTCGTCGTACGCGTTCGCCGACGGCGTCCACCCGACCACCGCCGCGCACAAGATCCTGGCCGACTACGCCACGGCGACCATCGAGGGCCCGCGCCAGATCGCCGTGCTGCCGCATTCGGCGGCGGTGATCGGCCGCGCCCGCGCCGACATGCTCGCCGACCACTTCGACACGCTGCAGGATTTCGATGGCCGCCGCGTCTGGGGTGACGTGCGCTACGACAACCAGCGCTACGAGCGCGGCATGGCTGGCGACGGACACGATGGCGGCGGCGTGACGCTGACCGCCGGCTTCGACCAGCGGTCCGGCAGCCTGGTCTATGGCGCCTTCGCCAACGTCGGCCGCCAGCGCCTTGACTACGGCGCGCGCCGCGGCGACTACCGGCAGAAGGAAGCCGGCCTCGGCGGCCACATCGGGTGGCACGGGCAGGCCGGCTGGGTGGATGCGCAGCTCGGCTGGAACCGCCTCGACTTCGACGTGCACCGCGACGTCTGGCTGGGCCCGGCGATGCGTACCCATGCCGGCACGGCGAGCGGCGACAACCTGAGCGCCGGCGTCAGCGGCGGCTGGCGCTTCCAGCACGGTGCGCTGAGCCACGGCCCGGTGGTGCGCGTGCTGGCGCAGCGCATCGAGATCGACGGCTACACCGAGTCGCAGCCGGAGCTGTCCACCGCGCTGGCCTTCCCGGCGCAGGACTTCGATTCCCTGCAGGCCTCGCTGGGCTGGCAGGCCGACTTCGCGATCAACGACCACCTCAAGCCGTTCGTGCGCGCCACGATTGATCGTGAATTCGGCGACGCGCCGACCCAGGCCTTCGCGCAGATGACCTCGCTCGCGGGCACCACGCCGTACGCGGTGCCGGCCCCGAAGTTCGACGACGGCTATGCCACCCTGGCCTTCGGCGTGCGCAGCCAGCTCTGGGGCCTCGACATGCTGAGCGGCAGCACCCTGACCATCGGCCAGGATGGCGGCAGCAACACCACCAGCTACATCAGCGTTGGCAAGCGTTTCTGAGGCCGGGGCCCGGCGCGCGCGATTGCCAAGGGCGTCGCGCGCGGCATAGACTTCGGGCCTCGCGGGTGTAGTTCAATGGTAGAACTGCAGCTTCCCAAGCTGCTAGCGTGGGTTCGATTCCCATCACCCGCTCCAGTTCCGCAACGGCGATCCCCAGGGGTCGCCGTTTTTCGTCCGCGTCGGCTTGTGGGGAGTGATCGATGATCGTGCTCGGCTGGCGTGAGCGGGTGGACCTGCCGGTGCTCGGCATCGCGCGACTGCGGGCGAAGATCGACACCGGCGCGCGCAGTTCCTGCCTGCATGTGGAATCGCAATGGCGCTTCGTGGAAGCCGGCGCGCCGTGGATCGGGTTCCGCGTCTCCACCCGGAAGGGGATGGTGGAGGCGGCTTCGGCCATCATCGACGAACGCGAAGTGACTGACTCCGGCGGTCATCGGGCGCCTCGCCCGTTCATCCGCACCCGGATGGCGCTGGCGGGCGTCGAACGCGACATCGACATCAACCTCGCCGACCGCCGCCGCATGCGCTTCCCGATGCTGCTCGGGCGCACCGCCATGCAGCCGGGCTTCACGGTCGATCCGTCACGCTCGTGGCTGCACAACCGCAGGCAATCGTCGCGATGAAACTCGCCATCCTCTCCCGCAACGGCAAGCTCTATTCCACCCGCCGTCTGGTCGAGGCGGCGCGCGCGCGCGGCCACAGCGTCCGCGTGCT
>JAANMY010002744.1_pt1 | contig 15890 bp, 16 predicted proteins | sample 7279691 | NCBI WGS metagenome assembly JAANMY01 (sample SAMN14094543, study PRJNA606508) | bioreactor metagenome | isolation source: A lab-scale SPAN reactor treating ammonium-rich wastewater day 388 | place: Ireland: Galway | collected 2018-02-07
CACGCCGCCGGCCTGCTCCGCCTTCTCGGGCTCGTCGGCTTCGCCCGTGACGCCCTTCAGCAGGGCATCGACTTCTTCCTGGGAGAGAAAATCCTGTGCCATGTGTCCGCCGGTCCTGCCGTCACTGGATGATGAAGGAAGTGAAAAACACGCTCTGCACCGGGTCGTCCGCGGCCGCCTTGGCCAGCGTGGTGGCGGGCCTGGCGGCCGGCGCCGGAGGAGCCGGCGGCGCGGTGGCGGGCGCCTGCGCGGCGGCATCGGCCGGCGCGCCTTCCTGGGGTTTGTCGCCCTCGGCCGGCTTGGGCGCCTCGGGCGCCGCTGGTTCCGGTTTGGCCTCGTCGGCCTGGGCGGCGTCGGCCGGCAGCGGCACGTCGAGGACGATCGGTTTCACCGGCCGCCCGGCGGCGGCCAGCAGGATGTTGTTCGCCGTCTGGCGGATTTCCTCGGCCAGCCGCTCGCGGCCCTCGGCGGTGGCGATTTCCGAGGGCTTCTTGGCGGAGAGCAGCACCAGGATCTTGTGGCGGACTTCCGGCATGAACAGCTTGACGGCGTCGGCGGCCGGCTGGTCGAGCACCTTCAGCGTGGCGGCGGTCTGCAGGTACTGGCCGCTGTCATCGCTCGCAAGGTTGACCGTGAACGCGTCGAGCGGCACGAACACCGGCGGCTTGGGCGGTTGTGCCTTGGCCTGCTGGGGAGCCTCTTCCCCCTTGCCCTTGGACAGGAAAAACCAGGCGCCGCCGCCTGCGGCCGCGAGCAGCACGACCAGGCCGATGATCAGCGGCAGCTTGCCTTTCTTCTTCGGCGGCTGTTCCTCGCCCTCGGCGGCTTCCGGTTTTTTTTCCTCTTTCTTGGCTGGCGCTTTGGCCATGGCTCACTCCAGAATGATGGCGCTCATTATGTCGGCGTCGGCTCGCGGTTCATGCCGCGAAATGAGGGCGACAATCCCCCTTAATGGCCTCATGCGAAGGTGTCGATCAGCCCTTCGCTGCGCCGCAGCCACGGCGCTGGCGGGCTGCCTCGGGCGAGGCGGCCGCGGTCCTGGCCGTCGTTGCCCGTCTGCTGCCCGGTCGTGTCGTTGCCGTCCCGGCGAGGCGATTCGGCATTCACGCTGGCCTGGCCGAGCGTGATGCCGGCTTCGGCGAGGATCTCGCGCAGGCGCGGCAGGGCCTGCTCCAGCGCGTCGCGCGCGGCCGGGCTGGCCGAGACGAAGGCGGCGCTGGTCTGGTCGCCGTGCACCGTGATGGACACCTCGACGCGGCCCAGCTGCGGCGGCGTCAGGGTCAATTCGGCGCGGCTTTCCAGGCGGTTGACCATCATCACGACTTTCTGGCCGACCTCGGCATCCCAGCCGCGCTGGCCGACCGGCGTATCCACGCGGACGGCGGCAGGCGCGTCGGCCCTGGATGCCGCGTGGGCGGGCACGGCGGCGGCATGCGGGGCGGCGGCCGGGCTAAGCTGATCGGCGGCCGGCGATTGCGCCGCGCCCGTCGCCGCGGCGAGCGGGTCGGACGCGATCGAGACGGTTTCCGCCTTCGCCGCTTGCAGGAAGCCCGGCGGCAGGGCGGCGGCATGCGGGGCGGCGGCCGGGCTAAGCTGATCGGCGGCCGGCGATTGCGCCGCGCTCGCCGCCGCGGCGAGCGGGTCGGGCGCGATCGAGACGGTTTCCGCCTTCGCCGCTTGCAGGAAGCCCGGCGGCAGGGTCGCCGCGGCATCCGGCGCCGCATCCGCTTCGGCGGTCGGCACGGCCATGTCCGCCGTCGGCCGGCCGGCAACGGCCTGTAGCGGCGCGGCCGCCGGTTCGCTTGGCGGCGGGGCGGCTTCCGCCAGCAGAGGCGCCGGGCCGGGCCGGGCGGCCAGGGTCGGCAGCAGGGTCGCCAGATCCGGAACGGGCAGCGCGTCATCCTCGCTGGCGGCTTCCCCGGACGACGAGTCTGCCGGCAGGGCGGCAAGAATGTCTGGCGCGCTGGCGTCTTTTGCCGGCCGGGCGATCTGCGCCTTGAGGACGGCGGCAAAATCGACCGTGTCGGCGTCGGGCGCGGCGGCGTCGGCGGCCCCCGCTGCGGCAGGCTGGGCCGGGGCGATGCCGGGCATCGGCTGGGGGGCGGCAACTTGCGTCATGGCTGGCTCCTCGGGTGCACAGGTCTCATGCCCCGATACAGCAAGGGACGTGCCAACACCTCGGGAACGGCGCGGGAAGGAGGATCAGCTGCCGTCGCCGCGATGGGATTTCGCGGCATGCTCGTCCTGGGCGCGCTGCTCGGTTTTCGCCTCGCTGTGCGCTTCCTGGGCCCTGTGGCGCTGCGACAGGGTATCGAAGGCTTTCGCCCGGTTGCGTTTGTCCAGCCATTCCCTTTGTCCGTCGACCGTGCGCTGTTTCGAGGACTGGACGAGGGCGCGCTGCTGGGCGATGGCCTCGTCGAGCCGGCCCAGGAAAGACTGGTAATTGCCCCACTCGTCGCGGGACAGGCCGTTCTGGGCCGCCTGGCGAAAGCGCGTCTCGTATTCCTCGCGGTACTGCTCGAGCAGGGCCAGGGTCTTTTCCACTTCCTGCTCGCTGGCCAGCAGCTGGCCGAGCTTGCGCGCGGCGTCGTCCTTGCGGGCGTTCGACAGCTCCAGCAGCGACTGCAGGGGAAAAGCCTTCATCCTTCTGCTCCAGACGGGGTTTACGGCCTAATTCAACCGTACTTGATGGCCGAAGGCAAGGAAGGATTTCACGCTTCCAGGCCGAACAGGCGGTGCAGCTTGAGCACCGCGTCCTGGTAGTTCTCCCGTTCGTCCATGCCCTGCTGCAGGAAAGCCTCGAAGCCGGGCTGCATGGCGATGGCCTGGTCCAGGGCGGGGTCGGAGCCGGCGGCGTAGGCGCCGACCGAGATCAGGTCACGCGAGCGCTGGTAGCGCGAGTAGAGGTGCTTGAAGCGCCGTACCACGTCCAGGTGCAGCGGCTTGATCAGGCCGGTCATGGCGCGCGAGATCGACGCCTCGATGTCGATGGCCGGGTAGTGGCCCTGCTCGGCGAGGTGGCGCGAGAGGACGAAATGGCCGTCGAGGATGGCGCGCGCGGCGTCGGCGATCGGGTCCTGCTGGTCGTCGCCCTCCGCCAGCACGGTGTAGAAGGCGGTGATCGAGCCGCCGCCCTCCGGGCCGTTGCCGGCGCGCTCCACCAGTTGCGGCAGGCGCGCGAACACCGAGGGCGGATAGCCGCGCGTCACCGGCGGCTCGCCGATGGCCAGCGCGATCTCGCGCTGCGCCATGGCGAAGCGCGTCAGCGAGTCCATGATGAGCAGGACATGGCGGCCCCGGTCGCGGAAGTGCTCGGCGATGGTGGTGGCGTAGGCGGCCCCCTGCAGGCGCATCAGCGGGCTGGTGTCGGCCGGCGCGGCCACCACCACCGAACGCTGGCGGCCCTCGGCGCCGAGGATGTTCTCGATGAACTCCTTCACCTCGCGGCCGCGCTCGCCGATCAGGCCGACGACGATCACTTCCGCCGCCGTGAAGCGCGCCATCATGCCGAGCAGCACGCTCTTGCCGACGCCGGAGCCGGCGAACAGCCCCAGCCGCTGGCCGCGGCCGACGGTGAGCAGGGCGTTGATGGCGCGGATGCCGACGTCGAGCGAGCTGTGGATGGGGGCGCGCTGCAGCGGGTTGAAGGGGCGGCTCTGCAGCGAGCGCGTGTGCCGGGTGGCGAGCGGGCCGAGGTTGTCGAGCGGCCGTCCGGCGCCGTCGAGCACGCGGCCGAGCAACTCGTCGCCCACCGGCAGGTGCTTGGCGCGGTCGGACAGGCGCCGGTTCGGCTGCAGGCGCCGGCCGACGGCGGGCAGCTCCTGGCGGCTTTCCAGCGGCACCACGTGGGCGCCCGGAGCGAGGCCGTAGACGTCGTCGGTGGGCATCATGAACAGCTTGTCGCCGGAGAAGCCGACCACCTCGGCCTCCACCGCCGCGCCGCCGGGCAGCGCGACATGGCAGCCCGAGCCGAGCGGCAGCTTGAGGCCGGCCGCCTCCATGACGAGGCCGTTGATGCGCGTCAGCCGGCCGCTCAGCTGGAAGGGGGCGGCCTCGGCGGCGAGGCTGCGGCAGTCGCCGAGAAAGCCTTGCCAGCGTTCCTGGTGGGGGTTCATGCCGTCTTCGCCGGGCCGCCCCAAGAAGGAGGCCGGCCAAAATATGGAAGCCGCCTTGGCGGCTGAACCGTTGTCACCCCCGCCCATGGGGCGGGGGATGGGGGGTGGGCGTTCATTCCAGGGGTTCGATCCAGTCGTCCGCGATGCCCATGCTCTCGATGACGCGCCGCCAGCGGCTGGCCAGGCTGGCGTCGAGGTGGCTGCCGCCGGCCTCCATGCGCAGGCTGCCGCGTCCGAGCGCCGCTTCCTCGAGAATGCGGTGGCCGAGGTGGGCGAGCTGGTCGCCGAGGTGGGCGCGCACCAGCGAGGCGTCTTCCGGGTGCAGGTAGATGGCGGCGTGCTGGTGCGGCAGCTGGTTCAGCGCCTCGCGCACCACCTCGAGGATCGCCTTCGGCCGCGCGGCGATGGTCTGGCGCACCACCTGGCGGGCGACCTCCAGCGAGAGTCCGAGCAGTTCCTCGGCGACCTGCTGGTCGAAGCCGGCGAGCGCCGCTTCCAGCTGCTCGACGAGGGTGTGCAGGCGCAGCGCCTCCATGCGCGCGCGCGCCGTGCCTTCCTCGTAGCCGGCGTCGAAGCCCTGCTTGTGGGCATCGCGGTGGATGCGCTCGATGTCGTCGGCGGTCGGCAGCTTGCCCGCCGGGGATGGCTTCTGCGCGCCGGCGGCGGCTTTCTTCTGGTCGAAGCTGCCCAGCTCCCAGCGCTGCCAGGCGGTGAGGTTCTCCTTGGGGATGGCGGCGTTCGACATCGGCGCTCGGGGGCTCAGACGAACTCGTCCTCGCCCTTGCCGCCGAGCTGGATCTGGCCCTCGTCGGCCAGCCGCCGGGCGATCTTGAGGATCTCCTTCTGCTCGCGCTCGACCTCGGACAGGCGCACCGGGCCCTTCGACTCGAGGTCCTCGCGCAGCATCTCGGCGGCGCGCTGCGACATGTTCTTGAAGACCTTCTCGCGCATCGCCTCGTTGGCCCCCTTGAGGGCGAGGATCAGCGACTCCGACTGGACCTCGCGCAGCAGCAGCTGGATGCCGCGGTCGTCGACGTCGATCAGGTTGTCGAAGACGAACATCTCGTCGATGATCTTCTGCGCCAGGTCCGGGTCGTATTCGCGCACGTTGTCGATGATCGCCGTCTCGTGCGCGGTGCCGACGAAGTTGAGGATTTCCGCCGCGGTGCGCACGCCGCCCATGGCCGTCTTCTTGACGTTGGCCGAGCCGGCGAGGATGCGGGTGAGGGCGTCGTTGAGTTCCTGCAGCGCGGCCGGCTGCACGCCGTCGAGCGTGGCGATGCGCAGCAGCACGTCGTTGCGCAGCCGGTCGGTGAAGTGCTTGATGATCTCGCCGGCGTGGTCGTACTCCAGGTGCACCAGGATGGTGGCGATGATCTGCGGATGCTCGTTGCGGATCAGCTCGGCGACGGTGGCCGCGTCCATCCATTTCAGGCCCTCGATGCCGGCGGTGTCGCCGCCCTGCAGGATGCGCGAGATGAGGTTGGCGGCGCGGTCGTCTCCGAGCGCCTTGGTCAGCATGCCGCGGATGTATTCCTCGTCGGCCGTGACCGGGGCGCCGCGCTGGGTCTCCTCGTAGAACTGGTCGACGACGGCCTCGACCTTGTCGCGCGGCACCGACTTGAGCTGGGCCATGGCGGCGCCCAGCTTCTGCACCTCGCGCGGGCCGAGGTGCTTGAGCACTTCCGCCGCCTCGTCCTCGCCGAGGGTCAGCAGCAGCATGGCGCTGCGGGTGATGCCGTCTTCGTTGGCCATGGCGTTTCGTCCTTCTTATTGCACCTTGCCGGCCGGCTGGCTGCCGCCGCCGACCCAGTCCTTGATCACCGTCGCCACCGCCTTCGGTTCCTGCCGGGCCAGGTTGCGCGCCGCCTCCACCTTCTGGTCGTAGCCGACCGCGCCCGGCGCGGCGTAGGCCGCCTCATCCGGCATGACCGGAATCTGCATGGCGCGGGCCATCAGCTTGCGCAGGAAGGGCAGCGCCACGCCGAACAGCAGGTAGCCGGCGATTCCGGCGAAGACCAGGTATTTCAAGCCTTCCAGCACCCAGGCGATGACGGTCGGGTTCTTCCAGATCGGCGTCTCCGCCACCTCCTGCTTGTCGGCCTCGGCGAAGGGACTGTTCTGCACGTTGAGGGTGTCGCCGCGCTCCTTGCTGTAGCCCATGGCCTCCTTGACGAGGTCGTTGATCTGCGCCATTTCCTTGGCGGCGAGCGGCTTGAAGCCGTCCTTGCCGGCTTCCTTGCGGTGATTCACCACCACCGCCACCGACAGGCGCTTGATGGCGCCGACCGGCTGGCGCACGTGGCGGATGGTCTTGTCCAGCTCGTAGTTGGTGGTGGCATCGCGGCGTCCCGCCGCGGACACCAGGGCGGCGCTGCCGGCGGCCGGCGCGGGAGCGGCGGCGGTGCCTGCCGGAGCCGTGGCGCCGGCGGCGGCGCCCGGCGTGCCGGGGGCGGGCGGGGCGGTGAGCGGCGCGGTGGCCGGCACCGGCGGCTGGTTGGAAAGCGCCCCGGGCACGCCGGCGGCGGCCGGCCGGCCCGTGCCGTCCTCGCTCACCTGCTGGCTGCGGATCGAGGCATCGTTCGGCGGGTTCGGCTTGTAGGTTTCGGCGACCTGCTCGGATTGCGAGAAATCCACGTCCGCCGTCACCTGGGCGCGGAAATTGCCCGGGCCGACGATGGGCGCCAGGATGGTCTCGATGCGGCGCACGTAGGCCGACTCGATTTCCTGCACGTATTTGAGTTGCGTGGCGTCGAGGCCGGTGCCGCGGCCGCCGGCCTTGTCCGACGACAGCAGGTTGCCGTTCTGGTCGATGACGCTGACGTTGGCGCTCGACATCTGCGGCACGCTGGAAGCGACCATGTGGGCGATGCCGGCCACCTGGTTCGGGTCGAGATTGCGTCCGGGATGGATGTTGAGCACGACCGAGGCCGAGGGTTTCTGGTCGTCGCGCAGGAAGCCGGTCTGCTTCGGGATGGCCAGGTGCACGCGGGCGCCCGCCACCGCGGCGAGCGACTGGATGGAGCGCGACAGCTCGCCCTCGAGGGCGCGCTGGAAATTGATCTGCTCGATGAACTGCGACATGCCGAGCTTCTGGTTCTCCATCAGCTCGAAGCCGACCAGGCCGCCCTTGGGCAGGCCCTGTGAGGCGAGCCGCATGCGCAGCTCGTGCACCTGCTGCTGCGGCACCAGGATGGCGCCGCCCGATTCGGAGAACCTGAACGGCACGTTCATCTGCTGCAGGGCGGCGATGATGTTGCCGCCGTCGCGTTCCGAGACATTGGTAAACAGCACAGAGAAGGTCGGCGTGCGCGTCCAGGTCCAGCCGGCCACGACGAGGGCCGCCACCATCGACAGGGCGATGATCGCCAGCAGCTTCTGCTGCATGGGCAGCCGCATGAAGGCGGCCAGCGAGAATTGCGTATCGGCCATATAACCAATGCTCCCTTGCCGGGCGGGGGGCCGGGCATCTGGCGGCATTCTGCCCACGCCATGCAAGAAGCGTTCTGGGAATAAGCGGCAATTTTTGCCTCCTATTTGCCGGCTTGGCCGGCCGGCCCGGGGCGTAATCTGCCGCCATCCCAACAGGGAGTGCGCATGGACAAGGCAACGGACAACCCGCAGCAGATCGAGGCCGGCCGGCTCGCCGAGGCCTTCCGCCTGTTCAGCCAGGCCTCGGAGGATCTGGCCGGCGCGTATACCAGCCTGCAGGAGCAGGTCGCCGGCCTGACGGCGGAGCTGGCCCTGGCGAATGGCCGCCTGAAGCGCGAAATCGCCGAGAAGACGGCGCTCACCGAGCGCCTGGCCCTGCTGCTCGATGCCCTGCCGGCCGGCGTCGCCGTGCTGGATGCCTTCGGCCGCGTCGAGCAGGCCAATCCGGCCGCCGCCGGCATCCTCGGCGCCGACATCGAAGGACGCAACTGGGAGGAGTTCGCCGCCTCCTGCCTGGCGGCGACGGCGACGCCGGGCGAATGGGAAATGCCGCGCCTGCGCAACCGCCGCGTCGCCGTCGCCGAAACGCGGCTGGCCGCCAGCGGCGGCCGCCTCGTGCTCATCCACGACGTCACCGAAGCGCACCGCATGAAGGCCCAGGCGGCGCGCAACGAGCGCCTGGCGGCGATGGGCGAGATGGCGGCGGGCCTCGCCCACCAGCTGCGCACGCCCCTGGCGGCGGCGCTGCTCTACGCCGGCGCGCTGGAGAACCCGCGCCTGCCCGAGGCCGAGCGCGCGCGCTGCGGCAGCCGCGTGGTCGAGCGCCTGCAGCACCTCGAGCGCCTGATCCGCGACATGCTGACCTTCGCCCGCGGCGAGGCCAGCGGTGGCGAATCGATTCCCGTCTCGGCCCTGCTGGCCGAGGCGGCGCAGGTGTTCGAGCCGCTGGCGCGCCGCCGCGAGGTGGCCTTCGTCGTCGCCGACGAGAGCGCCGGCGCCGTCGTCACCGGCAACCGCAAGACGCTGTCCGGCGCGCTGGTGAACCTGATGGAAAACGCCCTCGACGCCTGCGCCGCCGGCGGCCGCGTCGAGCTGAATGCCGCGCTGGCCGAGGCGACGGTGTGCATCCGCGTGCAGGACAACGGCCGCGGCATGGACGCGACCACCCGCGAGCGCCTGTTCGAACCCTTCTTCACGACGCGCGCCGAAGGCACCGGCCTCGGCCTGGCGATCGCCCGCGGCGTCGCCCGCGCCCACGGCGGCGGCATCGAGGTCGACTCCGCCCCCGGCGCCGGCGCCCTGTTCAGACTGACTTTGCCGGCCGTGGTGACAAATTCGGCCGGCGCAACCGAGAAACCGCAACCGATGGAACGGAGAGCAACATGCCTGAGCCACTGAACGTATTGGTCGTCGAGGACGACCTGCAACTGCGCGACGCCCTCTGCCTGACGCTGGAATGCGCCGGCCACCGCGTGCTCGGCGCGGCCGACGGTCCCGCGGCGCTGCGCCTGATCGAGCGCGAGGCGTTCAACCTGGTGGTGAGCGACCTGCGCATGCAGCCGATGGACGGCATCGAACTGCTGCGCGCCATCCGCGCCAACTCCCCGCACCTGCCGGTGCTGCTGATGACCGCCTTCGGCGACGTCGACAAGGCCGTCTCGGCGATGCGCGCCGGCGCCTGCGACTTCCTGCTCAAGCCCTTCGAGCCGCGGGCGCTGCTCGAGCACGTCGCGCGCCACGCCGCGCAGCCGGCCCAGTCGGAAGGCCTCATCGCCGCCGATCCGCGTACGAAGAACCTGCTGGCGCTCGCCGCGCGCGTCGCCAGGACCGACGCCACCGTGCTGCTGACGGGCGAATCCGGCACCGGCAAGGAAGTCTTTGCCCGTTACATCCATGGTCAGTCGCCGCGGCACGGCGCGCCCTTCGTCGCCATCAACTGCGCGGCGATTCCGGAGAACCTGCTCGAGGCGACGCTGTTCGGCCACGAGAAGGGCGCCTTCACCGGCGCCCAGGCGGCGCAGGCCGGCAAGTTCGAGCAGGCCCAGGGCGGCACGCTGCTGCTCGACGAGATCTCCGAGATGCCGCTCGGGCTGCAGGCCAAGCTCCTGCGCGTGCTGCAGGAGCGCGAGGTCGAGCGCGTCGGCGGCAAGAAGCCGATTCCGCTGGACATCCGCGTGCTCGCCACCAGCAACCGCGACATGGCCAAGGAAGTGGCGGCCGGCCGCTTCCGCGAGGACCTCTACTACCGCCTCAACGTCTTCCCTTTGCAGATTCCGGCCCTGCGCGAGCGCCCGGCCGACATCGTGCCGCTGGCGCGGCATTTCGCCGCCCTGCACGGCAGCGCGGCGGCAAGGTTTGCCGCCGACGCCGAGGCGCTGCTGGCCGCCCACGCCTGGCCCGGCAACGTGCGCGAGCTGGAAAACGCCGTGCAGCGGGCGCTGATCCTGGCCGGCGGCAGCACCGTCGCGGCCGAGCACCTGCAGCTCTCGCTGCGCTTCGCGCCGGCCGCGCAGGCGCCGCAACCGCCTGTCGCCATGGAAGAAATCCAGGCGTCCGGGCGTCCGCAGGCGGCGCCGGCGAACATGCGCGAGCTCGAGCGCCAGCACATCCTCGAGACGCTGGCGGCGGTCAACGGCTCGCGCAAGCGCGCCGTCGAGCTGCTCGGCATCTCCGAGCGCACCCTGCGCTACAAGTTGCAGCAATACCGCACGGCCGGCGCGCTGTGAAGACTGGCACGGCCCTTGCTGAAGACGGGGCATCGGGAACAGGAGCGGGACCATGGACACACGCGGCATAGACCAGATGCTCGCCGAGCTGCGCGCCACGGCGCAGCTCGCCTCCGGCAAGGCGCTGCAGCCGAAGCAGGCGGCCGAGGCCGGCGCGGCCGATTTCGGCCAGATCCTGAAGAGCGCGCTCGACCAGGTCAACCAGGCCCAGGTCAATGCCCAGCAACTGGCGCAGGACTTCTCCGCCGGCACCGGCAACGCCAGCCTGCAGGACGTCATGATGTCGCTGCAGAAGGCCAACCTCTCCTTCCAGCAGATGGTGCAGGTGAGAAACCGCCTGGTCTCCGCCTACCACGACATCATGAACATGCAGGTCTGAGAAAAGTCAGTCCCTGCAACACGGCGGCGTGATGCTCCCGCATCGCCGCGACGGCTTCACCGCATCCCCGCTTCCTGTGCCTTGGGCCGGTCCGCCCTGCGCAACACGCCCTGCGCTACGGTGTCAAGGCCGCTGCAAAGGCCCTCGGATAACGCAACATCGCAACCCAACTCCCGGCCTGCTCTTCCTCCAGCCGGCCTACAGCATTCCCGATTCGCGCGCCTTGCGCTCCCGTTCGACGCGGATGATGTAGCGCTGGATCAGGGTCAGCATCTGGCCCGAAAGGTCGATGAACTCGCAGCCGGCGCGCTTGCTCCTGGCGCCGCTGCGCTGGGTGAACTCGAAGATGTTGCGCACGCGCAGGGTGGCCAGCACCGTGCCGACGTCGGGCAGCTCGATGCGGCAGTTCTCGAACAGGTGGTCGGTTTCGAACTCCACGCCCTCGGGCGGCGCCATCACCGCCAGCCCGCCGCCGCTGATGTCGATCACCGTCGTCTCGATCGTCGAGCGCTTGCCGTCGGCCAGCCGGACCGGGATGAGGCAGCGCAGCGGGTGGGCGATCGGCGTCGTCAGGCGGTAGAACTCGCGCCGCTGCAGGCGCAGCAGCTCGCCCGGGATGGCGGCGCGGAAGGCTTCGCGGCCCTCGTATTCCGCCTTGTCGAGCCGCCGCACGGTGAACTGGATCTTCACCTTGTCGTGCGTGGCGACGAAGATCAGCTTGTCGGCCGCCAGCGCCTTGCGGTTCATCTCGGCATTGCTGCCGGGATCGAGCAGCAGGGTATTGCCTTCCGCCGAGACCGCCAGCAGCGTCGTCAGCAGGAAATCGTTGCCCTGGTTGAAGTAGACCGTGACGAGGTCGCCCTTGTCGCGCATGGCGCGCAGGATGAAGAGGATTTCCTTCTTCGAATGCAGCAGGTACTTGCTGTCGTCGTCGGACTGCACCAGTTCGAAGCGGAGCTGCCCATCCTGCTGGTTTTCTTCCCGGTCCTCGGTGTCTTCGCCCATGCCGCAAGTTTACTCACAATTCCGTTGCCTGTGGCGGCGCCAGGCCTTCCTCCAGGCGGTAGATCCAGGCCAGCAGTTCCGCCACCGCGACATACAGCTGCGGCGGAATGCGCGCATCGAGGTCGACCTGCATCAGCAGCGCCACCAGCTCGGCCGATTCATGCACGAAGACGCCGTGCTCGCGCGCCCGCGCGACGATCTGCTCGGCGATCAGGCCGCGGCCCTTGGCCACCACCCGCGGCGCCCGGTCGGCGCTGGTGTAGGCCAGCGCCACCGCTTCCTGGCGGGTTTCAGGCGGGCTCATGGGTGTCCACATCCACGCCGGCGGCGAGCGGCGGCAGGCCGGCCGCGGCGAAGGCGGCGGCAAGCTCGCCCAATCCCTGCCGCAGGGCGGTCGCGCCGTCCGCATCCGCCGTGATGGCGAGACTGACTTTTGCCGGATTCAGGTCGAGCGCCACGCGCAGCGCGCCCAGGCGCGGCAGGGCGAGCGCGAGGCGGGTCGACCAGGCGGCGGCCGTCTCCTCGCCCGTTTCGCCGCGCGCGTCGCGCTCTTCTTCGCGCTGCTCTTCGATTTCCCAGTGCAGGTTCTGGCCCGGCCAGATTTCGCCGCGCCAGACGAGGTGCGCGGTGGCGGCGGCGTTGAGCTGCTGGTGCACGAGCGGCTGCAATTCCGCCGGAAGTTCCGCGGCGGGCACGCCGCGCGCGGCGGCCGCGCCCGTGGCAACGGCGTCGGCCGGTGGCTTTCCCGCCGGCGCCGCTTCGCCTGTGTGGCTGGCGGCGGCCGGTTGCGGCGCCGGCTGCGGCTGGGCGCGCCGCGCCTGCGGCTCGCGCGCGAGCGCCTCGGCCGGATAGCGGCCGGCGACCCATAGCGCCTGGTGCGCTTCGTAGAACAGCCCGCTCTCGACGATGGCCTGCCTGAGCGCCGGCGCCAGCAGGGCGGCCAGCGGCTGCGCCGCGGGCAGCAGCGGCGCGGCGCGCGAAATCGTCGCCGGCCGCGGCTCCGCTTCGTCGCCGGCGAGCAGCGTGCCGATCATCCGCGCCGCGCGCGACAGCGTCGGCGGCGACTGCCTGGACGCCCCCTCCGCCGCCTGCTCGGCGACGATCAGCCGCGGCGTGCGCGCGGCGACGACGAGTTCGAGCGTGTCGCCCGGCGCGGCGGATTGGGGCAGGGCCAGCGTCAGGCTGCGGCCGGCCACCAGCGCGCGGAAGCTGCCGTCCGGCAGCGCGCTTTCAATGCGGGCGGTGAAGCGCTGGCCGACGGCCAGCTCCGGCAGCTCGGCGGAGATTTCGTGCACCGCCGAAACCGGATTGACGACGGATTCGGTGAGCAGGCGCAGGCGTGCGGCAAGGTCGTTGGGAATCATGCCCCATGCTCTCCCTCATGAGGGTTCGGCGCCCGCCGGCCGCTACTGCGCGCCGTAGGCGCGGCGCACGCTGCGCTCGCGCGCACCGCCGCCGAGGAACTGCTTGACCTGCTCCATCCAGGGTTCGGTGTGGCGCCGCACCTCGGCGTCGTCGGCGAGGATTTTCAGGATCAGGTCCTTCTTGCGCGCCCGCTCGGCCTCGCTCAGGCGGATCGGCTCCGCGCCGGCTTCGAGTTCGCGGGCCAGCCCGGCGCAATCGCGTTCCAGCTCCGTCAGCCGCGCCCAGTCGCCGGCACCGGCCGCCTCGGCCATCTGCGCGGCGAGGCTGCCCATCGATTCGTAGAGGGCCAGCGCGCTCATGGCTTGTTCCCGATCTGTTCCCAGGCGCCCTTCAGCTCGGCGAGCAGGTGGCTCACCTCGTCGAGCACGGCCGGCTGGTTGTGCGCGTTGGCGTGGAGCAGCCGGGCGCTCATGTAATCGTAGAGCGCGCCGAGCCGGCCGGCCAGCTCGCCGCCGGCTTCCTGGTCGAGGCTGGCCTTCAGGCCGTTGTCGATGATGTTGATGGCCTTCGAGATCGCCTCGCCCTTGCGCGCCACGTCGGCGGCGTCCTCGTTGCGCTTCATGTGCAGCGAGGCCGAGGCGAGGGCGAGCAGCGCGCCCTCGAAAAGCATGAGCACCAGCTTGTGCGGATCGGCGGTCTCGACGCCGGTTTCGACCCCCGCCTTGGCGTAGGCCGCCTTCGGGTTGTGCATCGCTGCGAACATTATCGCCTGTCTCCTCGTGGTGTCCGTTTGTTATCCGTTCGAGCCGCCGATCTTCGGCAGATTCGCCAGTTGCTGCTGCAGGTAGTTGCTGGTCTTGGTCATGCTGGCGAGCATGGTGTCGAGCGCGGTGAATTGGGCGCGGTAGCGCTTCTCGATCATCTCGAGGCGGCTGGCGAGCGCCTCCCGCCGCGAGCCGAGTTCCTTGATCGAGGCGTTGATGCCGTCCATGCGGCCGTCGACCAGGCCGTCGTTTTCCAGCATGCGTCCGACCAGTTTGTCGAGCAGGTCGGCGTAGCCGCGGGCGAAGCCGATGCTGCCGCGGTCGCCGGTGGTGCCGCCCGTGACGTTGATCTTCAGCCCGGCGGCGTCGCCGCTGCCGGTCAGCGCCTGGCCCGATCCCGTCGCCGCCAGGCCGCCGATCGTGCCGGCGACATCCACCCCGGCCGTCTCCGTCGTGCCGCCGAAGAGGTCGCCGGCCGCGTTGCCGCCGGTGATGACGACATTCGAGGCCGAGCCGTAGCGGCTGGAGGTGACGGTGAGCTTGCCGCCCGCTTCCGTCACGGTCACGCGGCTGCCCGCCGACGTGAGCGCGCTCGCGCCGTTGATCTTCGACTGCAGCTCGGCGGCCAGCGTGGCGGCGGTATACGTGCCGGCCGCCAAGGTCAGGCTGGCCGAGACGCCGTCCACCGTGAAATTCAGCGTGTCGTTGCCGCCGCCGACGATGGTCAGCGCGGCATTGCCCTGGCCGGCGGCCTTGCCCTGCGTCGCCAGCTGCGTGACGTTGACCGCATAGCTGCCGTTCTTCGTCTGCGCGCTCGACGCCACGAAGGAAACCAGGCTGTCGGTCGGCTTGCCGACGGCGGCGAAAAGCGTGGATACGTCCTTGTTCGGGTCGTTCAGCGCGGCCGTCAGCTTGGCCGCATCCAGCTTCAGCGTGCCGTCCGTCTGGAAGCTCACGCCGATGTCGGCGAGCGTAGTCAGCCCGCCGCCGGCGCTCGCCAGCGCCGCGTTGAACAGCCCGCGCAGCTGGCTCTGCACCGCGCGCACCGTGGCGTCGCCGGTCAGCGTCGAGGCCTTCTTGTTGGCGGCGTCGTATTTCGACAGGTCGGTCAGCGTCTTGTTGAGGTCGTTGTAGGCCTTGACGAAGGATTCGACGGCGGCCTTGACGCCGGCGCTGTCCTTCGCCACCGTGAGCGTGGTCGTGCCGGCCTTCAGCAGGTTCAGCGTGACGCCCTCGAGGGCGTCGGTGAAAGTGTTCGAGGCCTTGCTCACCGTGATGCCGTCGATGACGGCGACGGCGTTCTGCGCCGGGACGGTCTGCGCCAGATTCGTCGTGCCGCCCGTCGAGGCATCGTAGGCGAGCCGCGACAGGCCGGCGTTGTCGGTGTTGTCGAGGTCGTCGTCCGCCACGCTGATCTTCAGGGCATTCGCCAGCCCCGCATCCTTCGAGGCGACGACGAGGCGGTAGCCCGTGCCGTCGTTGACGATGCTGGCCGAGACGCCGGCGTCGGCGGCGTTGATGGCGTCGCGCACGCCGGCCAGCGACGCGGCGCCGCTGGAAATCGTGATGGTCCTGGCGGCCTTGTCCGGATTCAGCGTGAAGCCGCCGCCGCTGTAGGTGCCGAACTGGATGGTCAGCGTGCCGCTGCCGAGGCTGTCGCCGGTGGCGGCGAAGACGTCCGACCTCAGCTTCTGCGCCTGCGCCAGCGTCTGCACTTCGATTGAATGGCTGCCGGCGGCGGCGCCGGGCGCGGCGCTGGCCGAAAATACCGTGCCGTCGGCAACGCTTGCCTTGGCGGCGGTAAATCTTGCCGGCGTGGCAAGTGCCGCCACCGCGCCCTGAAAGGAAGAAAGGGCGCCCTTCAGGCTGCCAAAGGCGGAAAGCTGCGCCTGCAGCTTGGCTTCCTTGGTGTTGAGCAGCGCCAGGGGCCGCTGCTCCAGCGCCATGAGCTGGCTGACCAGGCCGTTTACATCCAGCCCCGAGCCGATGCCGGGTGAAGAAAGCGCCATGCCTTGTCCTTGCAATGATTTACGGCCCGGGCAGAGGGCCCGCCGCCGTCCCGCCGCGACTGACTTTCTGCCCCAACTTGAAACCCGAAACCCGA
>JAANMY010002746.1_pt1 | contig 15883 bp, 15 predicted proteins | sample 7279691 | NCBI WGS metagenome assembly JAANMY01 (sample SAMN14094543, study PRJNA606508) | bioreactor metagenome | isolation source: A lab-scale SPAN reactor treating ammonium-rich wastewater day 388 | place: Ireland: Galway | collected 2018-02-07
GATTTGAATTTGCTGCATGCCCTGCATCAACTGCCCCAGCGGCCCGGTCAAGCCGTTGGCAATGGGGGCTTGCAGATTGCATCCTGCAATTTTCAGAGCTTCTTGCGCAGCATTTTCAATGGGTTTCAAGCAAAAAGACCTGAAATGCATTAAGAATAAAGCGCTAACAGCTACAAATAAACCAATTCGCAAGCCCAGTGCGGCAGACCCTTGCCAGCCCAGTGCCTCGGGCAGCACGGCACTGGCCAGCAGCGCCAGCAGCCAAGCGAGCAGCCGCGCTTGCATTCCCCATTCCAATGCACGCTGCAGCTTGCCACGCCAGCCGGTGGCATAAACGCGCCCTTGCACGATATCGACATGGCTGCGCCCTTGCGCGGCGGCCTGGCGCATGGCGGCATACAGGGCTTCGGCCTGGTCAATTTCTTGCGCCGTGGGTTTGGTGCGCACCGACAGGTATTCGCGTGGTTTGCCGCCCTGCATGATGGGCGTGACGTTGGCCCGCACCCAGTAGTGATCGCCATTTTTGCGGCGGTTTTTTACCAAGCCCGTCCACGGCTGGCCCCGGCCAATCGTGCGCCACAAATCCTTGAACGCGGCGGCCGGCACATCGGGGTGGCGAATCAGGCTGTGCGGCTGGCCCAGCAGCTCAGCCATATCAAAACCGCTGACGCGCTGAAAAGCGCCGTTGCAGTGGGTGATCTCGCCCTTGAGGTTGGTGGTGGAAACCAGCAGCTCATCGGCCGGATAGTCGTAGTTGTGCTGGGTAACGGGCAGATTCAGCCGCATGTCGTCTTGACCTTTAATAGATATGGTTTGCGGCCTATTTTATGAACTTGACGCAGATCAAACCCCGCTGGGCATGAAGACCTTGCTGCGGCCCTTGGCAGCCCCATCCCCCGCGCCTGCCTGTCGGGACAAGCCCGGATACCCTGCGGCGGGGTGCTCTGGCATAAGCAATGCGGTCTTAGAACGTGTTCACGTTCTTACGGTGCTCTCTAGCAAGAAAGGCTGTCATGCAAATTAATGACATTCGGGTTTCATACAAACTTTGGGCCACCATCCTGGGGCTGCTGCTGGTCTTGCCCACCCTGGCCAGCCTGACGCTGTGGCGCTTTGCGCATGTGGTGGACAGCGCCAACCAGCAAATCGCGCATGCCGAGCAAACCATCACCGATGCCGTGCTGTGGCGCGGCATTGTCGATACGAATATCGAACGCACGCTGGCCGCCATCCTGGTGGCCGACGATGCCACGGCCCAATTGTTTCGCAGCCGCCAGGAAACTGGCTCGGTCGCCTCTGCCGAGCTGCAAAAACGCATCACGGCCAACGCCGAGTCGGATGCCGACAAGCAGGCGCTGGCACAAATCAGCCAAGAGCGCAGCAAGGTGCTGGAGCTGCTGAAAAAAATCCCCCAAGCCCGCGCCGAGGGCAGCACCCAGACCCTGGTGTACCAGGAGCTGATGCCGGTCTTTGAGCGCTACCTGCAGGGCTTTGATGCCTTCACCCAAGTGCAAGAGGCCCAGCGCGATGCCGCCTTGCACCATGCCGCAGCCGCCCGCCGCAACGCCCTGTGGGCCGGGGCCGCTGGCTTTGTGCTGCTGTTTACCATTGGTGTGCTGATGACCTGGGCGCTGGTGCGCACCATTAACGAGCCGCTGCAGCGCGTCATCCATGCCGCTGAGCGCATGGGCGAAGGCGATCTGAGCGTGCAAACCCACGACAGCCGCCGCGATGAGTTCGGTGCGCTGCTGCGGGCACTGTCGCAGATGGCCGGCCGCCTGCACAGCATGATCGGCGAAGTACACCAGGGCATCCATACCGTCTCCTTGGCCTCCAATGAAATTGCCAGTGGCAACCAAGACCTGTCCATGCGCACCGAGCAAACGGCCGCCAACCTGCAACAAACCTCGGCCAGCATGGCCCAGATCACCGCCACCGTGGCCCAATCGGTGCAAACGGCCGAGCAGGCCAACCTGCTGGCCGATCAGTCCGCCCAGGCCGCACAGCGCGGCAGCGCGGTGATGGAGCAGGTGGTCAGCAGCATGGCCCGCATCACCGAGTCCAGCCGCAAGATCAACGACATCATCGGGGTCATCGACGGCATTGCCTTCCAGACCAACATCCTGGCGCTGAACGCCGCCGTCGAGGCCGCCCGCGCAGGCGAACAAGGGCGCGGCTTTGCCGTGGTGGCCTCAGAAGTGCGGGCGCTGGCTGGCCGCTCGGCCGACGCGGCCAAAGAGATCAAGGCGCTGATCGGCTCCTCGGTCGATACGGTGCAAACCGGCTCGGCCCAGGTGGCCGAAGCGGGCCAGACAATGAGCGAAATCGTGGAAGGCGCACGCCGCGTCAGCACCCTCATCAGCGACATCACCACCGCCGCTAACGAGCAGCGCGATGGCATCACCCAGGTAAACGTCGCCGTCACGCAGCTTGACCAGATGACCCAGCAAAACGCCGCGCTGGTGGAAGAGTCGGCCGCCGCCGCAGCCTCGTTGCGCGAGCAGGCAGGTCGGCTGGAGCAAGTCATCAGCGTTTTTGACATTGGCAGCAGCGCCCGCCATCTGGGCCAAAAGCTGTTGCACCGGCCCTCTCTCAGCCACCAAACAAGTCTGGCGTAAGCCCCCGCAGCGCCACTGGTGCAGGCCCGGCTGCAGTCTTGGCTGTGGCCCCATCCTCTTTGGCCAGCGGCGGCGGTGCGCCCTCTTGCAGGCTGCCCACCCGCACCCCCAGCAGGCGAAGGCGCTGGGTCAGCGGTGCCCGGCGCAGGCACAGCCCGGCCAGGCGGCGAATGGTGGCAGCATCCTGCACCAGGGTGTCCACCGTCATCTCCCGCGTGATGCTTTTAAAGTCGCTAAAACGCAGCTTGATGCCCACGGTGCGCCCGCTGTAGCCCGCACGCTGCAAGTCCTCGGCCACGCGCTCGCACAGCCAGGTAAAGATCGCGCCCAGCTCGGCCTTGTCGTGCACGGCGTGCAGGTCGCGGGCAAAGGTGGTTTCGCGGCTCATGCTCACCGGCGCGCTGTGCGTTTGCACGGGCCGCTCATCCAGGCCGTGGGCCGCACGGTGCAGCCAGGCCCCCGTGGCCTTGCCAAAGTGCTGCACCAGCTTGTGCGCCGGGTAGGCGGCCAGTTGCCCGATGGTGTCGATGCCCAAGGCCTGCAACTTGGCATTGGCTTTGGGGCCGATACCGTTGATCTTGCGGCAAGGCAGCGGCCAGATTTTTTCTTGCAGGTCGTGCGGCCAGACGATGGCAATGCCACGCGGCTTGTTAAATTCGCTGGCCATCTTGGCCAGCAGCTTGTTCGGGGCCACGCCGATCGAGCAAGTCAGCCCCGTGGCGGCAAAAATCGCCGCCTGCAGCCGCTGCGCCAGCGCCTGCCCGCCTGCTTCCTGCCCACCTTCGGCATGGGTGAAGTCGATGTACACCTCGTCCACGCCCCGGTCTTCCAGCACCGGGGCCAGCGCCACAATCACCTCTTTAAACCGCTGCGAATAGGCCCGGTAGCGGGCAAAGTCGATGGGCAATAAAACCGCCTGCGGGCACAGCCGCGCCGCCTTCATCAACCCCATGGCCGAGCCCACACCAAACTGCCGCGCCGCATAGGTGGCGGTGGTAATCACCCCCCGGCCCACATAGCCACCCAGGCGCTCAAACGCCGCCAGCGGCATCTGCGCCAGGCTGCCCCAGCGCTGCACCAACGCCGCCTCTTGCTGCGGGGTAAAGCGGCTGCCACCGATAACCACCGGCAAACCCTTGAGCTGGGGATAGCGCAGCAACTCCACGGAGGCGAAAAACGCATCCATGTCCAGATGGGCCACGCGGCGCGGCAAAGGGGAGGAAGGGCCAGTCGTTGTCACAGACGCTGATTGTCGCCAGCCCGCAATTCAAGCGCCCAGCGGCAGGCAAATCCATCCGGGAACTGCCTCTGCACAGGATGCACTACCATGCACGTAGAACTTTTGGAGACCGTTGATGCCCCACCCCGCGCCCCTGAACGAAAAATCCATGCAATACATAGAAGCCCGCATTCCCGAGCTGGCCAGCAGTGCCGTGAAGCTGGCGTATTACCAGGCCCTGACCTCGGGCGGGCGGGTCATCACCGCCCGCCAAGGCCAATTAATCGAAACCCGCCAAGACGGCGTGGAACGCATCATCCGCACTATCGCCCCTCCCACCGCAGTGCGTATCGGTCAAAAACGCAAGCGCAAGGCATGACCGCATCGACCCCGCGGCTGCGCATGTTTGCCGGGCCTAACGGTTCCGGCAAAAGCACCATCAATGAAGTTCTGCCGCCGCAATTGCTGGGCATTTATGTCAATGCCGGATCGAAATGAAAACCGACCAAATGCCCGCCTGGTTCAAAACCGCCCTCTGGGATCGGTTCGAGTAAAACTTTATGCACCGCCGCCCAGCGGCAGGCAAATCAGCACCAGCCCCACCAGCATCAAGGCGATGCCGATCTGCTCTGGGCGCGAGAGGTTTTCCCTGAGCACGCGGCGCGAGACCAGGTAGCTGAACACCACTTCGATCATGCCCAGGGTGCGCACATCGGCCACGTTGTGCATGGCATACGCGGTGAACCAGGCCAGCGAAGCGGCCGCGCCCATGTTGCCTGCCAGCAAGGAGGTGCGCCAGGCGCGAAAGATCGGCCCCAGGCCGGTGCGCCAAGCCACCCAGCCGCCCAGGCCGATGGATTGCAGGGTCTGCGCAATCAGCACGCCCCAGGCACCGGCCACCCAGGGGGCTACCGCGTCGCCCAGCGCCAAAGAGCCACCCCGAAACCCGATGGTGGAAATGGCAAATCCCGCACCGGCCAGCAGCCCATACATGGCCGATTTGCTGCACCAGGCCCGCCACGACAGCAGCTGCCCCTGGCGCGGCAACCCCAGCAGCAGCACGCCCAGGGTGGCCACTACCATGGCCAGCACGGCCATGCCGGTGGGCAACTCGTGCAGCAGCACCACGCTGAACAGGCCAACCTGGAGCACCTCGGTTTTCGAGAGGGTGACGGCCACGGCAAAGTTGCGCTCTTGCATGGCCCGCAGCAGCGCCGCCGTGGCAAAGATCTGAAAGAACGCCCCCATGCCGATCCAGCCCAGGTAGGGCAGGTTGAAATCTGGCAGCCGGGCCGTGCTGCCCGGCCCCCAATACAAAAACGCCACCCAAGCCACCGTCAGGGGCAGACCGAACAGAAAGCGCACCAAGGTGGCGGACAGGGCACCGACTTCATCGGTCAGCGTGCGCTGCGCGGCATTGCGCACGGTTTGCGCCGCTGCGGCAAACAAGGTGCAAGGCACCCACAGCCAGGCCGCACTGGCAAGAGAATCAAACATTAGAAACAAAAAAGGAGCGCTTACCGCTTGGTTTTCGGCGTTTCATGCGTATTCAACATGAAACACCTTGATAACCAAGCGCAAAGCGCTCTCTTTTTAAGAATTACAACAGTTTTGATTCTACGACTTGCCGCGCCCTTGCAGCCAGGCGATCAACTCGCCCATGATGCCGCGGCGAAACGCCAGCACGCACACAATAAAGATCAGCCCGGTGACGATGGTGACCGATTCGCCCAGGGTGGAGAACCACTCAACCCCCGTCGTTCGGGCCAGCCAAGCGCCCAGGTCGCCGATCTTGTTTTCCAGCGCCACCACCACCACCGCGCCCACCAGCGGGCCGCTCAAGGTGCCCATGCCGCCGACCAGGGTCATCAGCACCACGTGGCCAGACATGCTCCAGTGCACATCGGACAACGTGGCAAAGCCCAGCACCAGGGTTTTGAGCGAACCGGCCAGCCCGGCAATGGCCGCCGAAATCACAAAGGCCAGCAGCTTGAAGCGGTTGGTGTCGTAGCCCAGCGAGGTGGCGCGCGCCTCGTTTTCTTTGATGCCTTTGAGCACCTGGCCAAAAGGCGAGTGAATGGTGCGCACGATGAGCAAAAAGGCCGCCGTCGCAATCACCACGGTGACGTAGTACATCACCAAATCGCTTTGCAAATCGAGCAGGCCAAACAGCTTGCCGCGCGGCACGCCCTGCAGGCCGTCTTCGCCACCGGTAAACGGCGCTTGCAGGCAGGCAAAAAACAGCATTTGCGCCAGCGCCAGGGTAATCATGGTGGCGTAAATGCCCTGGCGGCGGATAGTGAACCAGCCCATCACCAGCCCCAGCAGCGCCCCGCTGGCCGTGCCGGCCAGCAAGCCGATTTCGGGGGTGGCCCCCACATCTTTGATCGCATAACCACAGATATAGGCCGCGCCGCCCAGAAAGGCCGCATGCCCAAACGAGAGCAGCCCGGTATAGCCCAGCAGCAGGTTGAAGGCCACGGCAAACAGGGCAAAGCACAGCAGCTTCATGACAAAAATCGGGTAGGCCCCCAGAAAGGGCGCGGCCAACAAGGCCAGCAACAGCACGCCGTAACCGACCGGGGCCATTTTTTGCATATTCATAATTTTGTGCCCCGCTTATTTTTCTTTACCAAACAAACCCGCCGGGCGGATCAGCAGCACGATGGCCATGATGACAAACACCACGGTGGACGAAGCCTCGGGGTAGAACACCTTGGTCAGCCCCTCGACCACGCCCAGGCCCAGGCCGGTCAGGATGGAGCCCATGATCGAGCCCATGCCGCCAATCACCACCACGGCAAACACCACGATGATCAGGTTTTGCCCCATGAGCGGCGTGACCTGGTACACCGGCGCGGCCAGCACCCCGGCAAACGCGGCCAAGGCGGCACCAAAGGCATAGGTCAGGGTGATCATGACGGGCACGTTCACACCAAAGGCTTCGACCAGGCGTGGGTTTTCTGTGCCAGCGCGCAGGTACGCCCCCAACTTGGTGCGCTCAATCACGTACCAAGTGGCCAGGCACACCACGATCGAGGCCACCACCACCCAGGCGCGGTAGTTGGGCAGGATCATGAAGCCCAGATCGGTGGCCCCTTCCAGCACCTCGGGGGTGTCGTAGCCCAGGCCCGAGACCCCGTAGATCGAGCGGAACACCCCCTCAATCACCATGGTCAGCCCCAGCGTGAGCAGCAGGCCGTACAGGTGATCGAGTTTGTAAATCCACTGCAGCAAAAAGCGCTCGATGAGCACGCCCAGCACCCCGACGATCAGCGGGGCCAGCAGCAGCATCACCCAGTAGTTCACTTCCAGGTACTCCAGCCCCATCCACGTGAGCAAGGCCCCCAGCATAAACAGCGCCCCGTGGGCAAAGTTAATGACGTTCAGCAAGCCAAAGATCACCGCCAACCCCAGACTGAGGATGGCGTAGAACGAGCCATTGACCAGCCCCAACAAGAGCTGGCTGAGCAGCGCCGGGGCGGAGATACCAAAAAATTCCATACAGATGACTACCGCAAAAGGGAGTTGATCACACCAAAACGCTTACTTCCACAGGGCGCACTTGGACTCGGCCTTGGTCGTCCACACCTGCTCAGCAGGCAAGGTGGCCACCACGCGGTAGTAGTCCCAGGCTTCCTTGGAGTCTTTCTGGCCCTTGACCTGCATGAGGTACATATCGTGGGCATAGCGGCCATCCGGGCGGATCACGCCCTTGCCGTAGAAGTCGTCAATCGGCGTGGATTTGAGCTTGGCCATCACGGCATCGGCCTCGGTGGTGCCCGCCGCTTCAATGGCTTTGAGGTAGTTCATCGTGGCCGAGTAGTTGGCGGCCTGCACGTCGGTGGGCATGCGCTTGGTTTTGGCAAAGAATTTTTTGCCAAACGCGCGGCTCTGGTCGTTCAGGTTCCAGTCCCAGCTGGTGGTCAGGTACAGGCCTTCGGTGTTTTTCAGGCCCAGGCTGTGGATGTCAGAGTTGAACACCAGCAGGCCGGCCATCTTCATGCTTTTATTAATGCCAAATTCGCGGGCCGCCTTGATGGCGTTGATGGTGTCACCCCCGGCGTTGGCCAGCCCCAGGATTTGCGCTTTGGAGTTTTGCGCCTGCAGCAAGAACGAGGAGAAGTCCGAGGCGTTCAACGGATGGCGCACATTGCCCAGCACCTGGCCGCCGCTGTCTTTCACCACCTTGGCCGTATCGGCCTCCAGCGCATGGCCAAAGGCGTAATCGGCCGTCAAAAAGAACCAGCTCTTGCCGCCGTCCTTGACCACCGCCGAACCCGTGCCCCGGGCCAGCGCCACGGTGTCGTAGGCGTAATGCACGGTGTAGGGTGTGCACTGCTCGTTGGTCAGCGCCGAAGAGCCGGCACCGTTCACAAAGAACACGCGTTTTTTCTCATCAGCCACCTTGGCCATGGCCAGGGCCACGCCCGAGTTGGTGCCGGCAAACAGCATGGTCAGGTTTTGCGTGTCCACCCACTCGCGCGATTTGCTGGCGGCAATATCGGGCTTGTTTTGGTGGTCGGCCGAGAGCAGCTCCACGGGCTTGCCCAGCACCTTGCCGCCAAAATCATCAATCGCCATCTGAATGGCCAACGCACCATTTTTGCCATCCACGTCGGCATACACGCTGGACATATCGGTAATAAAGCCGATTTTCACTTTCTCCTGGGCCTGGGCCTGAACGGCGCACAGCGCCAAACCGGCCGCGCTCAGGGCAGCGGCCAATGTTTTGAGTTTGCGTGCTTGCATGGTTGTCTCCTCGTTGGGTTGGGAAAAATTTTCGAAAAAAAGCCGGGTCAAACGCCCAGCAACTCGGTCAGCACCGGCATCTTGGCCTGCAGCTCCTTGGCGGTGAAGTGCTCGACCATGCGGCCATGTTCCATCACGTAAAAACGGTCGGCCAGCGGGGCGGCAAAGCGAAAGTTTTGCTCGACCATCACCACGGTGAAGCCTTTTTCGCGCAGCATGGTGATCATGCGGGCCAGCGCCTGCACGATGACCGGGGCCAGCCCTTCGGAAATCTCATCGAGCAGCAGCAGCTTGGCCCCGGTGCGCAAAATCCGCCCCACGGCCAGCATCTGCTGCTCCCCGCCAGACAAACGGGTGCCCTGGCTGTTTTTGCGCTCGGCCAGGTTGGGGAACATGGCGTAGATTTCCTCGACCGACATGCTGGCCTGGTTGGTTTTGAGCTGCGGGGGCAGCAGCAGGTTTTCCTCGCACGACAGGCTGGAAAAAATCCCGCGCTCTTCGGGGCAATAGCCCAGCCCCAGGTGGGCGATGCGGTGGGTGGGCAAGCCAATGGTTTCCTGCCCATACACCTTGATCGAGCCTTGGCGCGATCCCGTCAGCCCCATGATGGCCCGCAGGGTGGAGGTGCGCCCCGCGCCGTTGCGCCCCAGCAGGGTGACCACCTCGCCGGGCTGCACCACCATGTCCACGCCGTGCAAGACGTGCGATTCGCCGTACCAGGCCTGCAGGCCTTGAATTTCCAATGCGGGCGTGTTCATCTCAATGCGCCCCCTGCAGTTCGACTTCGGTGCTGCCCATATAGGCCTCCATCACTTGGGGGTTGCTGGACACCTGGGCGTAATCACCCTCGGCCAGCACCATGCCGCGCTGCAGCACGGTGATGCGGTCGGCAATGGTGGAGACCACCTTCATGTTGTGCTCCACCATCAAAATCGTGCGGCCAGCCGACACCTTTTTAATCAACTGCGTCACGCGGTCCACATCTTCGTGGCCCATGCCCTGGGTGGGTTCGTCCAGCAGCATCAGCTCAGGCTCCATGGCCAAGGTGGTGGCAATTTCCAGGGCACGTTTGCGGCCATAGGGCAGGTTTACCGTGACCTCATCGGCCATGGCCTCCAGGCCCACCTCGGCCAGCAGCTGGCGGGCCCGGTCATCGAGCTGGTGCAGGCTTTTGCTGCTGCGCCAAAAGTGGTAGCTGGTGCCCAGCTTGCGCTGTAGGGCCAGGCGCACGTTTTCCAGCAAAGTGAAGTTGGGAAAAACCGCAGAAATTTGAAACGAGCGAATCACCCCCCGGCGGGCAATTTGCGCTGGTTGCTCCTGGGTGATGTCCTGCCCATTGAAAACAATGCTGCCCGCCGTGGGCACCAAAAACTTGGTCAGCAAATTAAAGCAAGTGGTTTTGCCGGCCCCGTTGGGCCCAATCAGCGCATGGATGGAACCGCGGCGCACGGCCAAATTCACGTCGCTGACGGCGGTAAAGCCTTTGAACTCTTTGGTCAGGCCCGTTGTTTGAAGAATCGTGTCACTCATGAGCTGGAAATTAGACAATTTGAATGAGCGATGCTAGTTACAGCAGGCTTACACCACATTGGGACAAGTGCCTAAGGGCAAACGGCGGTACGTCAATTTACGTAACGCAAAATAAAAAACTTTTAAATCAATCAATCCAAAAAATTTTCTATGGTTCGCAACGCAATAACAGCGATCCAATCAAAGCGTGGCTGCACTGCATTACAGCAACGCCAAACGACACCAATGACTGCCCATCTGTACCTATAGTGCGGCCCTGAACCCATAGCTATTTAAGGAGTTTTGATGACCCAAGAAGAAATCCGCGCCACCGTAACGCTGTGCCTGCTGGCCGCCTTTGCCGATGGCGAAAAGCATGACCGCGAGCGCGAGCAGATTCGCCAAGTGGCCGAGGGCCTGGCCCGCGACCAGGCGATTCACCTGCCCGGTCTCTACCAAGATGTGCTGCTGCGCCGCGTGAGCTTGCCGCAGGTGCTGGCCACCCTGAGCAGCCCCACGGCACGCCAGCTGGCTTATGAGATGGTGGTGTGCGTGTGCGATGCCGACGGCCACACCAGCCCCAAGGAAGAGGCATTTTTGGCGCAGGTGCGCCAAGCCTGGGGCATGGGGGGGTCTGGTGGTGCGCTGGGCACGGCCAGCGGCGGCAGCTATACCGAATTTGAGCAGCAGGCCCAGGTGGTGGCCGACATGCCGTTGCAGGCCGCCGTACCCGAGGCCAGCTTGCCGCAGGATGCAGCCGTGCCCCACCCCACGGCCATCGATGGCCTGGGCAGTCCCAACCAGCAACGCCGCCCAGGCACGTTGTCGCGCGAGGCGATGGACAGCAAAATCCTCAAAGCATCCATCATGAACGGTGCCATTGAGTTGCTGCCAGAGAACCTGTCCACACTGGCCATCATTCCGCTGCAGATGCGGTTGGTGTACCAAATCGGCCAAAGCTACGGCTATGAGCTGGACCGCGGACATATCAAGGATTTGCTGGCCGCCTTGGGCGTGGGCCTGACCTCGCAGTACCTGGAAGAGGCCGGGCGCAAGCTACTTAGCGGCCTGCTGGGCAAAAAGGGCAAGGGGCTTCTGGGCGGGCTGGGCCGCCAGGCCGTCAGCAGCGGTATGAGCTTTGCCAGCACCTACGCCCTGGGCCACGTGGCCAACCAGTACTACGCTGGCGGACGCACGCTGTCCACCGAGATGCTGAAGAACGCCTACCAGCACGTCATGCAGGATGGCCGCCAGCAGCAAGAGCGCTACATGCCACAAATCCAGGCCACGGCCCGTGAGCTGAATATGGCCAAGATCATGTCGATGGTGCGCGGAGGCTAGGATTTAAAACTTCCAAAAATCAAAGCAAGGCCAGCACCTTCTCTGGCGGGCGGCACAGGGCCGCGCCCTTGGGCGTGACCACGATGGGGCGGTTGAGCAGGCGCGGATGCTGGGCCACCAGGGCAAAAATTTGCGCATCACTCATGGCCGGGTTGTCGATGCCCAGGGTTTGGTACTGCGCCTCTTTGCTGCGCAGCAGCTCGCGCACGGGTTGGCCCATGTGCGCCACCAGCTCGGCCAGCTCGGGGGCGGTCAGCGGCGTGGCCAGGTAATCAATCACGAGGGGCTCAATGCCACGTTCGCGCAGCAATTGCAAAGCGCCACGCGAATTGCTGCAGGCAGGGTTGTGAAAGATGGTGGCCGTGGTGGCGGGGGGAGAGGCACTGTTCATAGGGCGGCAAGTGTAGGCAGAGGGAAAAATTCTTTCAGTGCAGGGTATTTTGTGTGCATGATCGGCGATATCTCCATTGCCAAAAAACGCTGCTTGAAATCACATTTTGCGATGTCAAGGCGTTTTTTATTGAATTTTTTCCTTCATACTTCGCCATTCAAGAGGACTTGCCATGAAAAATTCCGAACGCAGCTTCGCTCGCCGCATTGATTTGACCTCACTGCAACTGTTTGTTGCGGTGTGCGAGCTGGGCAGCATTGGCCGCGCCGCCGAGCGCGAATACATCGCCGCCTCGGCGGTGAGCAAGCGCCTGTCCGATTTAGAAGCCGCCGTCGATACCGCCCTGCTCTACCGCCACAGCCGGGGCGTGACGCTAACCCCCGCGGGCGAGAGCCTGCTGCACCACGCCCGCAACGTGCTCTATGGGCTGGAGCGCATGCAAGGCGAGCTGTCCGAATACTCCGACGGCGTGCGCGGCCACGTGCGCATGCACGCCACCATTTCCTCCATCGTGCAGTTTTTGCCGGAAGACCTGGGCAGCTTTGCCCGGGAGCACAGCCAGATCAAGATTGACCTGCAAGAGCACCTGTCGGCCGACGTGCTGCAAGCCGTGCATGAAGGCACGGCCGACATCGGCATCTGCAACATGGGCCAGGCCAACCCCAACGGCCTGCAAACCCGCCCCTACCGCACCGACCACCTGGTGCTGGTGGCCCCCGAAGACCACCCGCTGACCGAGCGCAGCGCCATCGCTTTCGAAGAAGTGCTGGACTGGGACGTGGTCGGCCTGCACGGCGGCAGCTCCATCAGCCTGGCCATGCGCGGCGCGGCCACCCGCAGCGGCACGGCCCTGCGCCAGCGCATTCAGGTCACCAGCCTGGATGCCATGTGCCGCATGATCGACAACGGCCTGGGCGTGGGCCTGATCCCGCACCGCGCCTTTGAGCTGATGCAAGGCGTGGGCCGCCTGCGCAGCGTGCCGCTGACCGATGCCTGGGCGCAGCGCACCTTAAGCTTGGTCGCCCGCGACTTTGACGCGCTGCCGGTGACATCGCGTTTGCTGGTGGAACACCTCGGCAAAGGCTGGGAGCCAGCCTCTTCCAACGCCAGCAACGCTCCCTAGAATCCCCCACACAGCCTGCCAGCTTGACGGCTGACAGGCTTTTTTTATCCCAACCCAGAGAGTTAGCCAACATGGGACGCACCCTGTACGACAAGATTTTTGATGAGCACGTCATCCACACCGAGGAAGACGGCACCTCCATTCTCTACATCGATCGCCACCTGGTACACGAGGTGACCAGCCCCCAGGCGTTTGAAGGGCTGCGTCTGGCCAAGCGCAAACTCTGGCGCCAAAGCTCGGTGGTGGCCACCGCCGACCACAACACCCCCACCACCGGCTGGGAGCAGGGCTACGACGGCATTGCCGACCCCATCAGCAAAGAGCAAATCACCACGCTCAACAGCAACATTGCCGAATTTGGTGCCGCCGCCTTCTTCCCCTTTATGGACAAGGGCCAGGGCATCGTCCACGTCATGGGGCCGGAGCAAGGGGCCACCCTGCCGGGCATGACCGTGGTCTGCGGTGACAGCCACACCAGCACCCACGGCGCGTTTGGCGCTTTGGCGCACGGCATTGGCACCAGCGAGGTCGAGCACGTCATGGCCACGCAAACGCTGCTGGCCAAAAAAGCCAAGAACATGCTGGTCAAAGTGGAGGGCAGCGTCGCCCCCGGCATCACCGCCAAAGACATCGTGCTGGCCATCATCGGCAAGATCGGCACCGCAGGCGGCACCGGCTACACCATTGAATTTGCCGGGCAGGCCATCCGCGACCTGTCCATCGAAGGGCGCATGACCGTGTGCAACATGGCCATCGAAGCCGGTGCCCGCGCCGGCCTGGTGGCCGTGGACGACAAAACCATCCAATACGTCAAAGGCCGCCCCCTGGCCCCCACCGGGGTGGAATGGGAACAGGCCGTGGCCTACTGGCGCACCCTGCACTCGGACGACGATGCGCAGTGGGATGCCATCGTCACCCTGCAAGCGGCCGACATCGTGCCGCAAGTGACCTGGGGCACCAGCCCGGAGATGGTCGCCGGGGCCGACACCCGCGTGCCCGATCCAGAAAAAGAAAAAGATGCCAACAAACGCGCCGCCATGGAGCGGGCGCTGACCTATATGGGCTTGGAGCCAGGCAAGCCCATTACCGATATCTGCATCGACAAAGTCTTTATCGGCAGCTGCACCAACAGCCGCATCGAAGACCTGCGCGCCGCGGCCGCCGTGGTGCAAAAAATGGGCCAAAAAGTGGCCAGCAACGTCAAACTGGCCATGGTGGTGCCCGGCTCGGGCCTGGTCAAAGCCCAGGCCGAAAGCGAAGGCCTGCACACCATCTTCAAAGCCGCTGGTTTTGAATGGCGCGAACCGGGCTGCAGCATGTGCCTGGCGATGAATGCCGACCGGTTAGAGCCGGGCGAGCGTTGCGCCTCCACCTCCAACCGCAACTTTGAAGGCCGCCAAGGCGCTGGTGGCCGCACCCACCTGGTCAGCCCCGCCATGGCGGCGGCCGCGGCCATCACCGGCCACTTTGTGGACATTCGCCAATTTGCTTAAACCCTGTTTTTCTCTCTCTTTTTCTAGGAGTACGGTCATGCAGAAATTTTTTGCCCCCATCGCACTGGCAGCCTTGGTCTTGGCCCTGAGCGGCTGCGGCAACACCTGGTACGGCGTGAAAGAAGACACCAAACGCGCCGGCCAGGCCACGGGCCAAGGCATTGAAAAAGCCGGAGAAAAAATTCAAGAAATCGCCAAATAACACCATGCAGAAATTCACCATCCACCAGGGCCTGGTCGCGCCCATGGACCGCGAAAACGTCGATACCGACGCGATCATCCCAAAGCAATTTCTCAAGTCGATCAAGAAAACCGGCTTTGGCCCCAACCTGTTCGACGAATGGCGCTACCTCGATCAACCCGGCCAGCCCGGCGTGCCCGAGTCCGAGCGCAAGCCCAACCCCGACTTCGTGCTCAACCAGCCGCGCTACCAAGGCGCATCGGTGCTGCTGGCGCGCAAAAACTTTGGCTGCGGATCAAGCCGCGAACACGCCCCCTGGGCGTTGGAGCAGTACGGCTTTCGCTGCGTGATCGCACCCAGCTTTGCCGACATCTTTTTCAACAACTGCTTTAAAAACGGCATGCTGCCCATCGTGCTGCCCGAGGCTACGGTCGATCTGCTCTTTAACGAAGTGTTTGCCTTCCCCGGCTACCAGCTCACCATCGACCTGCAGCGCCAGGTCATCGTGCGCCCCCAGGGCGAGGAAATCCCCTTTGAAGTCAATGCCTTCCGCCGCGACTGCCTGCTCGGCGGGCTGGACGACATCGGCCTGACCCTGCGCCACAAAGACAAAATCGCCGCATTTGAAGCCCAGCGCCTGGCCAGCAAACCCTGGCTGGCCCACAGCTTGGTGGGTGCCAAGTAATTAAAAACCAAAGCTATTCCCGCTGACCAATAGCCATTTTTTAATGGCTATTGTTGTAAATACCTTATGAATCAAGCGGAAACAGCTATCACTATTGCAATAAAAGGAAACACCATGACCCAGAAAATCGCCATCCTGCCCGGCGACGGCATCGGCCCGGAAATCATTGCCGAAGCCGTCAAAGTCTTGCACGCCTTGAACCTGGATTTGCAGCTGGAAACCGCCCCCGTCGGCGGCGCAGGCTATGAGGCCGCTGGCCACCCCCTGCCCCCCGCCACGCTGAAACTGGCGCAAGAATCCGACGCCATCCTGTTCGGTGCCGTGGGCGACTGGAAATACGACACCCTGGAACGCGCCCTGCGCCCTGAGCAAGCCATCCTGGGCCTGCGCAAAGCTTTGGGCCTGTTCGCCAACTTTCGCCCCGCCATCTGCTACGAGCAGCTGGTCAATGCCTCCAGCCTGAAGCCCGAACTGGTCTCGGGCCTGGACATCCTCATCATCCGCGAGCTGACCGGCGACATCTACTTCGGCCAGCCACGGGGTCGGCGCACCGCCGAAGACGGCCACTTCC
>JAANMY010002749.1_pt1 | contig 15871 bp, 10 predicted proteins | sample 7279691 | NCBI WGS metagenome assembly JAANMY01 (sample SAMN14094543, study PRJNA606508) | bioreactor metagenome | isolation source: A lab-scale SPAN reactor treating ammonium-rich wastewater day 388 | place: Ireland: Galway | collected 2018-02-07
TCTTTCCTACTCCATATCCTTCTGCGTCTACATATTCGTAATCATTTACATGGGTATGTATAAAACCCATAATATATGTATTTGTAAATACATTGGGCAAACTTAGTGAATTTGCATCATTTGTAGCACTAGCATTATCTTTATACTCATAAGATCCACTCCATTTCTGAATGTAACCTGTTTCTTTTTTCAATGTGAGCTTTGTTTTAAGAGTATCAATTCTTTTAGAAAAATTTTCATCTTCTCTTTGCTGTTTTATTTTACTACACGGTGTCTGCGGTTTTACAATTGGTTGTGTAGGAATACCTATAATACAGCCGTTCTCATCCGTAAAGCCCGGCTGCGGATTGGTAGGAACAGAAGGGGTGGTACACGGCGGAGTGGTTGCCGGAGGCGGAGCCGTTTCGCCCGAACCACCGCCACTGCTTCCCCCGCCATTGTTAGGAGGATCTATAGGCGTAATGATCATCTCATTCTGCTCCAGACACGTAGTGGTGATAATCGTATAAAAAATAGGCGGCGTTCCTTCTTCCTTTTTCTGATAAATTGGGCAGCTTTCGTAGTTGGAGCCGTCATGTTGCTGATTGCCGCTGCAGGCTTCCCAATAGCTGTAGGATGAGGTAGTACACACCTGCCTCGCCAGCTGACTGCTTCCATTGAAGGTTCCGTTCTCCAGTCTGGTAACCTCTGTTTTGCCACGGGTATCTACAAACAAACCTGCCTGAAGCTTTGCTTTTTCTGCTTCGGTAAGAGTGTAGGTAATGAGCATCTCTTTGTAGGTACCATCGGGAAGCGGAGCCAGCAGAAGGTTTTCTAAGGGAGCATCTGCAGGAGCATTATCCCGCCGGATATGGAAGGTGTAGGTGTGATAATTGGGACCATTCTCAATATAGATCACATAATCGGTATCTATGGAAACTCCGTTGCCGTAATCAATTACCCGTCCGTTTGCATTGACTTTCGAGAAAGCAGCAATTCCTTTTTTGCCTTTTCAAGCTCTGGAAAAAGCTTAGCTTTGTGCTTGGCTTCATTGAGGGAAATTCTCTGGTTAGTTAATCTGAATTGGGTACTGCCGTGCGCCTCTTCCTCGTTATGAAATTCTTCGGTGCGGCAGGAGAATGCCGAGACACCGACCGCAAGAATCAGGCAGAGCCTGAGAAATAATTTTTTCTTCATGCTTTGTAGTTTTTTAAAGGTTTAAATATAAAAAATTCTGAAAACAAAAATGCAAAATAAATCACACAGACGCAATTCCAAACGGAATAAAATATCATTCCGTTTGGAATAATGTATTTCTCATAAAAAGTTTATCTTTATCCGGCAAAAATAAAATTATGAACAAAAGTATAGGCTATAAAATAAAGGAACTGAGAGAGCAGAAGAATATTTCGCAGGAACATCTGGCACTGCAGCTGGATGTCTCGCAAAGCTATCTCAGCAAAATAGAAAACGGAACCATCGAAAAATTAGATTTTTTGTTTATGCAAAAAGTAGCAGAGTTTTTCAGAGTAGAACCGCAGTACTTTTTGGATGATCAGGTATTTCAAAACATTGTCGATAATAATCATAGTTCTGCATTCGGAAATCCTTACAGTACTATAACAATTAACAACACATTTGCCGATGACTTGGTGAAAAGTCTGGTGCAGAATCAGGAGCAGATGTCTCAGCTGATGGAGATCCAGAACAGGCTGATAGAGCAGCTTTTGAAGAAGTAAAAGAACGTTTTTGCAAATGCCTCAAAATAACTCTGCAAAAAGATACGGACGTTTTCATAAAAACGTCCGTATCTTTTGAGCAAAACGTCCGTATCTTTTTATTAAAACGTGCGGACGTTTTTTTTATAACTTAAAAACAAGTTTTATAATAGATATTTTTTTGTTTTTCATTTCATTTTTTTCTTAATTTAGTTCTGTTATTTAAAATATTGTTTAACGCAAATAATCGAAAAGAAAATGCCTATTACATTCAGTGTAGTTCCTAAGAAGAACCCTCAGCAGCCCAACAATCCCCCAAAGTATTATGCCAACATCATTGGCGATGGGAAAACCACTCTTGCAGATCTTGCCAAGCATGCTGCCTCAGTTTCTACCGTATCCAAAGCCGACATTCTTGCCGTACTAGAAAGCACTTTTTCTAAAATTGCCGACGATGTAGCCGATGGTAAGATTGTTTATGTAGGTGAGTATTTCACCCTACAGGCAGGCGGTTCCAGCGAAGGGAAAGACACCGCAGAAGAAGTGAACGCTTCTAGCATCAAAACGGTAAAAACCATCTTCCGACCGGGTAAGATGATCAAGGATGCTCTGAAGCTTGCAGAATTTAAAAAGAAAGCTTAACAAACAAATAATCCTCCTGAAAAATTCGGGAGGATTTTTGTTTATTGATGTTACTTTTTTTAATGCCCATCAAAAATATTTTAAAGTTATTTATTAACCTTTTTTTGCACATCCATCACGCACGTTTTATATTTTTTATCACCATCTATAAATACAGTTGACATTTTACCTTTAGTATCTACATTTCCGCCTTTCCTTAAAGTGTTTTCCTCCTCTTCTGTAAAATTATAGTAAACAATGTACTTAGCATATGTTCCTTCTGCTGTTGGTACAAACAGAAGATTTGAAATAATGTCCTCACTACTATAATTTTCCCGGAAAAAGCTAAACGTATAAGTATGTAGTTGAGGTCCATTCTCAATGTATATTATTTGTTGAGTGTCGAACCAAACTCCTTCTTTATAATTTATATTTTTCCCAAAAACAGTATGGTTAAGTTTTCTGATGATAGCTTTAGAATTCTCTAATTCTGTTAGTAATTTTGATTTGTGTTGGCTATCTTGTATTGAAATTTTTTTTGAACTTACCGGATAATTGCTGTCATAAACCTGTCGAAACTCGGAATAAGATTCTTCAGTATGACAAGATATTATTGTAGAGCATGTAATAAAAATAAGTAGAGGGATAAATGATAATTTTTTTCTTATCATAATGTTTTATTGCAAATATAATATTTTTATGATATAGTTCAAATTAATATAAATTGATGAAAATAAGAAACTTGAGTTCAGGGAATATTATTAGGATTGTACGAAATATTAAGTTTTATTTCTTTTCATTCTGACTGACTGTCTCTGTATAATTTTGCGCTGTTCCATTTGGCGTGTTTGGAAGGTTCTATGCGCAAACCTCTTTTATAGGTATAAACTTTGGTAAATTCGGCTCCGAAAAAAACCAGCATACAGGAATAGTTGATCCACATCATAATTAAGATCACCGTTCCTGCGGTTCCAAATGCTGAGGTAGGTTTAAATTGAGAGAAATATAAACTCAGCAAAAATTTACCTAGTGTAAAAAGCACAGCCGTAAGCATCGCGCCTTTCCATACTGATTTCCAGCTCATTTCTACGTCAGGAAGTACTTTAAACATTAAAGCAAATAGCAAAATGACCAGTCCGAAACCTATGGCAAAATTAATGACTTCTACAATGAGATAAGTTTCCAGACCAAAATACCTGGTGATAAAATCATTGAAAAGGCTGATGAGCGAAGACATTACCATTGTAATCATTAGAAGAAATCCCAAAATAAGAATCATCCCCAAAGAATTGGCACGGTCTAAAAGAAATTTCACCAAAGCTTTTTTGGGTGCGGCTTCCACATCCCAAAGATTGTTCAATGATTTCTGAAGCTGAAAGAAAAGGGTAGTAGAACCAAAAATGAGGGATCCGATCCCAACGATTTTCATAAAAATATTCTCTTTATCAATTAAAGCGCCTGCAATCATTTCCTGTATGCTTTTAGCGACATCCTGTCCCATCATTCCACTGATTTGAGAAGTGATTTGTCCGCGGATGGCTTCTTCACCAAAAAAATATCCGGCAATCCAGATAATGATAATTAATAATCCGGGAATCGAAAAGATTGCGTAATAAGCGAGACTTGCCGAATCGCTTGTCGCACTGGATTTATTCCATTCTGTAAAGGTCTCTTTTACGGTTTCCCAGAAAAATTTTAGTTCTTTAAGCATGATTTGGTTTTGATAATTGAAATTAATATTTACTTGAAAACGGCTTGGCGGTTTTTTGGTAATTCAATTTTCCCGCCAACACGAGAAAAAGGAGGCATTTAAGCTAAAAGCTGATTACTAAAAGCTATTCGATGGTTAGAACGGATATCCGATAGCAATATTCAGGATCAGATTATCTCTTCGCCATGCTCCGCTTCCAAAATTGATTTTGTCGAACGTCCATCGGTCTCCTTTATCATAGTAAGGCACTCTTAACGGCATCGCAAGATCAAGCCTCAGAATGAGTATTGAAAAATCTAACCTTAAACCAACTCCTGCTCCTACAGCGATTTCGCTTAAAAATTCTTTTGAAAATTTTCCACCTGGTCTTGTATTGGTACCAGTATCATCAAATTCATCGTTAATAAGCCAGATGTTTCCGGCATCCACAAATGCTGCAACATTCAGAAATTTAAATAAGTTGGCTCTGTATTCAGCGTTCATTTCTAATTTAATATCTCCCGCCTGATCAAAAATCGCTCTTGTTGAATTTTCAGTCCTTGGGTCATAACTTCCGGGTCCCAAAGTTCTTGCACGGAATGCTCTGATACTGTTACTACCACCCACAAAGAATTGTCGGGCAAAGGGAATGTGTTCGGAATTTCCGTAAGGTACTGCTACACCCGCAATGAGTCTTGTCGCAATAGATGTTTTTTCGGTAAATTTATGATAGAAGCGTACATCGTTTTCAATTTTGGCGTACTGACTGAATGGGATTCCAAAAATATTTTTTTCTTTTCCATCTTTTACATTGGCTCCGGTTACTAATCCTGTAATATTTCCGGCTAAGTCAAGCATTCCTTTATAATAGAATGTATTTTTTCTAGGAAGCATTGTCGTAGAATAAGTGTAAGAATATGTCGGTCCGAAAATTAATTGTCGGTCAGTAATCCTTTGTAAATAAGGATTTCTAGCGGCTAAAGAATCAAACTTTGGTGTTACGTTCGCTGGGTCAATTAATGAAATATCAATCAGTTTCAGTTCATGCTCTTTGCGGACATTTTCCTTCCACTGATAACCAAAAGAGGCATTAAATGTATTTAAAGTATATAAAGTGGTTCGGTTTTGAAATTCATATCCCAGCTGAATATTGGTTCTTGGAACAAAGGCACTTGAGGAATTGAAACGGAAGGGTGCCACAATTCTCGGGATGGAAAGCTGGGCATTGGCTCCGGCTCTGAAAATGTTTTCGGCATCCGAAGGACCTCCAATCTGAACGTCGAATGCGCCGTAAACAGACGCTTTAAACTGTTCGGCTCCGCGGAAAAAATTTCTTTGTGTCCAGTTCAGGTTCACTTCACTTCCCGCATAGTTGGCAGAATTGGTTCGTCCTAATGCTTCGAGACGTAGAGACTGAAGCTCTCTAGGCGTTAAAATATAATAAGCATCAAATTTATGATTCAGAGAATCTGAAACTATAAATTCGTTTTTCACAAATTTAAAGACCCCTAAACTGATTAGCCTGTTTAAAGAAAGATTATGATCTTTCCGGTTGTAGAGATCTCCTTTTTCAAAATATAAAGCCCGGTCAAACACTTTTGGCTTGAATTTTTTCTCAGGATCTACGACAAATATATTGTTGTATTCATAACCTGTAAGAGAATCTGCACTCATCGGAATGCTGTATTTTCCTCTTTTTGCATCACGCAGATTATAATTCGGGAAAACCACTACCTTGTCAATGGTAAACTGCTCCTGCGCAAGTGTAGGAGTGTTGTCTTTTAACTTGACAATAAGTTCTACATCATTTTTTCTTTTACTTACTGTACTGTCTGCCTGAACGATAATGTTATCGGGATTAAAATAATAAAAACCTCGGTCTTTAAGCCCGTCATCAATTCGCTGTCTTTCTGCTTTGATGACATCCAGATCAAAAGGATTTCCAGATTTAAGCAAAGTTCTATCTTTAAGAACCTGAATTTCTTTGTTGATCTCAGATGAATCTGCAGGGAAATTTACGTTACTGATTAGATATCTTCCACCTGGGTTTAGCGTATAGATTACCTTTGCCTTTTTGTTTTTAGATACAGTATCATACCTTGCTCTAGCGTTAAAATAGCCTTTGTTTTCAGAATAATTAACGATGATATCTTTGTTGAATTCTCTGTCAACATCGCCCAGTAAAACGGGTTCTTCTCCAAATTTGTATTTCAGCCAATATCTGAGTCCTTTCTCTTTTTTTGGTTCCTTGGTGGCATTGTAAGCGTATAACTTCGGTCTCAATCCTAAAAAAGATGAGTTTGGTTTAGGAGTTAAATTATCTTTCAGAGCAGATTCCAGTTCGTTTTTCTCTTTTTTGGAAAGTGAGTCGCTTTCTATTTTTACTTCAGCTCCGGTATAGAGCATCTGTCCGTCTTTCAGAAATTTTGTATTGCTGCACGAAATGATTGTTGCAGTAAATCCTGAAACCAAAAAATATTTACAGTATATGTTTAGTTTGTTCCTCATGTTTATATTCTGAATTAATAACTCAGCGTAATCTTCTCTTGCTGAATTAATCGTCTTTGTGAACGTATAAAACAGTTAATTTACGTTCTCTGTTAAAATTTTATTTAAATTCTACGACTTCTTTATCTTTATTTCTTCTATTCTGAATGGCTTCTCTGTTTCGGTTGTTTCTGGACTTTCTGAAAATATCTCTGAATTTGTCATAATCCAGGGTAATGACAAATCCAAGCCCGGTTTCTACAATCTGCCCTTGTAAAGCAACCTGATATTCGTTTTTGCGATAAGCTCTCAAGGTATATCTTCCGTCTCTGGAAAGTGCATAATCTATGGTTACATCACCCGCAATATTGGTGGTATTTTCATTTTGTCTGGTTTCTCCTTCCAGTCCGAAGTTGCTTCCAACAGATACTTTTAATCTGTCGTTCAATAATCTTTTGCTGATGTCTACATTCAGATCGGTTCTTGTATTCTGCGTTCCGGTGGAATAATCTTCTGTAGATTCCAGATCGAAGTTGAGGTCAACACCTTTGATCAAATCTGAAGCTAAATTATTAAGCTGCTGAGAAAGAATTTTACTCACACTCTGTCTTGCCATGGTTTCGGCAGATAATCCGGAATTGCTTTGGAAAGGATTTTCGCCAATAAAACGATTCAGCAGCAATAAAGCAAAAACCTGCTTGTTCATTTCGTTCTCATCCTCTCTAAGCTGGGCAAGTTTGCCATCTACAGTTTCGGTTACATTAGAAGATACCGCATTGTTGTTCTCGTCTGTTGTAATGTCAAAGCTGATCTGAGGTTTCAGCAGCTCACCTTTCAGAATCAATAAAGTATTGAAAGGAATTCTCTGCTTAAACTGGTTCAGTTCTGATGGATTTCCAGAAAACTGCTGTTCTACCAGATCAATGGGTGCTGTTTCAGTTTTATAAACTGCAGTAATATTAAGGTCAGCGGTGGTGGGCTCACCCGTCCAGGTAATGGTGCTTCCTTTCTGAATATCAAATTTTCGTCTTAACAGACTTACCGACATTTCGTAGCTTCCTTTTTCTACCTGATAAACGCCTACCAAAGTTGTTTTTCCTGAAGGATCTATTCCGCCGGTAAGATCTGCCTCACCCTGAAGTTTTACAAAATCTCCGTTGGCTTTATCAATAATAATCGACATTTTTGCCTCTTTGCTCAATTCAATATTCACATTTACATCCATTCCTTTGAGGTTGGTCTGCGAATCAATAGAATCGGCTTTGATGGTTTTTGTTAATTCTACCTGATCCTGATCAATAAATTCCACAATGCCATCTCTTTCCTGTAATGAAGGCGATGATTGAGGAAGTACAAAAGTAAAATCTGTAGTTTCTGACACTGCCAGTCTTCCGTCAACTTTAGGTAGGTCTAAATTTCCTCTTACCTGTAAGGCAGCATCTATTGCCAAAATTCCGTACATGATGGCATCGTTCGATTTTTCTGAATTGACAACTTTGAAATCTTTTGCGTCTACATCCAGATTAAAGGCAAAATCTCTGTAGGTTTTTGTAAGTATTTGTCCGTCGATATTGAGAGAATTTCCATCTTTATCATTAATTTTAAACTTATCAAATTCTACTCCGCGGCTGGTAAAACTGATTTTGTCATTGATGTTTCTGAAGTCACTTCCGGTTTGCGCAATCATCATTCCCACATTATTCATCTTTACGTCACCTAAAATTCTCGGTGAATCTGCTGTTCCGGTTATTTTAAGATCTCCGGAGAGATAACCTTCCGTGTTGGTAATAGCATTTTGTGTAAAACCCTGTAATGTTTTCATCTGAAGCTGATTCATATCTAAGTTTAAATCAAAGCTGCTTGCAGAAGTGTTATATGTTCCTAAGATTTTAACATCATTATTATTTCCTGAAAGTGCAATGTCTGCATTCAAAACGTTTGCTGACTGGTTGTTGACTTTAATATCAAGGTTTCCGACCGGACTTCCGAAAACAAACAGATCGGTGACATCAATGTCAGAAGTAAAGGTCATATTTTTGGTTAAATCTCTCAATTGTGCTGTTCCGTTGATCGTTCCTTTAGCAAGAAGCGAATCTTTCTTAATGATTTCTGTAATGGTTTCAATCTTGAAGTCTTTCAGTGAAACATTCAGCGGACTTGTTGGTGAGCTGCTTTCGGATTGAAGAGAAATTTCTGCGCCCGAGTTGGAAAGTCTGAACTGATCTGCCACAATTCCCTGACTGAAAATCTGAATTTTATTATTTTCAGCAACATTCCAGTCTACATAATTTAGTTTTAAACCGTCAGGATTTAAAGAAATTTCTGTAATGTCGTTCATAGATTTTGCGTTTCCAGCAATTAGAAACCGGGTTTCATCTTTTTCATCTTTTGTTGTAATGTTATAATTAATGGTATTTTGGGCAATATCACCATTAATGTTGACCTTATTTAAAGCAAAACTTTCACTTTTCACTAAGGCAACGTCCAGGTTATACTGTAACGCCTGATCTTCGTTGGTGATTTTCAGACTTGTATTTTCTAACGAGTTGGATCCGTATACAACCTGTGGAATGTTGGCATCCAGCTCTATATTCTGTGAATCTGCGTTGTAGTTTCCGCTTATATTGATCGTCTCAAAACTTTTCAGATTAGGAACAAATTTTCTGATGAGGTCATCATTTTTAATCGCAGCATTAAGCGTAAAAAACTGTCCGGCATCAATTTTCTGATTTGGATCTGGCTTCTGAAACTGATAATACTGATTAATAGTTTGCGATAAGGCTCCGAAAATCTGAGTTAATTTATATTTTCCGTTGAGTTCAACATCGGCAATTTGGGAATTGAGTTTTAGTAAGGTTGAATCAGCGGTAGAAACTGCATTGAGTCTAACTTCCTGAAGCGGATACACTTCTTTTGTATCTGAAATGGCAAAATTCTGAAGATTCAGATATCCATTCAGATGATCGGGATCAAGATTTGTAAAATCTCCGTCAATTCCGCCTGCAATAATCATTGGTGAACTGTAAAAACCAAGCTTGTTTAAGTCTAATTTATTAATATTTCCATTGACTTTCACGGTTGGATTATCATTGAAAACTCCTGAAGCGGCAAGATGTAAATTAGCGTTCGGATCTTTTGAGTTTAAATCAATATCATAAACGCCACGGTTGATTTTACCTTTCAGATTCATGTTCTGATAAGTATAACCGTTGTAAGTTGCAGATTGTACATCGCCATTTAAATTAGCAGTCATTATTTTCGGGTCAAAACCTTGTCCTTTAGCGTTAATTTGTGCCGTAATGCTTCCCAGATCTTTATTCTGGATTATTTTTCCAATCTGTAAGCTTTGAAGATTGGCTTTTACATCGAAAGTTTCTCTGTTTTTTCTTCTTAAATCTGCTTTTGCAATCACCGCAGCATTTCCCAGAGTAGAAGTAAGGCGAAGATTGGTGTCAACAACCTGTGTGGTTCCTTTCGCCGTTCCACGAACGGTTAAGAACGAAGGTAATGTTATATTGTTTGGAATAGTATTTTTCGGAACGATATTATAAATCGTTTTAGATGCTGTCGAAAGTTCGGCAACATTCAGATCGTAATACAATTGGTCAGGATTTGTTGCATTTTTGATTTTTCCCGAAGCCAAAACTCTGAGTTTATCCAAACCAGAAACCTTCAAGTTTTGAATAGATAAATCATTGACATTTCCTCTTACAATAGCATTCACATTCAACGTTGCATTAGGGTATTTGTTGAATGGTGCAGTATTTCGTAAAGTAGGAACAATATTAAGAATATCAGAAAATCCGATTTTAGAATCACGGATGTCGGCTGAGATTTTCACCGCACCTACATTGGAAGATAATTGTTCAATCGAGTTATAATTTAACACAACCTCGTCTCTCAAAACTGTTTTTGGAGTTTGCAGATAAAGATTTTTCAGATACGCTTCTTTTTCAGCATATACAAAATCGGTGTTAAATTTTTGTACATTCAATCCTCTGGCTTCCTGAATTTCGGCAGATTTTACACTTCCTGCAAAAGTTCCGTTCTCCATTTTAAAATTCCTTACATCCAGATTGAGTTTAGAAAAGTTCAGATGATTAAAATCCATTCCATTTCTTGTGGGAGCAATAGCTGTATTGTTATAAGCTGCTTTCACGTCATTCAGTAAAAGTTTTCCTAAAACAAGATTCATTGCTTTTTGTTGCTCCGAAGTTTTTGCCGGATCCGGATCATTCTGATTTTTAGGATTTGCATTGTCTGCCGGAAGAAAAAGATTGGCATTGATGTTTGCTCCGGTCAGATAAACATTTCCAATGTTATAATTGTTGTTTTCCAGATCAATGCTGTTGACTTTGGTACTGAGTTCTTTAAATAGAACTTTTGCAAAAGTTTTGGTGTTATCATCACCATAATCTACATCAAAGTTGGTCAGTTTTATTCCGTTTAAACCTAATTTCATAGGTTTTTTCTGATTTAAAGAATCTACTTTTTCTTCAACATTTTTTGAAACTTCTTCCACAAGATCCTGCTTCAGTTTTAATTTTAACCCGTCTAGATTAATATCATTAACTGCGTAAGAATTGTTTTGAAGATCAAAGGTCTTTACTCTTGTATCAAAAGATTTAAAATAAACTTTGATGTCATTTTTTGATTGTTGATCGTTGAAAGTAAGACCTATATCTTTCAGTTTAATTTTATCTAAAGAAATAATGAAAGGTTTTGAGGGTTTCTTTTCCTGCTCTTCATCTGAAGCAGCAAAAGCATCAATAATATAATCGAAGTTAAACCTTCCCTGGGGATTTCTTACGACATTAGCTCTCACTCCTTCCAGATCAATAGAAGTAATATCTGCCTTAGATTTTAATAGCTGCCACATATTAAGACCTACATCAAAATTTTTGACCGCAAGAAGCGTATCGGTATTTTGTCCCTGCAGATACAGGTTTTCCATGATAAGGCTGTTTGGAAAACCAATATAGACTTTATCCAAGCTTACTTTTGTCTTGATTTTGCCTTCCAGATATACAATAAGTTTATCCTTTACATAATTTTGTACGGCAGGAAGTCTGAGACTAAGGATGAGAAGTATGATTAAAACAATAATGGAGATGATTGTTATAACAACACCTCTGAGAATTTTTCTTTTATTAAATTTCAGTTTCAAGTTTCTGTGATTTAGACAAATATACAATTCGTTTTTATATGTGAAAGGCAATTCACGGGCATGAAATTATGGATGTCTTATATTTTCAGAATTTGAAAAGTAATGAGTTTTAGCATGATGTATTTATTTATGGCAGTTTTTTTGAAGCCGTTATATCATTTAAGCAAGATTTTTGCCAATTGCAGAATTTTATGTTAAGAATACAAAAATGTGGTACTTTGAACAATAAGAAAAACCTGTTCAAACGAACAGGTTCTTTTGATGTATGCCTCGGCCGATATTAAATATTATGGAATATTTAAAAAGTGAATAGGTTTTCAGATGTTAGTTGAGTTACAACCGCGACATACATCTGATGGAGATTCAATTCATAAAGTATATATTTAAAATGAGTAATTATTCTTTCCATTTTACAGCTTCGCCTTGTGGGGCAGCGCCTCCCTGAGCTTGTGTAACTGGTGATTTTTCCTGGTTAATATGATAGATATAAGATGCAATTTTTTCGGCATCTCTTCCTGTGATAGTTCCTTCTTTAATGAACGGACGCATGGTTGGATTGTTGGGCGAACCATTTTCAAGCATCCAGAATACATTTTTGAATAAGCTTTTTTCCTTAATGTTGATCCAGTGATTGTCTGTTAGATTGGGTCCTATTCCGCCTTTTCCGTTGTCGCCGTGGCAGGTTACGCAATTGGTTTTAAACAATTGCTCACCTTCAGAAATGTAGTCTGCACTGTATTTTGCTGTTTCCAGGTTGATGGGTGGCGCATTTTTTTCGTATTCTTCTATCGAAGCCAGCTGTATTTTCGTTTCCTTGTCGTATTCCACATCCGGATGAGCATAATCTGTAAAGGCAAATGCAATCATATAAACACCGCAGAAAATGATTCCGAAATAGAAAAGCCCGATCCACCATTTAGGTAAAGAATTGTCGAGTTCGGTAATTCCGTCAAAACCGTGATCAATAAGAATATCCGTTTCTTCGGACTGAGACTGCTTTTTAAAGGCTGAGTTCCAGAGTTTCTGTAAATAAGAAGTGTTTTTATCTGTAATGTACATTCGCTTTTCTTCATCTGTCAGTCTGCTGAATCTTTCATTTTCTACTAAATCCCCGATAGAATTCATAATGAGCAGCAAGATGGTTACGATAATCAGCAATGCCCAGAAAATAGGTGTAGACAGATAATCGGAATCTTTTGCAAACATTTCAAATGCCATGATGATGATCCCTATGGTAAGAGCAATGTATATAGATATTGGAGTTCTTGTTTTCATTTCAAATAATATTTAAAATTAATCTACACTTGCTGTTTTAATCTCAGTTGTTTTGATATCTGTTCCCAGTCTTTGCAGATAAGCAATCATAGCAATAATCTCGCGCTGTTCCAGAGGTACAAATTGATTTCCTTTTGCAGCTTTATCTTTTTCTACCTGTAGTTTTACATCAGCTGCCTCAGCATAAATTCTTTTTACAATCGCCTTAGATTGATTATCTGCCCATTGATCTGCTGAATCAATTTGTGCTTTAGTATAAGGAATATCAAAAGTATTTTTCATCAGTTTCATTTTGTCTACCATTTGTGAGCGATCCAGTTGGTTGGTTATCAGCCATGGAAAACGTGGCATGATAGATCCTGCTGATGTAACTCTTGGGTTGTACATATGCTTGAAGTGCCATGAATCAGGATTTCTGTTACCTTCTCTATGTAAATCCGGTCCTGTTCTTTTAGAACCCCAAAGGAATGGTCTGTCGTATACAAATTCGCCTGCCTTGGAATATTGTCCGTTTTTACCGTCAAACCTGTTAACTTCATCACGGAACGGTCTTATCATTTGTGAATGGCAGGAATTACAGCCTTCTCGTATGTACAGATCCCGACCTTCCAGTTCTAATGGTGAATATGGTTTTACTGCAGATATAGTGGGTAAATTGCTTTTCACGGTTAGTGTAGGAACTATTTCTACCAATCCACCGATAGCGATTGCAATAAATGCCAATATTGATAATAGATGAGGAGTTCTTTCCAGCCATAGATGGACACCTTCGCCTTCTTTTCTTGCGCTTCCGACATTTGCTAATGCAGGAGCTTCTGCAGGAACTTCTTTTTGGAATGATCCTTTTCGGATGGTTTTATAAACATTAACAACCATTAAAATTGCTCCGCTTAAATAAAATAATCCGCCTAAAAATCTCATTTTATAATAAGGAATAATAGCAGTAACGGTATCTAACCAGTTTTTCCATAAAAGAGTTCCGTCCGGATTAAACTGTTTCCACATCAAACCTTGGGTAAATCCTGCAATATACATTGGTACAGCATAGAAAATTATTCCCAAAGTACCCAGCCAGAAATGCAGGTTGGCAAGTTTTTTAGACCAAAGTTCTGTTCTCCACATGATTGGAATCAGGTAATACACTACTCCGAATGCCATGAAGCCATTCCATCCTAAGGCACCTAAATGTACGTGTCCAATTACCCAGTCAGTATAATGTCCGATCTTGTTTAAAGATTTTGTTGCTAAAAGCGGACCTTCGAAAGTTGCCATTCCGTAACATGTAACAGCTACAACGAAGAATTTAAGAATAGGATTTTCTCTTACTTTATCCCAAGCTCCTCTTAAAGTTAATAAACCGTTGAGCATTCCGCCCCAAGACGGAGCAATAAGCATAATGGAAAACCCTGTTCCCACCGCTTGGGCCCATGCCGGCAAAGCAGTATACTGAAGGTGGTGAGGTCCTGCCCACAGATATACGAAAATCAAAGACCAAAAGTGAATAATTGATAATTTGTATGAAAATACAGGTCTGTTCGCAGCTTTTGGCATAAAGTAATACATCAAACCAAGAACCGGTGTTGTCAGTACAAACGCAACAGCATTGTGACCGTACCACCATTGTACCAATGCGTCTTTTACTCCGGCGTATGCAGAATAAGATTTCCAGCTTGTAAATGATAGAGGCACTTCCAAATTATTAAAGATATGAAGCATGGCAACCGCGATCCATGTAGCAATATAAAACCAAATCGCAACATACAAATGGCGTACTCTTCTTTTAGCAATCGTTCCAAACATATTAATTCCGAAAATTACCCATGAAAAAGTAATCAGAATGTCAATTGGCCATTCGTGTTCAGCATATTCTTTAGAAGTGTTGATCCCCATTAAGAATGTAATCACAACGGCAATGATCATAATCTGCCATGTCCAGAAATGAATCCATGAAAGAGTATCGCTGTACATTCTTGTTTTAAGAAGTCTCTGCATGCTGTAGTAAGCACCACAGAAAAAAGAATTACACACGAAAGCAAAAATGACAGCACTCGTATGAAGCATTCTTATCCTTCCAAAACCTAAAGCGCCCTGAGAATTAATTAATCCCTGAATATTACCGCTTCGTAAACTCATAATAGTTGTATCATCAGTTCCGAATAAAAATTCAGGTAATTCAGGATAGAAAAGCATCAAAGCTGCTGTTAGCCCCAAAATAAAACCAATAATTCCAAATACAATTGTTGCATAGAGGAATGCTCTGACAATATTATTGTCATAATTAAATTTTTGCGTCTCCATAAGTCTTGTTTCTTGCAGCGGATCAATTTTTCACTGTTGTTTTCCTCATTTAAATAAGGAATTATATAACCGTAATAAATATTATGCTGCTTGTATAATATTTTGACAAAGGTATTTACTAACTTTGTCTATGGCTATTAGATATACTTCTAAAATATACCCAAAACTACTAAAGCAATAAGTACGATGAAAATTTGTGGACAAAGTATCAGAAAAATAAGAAGAGAACGTGACCTTACTCAGGAGTACATGGCATTTGAAATGGGTATTTCACAAAAAGCCTATTCTGATATAGAAAATTCTAAAGTAAAAATCAATCTTGAAATCCTCACAAAAATTTCTGACATTTTGGATATAAAACCGTCCGATATCTGCAGTATTTCTCATAAATGCGGAACAGATGACTTTGAAGAAAAATATAAACAGCTGCTTGGTTACATGAAAAAGAATAATATTGAAGTTCCCGAAAGTTTAAAATAATCCTTTCTATCATACAAAAACAATTCACCATTCACCATTCACTATTGACCATTGACTATTCCCCCTTCCCTTTTGTAAAATTTTTCTTTCGAATAACCAGATAGTTAGGGATGGATATGGTTTAAATATGAATTTTATGTTAAATAATTTTGGAAT
>JAANMY010002753.1_pt1 | contig 15825 bp, 28 predicted proteins | sample 7279691 | NCBI WGS metagenome assembly JAANMY01 (sample SAMN14094543, study PRJNA606508) | bioreactor metagenome | isolation source: A lab-scale SPAN reactor treating ammonium-rich wastewater day 388 | place: Ireland: Galway | collected 2018-02-07
GACGGCAAGGGCCTCGAGCTCTGGGGCGAGGTCTACACCGCCGGCGGCGCGACCGGGGCCACGTACTCGGTCAAGTACACCAACCAGGACGGCGTCGCGGCGCGCGTCGCCACCTACGTGCAGCCGGCGAACGCGCTGAGCGTTGGCCAGATGGTCCGCTTCGACCTGCAGGGGGACGACTACGGCGTCCGTGCTGTCGAGTCGCTCACGCTGTCGGCGTCGACGGGCACCGCCGGGGACTTCGGCCTCACGCTCTTGCGGCCGATCATCACGATCGGGGCGCCGGTGGCGAACCTGCCGGTTGCCGAGGGGCTCTTCGCGCTGAACCTGCCCGACGTCGAAGACCAGGCCTGCCTCGCCTGGCAGGTGCTCTGCTCGACGACGAACACCGGCCTCCTGCACTTCTGGGTCGCCCTGGGCGAGAACTGATGTCCTGGGCTGCTCAGAGCGACCTCCTCGCGGCGAGTCGTCGCCTCCAGCGGCGGCGCCTGCACAAGGCTTCCGCCTCCGCCGAGGGTGCCGGCACCTACCACTCTCTGTGGCGAGTCGCCGGCGACCCCGGCGCCGGAACCGTGCCCGCCGCGGGCGGCGCTGGCGGGGAGATCCCGATCCGGACGACTCTCGGTGGGCTCGCGCTCCTCAACCCCAGCGGCGACCGCGTGCAGCGCGTCCTGCGTTGGCGGGGGCACAAGACCTCGACCGGAGTGCTGGTCATCTACGACCGGCTGTGGGCGTGCAGCGGGTTCAGCCTCAACGCGACGACCCCGCAGGCTGTCGTCGGCGCGCCGGCCCTCACGCGCCCCGATGCCCTCGGCGCCGGAGCTGAGCTCTGGGGCGAGGTCTACAGCGCCGGCGGCGCCGGAGCGGCGACGCTCACGGCCTCTTACACCGCTTCGGACGGCACGCCTGGGCGCGTCGCGACCTACGTGCAGCCGGCGAACGCCCTGAGCGTCGGCCAGATGGTGCGCTTCGAGCTCCAGGGTGCGGACTGGGGTCTCCGGTCCGTCGAGTCGCTCACGCTCGACGTCGGGACCGGGACCGCCGGGGACTTCGGGCTCACGATCCTGCGGCCGCTCGCCGCGATCCCGTTCCCCGTGGCGAACAGCCCGGGGGGCTTCGGATCGCTTGACCTCGAGCTGGCCGACCTGCCCTCTGGTGCCTGCCTCGCCCTGCAGATGCTCTGCACCGCGACCAACACCGGCCTGGTAGTGGGCGAGATCGAGGCCGGGGACGCCTGATGCCGCTGACCGTCGGCCAGGTCGCCCAGGGGTACAACGACGCGGGCCTCGACGCCTGGATGGATGGGACCGCGCTGGCTGCCCTGGGGGAATGGGACCAGGCCGGCGACGGCGAGGAACAGGCCTTCCCTGCGAAGAGCCTGCTCGAGCGCTTCTACTTCGAAGACGTCGAGACCGTGCGGCACCAGGTCGAGGTCGAGCTGCACGGAGCCGGGGCTGGCTGGACGGACCTGACTCCTGACCTCCGGCTCGAAGCCAGCGGGCTGGGTGCGGGCTACGGCATCCGCGGCGCCGGCCCACTCGACCGAGTCGCCGAGACCGGAACGCTCCGCTTCAACGTCGACAACTCGGCGCGGAACTCGGCCAAGACCCTCGGCTACTACTCCCCGGAGAACACGTTGCGGCGCCCTGGGTGGGGCTTCAACATCGGCGTGCGCTACTCGGTGACCTGGGACGGGACCACCAACACCCGGCACCTGGGCCAGCTCTCCGACATGCGCGTCAACTCCGACCCGTACGGCCCGCGCGACGTCGCGTGCGTCTCGAGCGACTGGTTCGAGGTGGCCGCGAAGTGGCGCATCACCGGCGTCCCCACCTTGACCCACGTGCGGGCCGACGAAGCGTTGGCGGCGCTGATCGCGGCCGCGCCGAAGCGGCCCCGCAAGGTCATCGCCGGCCAAGGGTCGGAGGTCTACGACTACACCTTCGACACCGCCCGCGGCGAGAGCGCCCTGCGGGAGGGCCAGCGGCTGGTCCAGTCTGAGTTCGGGATGCTGTTCATGCGTGGGTCGACCGACGGTGGCGGAGTGCTCGTCTTCGAGCCCAGAGGGGTCCGCCGCACGGCCGTTGCCGAGTTCGAACTCTCCGACTACGTCGACTTCGATGCGGACCAGGGCCTTGGGAGCGTGCGCAACAGGATCAAGGTCGGCGTCTTCCCCCGCCAGATCGACGCGTCGCCCGTGGTCCTGTTCACGCTCCAGTCGACGCCGACGCTGGCCCCGGGCGAGTCCCTGCAGCTCGAGTGCGTCTACGTCGACCCGGCCCAGAAGGCCGCGCGCGTTGGCGGCACCAGCATGCAGCCGCCGGTCGCCACGACCGACTACGCGGCCAACTCCCTGCCGGACGGGAGCGGCGTCGACCGGACCGCGAACCTCTCGGTCGCCGTCGAGTTCTTCTCGGACCGCGCGAAGGTGACGCTCACCAACACCCACGCCAGCTCAATCTCGGTGACGCACACGCAGCTGCGCGGCCTCGGGCTCTACACGTACGAGCCTGTCATCGTGGAGGCCTTCGACCAGGAGTCGATCAACGACTACGACGAGCAGGAACTCGCCTTCGACATGCCGTACCAGTCGAGCCCCCTGCTCGCCAAGGCCGTCGCCGACGCCGTGCTCCTCGCCTGGAAACAGCCGGTGGCCAGTTCAGCGCGGGTGAGGTTCTGCGCCGACCGGCGGTACAACCCCGAGCTGTTCCGCGCTGCGCTGCAGTACGACATCTCGAGTTGCATCGTGGTCCGCGATGACATCCGGGGCGTCAACCGCGCGTTCTGGATCAACGGCGTGGACCTGGACCTCGACTCGGACGGGATCTTCTGGTGCACCTGGTACCTCGGCCGCGCCGAGACCACCCGCTACTGGGTCCTCGATGCCGTTGCGCCTGGGGAGTTCACGCTCGGCGTCGACACCCTGCCGGCGCCGTTCTAGGAGACGACAATGGCCGACTACGAAGACCCGCCGACGTTCGCCGTGGCGACTGTGACGGTGCCCCAACTCAACCGGCTCAGCGAGAACATCCGGCACCTCAAGGAACAGGCCGACCAGGCCGTCGTGCGCCTCTCGACGAACACGACCACGGTCGGGAACGTGGGGACCGGCGAGGACGACCTGATGACCTACTCGCTGGCCGCCGGAGTCCTGGACGCCAACGGGAAGGGCGTCAGGATCACGTGCGGCGGCCGGTTTCGGGACATCGCCGAGGCCCGCACCCTGAAGCTCTACTTCGGCGGCACGGTCGTCTTCCAGATCGGGTTCTCGGACCCCGGCGCCAACTACTCCTGGCGTCTGGTGGCCGAAGTGGTCCGGACCGGCGCCGCAACGCAGGTGTCCTTCGCCACCTTCATCGGCAGCCAGGCCGGGAACAACTCGGGGGACGAGTCGACGCGCCGCGCCACCCCGGGGGAGACCCTCTCGGGAGCGGTCACGATCAAGGTGACGGGAGAGTCCTCCTCGTCGGACAACATCCAGCAGGACCTCATGATCATCGAGCGGTTCTAGTGCGCACGCCCCGCCAGTTGCTCGCGCACCTCGTCGCCGTGGGCGAGTGGTCTCGGGCCGGGATTGCGTTCCCGCCGGACCTGGACCTCGCGGCGCTCCGGGACGAGATCCGCGAGGTCCTCGCGCGGCCCGAGCGACCCGAGCGGCAGGTCCTCAGCGAGGAGGAAGTGGCGGTGGGCAAGGCTGTTGCGCCACTGGTCCAGGCCGCGCGCAGACGGAAGGTCGGGTAACCACCGAGCCCTCTTCAGTAGGCCAGCAGTTGGGTCCACTGACGCGGTGGGTGACGGCCGGGTGACAGTTTGTCGCCTAAGCGCGCGCGGGATCTGGTACGCCCGATAGGGCTCGAACCAATTCCGGGGCCTATCGGGCGTCGCTGGCTGCAAATACGGCAGGAAACAGGGGCTTGCGCCGCAGCAAATGACCTATTCCGAACCCCCCTGGGTGACATTTCGGGTGACATCGCCCCCGAAGTAGGCCGCCTCGAGGCGATCGACCACGGCCGGGTCCCCCGCCGGGAGCCAGCCGCCGTACACGTCCACCGTCATCTGGATCGACGAGTGGCCGAGTTGCCGGCTCACGTAGTAGACCGGCGCGTGGCCGATGAGCAGCGTGGTCGCGTAGGTGTGCCGCAGGCAGTGGGGCGAGTGGTGGGGCGGCAGGCCCGCGCGCTTCAGCGCCCGCTTGAAGGCCAGCGAGACGACCTTCTGGTCGATCGGCCGGTCGCCGCCGCCGCTGGGGAACAGCCACTCGGAGCGCGGCACACCGGTCTCCAGCGCCACGCGGCGAGTCGCCTTGTCGTGCTGGCGCAGCGCCTCGACCAGGCCCTGGCAGAGGTCGACTTCGCGGGCCTCGCCGGTCTTCGGCGGTTCGAGCACAGCCCGGCTCCAGCTCTGGTCGATCCGCAGGCGCCGGCCTTGCAGGTCGACGTCGTCCCAGCGCAGGGCCTCAGCCTCACCGGGTCGCGCGCCGGTGAGCGCCATCACCTGCCACAGCAACGTGAACCGCAGCTCGGACTCGGCCGCCGCGAGGAAGGCGCGGAACTGCTCGGGCGTGAAGGCCTTCACCTTCGCCCGCTTCTCGGCGCGCGACCGGCGCAGCAGCCCCCGCCGACCCCGAGTCGTCGCCGCCGGGTTTCGCTCGATGAGGTGGTCTTCCTCGCGCGCGGTCTCGAACACGGCGTGCAACACCCGCAGCGTGTTCTGCACCGTCTTCTTCGCCAGGCCGCGGGTCAGTAGCTCGGCCGCCAAGTCGCGCACGTGCGCGCTCGTTACCTGGCTCAGCGGCAGCGGGCCCAACGTCGGCAGGACCTGGCTCTGCAGCACCGAGGTGTAGACGCGGGCCGTGCCCACGCGCAGAGTGGGGGAGACCTGCTCGAGCCACCGCTGGGCGTAGACCGCCAGGGTGTGCTCGCAGCCCGGCGCCGGCCTTCGCCCAAGGGCCCGCGCTTCCTCGGCGGCCGCTGCCGCGGTGCGGAACTGCCGGAACCGAACCTTGCCGGTCGCTGGGTCGTGCCACTTCAGCGCGACGCCGCGCCGGCCCACCCGCCTCACGATCGATGGTGTTCTCACTCCGGGAACGGTGGGCCCCGCCGGGCCTCAGCACAAGTTCCGAATCGTTCCTAGGGATGCATCATGGGTCTGGTCGACCAGCGCACGTCGACGCGGAAGTCATGGGGCCTTGGGCGCCTTCCGCTTCGGCCGCGGACCGGCCGCCGGCTGTGCTGCGGCAACCTGTCCCGGCCCCATGCGCCGCAATCCCTCCGAGATCGGCCGCGTGTTGATGGCCCGGAGCCAGACGGTCCCGAAGTTCCCACGTCCGGTGACGGCCGCCAGCGCCTCGCGCACGAACGGGATCATCAGCGCGGGCCCCCCGTCGATCGCGAAGTCGCGCAGCGGAGGCTGCGCGTCAGGCGTCGCCTCGAGGAACCCCGCCATCCGGAGCTTGATGTTGTAGACCGGCCGGTCCTTCGGGTTCGTCTCGACCACGAACCGCAGCAGCGCGCGGAGGCCGTCGTCGGTCAGGCCGACCGACATCGTCATGCTGAACTGGCCGAGGTCGGCCCGGGTGCCGGCCGGGAGGTCGAGGTAGTCCTCTCGGTGCGAGAAGGCCAGCTCCTCCACCACGACCCGCACCACGCGGATGCCCGTCTCTGGCGCGAGCGGGCGATCGCCGTCAGGCATGCAGCCGGCCCCCGTCGCTGACCCGGTCGGCACCCGGGCCCTTGAATGCCGCCTTCGCGACCTGGTTGTAGGCCGGAGCCTTTCCGCCCACGAGTCGCACCTCGCACACGAGCCCCAGGGCCGCGGACACCTTCACGATCGTGTCCAGCGTCACGTTCACGTTGCCGCGCAGCAGCTTCGTGACGTAGGCCGGCGCCACCCCGATCCTTCGCGCGAGCTCCGCCCGGGAAACGCCCTGCGCAGCGAGGGCTTCGCATACCTGGCCAGAGAAAGCCAGGCGCGCCCGTTCGCTCTGGTATGCGCTGCTCTTCGCCGCCTTGCGGTAGAGCGCCGCGAACCCCTTACTCATCGATGACCACCACCCCTCCCGGCCCCGCTTCCTTGATCGCTGCCCGGTACGCCTGCTCGCGCGCCAGGGCGCGCGCCACCTCGGCCGCTGGCGTCTTCTGCCCCCGCTTCACGAAGCCGTGACTGCACACCACGACGCGGCCGGCATCGTAGAAGTACAGGACCCTCACGTCCCCCTTGCTGAGTTGCCACAGACCGGGCTTGATCTGGTGCGACAACGAGTCGTTGCGCAGCGGCCCGTGCTCGGCCAGGTGCTCGAGCAGCGCCAGCATCCGGGCGCCGTCTGCGGCGAGCTTCCCCTCGAGGTCGTCGAAGAAGGACAGCAGGTCGCAGGCGCCCGAGTCCGTGCAGCACGCGAGGACATCCCACTGCTCCTTGTGAACCCGCCTCAGCTTCACCTGTTAACCTATAAGTTCACGGGCGGGAAGTCAAGGCGCCGCGGCTTGACTGCCCGCAGGCGCGTCGATCACTTGGCGGCCGCAACCCTCACGGCTTCGTGCGGCCCTTCGGGGTGGGTGTCGGCTTGGGTGCAGGCCCCCGATGCTCGAGCCTGCCACCAAAGAGCTTCTTGAACTCAACTCTCGCCGTGTGCATGGCGGGGTTCGCGATCGCCATGACCTTGAACGGCGAGGTCTGGCCCGCAAGCAGTGGCTGGTACTGCACCATCGCCGAGTCGGAGGTGATGAACTGATTGCCGCCATCATAGAAGCTTGCGACCACCTGAACCCCGTCGAGCGGCGCACCAGAGACGTTCCGAACCTCCCCCTCCACCTCCACGTACCTTCCACCGGCCGAGGTGCTCCACCTCCAGGTGACAAGTTCGAGGGGCGCGGGCTTCGGTGGCGCCGAGCTGGTTCCAGTGGGCTTCACCGGTGTGTTCATCACGACAGCGCAGAAGCCCAGAACGCCGAGCGCCCCCAGCGCAAGGGCGACGAGGCACCCAGTGAGACCGGCCGCGCACCCGGATCTCCTGACTGTTGCCGCCGCCGCTGCTTGCACCGGACGCCCGCATCCGGGACACGTCGGCGCGGCGTCGCTTACTTCGCGGCCACAGTCGGGGCAGGTGACGAGGGCCATTCAGTTTCTCCTCCTTCGCATCGCGACGATCCTACTCCTTGCGGATTTCACAACCGCAGCCACACCAGCATGCCCAGCGCAATCACGAAGGGGGAGAAGAGGATGAGGTAGAAGAGCCAGCGCTGCAGGGGAGACATCGGCTTCACGGGTTCCTGGCCCTTGGCCTGTGAATCCTGCCATGCGCTGCCGAGCTCCTGGCCCCCGACCTGTGGGTTTTGCCATGCGCTGCCGAACTGGGTATCGAACACGGGCGTCTGCTCGATCGCCACGACACCTTCCGGTGGTTCGTCCCTCGCAGGTGGCACCACCAGGGGAGGCAGCTCCGCCTCGGGTTTGAAGATTTCCGCGATCACGACGGGGATCGGGTAGCGCCGACCCTCCAGTACCTTCTTGATCCGCGCCCTGTGCTGGTGCTTGTTGTCGAGCAGCGGCGCCATTTCCGTCGCCAACTCTTCCGGAACGTAGCCGATCTGCTGGCCCACGAGTTCCACCCGCACGGCGTTCCTCGAGTACCGGTTCCCCGGCTCTCGCACCAGCTCGACGGGCTCCCCGACCTCGGCGAAAACCTCAACGATCAAATGGCGCTCGTCGTAACCGACACCCGCGACCATGAAGTCGTATCGTTCGATGGGGAGGTTCCGGACCCGGGCCTCGGCGGCCTCCGCCTTGGCCTGCGCCTTCGCTTCCCGGCTGCGCTCCCGGTCAGCCTCCTCGATCGCGACGCGCGTACCCCGCACCTCCGCCCGCAGGTCCGGCGGCAGCACCTTCTCGATCGCCTGGTACAGGTCGCGGTGCTCGTCCGGCGTGACGCGCCCATCGGCCAGGATGCGCTCGACGGTCTCGGTCAGGTACGCGATCGCCGGGAAGGGCTGGTCCCGGTTCTCACCGAGCCACGCGCGGAGCGCCTCCACCTCGCTGTCGTCGAGGTGTCCGTCCTCCGTGATCGCCGTGCACAAGTCGAGGAGGTCGGTCGCGATCGCCGTCTCCCGCTGGAGCTTGGTGATGGAGACCCGTGGTGGCATGTGTCCTCCCCTCCTGGGACCTTGACAGTTCCAACGAGCGGCAGTACCTTCGACTCAGCAACCCCCACTGGTCTTTCGAGACCAGCTGCGAAGCCGGCTCGAAATGGGCCGGCTTCAGTGTTTTCGGGGCACTACTCCTTCTCCCGCCGCCGGGTCGTCTTCACCGGGGGCCACGGCGGGCCGCCGCGCTGGGGGGTCGACAGCACCGCCAGCACCCGGGCGCGGGCGATCCCCGCCAGCGCCACGTCCATCTCCCGCAGCATCCGCCGCGACCAGTACCGCGGCGATTCCGAGGGGTTGTCCGGCCAGGCGATCAGCTCCTCGTCCGTCAGGAACAGCCGCTTGGTCGTGCCCCCGTCCTCCGTGGGCGGGACGATCACGTAGACGTCGCCCTGGACGATCTCCGGCCACCCGCCCGACCCCGGCCCCCGGTCGACCAGCAGCCGCGCCCTGTCCGGGATCGTCGGCACCATCGACGTGCCGTGCACCTCCACCAGGCAGTAGCGGTCCGGCTCGGCCGCCGGCGGCTCGCCCAGGAACAGCTCGAGCAGGCTGAGCGGGAACTCCACCACCGCGCTCGCGTGCTCCGCCAGCCGCGCCACCCCCGCCGCCACCGGCTCGTCCACCACCGGGATGTTCCGCGTCCGACCCGGAACCCACGGCGTCTCCGCCGACTCGGGACCCCGGAAGAACGCCGCCAGCCGCTCCGCGTCGTCCCGCCCAGGGATGTCGAGGCCGGAGATCAGGTTCAGGAGGTGCCGGACCGTGGGGGAGGACCGGCCGCGCTCGTACCGGCTGTAGTCGCTCGGCGTGATGGGCTCGCGCATGCGGCCCGTAGCATCGCCCTGAGTGAGGCCTTGGGCCTCGCGCCAAGCCCTAAGTAGCTTCGCCGCAATGACATCCGGCACGGTGACAATCTTCACTCAGAAGCTTCGCCCAGAGAAAGTGAAGATGCTCACAGAAAGCGCTTGACGATACTGCGATAAAAGAGCATATTGGCGTACATGACGAACCGGGTGAGAGAGCGACGGGAGGCGTTGGGGATGAGCCGGGCGACCCTGGCGGCTCTGGTCGACCTGCACCCGTCGATGATCTACAGGATCGAGATCGGCCGCTGCGACACCACGACGGCCAACGCGCACCGTCTGGCGGCCGCCCTGGGCGTGGGCCTGACGGACCTGTTCCCCCCGTCGTCCCCGGCCCCCGCCGAGCCCCCCTCCACCCCGGCCCCCCAGGAATCCCTGGTGGCCCCCGACACGGCCGCCTGACCAGGAGCACGCCATGGCCAACGAGCATCTGTGCCTGACCGTCGGGGCGCTTCGCAAGCAACTGAGCGGGCTGGCTGACGGCATGTTCGTGGTGGTGATGCACCCGACGACCGCGCCTGCTCTCGGCGATTTCGAGCACAACGTCCGAGTCGCCAAGGACGAAGGCCAGACCGAAGAGAACGTTCTCGTCCTGGTGGTCAAGGAGTAGCCGATGAGCTCGATGAAGGACCTGCACGCGGAAGTGATGGACCTGCTGGAGCAGTCGGTGGACGACGCCGGCCTCGACACCTCCGCCTGCTCGGGCGAGGCCCTTCACGCGGCGCGGTGCTTCGTGCAGGCCAACAAGGACGAAGAACTCAAGATGACCGTCCAGGCTGCGGGTTCGCGCGGGTCGATGATCGGCCGGGACCTCATCCTGGTCGGCGTGGACCGCCTGTCGGGTCTCGAGGTCCGGCGCTTCGCGGTCGCCCTCGACGGCTCCCACCGCTCCCACGCAGTCCGCGTCGCCGCCGCCCGCGAGTTGGGCTACGAGCCGCACCACATCGCCAGCTTGCGGAAGGAGCTGGCGGACGCGCTGCCGCCCTTCGATATCCCGACCGATCTGCGCGCGGTCGTGCTCGAGGCCTTCCCGCTGTCGCCGGCCCTGGCCGAGTACCTCGACGCCGCGAAGGCCGAGGCGGTCGCGTAGGTCGCGATGCTCTCCCAGGCCACCCGAGCCACGGTGCTCTCGATCCTCGCGGACGCGATCGATGATCCTCGCCTCGACGAGTTCGCGGTCTCGGCCAAGGCGCTGGCCGCCGCGCGCGAGTTCGTGCTCCTCTGGGGCACCGCGCCCGTGCGGGTGGACGCCCGCGACGATCGCGCCGTGATCGGGACCACGCGCGGCACGCGCCTCCCGGACCGCCTGGAGATCCGCCGCTTCGCGGTGCTCCTGGCCATGCGTGACGACGCCCTCGTGTCGGCCCTGGCCCGGAACGCCGACCAGCATGCTCGGGCGGGCCAGGCCTAGGAGCGCGAGCAGCGGCATGAGCATGATCGCGAAGGTTGCGCCGGCTTCGGGTTCGCGGCTAGTTCCACTGCACGCCGCGGCCGAACCCATCCTGGGCCACCTCGAGCAGCGCCGCTCGGGGTTGGCGCGGTACTGCATCAACGCTCTTCGCGTCACCGCGCTGGCGCTGGCCGCCGCCCACGGCATCGCCTACCGCTTCATCAGCTCGCTGGCAGGCGACAGCTCGGCCCGGATGGCGAACTACCGCCTGTCGGGCCAGCGCGCGATGGCTGTCGAGGACGTGGCGGCGCTGATCGAGGAAGGGCCGCTCGGGGTCGAGGTGGCGATGGCGATCCTGCGGGTGCTGATCGCGCGAGCGGGCGGCCGGATCGTGATGGACCCGCTGCCGGTCCAGCGCCCGACGACGGCGTTGGCGGCGATGCTGGCGCAGAACGGAGCGCTTTCGGCCCAGGCGACGCTGGCCCTCGAGGACGGCAGCGTCGACCCGCACGAGTACGCGACGCTGGCGCCGGCGATCGAGCAGATGCGGCGCTGCGTGGAGGCCTTCGACGCGGCGTGCGCCGGTGTTGCAGGCGCCGCTGCGCGAGAGGCGGGGAGGGCACATTGAGCGCGACGGCGCCGGTGCCGCGGGACCCGCTGCTGGACGCGCTCGACCAGGTGCGGGCTCAGCTCGACATGGTCCGCGAGCAGCTCGGCGCCGTGCAGCGCCGTGCGCTCGAGCAGGCTGTTTTCGCCCGCGTGCTGGAGACGGAGGACATCTACTTGGGCCCCGAGGAGGCGGGGATCCTTCTGGGGATCTCGCGCACGTCGGTGGCCGAGGCGGTGGAAGCGGGGCAGCTCGCGCGCGTTCCGGCGCCGGGCACGACCTCGGGCTGGCGGGTGCCGCTGTCGTCGATCCGCTACCTCCAGCACAACCAGAAGCTGGTCGCCGAAACCGAGCGGAAGGCCCGGGCCCGGGCTGCGAGTCGGGCCCTGGCCAGGGTTTCCGCATGAAGGCAGGTCGCGCGAGGGGGCCGGCAGTGAAGCCCGCGGGGCAGTGCTCGCGGGCCGGCTGTGCGGAACCGGCGAAGTGGGTGCCGCGGTTCAGCTTCCGCCCTTGGCCCGGGTACACGGGCAAGCCCGCTGAATGTATCGCGGGGGTGGCCATCTGCGAGCTGTGCCGCCCGGGATTCGTGGAGCACGGCTGGCGGGCGCTGGCTGTGAGCGCCGCCACCCCCCTGCGCATCGCAGGCTTCATCGTCGACGACTCGTGCACCACCGTGGAGATGCTGGAGATGGGGCACGAACAGGTCGTCGCTCCGGTCGCTCACGGGACTTTCGCCAGGGGGCAACCCGAGACGTAGCCGGGAGCCGCGAAGAACAGCCGAGACAACGGACGGGAGACGTGCGCGCGGTTGAGCGCTGGAGGTGTTTCGTGGGGATTGAGGTCGAGCAGGCGCAGGGCATCGATACCGTCGACCCACGTGCGCGCCTTGTGCCGGTGCGGCCCGTCTTCCGGGAGCTGTGGGTGGTCGCGCCGGGCTACGAGGTTGTGAGCGTGGACTACGGCGTGAGCAGGCGGCGACGCGAAGCCCTGCACGCGTGGGCCTCGTTCGACGTCGGCGGTGACGTCGAGATTCGGCCCATGGTGGCTGGCCCCGGCGGCCGCCTCTGCGATGCGTTCCAGGTCTACGCCGAGGCGTCGAACAGTGCGCTCGTCGGAGTCTACCGGGAGGGTCAGCAGCCTTCGGACTTCGAGATCGACGAAGCGGCGAGGTCGATCCCGCGGAAGTGGAAGCTGTGATGCGGACCGGCAGCAACTACCGCGGCGCGCGCGAGGTGGTTGGAGAGCTGAGCTACCTCGGCCTGGGCGAACTCGAGGCCCTGCAGGTGGGGAGCCTGGTGCGCGTCAAGCGCTACGGGCTGCTGTTCTCGGGCGAGATCGAGAGGCTGGGGCCCGTACCGCCGCAGCGCGACGGCCGCCGGGTCACGCGCGACCTGAAGGGCCGGACGACGCCTGACCTCGGCGCGCGCCGGGTGTGGGTGCGGATCCTGTTGATCGGGCGCACGCGCGTCGTCGAGCTGCGGGCCCGCGACCTGATCCGGGCGGTGCAGTCGTGAGGGCGGTCGTGGCGCCCCTGAGTCCGCGCGCGAGAAAGCGGATCGAGCTGGCGAACACCCGGTTCGAGATCACGGCGTTGGGCGAGCGGGAACGCAGCCTGGAGCTCACGGCGCGTGACATCGCTGGCGGTGCGCTCTTGCGCTGCTTGCCGGGGGTCGGCGCCGAGGACCTCGTCGACGCGCACGTCGCGGCTCTCGCAATGCGAGGCGTCCGCCCCCGTCCGGAGGTGATCGCGAAGGCACGTGCGCACCTCCGCCGTCTGCTCGGAAAGGAAGGTCGACGATGAACGCTGTGCTCGAAGCCCGAGTCGTTTCCACGCCGGACGAAACGCCGTTCGAGGCGCACCGCTGCGTCAAGTGCGGGTGCACGGAGGGGCGGGCATGTGCTGGCGGTTGCGGCTGGCTGGTCGCCCCTGGCGAGCTGGAGCCCGGCCGCGCCGACGTCGGCCTGTGCACGGCCTGCGTCAAGCCGTCGTCGGTGCCGCACGTCCTCAGGGGCGAGTGGATCACGCGCCTGTCCCGCCGCGGCGAGTACTCCGTTGCGGTCACGGGCACGGGAGCCGTGCACATGTTCGACGACCGCGCGCTGCGGCTGCTGGCGATCACCTCGCGCGGCGCTCTCGCACCGGTGGAGCGTGCGCGATGACGGCAGACCGATTCGTGCGGCTCTGCCCGACTCACCGCACCACGCTGAAGACCGACGGCGACGGCTTCGCCTGCTCGCGCTGTGGTGGCCGCATCGGTCGCTGGGTGATCCACGACCTGCAGAAGGACAAGGACGTGGAGGAGGGGACGGACGAGGCTTTCCTGAAGGCCAAGCGAACCCCGAGCGTCGCTCCAGCGCTGGACTTCGAGTTCTCCGACAAGAAGCCGCGGCCGCACAGCCAGGTGGTCGTTGCCCTCGCGAAGCTTGCGGATACCCGTGGGACCGTGATCATGGACGTGCGCCTGCTGCACCGGGGCCACCAGCCGGCCTTCCTGATCGACTGGACGGAGCACGCTCCGGGCAAGGCGAAGGCCGAGATCCGCGACCGGGGTCGCGCCTGGACCGGTCTGAGCCTCGAGCAGGCGAAGCAGGCCTTCGTCGCCGTGGTCCAGCAGGCACTCGCCGACGGGTGGCTCCTGGCTCCGCGGCGGTTCGGCACCGGCCGCGCCGTGCCGACGCGGCCGGTGCCGCCGCCGCCCGGTGCTCGCGCGGCGGAACCGCCCCAGCCGAGCCCCAAGGCGCCGCGCGGCGCGCAGCGCCGAAAGGCCGCCTGATGGCCGCCGACTCGAGGCTCGACCGACTGTCCGCCGCGATCGTGCGCCTGGTCGACCGGCTCGGGCTGTGGCCGGCCCTCGTCGTCTCGGCGCTCGGCTCCGGGCTGATGGCCTGGTCGCTGATCGAGTTGGCGCGGGGGTTGTAGGTGGAGAGCGGACCCGGGCGCTTGACGCCGTGCCGGACGTGCGGAGTCGAGATCTGGTGGCTCGAGACGGCGAAGGGCCGGCCGATGCCCCTGGACCCGCGGCCGCACCCGGCCGGCAACGTCGTCGTCGGGACTCGGCGTGCGGAGACGGCGGCCGAGGACCTGGGCGTGCACCGGCCCGCGGTCCGCGTCGCGATCGTCCTCGGCCACGGTCGCGGGCTGCCGGACGGGCTGCCGGCGAACACGCTGCGCTGGGTCCCGCACTGGGCGACGTGCTCGCGGCGGCCGCGACGTCGCGACGAGAGGCCGTGCAGGGCGATTGGCTGCGGCCGCTTGAGACCCCGACACCGAGCCTTCTGCGGCCCCCATTGGTCGATCGTGCCGATGATGCTCAAGGCGACGCTGATCGACGCGATGGGAGCCCTGCGCCGCCGCGAGCCCAACGCGCAGCGCATGTACGCCGATGCGCGCCGGGCCGCGATCGCCTGCGTGCTCGAGGCCGAGACCAGGCGCGGAGCGATCCAGGGGACGCTCGACCTCGAGGCATACCATGCGTCGTAGCGGCTGGCCGCTCCTCCTGGCCTTCGGCGCCGGCCTCCTCGCCGGCGGCGCACTTGTCCACCACCTCGACCGAGGGCTGATCGAGGCCGTGTTGCACACGAGCCGCGAGCTCGCGCGCACCTCCGGCCGGCAGCAGCTCGTCCTCGAACGCGTCGACCGGACGGGGTTCGCCGTGTGCCCCCAGTGGCGTCTGGCGGCCGCCGCCGCGGCGGAACAGCAGGCGGAGCCATGAGCCTCCTGATCGTCGGCCGCTGCTCGGCTTGCCGGGAGCCGCTGGTCGTCGTGACGATCTGCCCCCGGTGCGGCCGTGCCCACCTGTGCGCTCCGTGCGCGCTCCGCTGCGTGGTCCAGGACGTGTGGGCCGTGCGCCCGAAGGCGGCGGCTTGATGGCGCCCGCGGCCGAGGACGACGGCCTGTGCTGGTGGTGCTGCGACTGCGAGGGCGCCGGCGAGACCTGCCCTCACCCGGTGGAGCGCTGCGGAGCGTGTTGGGACGACTTAGAGCCAGCGCTGGACGACTGGGACGGGGACGACGAGGACGAGTAGGGGAAACGAAATGGGCGCCGGCGGGTGGCAGCCCGCGGCGCCCGGAAAGGCACGGCAATGACTGAGAAGAGCGTACAGGAAGCGGCGAGCGTGGGGAAGAGCGAACCGGTGTTCCGACAGGTCAGCGTGGCGGACATCACGCCGAACCCCGACAACCCTCGGCGGCGGTTGTCGGAGGTCGGCCTCGAGGAGCTGGCGGCCAGCATCGCCGAGAAGGGTGTTCTCCAGCCCATCCTGGTCCGGCCCGTCGCCAGCGGTGCCCTGCAGATCGTCGCCGGGGAGCGGCGGTGGCGGGCCGCGAAGGTGGCCGGCCTCGAAGCCGTGCCGGCGCGGGTGGCCAACCTCACCGACGACGAGGCCCTCGAGATCGCCGTGATCGAGAACCTGCAGCGCGAGGACGTGCACCCCCTCGACGAGGCTGCCGGATTCGAGGCGCTCCTGAAGCACGGGCACGACGTCGCCGGCCTGGCCGCCAAGGTGGCGAAGTCGGAGGCTCACGTCTACCAGCGCCTCAAGCTGCTGTCGCTGTCGAAGAAGTGCCAGGCGGCATTCCTCGAGGACAAGATCCCTGCCTCCACCGCGCTGGTCCTGGCGCGGATTCCGTCGACGAAGCTGCAGGACGAGGCCCTCAAGCGCGTGGAGGGAATGAACTCGGCGGCGGCCGCCTCGACGATCCGCCACCAGTTCATGCTCGAGCTGTCCGCGGCCCCGTTCAAGATCGACGACGAGGACCTCGTGCCTGAGGCCGGGTCCTGTCTCCGGTGCCCGAAGCGGACGGGCAACCAGCAGCTGCTCTTC
>JAANMY010002757.1_pt1 | contig 15814 bp, 16 predicted proteins | sample 7279691 | NCBI WGS metagenome assembly JAANMY01 (sample SAMN14094543, study PRJNA606508) | bioreactor metagenome | isolation source: A lab-scale SPAN reactor treating ammonium-rich wastewater day 388 | place: Ireland: Galway | collected 2018-02-07
TCGGTATAATAAGTTCCTGAGGTTTTTGCTTTAGAATTCTTTTCTGAGTAATATGCTTCTTCCTGCTCTTCAATTTTTTCAGGTGAGCCGATCTGTGCAATTACTTTTTCTACATCAGCGTCATTAATCACCTCGCGTCTTCCTAAAGAATCTTTGAAGATTTCAACCATTCTTATTTCTATGTCATGCATTACCTCATCTGCTTCCGAAACATCCAGAGAGCTTCTCAGAGCGTTCAAGTAATCACTGAGCTTTATATATGCGTGTTCTTCTATGGTAAAAGAAAAACCTGCGAGTCCTATTGAGAGTGTCTTGTTCATAGCTTTTTGTTTTTAATTTTTTTGAGTGATTTGGTTTACAGAATCTGTCAGTTCTTTCCATGTATTCTGAAGTTCGGTAAGAAAAGTTTTGCCTTTTTCAGTAATCTGATAATATTTTCTTGGTGGTCCACCCGTTGATTCTTCCCATCTGTAAGAAAGAAATTCTCCATTTTTCAATCTTGTTAAAAGAGGGTAGAGTGTTCCTTCCACTACATCCAGTTTTCCTTTTTTGAGCTCATCAATCAGATCAGAAACATACATTTCGCGATAATTGATAAGGCTTAAAATACAGAATTCCAGAATCCCTTTTCGCATTTGCGCTTTGGTATTTTCGGTATTCATTGTTAATTGGTTTTATTAATTAGTTATCATCATTTCAGATTAAAGTTCCTAGCTAGATGAACTTATTCTGATTTTATATTACAAAGATATGTAATTAAAATGGTATTATGCAATACAAAGTAGTAAAATATTTTTATTATTTATCATAAAATATTGATTTTCAGTATAATAAAATTATTGTTGTAATTTGTAGATTTTAATTAAAGTTAAATTTTCGTCTAAATAATGTAATTTTGCAGCATGAAAATTCAAAAAGAAATAGATTTTATTATCGCTGTAGATGCATTGAAAAATGTTCAGCGAAGAAATTATAATGCAGATGATTCCCGCAGAGAAAATACAGCGGAACATTCGTGGCAGATCATTATTCTGGCTCAGATCCTTTTTCCTTATGCAAAAAACAGAGCAGATATTGATTTGCTGAGAGTAATCAGAATGCTTTCCATCCATGACTTGGTTGAAATTGAAGCCGGCGATACTTTTCTGTTTGACGAAGCAGCCATGGTTGGCAAATTTGAAAGGGAAAAAATTTCTGCTCAGAAAATTTTCGGAATTTTGGATGAGCCGCTTCGGTCAGAATTTTTTAATCTCTGGCTGGAATTTGAAGAAGAGCAGACTCCGGATGCTATCTTTGCATGTGCTATTGACAGAATTATGCCTTTTATATTAAATTCCCATACCTCAGGAAAAAGCTGGACAGAAGCTAAAGTTACAGAGCTTCAGATCCGAAATATGCTTGAAAATGCTATATGCAGAGCATCCGATGAAATGGGAGAGGCTTTTCATCAACTGCTGAATCTGAATCTGGAAACCGAAAAAGTATTAAGATAGTATATAAAAAAAATCGGCGGGCAAAGCCCGCCGATTTTTCACAATATCTGAATAGGTTTTTTAAACTCATCAATTGCCACAAAAGTAAAATCTCCTGTAATCGCTTTTTCTCTTTCATAGGAGTACATCTGTTCGGTGTAGATTTCTACGTTTACTTTCATGCTGGTTCTTCCGACATGAGAAACTTTTCCGATAAGTTCAATAATTGTTCCTGCGGGAATTGGCTTTTTAAAGTCAATTTTGTCGCTGCTTACAGTTACAACACGTTTTCTGGCAAATCTGGTGGCTGCAATAAAAGCTACTTCATCCATCAGCTGCATGGCAGTACCACCGAAAAGGGTGTCATAATGGTTGGTTGTATTCGGGAAAACGGCTTTAAAAATTCTGGTTTCGGAAGCTTCAATTCTTTCTTCTGTTGTCATTTCATTATAAATTTAAGGCAAAATGAAAGTTTAAGACAATAGAAAATAAGCAGAGATAAAAATCTCCGAAAATCTGCTAATCAAAAACTTCAAATCGCGAAAGTTTTATTCTAAAGAAAATTGGCAGGTCTCCTGGCTGATAACTATCTTTTATCTCCTTCCCATGACTTTGCACAGTGGTTTTGTGATAAAGATTAGCGTTACTTACAGTTGCGCGACAGCTCGTGATTTTCACACGATTCCCTTTTCATCTGCGGTTAAGCAAAACCATTTTTCCGAAAGCTTATGCGCTTTCTGAGGACAAAAATAAGAATTAAAATTCAGATTTTTATTCAGGATTATGATATACAATCTGGCTAATTACTTTTCCTTCCTTGATCGTCCAGAATGTAGTATATCTGTTTGCTCCCGAACCGTTGATCATGTACAAGAAAATATGATCTTTATCAATAGAAGAAACCCCGGCTTTATCAAAATCCATTGTAGGCTCAAACATATTCTTGATCGCTTCTCTTACAAAAACAGATCCTCTTCCCGGCTGCTGTACTCTGATAGATTTTACCTCAGTAAGTCCTTCCGGCAGTTCTTTGCCGATTCCCCATGGTTTCTGCTTATCAATCTTGATGATATTTCCTTCTGTATCTTTTTCCTGCTTTTTGAATTTTGCGCTGGAAGGATATACATCAATGATCACTTTTGTACGTTCATTAGTGGGGATTTTCTGGTTGGTATCATCCGTAAATATAAGTGACCTCCCGTTTTTTGATTTTGAAGGTGTAAATTTTGGGAGCTGGTCAATAAATGCAATTCTTTCTTTATTTACCATGCCTTCTTTTGTAAGACTGTCATATCTTACAAATGGTTTTGGGATTTCGTCTTTTTCAGGATATTTTATCCAGATCCAGTCGGTTTCTCCGGGAGCGGGTTTCACATATACGAAAACATCGCCCTTCTTCATTCTTATTTTGTCTACTATTTTTCGGTAATCTTCTTTGTGTACACGCACCATTGCATATCCTTCTGTGGCTTTTACAACACCAAAAGGAATTTTATTCTGTGCCTGAATCAAACAAATTGAAAAAATGCTGAATATAGATAAGTATATTAGTTTATTGATGAATTTCATTTTTATTGAGAATATTATAGTCCAAAGATATAAATTAAATATTTTTTGGAAGATAATTAAATTGTTTGAGATCAGATAAATCTTTTACTGGTCGTAAACAGCCTTCAGAAAGAAGATGCAGCTCATCTGCAATATCAATAACGTCTTGGTATTGATGATCAGAAATTATAAATCCTTTATTCTGAGTTTGCTGTCTGATAATTGTTTTTATTTCCGAAACTATTTTGGGAGATAAATTTTGAAATGGCTCATCAAGCAAGATAAACTCAGCATTTGAATACAGTAAGAGCAGGATTTCTATAATTCTGGCTTCTCCGCCAGAAAGATATTTTGGAGTTTCGTCAAGAAACGGTTTCATTAAGTCATTTTGAAATAGCTGTTCGGTATTTTGATGACTGCAGAAAAGGATGATGAGTTTTTTGATGTTTATATTTTTCGGAAGAAAGGTGCTTTGAGGTAAATAAGCAATGATATTTTTTCTGTCAGATTGCTTTTGCAGAATTTGATGATTCCACCTTATGTATTGACTTTTTCCTTTTACTGTTCCGAAGATAATTTGTAGCAAAGTAGATTTTCCGCAGCCGTTTCTTCCTAAGATCCCAATAGTTTTTCCTGTTTCGCAGCTCAAATAAATATCTCTCAGAATATCTTTTTTACCGTAAGACTTTGTGATGCTGTCGATGTGAAGCGTACTCATAATAAAAATGTTACGAATTGTAAAACAACAGAAATAATGACGGTAATTGTCCATAGAAAAATTCTGGAAAATCCGAAATTGGCATAAAAAACATATTCATTTCTAAACCGCAATTCATAAATAAAATAATGAAGAAGTGGGAAAAGCAACATAAAACTTAAGCTGAAAATTTTGATATTGAATCCAACCATCAATGATAGCAAAAAAGAAAATAAAACTCCCGGAATCAGGAGTTTCCTGAAAAAAAAACATAGGATCTTAAGTTCTTTTGACATTTCTCAAAAGTAATTAAAATTAAGCATGATTTAAAAATTATGATTACTTTAGTAGATAAATTTAGAAAAAACGTATTGATTTATAATCAAATCTAAATACTAATGTTCAATATGATAAATCTGCAGACTTATAAAAATGAACTTACTGACAACGGTTTTGCTGTAATCAATAATATCTTTTCTGAAGAAGAAGTCGAGAAAATAAGTGAAGCAATTCAAAATATAGATTCTTCAAAAGACACCTTCAGGAAATCGGAAGATCTTTTTGCGATCAGGCAGTTTTTAAAAGAAATTCCAGAGGTAAAAGATTTGATTTTTAATGAAAATTTAAAAACGATTATCAAAGAAATTTTTGGTGAAAATTATTTTACCGTAAAGAGTATTTATTTTGATAAGCCTGAAAAATCGAATTGGTATGTAGCTTATCATCAGGATTTAACAATTTCAGTTGATAAGAAATTAGAACTGGAAAATTTCGGACCATGGACAACCAAACAAAATCAGTTTGCAGTGCAGCCGCCTTTAGATATTCTTGAAAATATTTTTACCATAAGAATTCATCTGGATGATACAGACGAAAACAACGGAGCCTTAAAAGTTGTTCCAAAATCCCACGCAAAAGGAATTTACAGACCAGAAACCATCGATTGGAATGTAGAAACTGAGACCATCTGTACTGTTAAAAAAGGAGGAATTATGTTAATGAAACCTTTACTTCTCCACGGTTCAAACCGAACAACCAGCGGCAAGAAAAGAAGAGTGATTCATATTGAGTTTTCGGATAGAGAATTGCCGGAAGAACTGAATTGGTCGGAGAGGATGAATTAATAATTGCTCATGATTAATAAAATGTAAGTTTCACGGTATCTTTGTCATTCCGGAGGAATCTCAACAACTTTTATATTTAAATAACAACGTAGAAATTCCTGCAGAATGACAAACTCAGCGTTTTTAGATTCCAATTTTCAAGATCTAATTAAAAAAAAACAAAAACCTCTTCCAAATCGAAAGAGGTTTCATTATTTAAAATTGCAAATTTCTATTTCACAGAAATCTCATCCACAAAAATATAAGAATCTCCGCCTGCTCCCTGATGCCATTCAGGAAGTTTTCCGAAATGATAAGCTTTTACTTTAAGATAGCGGGCTTCAGTAGGAAGAACTTCGGTAGAGAAATCTTTCGTCTGAACTTTTTCATCTTTTGCATCGATGTTATTTTCTAAAGTTTTCAGAAGAATATACGTTTTCCCATCCATAGAAGCATAATATTCTACTTTTTTAGGCATCAAAATCCATGCTCTGCTGTCTTGTAAATAAGTAGAGGAAATATAGTTAATTTGCTGAGGTGATTTAAAATCAATAATGGCTTCCACAGTCTGTCCCTGATAACCCTGCCATTCTCCTTTTCGCCAGTTCACATCACCGTTGATTCCGTCAATCAAAGCAAATTTTCCTCCCGCTGTATATTGAGGATTTACGTTTGAATTGATGGTGATATCCCAATGATTAGGTCTTCTGTTAAAATCTGAAGTAGTAATTCCGCTTTTCTCACCGTTTCTCTCTGCATAGGCAGAAATCTGTGTGGTTTTTTTGATCGTAAAAGGTTCTTTATAGATTTTAAAAGTTTTTCTTACATTTTTATCATCTTCATCCAGTGTCATATAATACACCTTATCTTTTTCGTTGAGAGGTGTTATTTTTACCTGAGTTGTAAAATCAAAAATTCGATCTGCAGCAATTACCGGTGAGGCGGTCTGCTCAGAATATTTCAGATCTTTAGCAGCTTTTACATTTTCAAAACCTAAAGTTTTAAGCTCACTTTTTGGAGTGTTTTTGGTGATGGTTTTAGTCGTTCCGTCTTCCAGATGAAGTTTAATTTCGTCAAAATAAGGCGTTACGGTTTCCCATTCCGGTTTTCCCGGAGTTACGGAATAAATTCCCATCGAACTCAGAATAAACCATGCGCTCATTTGTCCGCAGTCTTCATTCCCGATTAAACCATCGGGAGCATTTTTATAGAAATTATCAAGAATGTATTTTATTTTTTCTTCGGTTTTTTGTGGTTTATCAACGAAATTATAGAGATAGGCTATGTGGTGACTTGGCTCGTTTCCTTGAGCATATTGTCCGATCAGTCCTGTAATATCAACCTGTTCTCTCCCTGTTGTTTTGTCTGATGCTGAAAAAATAGCATCAATAAACTGTTCAAATTTCTGTTTTCCGCCATGAGCCTGAATTAATCCTGAAATATCCTGCGGAACGAAATAAGAATAATGCCATGAATTTCCTTCTGTATAATTATTGTTAACTTCTCTCGGATCAAACGGTTCGTACCAGTTTCCGTTCTTTCTTGCCTGCATAAAACCGTTGTTCGGATTGTAAAGATTTTTCCAGTTCTGAGAACGTTTCATGAAGTATTCGTAATCATCTTTTTTGCCTAAAATCTTTGCCATTTGAGCAATACACCAGTCATCATAAGCGTATTCAAGTGTTTTTGAAACACTTTCATGCTCATCATCAATGCTGATGTAGTTTTTCTGTTTGTACGCATTTAATCCAAAAATATCCTGCATCGCCGAATTTTTTGAAGCTTCAAAAGCTTTTTCATAATCAAAACCTGTAATTCCTTTTGCCATTGCATCTGCAATTACAGAAACGCCGTGATAACCAATCATACATTCGGTTTCGTTGGAAGCAAGTTCCCAGACAGGAATTCTTCCGCCCTGTTCACGTTGTTTGATGAATGTATTAACGAAATCTGCCGTTCTTTTTCTGTCGATTAAAGTCATTAAAGGATGCGCTCCTCTAAATGTGTCCCACAACGAAAAAACGGTGTAATAATCAAAGTTTTTCGCCATGTAAAATTTATTGTCTCTGCCTCGGTATTTTCCGTCAACATCCATATTGATGTTGGGTTGTGTGAAAACATGGTACAGTGCGGTGTAGAAAATCGTCAGTTTATCTTTATTGTCAGATTTAACTTCAATTTTAGAAAGCTCTTTATTCCAGTCGGTTTCTGCCTGTTTTTTAATTAAATCAAAATCATTTGAACTTCCTTCAGCCAGCATATTTTTTGTCGCACCTTCGTAACCAGTTGGTGAAATTGCCACTTTTACAAGAATATTTTCACCTTTTTTAACAGCTGTGGTTAGAGCTAAAACTAATTTAGTCCCTTTTAAGATATTATTTTCAGAGCTTCCGTTGATTTCTTTTTTAGAAATTTTCATCGGTTTTGAAAACTCAATTCTTGCATAAATGTATTGGTTGGTTGCCCAAGCTTCACTTCTGCGGAAAACTTCAATTGTTTTATTGTCGATAATTTTTACTTCACCTTCCAAAAGTTTATCACGATGATTTAAATCTAAAATAATATTCGCATTTCCGGCTTTGTTAAATTTATATTCATGATAACCCACTCTTTTTGTTGTGGTTAACCGAACATCAATATTATCTTTATCTAATTTTACCGAATAAAATCCAGCGGTTGCTTTTTCGTTTTTATGAGAAAATTTCGAAGAATATTCTTTGGGTGTTAAACCCGCTTTTCCCATGGTCGGCATCAACATAATATCTCCGTAATCTGAAACTCCGGTTCCGTTTAAATGGGTGTGCGAAAAACCGTAAATCACCGAATCGGAATAATGATAACCGCTGCAGCCGTCCCAGCTTCCGTCAATTCTCGTATCTGGAGAAAGCTGAACCATACCGAAAGTGACGATTGCTCCCGGAAAAGTGTGACCGTGACCGCCTGTTCCGATAAAAGGGTTTACGTATTGTGAAAAGTTTTGTGAAAACAAATTATGAGCAATAAATCCTAAAAGAATGATTACTATTTTTTTCATGGATATCAATTTAAAAAAATCGTCCTAAAATACATAAATTTTAGGATGTGAAAGAATTTATCTATAGATAAGTTTATTGATTCTAAATAATTAAAAATTGCGTAAATTTGTAGTCAATTTATATTTTATGTTGACTAAAGAAAAGGTTCAGAATTTCCTTAAAGAAATAGAAGTAGATGATCTGGTAAATAATTTTCAGATTATGGGAAATGATGTTTATATTGATATGACTGCTCATTCTCCTGCAATGCATGAAAAGAAAAAGCTTGAGGCGGCAATGAAGCAGGCTTTTGCCAGTGAGTTTGGAGAAGAAATTAATTTAAAACTTAAAATTGTTTCACCTGAACCAAGTGAAATTCAGCAAAGTCAGATCAAAGGAAAACAAATTCCTGGAATCCAAAATATCATTGCTATTGCATCAGGAAAAGGCGGAGTTGGTAAATCTACAGTTGCAGCCAATCTTGCGGTAACTTTAGCCAAAATGGGTTTTAAAGTAGGTTTGTTAGATGCCGATATTTACGGACCTTCAGTTCCTACAATGTTTGATACAGAAGGACAAAAGCCAATTTCTGTAGAAATTGACGGAAAAAATTTAATGAAGCCTATTGAAAATTATGGGGTGAAAATGCTTTCGATAGGATATTTTTCAGGAGCAAATCAGGCAGTTGTCTGGAGAGGACCGATGGCTTCAAAAGCTTTGAACCAGATGATCAGAGATGCAGCTTGGGGAGAACTGGATTTCTTATTAATTGATCTTCCTCCGGGAACTGGTGATATTCATTTGTCTATTATTCAGGAAGTTCCGGTAACGGGAGCAGTGATCGTAAGTACACCTCAACATGTTGCTTTGGCAGACGTAAGAAAAGGAATTGCCATGTTCCAGATGGAAAGTATTAACATTCCTGTTCTTGGATTGATAGAAAATATGGCGTATTTTACGCCTGAAGAATTACCTGAGAATAAATATTATATCTTTGGAAATCAGGGAGCGCAGTATTTGGCAGATGATTTAAATATTCCTGTTTTAGGAGAAATTCCTTTGATTCAGAGCATCAGAGAAGCAGGAGATGTCGGAAGACCGGCTGCTTTGCAGGAAGGCTCTAAAATTGCTGACATCTATACCGAAACTGCACAAAAAATGGTAGAAAGTCTGGTAGAAAGAAATAAGTTTCTTCCTCCGACAGAAGCAGTGAAAATTACCACAATGGCTGGTTGTTCACCCAAAAAATAATATAATTTCAAATAAATTTTGAAAACCAAACCAAATATGGAAATAAAAACAACACACGAAGATACAGTAACCAAAGTGATGGAGGCTTTAGACAGCATTCGTCCGTTTCTTAATAAAGACGGTGGAGATATTGAGCTGATTGATGTAAAAGACGAAACAGTTTTTGTTAAGCTTTTAGGTAATTGCTCTGGTTGTTCTCTTAACTTTTCTACTCTTAAATTAGGCGTAGAAAACACCATCAAACAATACGCTCCCGAAATTGAAAAGGTAGTAAATGTAGAGTAAAAAATACGACAATATATTTTTAAGACAGATCTGTGAAGGTCTGTCTTTTTTTATATTATAATTTATAAATCTTGGTTTCAGTACAATTAACATTATTTTTTAAGAAAAAAAGCCGCAGTAAAAAAAACTGCGGCTTCACTTAATAAAAACTATAAACTGAAAAAACTAGGATAAGAATTTAGTAATTATTTGATTGAGTTCCTCTGCATGAGTAACATTCAGACCGTGCGGAGCACCCTCAATGGTTACAAAATGATTGTCCGGAATGCCTTGCGCTGCTTGTTGACCGGAAGTTTCAATAGGAACAATCTGGTCGCTGTCACCATGAACGATAAGTGTTTTTACGGTAACATTGGCGAGTTCAGACCTGAAATCTGTATCTGCCCAGCTTTCTGCACACTTGATGGTGGCAATAGGCGAGGCACATGATGCAATAGCCCAATCGAAATCCATTTGTTTTGGACTTACGGTAGGAGAAAGCATTCCATAGTTGTAAAAATTTTTGTGGAAAGTTTCCAAAAAGTTTATTCGGTCTAGCCTCAAATTTTTCATAATTTCAGCCAATTCTTCTGGTGGAACTCCGTGCGGATTGTCCTCTTTTTGTTTAACCAAAGGAATGATGGATGAAATTAATGCTGTTTTATCAATATTTTCAGAACCATAATTAGTAAGATAACGTACGACTTCTCCGCCACCCATAGAAAAGCCAAAAAGAATTACATTTTTTAGCTCAAGCTGAGAAATTAATTCATGAAGATCTGCTGCAAGAGAGTCATAATCATAACCGTCTAACGTAGGTGCAGATTTCCCGAAACCTTTTCTGTCATAGGTAATGACTCTGTAACCCAAATCAAGAAGTATAGGAACCTGGAGCTCCCAGGATTTTCCGCTCAACGGCCATCCGTGAATGAGAATAATAGGCTGTCCTGATCCGAAATCTTCATAATAAAGTTCAAAACTCTTGTCATTTTGTTTTGTAATGTAAGGCATATCTATATTTTTTGGTGTAACACATTCAAAACAAATTTTGAGCCAGCTGAGGTATTATTTTTAATCTTTATTGTCTTTATTTTTAATTTTATAATAATTTGTAACATTTTTATTCCAGAGATACTAACTCTATAGAGTGCAATCAAATGACTTTACAACAAAAGGAATTTTTACAAAAGATTGAAAAACATAAGGGAATCATTTATAAGATTTCCAAAATGTATATGGATAACCAGAGTGATCGGGAAGATCTTTTTCAGGAAATTACCTATCAGGTCTGGAAAGCGTATTCTACTTTCAGAGGGGATAGCGAGTTTTCTACCTGGCTTTACAGAATTGCTCTCAATACCGCCATTATGTTTCTGAGATCTGAGAAAAGAAGGAGTTTCATAACCACCAATGATGTTTTTTCTGATTATAGAATCAAAAACGAGGAATATGATGATGAAAAAGAAGAGAAACTTTCAAAAATGTATTCTGCGATCAATAAACTTAATCCCATTGATAAAGCATTTATTTTTTACTATCTGGAAAATTTTTCCGGAAAACAAATTGCCGAACAAATGGGAATTTCGGAGGGAAATGTACGGGTAAAAATGAACCGGGCAAAAAATAAACTTAAAGAACTTTTAAACTAAAAATTATAGTTAATCTTAATAACTTTTGCTATGAATATAGATGAACTGAAAAATATGTGGAATGACGATCAGTCTGAAAAGATTCCGGAAATTAATATGGAAGATAAAAACCGCATTCATCTTCCTTTGGAAAAGATAAGAAAAAATATGAGGATGGAATTTTGGTCTACTCTGGGTATTTTTATTTTTGCTTTTGCATTAATTGCTGTTTGTGAAGCTCCGTTCAAATTTAAATTTTATATTTCCATTCTTGTTGCTTCAATGATTTTTGTGACTATGTTTTTTTTCGATAAGTTTTTTAAACTTTACAGAAACATGACCGATATGAATCTTAATACGCTTGAGGGACTGAAAGATCTTTTGCATCAGCTTGAGCTTAACAAACAGTATTATCTGTCTTTTTATGTTGCATTTGCTCCTTTTTTAGTATGCGAACTGCTGATTGTTCTGGAGTTTATTCCGCGGCAGATACCATTATCCGATATGAAAATTGCTGTTATTTTGATTTCTACCTTAGTTGTAGGTATTGTTCTGCTTTTCGTGTTTGGGAAATGGTGGTTCAACAAATTTTATGGTCAATATATTAAAAAGATTGAATCTCTTTTTTTGCATCTTAAAAATAATTAAATAAAAAAAGCGACAGAAATTATCTATCTGCCGCTTTCATTTATTTTAGAATTGAGAGAAAATGAATTACAAAATCTTTGAAACTTCATTACAAAGCCACTCCAACAGTTCTAAATCTTCTTTTGTAAAAGGATCTAAAGTATGAGAATCAATATCTATCTGCCCGATATTTTCTCCATTCTTAAAAATCGGAACTACAATTTCCGCTTTTGTATCAATAGAGCAGCTTAAATAATTGTCCTGCAAATGTACATCAGGAACTACAAATGTTTCGTTGGAAACAGCTACCTGTCCGCAGATTCCTTTTCCGTACGGAATAATGGTATGATCGGTTTCGGCGCCTACATAAGGACCTAGTTTAAGCTCGTTTTTATCCCCGTTTTTGAAATAAAAACCCGTCCAGTTGAAATAGGAAATCTCCTGATCCAGTAAATGACAAACTTTCTGAAGTTTTTCTTCAGTATTATGCTTCGGACTTTCCAGAATAGACGAAAGTCTTTTTTTTAATTCAGACATTTTTATAATTTTTATGAAAACTGTTTAAGGGACAGTTCGTTTTTAAAGCCGAACATTCCTCTTTCTTTAATCATTTCTGCGACACCTTCCGGTACCTGATTTTCCCATCCGTTCATATTGCATGAGATTTTTCTGAGAATTTCCCGCGAATAAATTTCCAAAAACTGCGGATTGTAATTTTTAATATCTACAATACGGTTGTTGAGTTTGAAATATTTGTACAGCTCTTTCAGATTCTCTTCTACTTTCAGATTGGAAGAGTCCAGAAGCTCATGTGTTTCGGGATCTTTGTATGGATAGAGATATACTCTCATTCCGTTTCGGAAAAACTTTCCGAATGCTTCCAGAATTCCTCCTGAAAGATCTTTGTAGTATTTCTCATCAAATACCATTAGTAGATTATTTACTCCCATTGCAACTCCAATATCACCGTTGGTATAATGAGAAAAATAATCTATCAGTCTGTAATATTCAGAGAAATTGGAAATAATTACGGTATAGCCCAGTTTTCCCAAAACATCCACACGGTCAAGAAAATCTCTTTCATCAATGTCTCCGTCTGCTCTTAGATTGGAAATGGTAATTTCTATAAGAATTTCGGTTTCTTCATGAGTGCAGATAGCATCTTTTAGAAACATGTCCATTCCATTGCGCAGCATATCAATATTTACCTTTGTAACGGGTCTGAAGCTTCCTCTTACCGCAAAAATATTTTTTTTGTATAAAATATCTGCCGGAAGCATATTGTTTCCTTCAGAATTGAAAATTACAGCATCAGTCATGTTATTTTTTACGAGCTGTAAAGACATCAGCCTGTTGTCAACGTAGGCAAACGCCGGTCCGCTGAAGTCAATCATATCAATCTCCAGATTATCTGTTGCGATATCATCGTAAAGAGACTCAATGAGTCTTCTTGGATTGTCATAATAGGTAAAAGCCCCGAAAATAAGATTCACACCAAGATTTCCCAGAGTTTCCTGCTGTAAAGTGGCGTCATTTTCTTTAAATTTTACATGAATAACGATTTCGTTGTAATCCTCATTTTCTTTTACCTGAAAACGGATTCCTACCCAGCCATGACCTTTTACTGTTTTATCAAAATTGATGGTGGTAACGGTATTGGCGTAAGAGAAATATTTTCTTCCGGGATTGCTGTCTCTTGAGATTCTTTCTTCAATAAGCGATACTTCATAACGAAGCATTTTTCTGAGTCGGTTTTGGGTTACATATCTGTTTTTTACCTCTTTTCCGTAAATAGCGTCACTAAAATCTTTATCGTAAGCCGACATTGCTTTTGCAATTGTACCTGAAGCTCCTCCAGCTCTAAAAAAGTGTCGAACGGTTTCCTGTCCTGCTCCAATTTCTGCGAAAGTACCATAAATAGTAGGATCTAAGTTAATTGTTAATGCTTTTTGTTTAGGAGTTAGTTTCTGATACATTAGGACATTAAATTTTTCGTAAATTTACCAAAATTAAAACAACCTCAAAAGAAATGAAGTTGAAATTTTTAGGAACAGGCACTTCACAGGGTGTTCCGGTAATTGGCTGCACTTGCGAGGTCTGTACATCAGAAAACCCGAAGGACAGTCGTTTCCGGGCTTCAGTAATGGTAACTACCGAAGAAAATAGGAAGATTCTTATTGATTGCGGTCCAGATTTCAGACAGCAGATGCTTCTGAATCATGAAAATCATATTGATGCTGCTTTATTAACGCATGAGCACAACGATCACGTTATCGGATTGGATGATATGCGTCCGCTGATTTTCAAAAGTGGAGAAAATATGCCGCTGTATTGTATGAAAAGAGTAGGAGGTGAGGTTAAAAAACGATTTCCGTATGCTTTTGCGGATGAAAAATATCCCGGAGCTCCTGCATTTGATCTTCACATAATAGAAAATGAAAAGTTTACCGTAGCTAATACAGAAATACAGCCTGTTGAGGTTACTCATTACAAAATTCCTGTTTTTGGGTATAAATTTAAAAGTCTTGCATACATTACAGATGCAGGTTCTATTTCCGGAGCGGAAAAAGAGAAACTTAAAAATCTGGATGTTTTAATTTTGAACTGCATACGCAAATTTGATCCTCATCCTGCTCATTTTATTCTGCCGGATATTTTAGAGTTGTTTGAAGAGCTGAAGCCTAAGAAATTATTTCTAACGCACATCAGTCATCATTTTGGGCTGCATGATGTTGAAAATAAAGAGCTTCCTGATGGAATTTCCCTTGCTTACGATGGTTTGGAGATTATTTTTTAAAGAAAATTTGATAAAAAGTTTTTGAATAGTAAAAAAAGTTTCTATATTTGCACACCGATTTACAGCAGCCCAGGTGGCGGAATTGGTAGACGCGCTGGTCTCAAACACCAGTTCTTAGGAGTACCGGTTCGATCCCGGTCCTGGGTACAAAAGATCCTCTGAAACTATTGTTATCAGAGGATTTTTATTTATTTCAATTACATTATATTCTTTATCCTCTTCATTATTCATATAAATTCAAAAAATAAGTATCTTCGCTTTCTTAAAATACTTTAGAAATGAAAAGATTAATCTCCGGATTATTTGTTTTTTTTACTGTTCTTATATTGGCTCAGGAAGGAATTAAATTCGAAGAAATTCCGTTCAAAGATATGCTTGCTAAAGCAAAAAAGGAAAATAAGCTTGTTTTTGTTGACGCCTATGCTTCATGGTGTGGTCCGTGTAAAATGATGGAAAGAAATGTGTTTCCTCAAAAATCTGTTGGTGATTTTTACAATAAAAACTTTGTGAACGCCCGTATTGATATGGAAAAAGGTGAAGGAAGAGAAATTGCTGCCAAATACGGCGTAAGATCTTATCCTACTTATCTGTTTCTGAATGGCGATGGTGAACTGGTTTCTCAGAATTATGGATATATGGAGGAAAGTATGTTTCTGGCAATGGCTGAGAATATTGATTCTCCTTCGAATAAAAAAGGTTCATTGAAAGAAAGGTTTGCTAAGGGAGAAAAAGATCCCGCATTTTTGGTCAGTATTATGAAACTCAACTCCAATTCTGATTTTGATTTTGCCAAAAAAGCTTCTGAAAGATATTTCTCCAACAAATCCAAAAGCGAATCGCTTACAAAAGATGAAGTGGGATATTTACTTTTCTTCCTAAAATCTACCGAAGATCCTAATTATAAAATATTTTTAGACAGAAAATCAGATATTCTGCAGTTTTTCCCTGAGCAGAATTATAATGATTTTAAAAATCAGCTTGTTCTGGCTAAAGTAGTTCAGGAATCTATTGATGAAAAGAAGAAAAAAATCAATGATGATTATTTTCTGAAAACAGCAGAACCTCTTGTAGGAAGAGAAACAGCACAACTGAAGCTTAATCAGACAAAACTTGCGTATTATGAACAAAATGCCGATTTTCAGGAATATGAAAAAACAGCTTTAGAGTATTATAAAAATGCAGATGATTTTGATGCTGATGAATTATTAAAAGCAGCTTGGATTTTTTCTGATCATATTAAAAATGTATCATCTCTGAAAAAAGCAGCAGAATGGGCAGAAAAATCTGTTATGAGAGGAGAAACTTCCGAAAATACCTATATTCTGGCAAAAATTTATTTAAGTTTAGGTAATAAAGATCTGGCTAAAAACTTCGCCGAACTATCGAAAGATATTGCTTCAAGAACTGGAAAAG
>JAANMY010002759.1_pt1 | contig 15801 bp, 8 predicted proteins | sample 7279691 | NCBI WGS metagenome assembly JAANMY01 (sample SAMN14094543, study PRJNA606508) | bioreactor metagenome | isolation source: A lab-scale SPAN reactor treating ammonium-rich wastewater day 388 | place: Ireland: Galway | collected 2018-02-07
GACCAACACCTCGGGGCTGTCGATCGGCCAGCTCGCAGAAGGCTTCGACGCGGGCCAGCGTCGGCGCTTCTGCGGCGTGCACTTCTTCAACCCGCCGCGCTACATGCACCTGGTCGAGCTGATCGCGACGCCCGACACCGATCCCGCGATCGTCGACCGGCTCGAGACCTTCCTCACGACGACGCTCGGCAAGGGCTGCGTGCGCGCGAAGGACACTCCGAATTTCATCGCCAACCGCATCGGCACCTTCGGCATGTTCGCCACCGTGGCCGAGGCGGCGAAGGCCGGGCTCGGCTTCGACGTGGTCGACGACCTCACCGGCGAGAAGCTGGGGCGCGCGAAGTCGGGCACCTTCCGCACCGCCGACCTGGTGGGTCTGGACACGATCGGCCACGTCATGAAGACGATGCAGGACAACCTGAAGGACGATCCGTTCGCCGCGCTGTACGCGACGCCCGGGGTGTTCGCGACGCTGATCGCCCGGGGCGCGCTCGGCCAGAAGAGCGGCGCGGGCTTCTATCGCAAGGACGACAAGGCGGTGCTGCGCTTCGATCCCGCGAAGGGTGAATACGTGCCCGCCGGTGCGAAGGCCGACGAGACGGTCGTGCGGATCCTGAAGAAGAAGGACCCCGCCGAGCGGCTGAAGCTGCTGCGCGAGTCGAGCAACCCGCAGGCGCAGTTCGTCTGGGCGATCCTGCGTGATTCCTGGCACTACGCCGCCTGCAAGCTCGGCGAGATCGCCGACAACGCGCGCGACGTCGACCTGGCGATGCGCTTCGGCTTCGCGATGGCGCAGGGGCCGTTCGAGGCCTGGCAGCAGGCGGGGTGGCGCCAGGTGGCCGACTGGATCCAGGCCGACATCGACGCCGGCAAGGCGCTGGTCGACGTGCCGCTGCCCGACTGGGTCTTCGAGGGACCGGTGGCACGCCACGGCGGTGTGCACCAGCCCGCCGGCTCCTGGTCGGCCGCGCGCAGCGAGTTCGTGCCGCGTGCGGCGCATCCGGTCTACCAGCGCCAGCTGTTCCCGGTGCGGCTGGCCGGCGAGCACGGCGCGAGCGGCCACAGCGGCGGCAACACCGTCTTCGAGGACGAGTCGATCCGTCTCTGGACGCTGGACGGGCGCGGCGTCGACGACGTGCTGGTGGCGTCGATCCGCACCAAGGTGCACGCGATCGGCCCGGGCGTGATCGCCGGGTTGCTGAAGGGCGTGGAGCTGGCCGAGCGCGAATACAAGGGTCTGGTGATCTGGTCGCCCGACGATCCATTCTCCTACGGCGCCGACCTGCAGGCGATGCTGCCGGTGTTCATGTCGGGCGGCGTGGGCGCGATCGGCGAGGCCGAGAAGGCGCTGCAGGACGCGATGCTGAGACTGCGCTACGCGCAAGTGCCGACGGTGGCGGCGGTGGCGAACATGGCGCTGGGTGGCGGCTGCGAGCTCGCGATGTACTGCGCGCGCCGCGTCGCGCACCTGGAGAGCTATATCGGCCTGGTCGAGGTGGGCGTGGGGCTGATACCGGGCGGCGGCGGCCTGGCTTTCGGCGCGCGCCGCGCGGCCGAGGAGCAGTCCGCGGCGCCCGATGCGAACCTGCTCGACTTCCTGAAGAAGTACGTGCTCGCCGCGGGCACCGCCCAGGTGTCGCGCTCGGCGATCGAGGCGCGCGCGATGGGTTACCTGCTGCCCGAGGATCGCATTGTCTTCCACCGCCAGGAGCTGCTCTACGTGGCGATCCGCGAGGCGAAGGCGATGAGCGACGCCGGCTACCGGCCGCCGCGCAAGTCGACGATCAGGGTTGCCGGGCGCGCAGGCATCGCCACCGTGAGCGCGCAGATGCTGAACATGCGCGACGGCGGCTTCATCTCGGCGCACGACTACCACCTGGGCCGAACGATCGCCGAGGTGATGTGCGGCGGCGAGGTGGATCCGGGCTCGCTGGTCGACGAGGAGTGGCTGATGGCGCTCGAGCGCAGGGCCTTCACGAGCCTGCTCACGCATCCCAGGACCCAGGAACGGATCATGGGAATGATGCAGACGGGCAAGCCGGTGCGTAACTGAGCGGCGCACACCCGACGAATTCCAGGAGTCGAAGATGACCAAGCAAGTCCAGGATGCCTACATCGTCGCGGCCTCGCGCACGCCGATCGGCAAGGCGCCGAAGGGTGCGTTGCGCAACGTGCGCCCCGACGACCTTCTGGTCCACGCGATCCGGTCGGCGCTGGCGCAGGTGCCGGCGCTCGACCCGAAGACGATCGAGGATGCGATCGTCGGCTGCGCGATCCCGGAGGCCGAACAGGGCCTGAACGTGGCGCGCATCGGCGCGCTGCTGGCCGGGTTGCCCGACACGGTCGGCGGCGTGACCGTCAACCGGTTTTGCGCGTCGGGCCTGACCGCGGTCGCGATGGCGGCCGACCGCATCCGCGTCGGCGAGGCCGAAGTGATGATCGCGGCGGGCACCGAGTCGATGAGCATGGTGCCGATGATGGGCAACAAGCCGTCGATCAACCCCCGCGTGTTCGAGAGCGACGAGAATCTCGGCATCGCCTACGGCATGGGGCTGACCGCCGAGAAGGTCGCGCAGCAATGGAAAGTGACGCGCGAGGCGCAGGACGCGTTCGCGCTGGCGTCGCACCAGAAGGCGGTCGCCGCGCAGCGCGCCGGCGAGTTTGCCGACGAGATCAGCCCGATCGACGTCGTCGAGCGCTTTCCGGACCTCGCCAGCCGCGAGATCGAAGTGCGCACCCGCCGCGTCGAGCTCGACGAGGGGCCGCGCGCCGACACCACGCCCGAGGCGCTGGCGAAATTGCGCGCGGTGTTCGCCGCGCCACGCGACCCCGGCGGCAAGCCCACCGGCCTGGGCAGCGTCACGGCCGGAAACAGCTCGCAGACCTCGGACGGGGCGGGCGCCCTGATCCTCGTCTCGGAACGGGTCCTGAAGCAGTTCGGACTCGAGCCGCTGGCGCGCTTCGTCTCGTTCTCGGTGCGCGGCGTGCCGCCGAAGATCATGGGCATCGGGCCGAAGGAGGCGATTCCGGCCGCGCTGAAGGTGGCCGGGCTGAAGCTCGACGACATGGGCTGGATCGAGTTGAACGAGGCCTTCGCGGCGCAGGCGCTGGCGGTGATCCACGAACTCGGCCTGGACCCGCAGGTGGTCAACCCGATGGGTGGGGCGATTGCGCTCGGTCATCCGCTGGGCGCGACCGGCGCGGTCCGCGCGGCCACCGTCGTGCACGCGCTGCGCCGGCGCCAGCTGAAGTACGGGATGGTGACGATGTGCGTCGGCACCGGAATGGGGGCCGCAGGGATCTTCGAACGCGTCTGAGGCGTGGCGTGCAGTTCGAACTGAGTACCCCGGATGGCGCGGTGCTGGTGGCGCACCGCTTCGCCGCGCCGCAGGCGCACGCGTCGGTCGTGATCGCGCCGGCCATGGGGGTTCCGCAGGCCTTCTATCGCGATTTCGCGACGTGGCTCGCGCAGCGCGGTTTCGATGCGATGACCTTCGACTACCGCGGTATCGGCCAGTCGGCGCCGCGCACGCTCCGGCGCTACCGTGCGTCGATCGACGACTGGATCCACCACGACTACGAGGCGGCGATCCGCGAGGCGCGCGCCCGCGCGGGCGCGGCGCCGCTGTTCGTCGTCGGCCACAGCCTGGGCGCGCAACTGCTCGCGTTGCTGCCCTCGGCCAACGACGTGAGCGCGCTGGTGTCGGTGGCCGGCGGCAGCGGCTACTGGGGCGGTTTCCCGATGCCGCTGCGGCCGATGATGCTGCTGATGCTGCACGGTGCGGCGCCGGTCTCGATTCCGCTCGCCGGCTACTTTCCCGGCCGCCGGCTGCGGATGATCGGCGACCTGCCCGGCGACGTGATGCGCCAGTGGCGTCGCTGGTGCATGCACCCCGATTATCTGGTCGGCATCGAGCCGGGCGCCCGCGACGCCTATGCGCGCGCACGCTTCGACCTGCTGTCGCTCACCTTCACCGACGATTCGATGATGCCGCAGGGCAACGTCGATGCGTTGCACGCGCACCTGCGCGCCGTCAGGCGCGAGTCGCGGCGCCTCTCGCCGGCCGATGCGGGCGGGCCGATCGGCCACGTCGGTTTCTTCCGGCGGCGGTATCGCGATACGCTGTGGCCGGTCGCAGCGGACTGGCTCGACGCGCGCTCGGGTGTGCAGGCGCGCTGAGCAGGCAGCGCCCCTTCCGGCCCGCGCCGTCACCCCAGGAGAACGGACGATGGAAGTACTGACGAAAGTCGCCGAAGGCGTCGCGACGATCGTGCTGAACCGGCCGGCGAAGAAGAATGCGCTGACCGCTCCGATGTACCAGGCGATGGCCGACGCGCTGCGTGCTTCCGAGGCGGATGCAGCGGTGCGTTGCATCGTGATCCACGGCAGCGCCGAGGCGTTCACGGCCGGCAACGACCTCGAGGACTTCCTGAACGATCCGCCGCTCGGCGACGATGCCCCGGTGTTCCGGTTCCTGACCGCGTTGCCTGCCTGCACCAAGCCGCTGGTGGCCGCGGTGGCCGGGCCCGCGATCGGCGTGGGCACGACGATGCTGCTGCACTGCGACCTCGTCTACGCGGGCGAGAACGCCCGCTTCGCGCTGCCGTTTGCGCAGCTCGGCCTGTGTCCGGAGGCCGCGTCGAGCCTGTTGCTGCCGATGGCCGTCGGGCACCTGCGGGCGGCGGAAAAGCTGCTGCTCGGCGAACCCTTCGGCGCCGAGGAGGCGCGCGAGATGGGGCTGGTGAACAAGGTGCTGCCGGCGGCCGAGGTGGTCGATCACGCGCTCGCCCAGGCCGGCAAGCTCGCGCGCCTGCCTGCCTCGTCGCTGCGGGCCACCAAGCGGCTGATGAAGGCGGGGCTGGACGCCGCGATCGTACAGCGCATGCACGCAGAGGGCGCCGAGTTCCGCGCGATGCTCACCGCGCCGGCGGCGCGCGAGGCGTTCAGCGCCTTCCTCGGCAAGCGCAAGCCGGATTTCACGAAGCTGGACTGAGAAGCTCGCGGCGGTTCAGCCCGGCGGCAGCGGCCTCGGGCGCCGCTCGTCGTCGGTGGCCACGTAGGTGAGCGTGGCCTCGGTGACCTTGACGATCTCGTCGATCAACTGGTTGCGCTGCGCGTAGACCTCGACGAAGACGGTGATCGACGTGCGTCCCACGCGCACCACATCGGCGTAGAAGCTGAGCACGTCGCCGACGAACACCGGGTGCTTGAACAGGAACGAGTTGACCGCGATCGTGGCCACGCGCCCGTTGGCGCGGCGCATCGCCGGCAGCGCGCCGGCCATGTCGACCTGCGCCATGATCCAGCCTCCGAAGACGTCGCCGTGGACGTTGGCGTCGGCGGGCATGGGCACCACGCGGAGCTCGGGGATGCGGCCGGACGGGAGCGTGGTCGGCGTGGTTTCCATGGTCGTGGGGCCGGATTGACGTAGTTGGGCCCAGAATAGCGGTTTGCCTGCGAAACGCACAATGCGCCGAGCCACCGTTCTCGATGCTCCGCCGGCGCCGGGCACCTCCGCGGTGCGCGGCGACTGGCACACGATCGCGCGCCTTCTGCCCTACCTGTGGGCCTACCGCTGGCGCGTGGGCCTGGCGCTCGCGTGCCTGGTCGGCGCGAAATTCGCCAACGTCGGCGTGCCGCTGGTGCTCAAGAGAATCGTCGATGCGCTCGACCTGAAGCCCGGCGATGCGCGCGTCGCGCTGGTGGTGCCGGTGGCGCTGCTGGTTGCCTACGGGCTGCTGCGCATCGGCGTGACCCTGTTCACCGAACTGCGCGAGGCGCTCTTTGCGCGCGTCACGCACGATGCCTCGCGCACGATCACGCTGCAGGTGTTCCGCCACCTGCTGTCGCTGTCGCTGCGCTTTCACCTCGATCGCCAGATGGGCGGCATGTCGCGCGACATCGAGCGCGGCTCGCAGGGCATCTCGAGCCTCATCTCCTACACGCTGTACAGCATCCTGCCGACGCTGGTCGAGATCACGCTGGTGATCGGCTACCTGGTCGTGAACTACGAGATCTCGTTCGCGGCGATCGCGCTGGCGGCGCTGGTGCTCTACGTCGCCTACACGGTGCGGGTCACCGAGTGGCGCACGCAGTTCCGGCGCCAGGTGAACGAACAGGATTCACGTGCCAACACGCGGGCGATCGATGCGCTGATCAACTACGAAACGGTCAAGTACTTCGGCAACGAGGAATTCGAGGCGCGCCGCTACGACGAGAACCTGGTTGCCCGGATGCGCGCGGCCATTCGCGCACAGACCTCGCTGTCGGTGCTCAACGTCGGGCAGAGCCTGATCGTCGCCACGGCGGTGGCACTGCTGCTGTGGCGCGCGACCGCCGGGGTGGTCGCGGGCACCATGAGCTTGGGCGACCTGGTCCTGGTCAACGCGTTCATGATCCAGCTGTACGTGCCGCTCAACTTCCTCGGCGTGCTGTATCGGGAGATCAAGCAGGCGCTCACCGACATGGAGCGGATGTTCCGCCTGATGGGCGAGCACCGCGAGGTCGCCGACGGGCCCGGCGCGCATGCGCTCGCGCTGCGGCCGGGGCACGCGCCGTCGATCCGTTTCGAGCGTGTCTCGTTCGCCTACGACCCGGCGCGCCCGATCCTGCACGAAGTCGACGTCACGCTGGCCCCGGGCACCACCACCGCGGTGGTCGGCGCCAGCGGCGCCGGCAAGTCGACGCTGGCGCGCCTGCTGTACCGTTTCTACGACGTCGGGTCGGGGCGCATTGCCATCGACGGCCAGGACCTGCGCGCGGTCACGCAGGCGAGCCTGCGTGCCGCCATCGGCATCGTTCCGCAGGATACGGTGCTCTTCAACGATACGATCCGTTACAACATCGGCTACGGACGTCCCGGGGCGAGCCAGCCGGAGATCGAGACGGCGGCGCGCGCGGCGCAGTTGCACGATTTCGTCTCGGCGCTGCCGCAGGGCTACGACACCAGCGTCGGCGAGCGCGGGCTGAAGCTGTCGGGCGGCGAGAAGCAGCGGGTGGCGATCGCGCGCACGCTGCTGAAGGATCCGCCGATCCTCATTCTCGACGAGGCGACCTCGGCCCTCGACAGCCGCAATGAACAGGCGATCCAGGACGCGCTGCGGCGCGTCGCGATGGATCGCACCACGCTGGTGATCGCGCACCGGCTGTCGACGATCGTGGACGCCGAGCAGATTCTCGTGATGTCGGCCGGGCGCATCGTCGAGCGCGGCAACCACGAGTCGCTGTTGCGCGCGGGCGGTGAATACGCGCGGCTCTGGACGATGCAGCAGGCCGACGACGCGCTGCGCACGATCGAGCCGGCCGAAACCGCAGACCAGGCGGGCGAGGGGGCTGGAGCGACCGGTGAAGCGGCCGAAGCGACCGGAGAGACCGCTCTGCTGAAGTTCAGCGCGCAGGCTTGAACGGGCCGGGGGCGCGCGGCGATGGCAGCGGGGGCGGCGAGGAGGGCGGGCGCGCCGCCGGCGGCGGGCGTGGACCCGGCGGCGGGCGTGCCCCCGGCGGCGGGCGATGGCCCCAGACGCCCGGCGCAGGTCGATCGTGATGGTATCCGTGGCCGCCGTACCACCACAGGCCGAAGCTGAACGGCACCCACGGATACCAGCCGTAGTCGTAGTAGTACCTGGGCACGATGACGACCGGCGGTGCGGTGGCGCCGACAACCGCCGGCGGTACGCTCGACATCTCCGCGGACTCGTCGCGGACCGCGTCGACCACCTCGTTGCCCGCGCCCTCGCGTCGTAGCAGGTCGAGGTCGGCGCCGCGCGCCGGAGCCAGCAGGCCGCGTTCGCGGATGTCGGCGGCCAGGTCGGCCGGCAGGCGGCCGGCGCGCACCTCGGCGACGATTTCGCCCAGGCTCAGCGGCGCGGGCACCGATGCATAGGCGCCCGGCAGTGCCTGGACCTCGCCATAGCGAACGGCCTCGGTGTTCGCGCAGCCGCCAAGCACCAGCGCGAGCACCGTCGCCGCGGCTCGTGCGTACCGTTGCTGTGAAGCCGGGTGCATCAGTCCTGAACGGATCGGCGGGTGTGCTGGTTGACGGGCGGCGGGCCGGCAACGGCGTCGACCGAGGCATCCGGATGGCTGGCACGCAGCAGCGCCGGTGCGCGTTCGCGGGTCTTCAGCGCGGTCGACAGCCAGTCTGGCGGCGCCGTCACCTGTTCGTCGAACGGGTGATGATCGTGCGGATAGAGGGCCTGGATCCGGCGCACGTAAGCGGCGGTCTCCGCGTAGGGGGGCACGCCGCGATGGCGGTCGACCGCGCGTTCCCCGGCGTTGTAGCCGGCCAGTGCCAGCACCACGTCGCCACGGAAGTACGACAGCAACCAGCGCAGGTAGCGCATCCCGCCGCGCAGGTTGTCGACCGGATTGAACGCATCTCGCACCGCGAAGCGCTCGGCCGTCTCCGGGATCAGTTGCATCAGTCCCTGCGCGTTCCTGTGCGAACGCGCGTTGTGATCGAAGTTCGATTCGGTGCGGATCACGGCCAGCACCAGGCGCGGATCGAGTCGGAATTCGCGTGACAGCTTCGCGACGGTGTGCATCAGCGCCCGCGGAGCGTTCACTTCGGGGACCGCAGGGCGTGCCGGCGCGCGCAATTCGATGATCCGCGGCGGCTCGTCGTTGCTCACCGGCACGGGCGGTTCCGGAGCCGGTTCTGCCACTGCGATCGGCTCGTAAGGCCGGCGCAGGCAATCGGGCAACTTGTCGTGGCCGTCGGTCACGCCGGCGGCACGGCGAAACAGCGTGTTCGCGATCGCGTCGTCACGAGGGCGGCCACGACCTTGCGCGTGCATCCAGCCCATGCGCATCAGGGCGTCCGGGTATTCGAGGCGTGCCGCCCGGCAATAGAGCGCGTACGCCCTCGCGACGCCGTAGCCTGCGTCCGTAGCCTGCTCGTAGCGGATTGCGCTGTCGGTCAGTTCGCGCGCCAGGCGCGCGGACTCGGGCTGCGGCGGCAAGGGCACCAGGCTCGCGGGTGCGGTGTCGGAACGTTCGGCTTCGATCGGCTCGGCGCGCGCCACGTCCTGGGCGACGACCGGTGCCACACCCATCAGCAACGACGCCGACGCCAGCAGCGGCACGACGCACGATCGGCCACTGCGACTCGCCCACCCAGGGCGGACCGTCGATCCGGTGGTACAGGCAGCGGTGATCATGACCGGCCCCGCGTCCAGGAGGCTGTCGGGCTTCGGGAAGGGCCTTCCCTTCTTCCGAACGTCGACAGCCGCCAAGAATAACGCAGGACTGCCGCCACACCGCGAAATCGTCGCGGACCGTCGGGGCGTGTTCGGGTCAGGGGGGCCAGGTACGGACGCTGACCTCCAGGGGCGGGCCGGCGTGGGCCAGGCAGGACTTGTACGCACGGTCGATTTCGAGGTCCATGAATCGCCAGATCGTCTCGTTTTTGCCTGGGTTGTGGTCATAGGCGAGTGCCGGCCCATGCTCGTCGGCGACGATCGCGATGTCCCGCAGGGACCGGCTCAGTCCTTCGCCGAGTGCCTTGACGTAGGCCTCCTTGCGAACCCAGACCGTCGCGAGCGCCGCCGCGCGAAGTGCAGGCGTCGCGGCCTGCACGACGGCACGCTCTTCGGGTGCCAGCACCCACAGGAAGTCGTCGAGTCGTGCGAAGTCGGGGCGGATTTCCTCGACGTCCACGCCGACCTCCACCTCGGCGAGGGCGTGGAGCACCCAGCGACCCGAGTGGCTGGAATTGAAGCGCGGCGCCGACCCGGCGTGCGGCCCCAATTGCGGCTTGCCGTGCCGGCCCTCGACGAAGACGAGCGTCGCAGGGTCGACGTCGAGTCGCCTCGCAAGCAGCGTTCGCCGGGTGCTGCGCCCGATGACGAAGCGATGCCGGTCGGCGTCGTGATGGAAGCGCGCGGCGCGACGGGTTTCGTCCGCGGTCAGCCGGCTGCCATGCTCGGCAAGACGTGCGGTCTCGGCGGCGACGTCGACCGCCCAGACTTCAGGCATCGGCTTCGGCCCGTGCGCCGCTGGCCATCCTCTGCGGGCAGGGCGCAGCGTCGCGACCGATTGCGTCGGCGAGGATTCGCGCGAGTGACGCGACGTGCGGCGCGTGCAGCATGCGGTTGTGGGCGCATTGCATGCTGCGCACGTCGACGCCGTCGCCGCTCAGCGCGCCCCACCCGTAAGTCGGATCGTCATCGTCGATCGCACCGACCAGGCGCTCGCGGCCTTCCGCGCGAACCAGCATCACGCGTCCCGGGTAGGGCCGGGGCTGGTAGACCTCCCAGGCGGCGAGCATCCGGCGCGCCGCACGCTCGATGGCGCGCGTGAGCGCGGTCTGCTCCATCTCGCCGTCGTCGAACAGTGCGTGCTCGCGCGGCAGCAGATGCCGGATCATCCAGCGGGCGCGGCCGGCCAGGTAGGCAAGCATCTGCGCCGGATGCATCGCGACGGCTTCGCGCAGGTGCAGCAGCACACGCATCGGTGCCGAGCGCCGGCGCCGCTTGCCCGACACGCTGCAGTCGAGCAGCGCGAGCAGCGCCACCCGCTCGCCGCGCTGGTGCAACTGCTGCGCGATCTCGTGGACCAGCTTGCCGCCCATCGAATAGCCGGCCAGCCGATACGGCCCGGCTGGCTGGACCGCGCGCATGTCCGCGATCATCCGCGACGCAACGCCCTCGATCGACAGTCCGGTGTCGTCGACGCCGAAGGCGCCGGTGTCGAGCACGTGCAGCGTTTGCTTCGGGCCGAGCGCCCTGGCGAGTTCGTTGAGGATGATCAATTGCCCGCCCCATCCCGACACGAAGAACAGCGGTCGCGCGCCGTCGCCTGGCTCGATCGTCACGACGCAGCTGCCCGCGCCGTGCGCCGGATGCGCGCGCAGCAGGGATGCGAAGCGGCGGATCGTCGGTGCTTCGAAGAACGACGCGGTGCGCATCTGTCTTCCCATGCGCCGGTCGATCTCGGCGAGGACCCGCACCGCAAGCATCGAGTGGCCCCCGAGATCGAAGAAATCGGCGTCCAGCGCAATCCCCGGGCGTCCGAGCACCGATTCCCAGATCGTGCGCAGCTCGCGCTCGAGCGCATCGCCGCCATCGTGGCGGGCGACGTCGTCGGTGGGCGATTCACCGACCGGTGGCGCCGGCAGCGCGGCGCGATCGAGCTTGCCGTTCGCGGTAAGCGGGAGCGCATCGAGCGCGACGAAGGCGGCCGGAATCATGAACGCAGGCAGCCGTTTCGAGAGTGCGGCACGCAGCGCTGCGGCGTCCAGGCGTTCGGCCCCGGCCTTCCAGACGACGTAGCCGGTGAGGCGCCGGTCACCGGGCAGATCTTCCCGGACGACGACTTCCTGCTGGGCGACGCCGGGCAGCGCGGCGATCGCCGCGCGGACCTCGCCGGGTTCGATCCGGAAGCCGCGCAGCTTCACCTGCTCGTCGCCGCGGCCGCAGAACACGATGGCGCCATCCGCGAGGCGCCGCACGCGGTCGCCGGTGCGGTACAGGCGCTCGCCGGTCGCCTCGTAGCGGTCGACGAAGCGCTCGGCGTCAAGCTCCGGCCGGTGGAGGTAGCCGCGCGCGAGTCCCGGTCCGCCGATCCACAACTCGCCGGTGACGCCGACAGGCACCGGTCGCATGGACGCATCCAGCACGTGGCAGGTGGTGTTCGCGATCGGGTGTCCGATCGGAATGGTGTCGGGAATCCTGCCGTGCACCACCGACGGTGGCACTTCGTGCCAGGTTGCGAACGTCGTGGTCTCGGTGGGGCCGTAGACGTGAAGCAGGCGTTGCGGCGGGTGGTTGCGCAACACGCGCACGACCGCGTCGGGACTGACTGCTTCGCCGCCGAACAGCAGGTCGCGCAGGCCGTGGAAGACGCCGGGCGAGCGCGCCGCGTGCTCGTTGAACAGCGCGGTGGTGACGAACAGCGTCGTGATCCGCTCGTTGGCGATCTGCCGCTCCAGTTGTGGCGCCGACAGCAGCGTGTCGCTGGACACGATCGCCAGCCGGGCGCCGTTGAGCAACGCGCCCCAGATCTCGAAGGTCGCGGCGTCGAACGACGCGTTCGACGCCTGTGCGATGCAGTCCTCCGGGGCGATCCGGACGTAGTCGGTATTGCAGACGAGCCGCGCGACGGCGCGGTGCGTGACCATGACCCCCTTCGGCCTGCCGGTCGATCCGGAGGTGTAGACGACGTAGGCGAGGTCGTCGGCGCGCGCCAGCGGCTCGGGGTCGTCGTCTTCCGGTGTCTCGGGTGTCTCGGGTGCCTGATGCGCCTCATGCGCCTCATGCGCCTCGGGCGCCGCTGCATGGTCGGCTTCGACGTCGAGCCACTGCGCCGCGATGGCGCCGAGCCGCTCGCGCGTCGCAGGCTGCGCGAGGATGATCGGCGCACCGCAGTCGGACACCATGAAGGCGATCCGCTCGGCCGGATAGTCGGGATCGATCGGAACGTAGGCGCCGCCGGCCTCGAGGATGGCGAGCATGCCGACGATCATCGCCGGGCTGCGCTGCACGCACAGCCCGACGGGAACGTTCGGCCCGACGCCGTGGCCGCGCAACTGCTGCGCGAGCCGGTTCGCACGCTGGCTCAACGCAGCGTAAGTCAGGCACGGACGTCCCTCGAAGACGACGGCCACTGCCTGCGGCGTGCGTGCCGCCTGCGCTTCGAACAGGCGGTGCAACGTCTGGTTTGCGGGGAAGTCACGCGCGGTGTCGTTCCACTGCGCGAGCAGCCGGGCCGCCTCCTCCGTCTCCATCATCGGCAGGTCCGAGAGCCGGGCACCGGGATCTGCAGCGACGCCTTCGAGCAGGCGGCTGAAGTGCCGGGCCATGCGTTCGATCGTCGCGTGCTCGAACAGGTCGCGGTTGTAGACGAACTCGATGTCGAGGCGATCGGCGGCTTCGGTGACCGACACCGACAGGTCGAATTTCGCCTGGCTCTCCTGGATGGCGACGCTGTCGGCCCGGATGCCGGGCAGCGCAAGCTGCGCCGCACGCCAGTTCTGCACGGCAAGGCTGACCTGGAAAAGCGGATTGCGGTCGACCTGGCGCGGCGGGTTCAGTTCGGCGACCAGACGTTCGAACGCGACGTCCTGGTGGGCCCAGGCGTCCAGCGTGTCGTCGCGCACGCGCCCGACGAGTTCGACGAAAACGGGGTCCCCGGACAGTTCCGTGCGCATCACCAGCATGTTGACGAAATAGCCGAGCACACCCTCGAGTTCCGCGCGGCCACGGCCGGCGACGGGCGTGCCGATCGCGACGTCCTCGCCAGCGCCGTAGCGCGCGAGCAGCAGTCGCAATGCCGACATCAGCACCATGTATGGTGTGGCGGCGCAGCGGTGCGCGAGGGTGGCGAGCGCGCGGGTCGTGTCGCACCCGATCGTGACCGCATGCGTGCCGGCGCCGCGCATCGCGCTCGCCGGGCGCGGACGGTCGAACGGCAGGTCGTGCGCCTCGAGGCCGGCGAGGTGCGTGACCCAGTACTGCAACTGCCGCTGGAAGTCCGCCTCGCGGGTGCGTGCCCTGCTCCAGATCGCGTAGTCGAGGTAACTCGACGGCAGCGGCGCCAGCGCCGTATCGGGATCGCCGCCGGCCAGCGTCACTTCGTAGAGGGCGCCAAGGTCACGGTTGAAGATGCCCGAGGACCAACCGTCCGAGACGATGTGGTGCACGACGACCAGCAGCACGTGGTCGTCCGGCGAGTGACGGAACAGGCGCACGCGCAGCGGGCGCCCGGCGGCCAGATCGAACGGCTCGTGCGCCGCCGCCTGCAGCAGCGGCGTGTGCGGGTATGGGTCGCCGTACCGATCGTTGCCGGCCGCGACGTCCACGATGGCGAAGTCGGGCTCGTCGCCGTCGAGCACCGACTGCGCCGGCACGCCGTGGACCTCGCGGAAGGCGGTGCGCAGGACTGCGTGGCGCCGCACGAGTGCGCGCAGTGCCGCGCGCAGCGCCTCCACGTGCAGCCGGCCGTGCAGGCGCAGCGCGCTGGCGATGTGGTATCGACTCGCGTGGCCGTCGAGGCGATCGATGAACCACAGCGCCTGCTGCGACGCAGTGAGCGGCCCGGTCAGGGCGCCGGTCGCCGGAATCGGGGGTGGGGACGATGGCGCAGGCTGCGATCCTGCCGGCGCACCGCTGGCCTCGATGCGCGCGGCCAGTCGGGCAATCGTCGGTGCTTCGAACAGCGTTCGCAACGCGATGTCGAGATCCAGCGCCCGGCGCGTGCGCGCCATGGCCTGCGTCGCCATCAGCGAATGGCCGCCGAGTTCGAAGAAGTCGTCGTGGATGCCGATCCGCTCCCGCCCGAGTACTTCGGCCCAGATCGCGAGTAGCGTCGCCTCGATCGGCGTGCGCGCGCCAGCCGGCGCAGTGGCAGTCGCCTCCGGCTCCGTCGCAGGCGGCGCAAGGGCATTCCGGTCGATCTTGCCGCTGGCCAGGTACGGCAGCCTTGCCAGCGGCACGATCGCCACCGGGACCATGTAGGCCGGAAGACGTGCCTTCAGTGCCGCGCCGAGCGCCGCCGTCTCGACGCCGTCGCCCTCGACGTAGGCCACCAGTCGTCGATCGCCGGGCCGATCCTCGCGCGCGATCACCGCGCTCTTGCGCACGCCGTCGCAGGCATCGAGGGCAGCTTCGATTTCGCCCAGCTCGATGCGCTGGCCACGGATCTTGACCTGGTGATCGGTGCGCCCGACGAAGGCCAGCATGCCGTCGGGGCGCCACCGGGCCAGGTCGCCGGTGCGGTACAGGCGTTCGCCGGGCACGAAGGGATTGGCGATGAAGCGCTCCGCGGTGAGTTCGGGGCGGTTCAGGTAGCCGCGGCCCAGCCCGACGCCCCCGATGCACAATTCGCCGACGACGCCGACGGGCACTGGTTGCAGTTGCGCGTCGAGCACGTAGACGCGCGTGTTCGCGATCGGTCGCCCGATCGGCACGGGTCCGTGCCCGGCCGCGAGCGTGGCCGGGTCCATGCTGGTGCTGACGTCGCTGGCCTCGGTAGCCCCGTAGTAGTGGCCGAGTTCCGTCCCGGGCAGGCAGCGCCGGAATTCGCGCACCAGTTCCGGCTCGAGGGCCTCGCCGCCGGTGACGAAGTGGCGCAGGCTGGTGCACGCTGCGAACGCCGGTTCGAGCAGCAGCGCGCGTAACTCGGTAGGCACCGCGTTGGTGATCGTGATTCCGTAGTGCCGGATCGCTTCGGCGTGATAGGCAGTGTCCTTCTCGCCACCGGGGCGGGCGAGGATCACCGGGCCGCCGACGACCAGCGGTGCGAGGAATTTCCAGACCGATGCGTCGAACGTGGTGGCGGTCTTCTGGAACAACCGATCCGCGGCCGTCAGGCGCAGGTGGTCGATCATCCACAGCACGCGATTGCAGATGCCGCGGTGGGTGATCATCGCGCCCTTGGGCTGGCCGGTGGAGCCCGAGGTGTAGATGACGTAGGCGAGGTGGTCGGGGCCGGCCAGTGGCTCGGGGCACGTGGCGGGCAGGGTGTCGGCGAGCGCGTGCCAGTCGGGCGAGTCGAGCGCGATCGCAGGTGCCTGGGTGCCGGTTTCGCGCAGCCGCCCGAGCACGGCCTGCTGTGTCAGCACCACGGGTGCCGCGCTGTCCGCGAGCACGAAGCCGATGCGCGTGGCCGGACTGTCGGGATCGGTCGGAACCCAGGCGCCGCCGGCCTTCATGATGCCGAGGATGGCCACCATCATTTCGAGACTGCGCTGCATGCACAGGGCCACGACGACGTCCGGGCCCACGCCGAGCGCGCGCAGGTGGTGAGCGAGCCGGTTGGCCTCGCGATCGAGCGTGGCGTAGTCGAGCCGGCGGTCCTCGAAG
>JAANMY010002761.1_pt1 | contig 15787 bp, 15 predicted proteins | sample 7279691 | NCBI WGS metagenome assembly JAANMY01 (sample SAMN14094543, study PRJNA606508) | bioreactor metagenome | isolation source: A lab-scale SPAN reactor treating ammonium-rich wastewater day 388 | place: Ireland: Galway | collected 2018-02-07
AGCACGCATCAGCCCACTAAAGTTCCACCCGTCCCACCGCACCGGGTGGAGGAATTTGACCCGGCCACAGGTGGAGGAGTTTGAAGTGGCCGCCCGGGCCGGTGAGAGGGGTGCGGCGATCGAGGTCCCGGTGACGACACTCGACGAACTCGTTGGCGATGAGATTCCAGCGCTCATCAAGATCGACGTTGAGGGCTACGAGTGGTCGGTTCTGAAGGGGGCTCGACGTACCCTGGCCGACCCGCGCGTGCTCGCGGTCATCATGGAAACCAATGGGAGCGGGGGCCGGTACGGGGTGAGCGACGACGAACTCGTCGACGAGATGCGCCGCTTCGGCTTCGCGATGTATACCTACGATCCCGTCACGCGTGTCCTGACAGAGGCCGGGAAGGGCGAGGGCAATACGATATTCGTACGCGACGCGTCGCTTGCGCGCGAACGGGTGCGGGAGGCCCGCCGATTTCGCCTGGTCAATGGGTCGATTTGAGCGGCGACCATCAGCAGGATGTCGTGATGTGCTTTCAGAGCGGGCACGTCGGACGACCTAGGCTCGGTACCCCGCACCGGCATGCACGAGCAACAGGGTGCCTACCGGTCGATACGCGCGTACGCAGCTCAGCCCGCACCCCGGCTGCGCAACTTGCGCTTCGCAGGGTGCTGCGCCAACCATTCCTTGAGCGCAGCATTCATGCGAGTTTGCCAACCTGGACCACCGGCACGAAAGGCGCGCACCACGTCGGGGTCCAGGCGAATGGCGACCTGTTCCTTGGTGGGATTCCTGTTCGGACCGCGGGTGCGGCGAAGGGCGGCAACCGTTGCCGCGACGCCCCCGCCTTGAGTGCGAACGCCCTTCGCCCAATCAATGGCGTCAGGGAAGACGGGCACAGCGACCGCCGCGGCCTTCGCCGAGGCAATCTCGGTTGGGCTAAAGGGATGAGAAGTAGACTTCCGTTTGCTTTCGGTCGGCATAGCGGCAGGAGATCAGATGCGCAGAGTTGTCTTCGCGCGGGGTCCAGACCAGGAAGACGACTCGACCGCGCCACATGCCAAGGCTTTGCAGCCGCAGCTCCCCATAGGCTTCGCGATCGTCTTCCACCGAGATCATCGGAAAGTCGAAGACCGACTCGAGATCCGCAAGGTCGATCTTGTGCTTGCGGAGGTTCTCGCGGCGCTTGGGCTCGCCCCAGGTGATCACAGGCATATTGTATATGCAAATTGCGTCGATTTCCAGTAGTTTGCAAATGCGCGCGTGTCGGACGTGCCCTGCGGCGGTCACCCGAACTCTTCTGTACATGCGCGATTTGACTGGAAGCGTCACGACGAACGCGTGGGCTTGGAGCGCGTGAATTCGACGATTCGGCCGTGTCACTTCAGGCCGTACCACACACCCCGCCCTCTGCCGTGCTGCTCCAGATGGTTGCGCTCGGTCAGATCGCGGAAGTGCTGTTTCAGGGTGTTGCGGCTCGCTCCCGTCAGCTTGATGGCGTTCATCATCGTGACGCGTCCGTGCTCTCGCGCGAACTCCACGATTTGCAGCGACAGCTCGGGCAGCGCCGCCAGCACGATCTTTTCGCGCTCGACCTTCTTCTCCAGACGCCGAACCTGCTCGGCCAGTGAGCGCAGGAAGAACAGCAACCACGGTTGCCAGTTCGGTGCGTCGGTACGGATCGTGCCCTGCGTTTGCCGCAACGCGAGATAGTAGTTTTCCTTGCTGGCCTCGATCACGCATTCCAATGAACTGTACGGAACGTAGGCGTAGCCCGCTCGCAGTAACAACAGGGTCGTCAGCACGCGGCTCAAGCGCCCGTTGCCATCCTGGAACGGATGGATTTCGAGGAATACGACCATGAAGACGGCGACGATCAGCAACGGGTGCAGCACGGCATTGTCGCGTTCGTCGTCCACCCATGCCAGCAGTTCCGTCATCAGGCGCGGCGTGTCGAACGGCGTGGCCGTCTCGAAGACGACGCCGATCTGCGTGCCGTTCTCGTCGAAGGCCGCGACGCGGTTCGAGTGGGTCTTGTAACCGCCTCGGTGCCACGCGTCGTTCTGGCTGTATTGCAGCAGGATCTGATGGAACTGCTTGACGTGGTTCTCGTTGAACGGGATTTCCTCCCATGCCCGAAAGATCAAATCCATCAGTTCGGCGTACCCGGCAACCTCCTGCTCGTCGCGCGTCTCGACCTTCTTGATGGCAAGGTTCGACAGCAGCCGCTCGACTTCACGGTCAGTGAGCTTGCTGCCTTCGATGCGGGTCGATGAGCCGATGCTCTCGATGGTGGCCACGCGCCGCAGCGCCGATAGGCGCTCGGGCGCAAGCGCGCCCAAGGCGCGCCATGCGCCCTTGAACTCGTCGATCCGGGCGACCAGGCCCAAGACCTCCGGGGTGATCTGGAGGGTGTCGATTCGGAGCATGAGCCAATGATGCACCCATTTACACCCATTCTGTGGAAAGGAGGGATTGGGTGTGAATAGGTGCGGAAATGGAGAAACGCGCTCGAGGACGGCCCTGCGGCTATCACCGTCACGAGCTATTCAGGTCGCCTGCTGCGTCGTGCAGTTCGAGAACGAGGGATCGGGCAGGCGCCGTTCGAGTGGCTGCATGGACCGATCCGGTACGATCGCGTCCTGACCTCGGCCGCGCTCCGTTTCGATCGTCGCGGGCGTGGGTTTCGATGGGGGGACGGCGTTCGGCTGAAGCCGAGCCCACAGGGCGGCTTGCATGAAACAGGTACTTCAGCACCTCGGCACCGGCAAGACCACGGCCACGGACGTCCCGCGCCCCGCAGTCGCGCCGGGGACGCTGCTGATCCGAACGTCGGCGTCGCTCATCTCGGCCGGCACCGAGCGGATGCTGGTCGACTTCGGCCGCGCGTCGCTCATCGACAAGGTGCGCCAGCAGCCCGACAAGGTCGCGCAGGTGTTCGCCAGGATGCGCACCGACGGCATCGTCGCGACGCTCGAGGCGGTGAGGAGCAAGCTCGACCAGCCGATCGCGCTCGGCTACTGCAGCGTGGGGCGTGTGGTCGAGATTGCCGCTGGGGTCGATGGCTTCGCCCTCGGCGATCGCGTCGTGTCGAACGGCAAGCACGCCGAGGTGGTCGTGGTGCCGCGCAACCTGTGCGCGCGCGTGCCCGACGGGGTCGACGACGAGACCGCCGCATTCACGGTGCTGGGCGCGATCGCGTTGCAGGGCGTGCGGCTCGCGCAGCCGACGCTGGGCGAATCGGTCGCGGTGATCGGGCTCGGGCTCGTCGGACTCCTCGCCGTGCAGATCCTGCGCGCGAACGGTTGCCGGGTGCTGGGCATCGATCTCGACGCGGATCGGCTCGCCTTGGCGCGCGGCTTCGGCGCCGAGACGGTCGACCTCGGCAAGGGCGCCGATCCGCTCGCGGCGGCCGCGGCGTTCTCGCGCGGCTTGGGAATCGACGCCGTGCTCATCACCGCGTCGGCGTCGAGCAGCGAGCCGGTCGCCCAGGCGGCGAGGATGTGCCGCAAGCGCGGGCGCATCGTGCTCGTGGGCGTGACCGGGCTCGAGCTGTCGCGGGCCGATTTCTACGAGAAGGAACTCTCGTTCCAGGTGAGCTGCTCATACGGCCCGGGGCGCTACGACGCCGAGTACGAAGAGGGCGGGCACGACTACCCGGTCGGATTCGTCCGCTGGACCGAGCAGCGCAACTTCGAGGCGGTGCTCGACCTGATGGCGGCCGGGCGGCTCGACGTCGCGCCGCTGGTCACGCACCGCTACGCGCTGGAACGCGCCGACGAGGCCTACGACCTGCTCGCGTCGGGCGCGCCGTCGCTCGGGATCGTGTTGCGGTATCCGGAGCGCTCCGATGCGGGCGCGCCGGAGGCGCAGGTGCGGACGGTGGCGTTGCATGCCGCCGCATCCACGGGCCGTGCGAATGTCGCGTTCCTCGGTGCGGGCAACTACGCCGGCCGCGTGCTGATGCCGGCGTTCAGGGACGCGGGCGCCGAGCTGCGAACGGTGGTGAGCGCGGGCGGGGCGAGCGCCGTGCACTTCGGCAACAAGTTCGGCTTCGCGAACGCGTCGTCGGATGCCGCGGCGGCGCTCGCCGATGCGGATGTCGACACGGCGGTCGTCGCCACACGCCACGATTCGCACGCGCGGCTCGTGCTCGCGGCGCTTCGCGCCGGCAAGCACGTGTTCTGCGAGAAGCCGCTGTGCCTCACTCTCGACGAACTCGGCGAGATCGAGGCGGAAGCCGCGCAGCACCCGGACCGGCTGCTGATGGTCGGGTTCAACCGGCGCTTCGCGCCGCACGTGGTGAGGATGCGGGAGCTGCTCAGCACGGTCGGGGAGCCGAAGAGCTTCATCGTGACGGTCAACGCGGGCGCGATTCCGCCATCGCACTGGACGCAGGATCGGGCGGTCGGCGGCGGGCGCATCGTCGGCGAGGGCTGCCACTTCGTCGACCTCGTGCGCCACCTCGCGGGCGCGTCCATCGTCGGGTCGCACGCGGTCGCGCTCGGCCGGCATCCGGCGCTCGCGGTGCGCGACGACAAGGCGACGATCACGCTCGAGTTCACCGACGGGTCCGTGGGGACGATCCACTACCTCGCCAATGGCGAGCGGGGCTTTCCGAAGGAGCGTGTCGAGGTCTTCTGCGGCGGGCGCGTGCTGCAGCTCGACAACTTCCGCCGGCTCACCGGCTGGGGCTGGAAGGGCTTCCGCTCGATGGCGCTGTGGCGTCAGGACAAGGGGCAGGCCGCGTGCGCGAAGGCGTTCGTCGACGCGGTGCGGGGCGGGGGAGCTTCCCCCATTCCGTTCGACGAGATCGTCGAAGTGAGCCGCGTGAGCATCGAGGTGCAGGGGATGCTGGTCGGGCCGGTACGTACATAGTCACGTACTTCACGGTCGTGGAATCGGCGTCCGGCCTGCCCCCGGCGGTCCGGTGTGCGGCCCGAAAAGCTCGCTCGCTTCAGGCGCTCAACCATTTCGGCCGCTATGGCCCGGGAGGACATGCCGACCAGAGGCTCGAAGGTGGCGTACGACGGGTGGACGCCGTGCTGGGCGTAGTACGGGCGCGGTACCTGAGGATATTGACCGTCGCCATCCATTCGCTTACGCTATCGAACGATCGTTCGATCGGCCGTCGACGGAGGCACCTTGGCGAGATTCGGGGCGGTTCCTGATGCCTATGACGGGCGTGAGCAGGCCTTCATAAAGCATGAGTTGCTCAAGGGCTACCTGGAGAAGCTATTCTTGATCCTGGGCGGCGCAGCCCGGAAGGCCGGGCACGTCGAACTCCGATACGTCGACTGCTTCGCGGGGCCCTGGGGTGACGACTCCGATGATCTCAGGAGCACGTCCATCGCGATCTCGCTTCGAACGCTGGATGTCGTGCGGCAGAAGCACGGTCGAAACCACGTCTCTGCCACGATCCGCGCGCTGTACATCGAGAAGGAGCCCGGGCCTTTCGCCAGGCTCCAGGCCTACCTGGCCGACAACACCCCCAGTGGCATCCACGCGGAGGCGTGGAACGGCGACTTCGTTGCCAATCGCGCCAACATCTTGCAATGGGCGGGCAAGGATGCGTTTACCTTCTTCTTCATCGACCCGAAGGGCTGGAAGGATGTCGGCATCGGCACGCTGAAGCCGCTGCTCGAGCGCCCGCGCTCCGAGTTTCTGATCAACTTCATGTACGACTTCGTCAATCGCACGATGTCGATGCCCGAGTGGCGCAGCGAAATGGCTGAGTTGCTCGGCGACGCCATCAGCGTCGATGGCATGAACCCAGCGCGGCGTGAGCATGCGATCCTGAAGGCTTACCGCGAAAACGTGAAGAAGGCGTGTGTCGACGCCACTCGCAAGCAGTTTCCGCCCCGCTCCGCCTATGTGCGCGTGTTAGACCGCGAAAAACAACGGCCCAAGTACCACCTCGTCTATGTCACTACACATCCACTGGGCGTCATCGAGTTCATGACGATTTCGGAAACCGTGGACTTGGTGCAAAAGCAGGTGCGGGCTGAACTCCGCGACGCCAAGCGCGAGCGCGAAACCGGAGTCCAGGACATGTTCGGCACTGCTGTTGATACTGAGGCCGGTCACGCCAGTGCTGATGACGTCGATCATTTCTGGCTCCACTATCTCGCTGCCGGGGAGCGCCGCGTGGACGAAAAGGCCTTCGCCGACATCCTGGAAGACAAGGACTGGTTCCCCGGCGACCTACAGGCGTCGCTGGTGCGCTTGATCGACGCCGGCCGCGTCCGGAACTTGGATGCGAGCCGCCGCCGCCCGACGAAGCCGCTGCACTACAAGGATGGCGACCGCCTCCAACGAACAGGAGACTGAGCATGAGCACCTATAGTCGCATCGAGTGGACCGAGCAGACCTGGAATCCGACCATCGGTTGCACAAAGGTCTCGCCCGGCTGCAAGAACTGCTACGCCGAAAGCATGGCTCGTCGCCTGAAGGCAATGGGCTTGAAGGGCTACGAGCGCGGGTTCAATCTCGCATTGATGCCCGAGCGTTTGGCTGAGCCGCTGGAGCGACGCAAGCCGACGGTCTACTTCGTCAACTCGATGTCCGACCTTTTCCACGAGAAGGTGCCGTTTGACTATGTCGAGAGTGTCTTCCAGGTCATGGCGCAGGCACATTGGCATACCTTCCAAGTGCTGACCAAGCGCGCCGAGCGCATGCGCGACTTCTGCCGTACTCGTCGTGTTCCGCCTAACGTTTGGCTAGGCGTCTCGGTCGAGAATCGCAAGCACGGCGTCCCGCGCATTGACGTCCTGCGTGAAGTGGACGCGACGATTCGCTTTCTTTCCGTGGAACCGCTTTTGGAAGACGTGGGCCGAATGGACCTCAGTGACATTCACTGGGTCATCGTCGGCGGCGAGTCGGGGCCGCGTGCGCGCCCGATGCGCGCTGAGTGGGCAGAGAACGTACGCCGTCAGTGCCTCGAAGCGGACGTTGCTTTCTTTTTCAAGCAATGGGGTGCCTGGGGTGCCGACGGGCAGAGGCGCTCGAAGAAGGCGAACGGGCGCGAACTGAACGGTCAATCGTGGGATGGGATGCCAGCTTGAGCGGTCTTTGCGCCGCGTGCGTTGTGGCGCTCAGAACGCAACTCAGAGGTCAAACGTCCGCTTGCGTCTTGCCCGACGTGTGCGCCACGACGATCTGATTGCACCCATCACGACCGGCCAAAGTCCGCGATCCCATGAAGAGATTCTTCGACCGAGATACACGCCGTGAGCTGCTCGTGCTCGTGGACCAGCAGTTCGCTGATCGTGAGGTGGGCCTCGCGGGCGACCTCGTGCTGCGAAGGCGTGAGAACTCGCGACCACGGCCCACCGGCCGCCGGCGCCGCCGATCGTGACCATGCACGCGGTCGCGCTCGGCCGGCATCCGGCGCTCGCGGTGCGCGACGACAAGGCGACGATCACGCTCGAGTTCGGCGACGGGTCCGTGGAGACGATCCACTACCTCGCCAGCGGCGACGCGGTACATGTTCTACATGCGTTTCAGAAGAAGTCGAAGTCCGGCGTAGCCACACCGCAGCCCGACGTGGACTTGATCGAGAAGCGGATGAAGGCAGTGCTCGCCCGTCGCGGCGCGAGCGGGAGATCGTGATGACGCGCAAGATCCATCCCCGTGCCACCGATAACGTGCTCACCGACCTCGGATTCGGGAATGCGGAAGAGTTGTCGGCGAAGGCGATCCTCGCGGTCAAGCTGAACGAGTTGATCGACAAGCGCGGCCTCAGCCAGGTCGAGGCCGCCCGCATCACCGGCATGACGCAGCCGAAGGTATCCCAGGTGCGGCGCTACAAGCTGCAGGACATTTCGCTCGAGCGCCTGATGCAGGCGCTGGTGTCGCTCGACCAGCACGTCGAGATCGTCGTCTGGCCGGCGCGGCGCGCAGATTCGGCCGGCATTACTGTCGCCGCATGACGGTTTGATCAGTCGGAGTGGCGCCGCGACGGGCAGGGGGCGTGGGCGAAGGCGTTGGCCCAGCGCTCCACGTCCTCGCGCGAGGTTCGCCGCTCGGACTCTCCACGCAACGCTGTATTGACAATGTAAACTTTCTGCTATGATGAGCGCCATGCTCGTCCGCTACACATCGAGCGGCATGGCCTTCGTCTGGCACGCGAAGAAGGCGGCTGCCAATCCGGGCAAGCACGACGGCGTTACGTTCGAGCAGGCCGCAACGGTGTTCTTCGATCCGTTCTTCTGCGTGATCGAGGCTGGTCGCAACGAAGAAGCCCGCGACGCGATCATCGGATACGACGCGTCCGGCCGCCTGCTCCATGTCGTGCACGTCGAGATCGAGCACGACGTCATTCGCAACATTTCCGCCCGCCGGGCAACCAACGAAGAGCGACGATATTATGAGCATTCCTGATCGCATCAAGGCTCGGCTGGCCAAGGATCGGCCAATGACGACGATCACCGTGCGCATTCCGGTCGACGTTGTGGCGTCGATGAAGGAGATCGCCCCGCAGCGTGGTTTTTCCGGGTATCAGGCGCTGCTGAAGGCATACGTCAGCGACGGTCTGCGCCGCGACGAGGCCCATTTCGTCTTCGGCCAGAGCGCGCGCCTGATCGAGGCCCTCAAGAAGCACGGGGTGTCCGATGACGTGCTGGAGGCCGCCACGAAGGATCTCGCGTAGGTTGCGCGGAACAATCTGTGGGCCAGGCTTCCATCTACGGTAGCTGCCTGGCGAGCGGAAGTGTGCTTCCCCTCGCATCGATACCCCTGCTCACCCACAACCCTGGTTGCCACGAATTAACCTACTAGGGCAACATCCCGGGTGGAGAAGCGCACACCGCGCTACAAGCTCGCGGTCATCCATGCGCTTGTCGAAGCCGGGAAGGTTCGCGCCACGGGCACGGCGCTCGCGGGCGGCGCCGCCCTCGGATTGGACCTCCACGGCATCGTGGCCGTCGTCATGGCCATCGGCCGTCGGGACTTTCGAAAGAGCATGACGACGCATGCGGACCATCGGATCTGGCAGGACGGTATTGCCCCACGACGTCGGTGGGCGACGTGTACGTGAAGCTCACGGTGATCGAAGACGTGCTGGTCGTGTCGTTCCAGTAGTGTCCCAACGTTTTCAGAGGAGAACCAGTTGAAGCGGCCCCGGATCGGGCTCCGATTGCTGGGAGGCCCGTGCAAGCAATTGATTTATGGGGGTCGTCTCGAACATGGTCACGCTCAGGATTTGTAGGATTTGGTAGAGGCTATGAGGCAATGCCGCGCGCTTCTTGATGATCGCGATCAGCACGTAGGTCGCGACGGCGATCCAGATCTGGGTCTTTACGGCGTTCTCGCTGGTGCCGAAGAACGCCTTGATCCGCAGGTGCTGCTTGATCCACTTGAAGAACAGTTCGACCTGCCAACGGCAGCGGTAGAGTTCGGCGAGTGTCGTCGGCGACAGGCGCGTGTTGTTGGTCAGGAAGGTGATGCGTTCGCCGGACTCGTCCTTGATCACGATGCGACGCAGCGGGGTTGGATAGCCCTGCTTGGAATAGAACACTTCGAGCATGCCGATCTGATCGCAGACGACGGCCGTATTGCGGCGATCGACCGGTTGCGAGTAGCGGCGTTTGAAGCGCAAGCCCCGCTTGGCGCGGATCAGAAAGAAGCTGCCAGCCTCGTGGAAGGTGTGCAACCTGGCGAAGTCCAGATAGCCGCGGTCCAGCAGATAGAAGGCGCCCGGCTCCGGCGTGAGCGCATCGAGGATGCGAACCTCGTGCGTCTTGCCGTCGCTGATGTGAATGAACGTCGGGATGGAGCCACGCAGGTCGAGCAGGGTGTGCAACTTGATGGCCGCTTTGGTCGACCGGAACGGTGCCCACGAGTAGACCGACAAACACAGATCGATGGTCGTCGCGTCGAAGGCGTAGACCGTTTCGTTGAGATCGACACCGATCGGTTCGTTCGCGTACAGCGGACGGGCGATGCCGATCAAGTGTTGCGCCAAGTCGGCATAGATCTGCCACGGCCTCGTCGCGTTGGCATTGGCCAACGTATTGCGCGCCACGGGCGAACGGAAGCCGAGGTGATGAAGGCGCTTGCCTTGCGTCGCCAAGCAGGCTTCGATGTCGCGCAACGACTCCCGAAAGGTCAGTTGCGCGAACGCCATGGCGTAGAACTGATCGAGGCAGGAGAACGACTTGACCTTGCGCTCGCCGCCATGACGCGAAACGCAGCGACGAAAGGTCGACAGCGGCAGGTGTGCCATCACCTGCGCGAACACGAGCTGACCCTGGTGCATCGCTCACCCCTCTTGGATTCCTCCCGGAAGGGTGCCAAACCGGTGCCTCGACGTTCAAATCGAGACCAAGCCAGAAGCGTGTTTTCTGCCGATGCATCAAGCGCTTGTGTTGATTAGATCGAAGAACGTTGGGACACTACTGGTGTCGTTCAAGGAGTTGTGACGATGAAGTGCCCGTCCTGCGGTGCCGCCAAGCTCGTGCGCGCCACCCGAAACCTGCCGTACACATACAAGGGCGAAACGACGAAGATCCCCGGCGTGACCGGCGACTTTTGCCCGGCCTGCGGCGAGGTCGTGCTGGGCCGCGCGGCATCGGAGCGCACTGGGACACTGATGCTGGCGTTCAACCGGCAGGTCAACGCGACCAGGGTCGATCCGGGCTTCATCGTTCGCGTCCGCAAGAAGCTCGCGCTCGACCAGCGCGAAGCAGGCGAGATCTTCGGCGGTGGCGCGAACGCGTTCTCGCGGTACGAGAACGGCAGGACCCGTCCGCCGTTGGCCCTGGTGAAGCTGCTGAAGGTCCTCGATCGCCATCCCGACCTGCTGGCCGAGATCAGGACGGCATAGTGGGGCCGCTGGTCGACGTCGTCGCCGGCGCGCGGCCCAACTTCATGAAGATCGCGCCGATCCTGCGCGCGCTCGACGCGCGTCGGGCAGAGGGCGGGCGGCTCGCCTACCGGCTCGTCCACACCGGGCAGCACTACGACGCGCGGATGTCGGGCGACTTCTTCGCGCAACTGGGCATCCCCGAGCCCGACGTCAACTTCGAGGTGGGATCGGGCACGCAGGCCGAGCAGACGGGCGCGATCATGGTGCGCTACGAGGCGCTGCTCGCGCAGGCGAGGAGCGACCTGTGCCTCGTGGTCGGCGACGTGACCTCGACGATGGCCTGCGCGATCGCGGCGCAGAAGATGCGCGTGCCGGTGGCGCACGTCGAGGGCGGCATCCGTTCGGGCGACTGGTCGATGCCCGAGGAGATCAACCGGATGGCGACCGACGCGGTCACCAACTGGTTCTTCACGACGAGCAGCGTCGCCAACGACAACCTGCGCCGCTCGGGGGTGGGCGACGAACGCATCTTCTTCGTCGGCAACACGATGATCGACACGCTGCTCGCGAGCATGGCGCGGCTGCGGCCGCCCGCGTTCCGCGACGAGCTGGGCCTCGAGCCCGGCGGCTACTTCGTGCTGACGCTGCACCGGCCGGCCAACGTCGATGAGCGCGGGCCGTTCGCGAACCTCCTCGCCGCGGTCGGCGAAGGCACGCGCGGGATGCCGGTCGTCTTCCCGGTGCATCCGCGCACGGCGAAGTCGCTCGGCGAGATGAAGGGCCTGCCGGCCGGATTGCGGCTCGTCGAGCCGCAGCCCTATCTGGAGTTCAACTGGCTCGTGAAGCACGCGCGCGCGGTGATCACCGATTCGGGCGGCATCACCGAGGAGACGACGGTGATGGGCGTGCCCTGTCTCACGCTGCGCGACACGACCGAGCGGCCCGAGACGATCACCATCGGCACCAACGAGCTGATCGGCACCGATCCCGCGCGCCTGAAGCCCGCGCTCGATCGGCTGTTCGCCGGCGAGTGGAAGAAGGGCGCGATCCCCGAGAAATGGGATGGCCGGGCGGCGGAGCGGATCGTCGCGGCGCTCGAGACGCTCCTCGCCTGACGTCGATGCCGATCGCGACGCTGGCGCGCTACTTCCACACGGTGCGCCACCTGCGGCCGGTGCAGGTCTGGGGGCGGCTGCGGTTTCGCATGGCGCGGCCGCGGCCGGACCTGCGCCCTGCACCGTCGCTGCGTGCGGCGCGCGCGGTGTGGGTGCGCTGCGCGCGACGCGCGTCGATGACCGGCCCGGCGACGCTGCGCGCGCTCGGCGTCGAACGCACGATTGCGCGGGCAGCGGACTGGAACCGCGCGGACTGGCCGAAGCTGTGGCTCTACCACGCCCACTACTTCGACGACCTCGCGGCGTCCGACGCCGATTCCCGCGCGGCGTGGCATCGGGATCTCGTCGCGCGCTGGATCGCCGAGAACCCGCCGGGGCTCGGGAATGGGTGGGAGCCGTACCCGACGTCACTGCGGATCGTGAACTGGATCAAGGGCGCGCTCGCCGAGTCGGCGCTCGACGGCGCAACGCGTGAGAGCCTGGCGGTGCAGGCGCGCTACCTTCGCGCGCGGCTGGAAGTGCACCTCCTCGGCAATCACCTGTGGGCGAATGCGAAGGCTCTCGTGTTCGCGGGCGCGTATTTCGACGGGCGCGAAGCCGATGCCTGGCGCGAGCACGGCCTCGCGCTGCTGCGCCGCGAGCTGGCGGAGCAGGTGCTGGCCGACGGCGGGCACTTCGAACTCTCGCCGATGTACCATGCGCTGATTCTGGAGGACCTGCTCGACCTCGTGCAGCTCGCCCGCGCGTATCCGGGGCTCGTGGCAGGCGAGGATGTTTCGCGCTGGCGGGAGATGGCGGCGCGAATGCTGCATTGGCTGCGCGCGATGTCTCACCCCGATGGCGAGATCGCGCTGTTCAACGATGCGGCGATGGACGCCGCGCCTGCGGCCGGCGCGCTCGCACGCTACGCGCAGGCGCTGGGGGTTGCCGTGGGTTCCGAGCCGCTGCCCGATCTCGTGGTCCTGAGCGAGTCGGGCTACGTGCGGCTCGCGGCCGGGCCGGCCGTGTTGATCGTCGACGTGGCCAAGGTCGGGCCGGACTACCTGCCCGGTCACGCGCACGCCGACACGCTGAGCTTCGAGCTGTCGCTCGCCGGGCGGCGGGTGCTCGTCAACGGCGGGACGTCGACCTACGAGGCGGATGCGCAGCGGCTGCGCGAGCGGGGAACGCCGATGCACAACACGGTAACGGTCGACGGAGCGAATTCGTCCGACGTGTGGGCGAGCTTTCGGGTGGCACGGCGGGCGAAGCCGTTCGACCTGCGCTTCGGACGCGGGGACGACGGCGCGCTGTGGGTCGAGGCGACGCACGACGGGTACCTTCGTTTGCCCGGACGAGTCGTGCATCGGCGGCGGTGGGAGCTGCGGTTGGGCGGACTGGATGTCATCGATACCATCGAAGGACGCTGCTCGGAGGCGGTCGCGCGGTTCCGCTTCGCGCCGGGGCTCGGGGTCGAACGTGGCGGTGGTGCGGAGACGGGGGGAGCGGGTGGCGAGGAGAGCGCGAGCGCGGTTGCGGGCCGCGTGAACGGGTCGCCGGTGCCGCTGCGTTGGAGCTGCGAAGGTGCGGGCGCGGCGGAAGTCGAGCACGGGACGTGGCATCCGCGCTTCGGCGCCTCGGAGGCGGTCGAGGTGCTCGCGGTCGCATTGCGGCATGAGCCGTTGCGCACGTCGTTCACCTGGAGCTGACGGCCGCCATGCGCATCCTGTTCCTGTCCGACAACTTCCCGCCCGAGAGCAACGCGCCGGCGACGCGGCTGCACGAGCACGCGGTGCGCTGGGTGCGCGCGGGGCACGAGGTGACCGTCATCACCTGCGCGCCCAACTTTCCCGAAGGCAAGCTCTACGCCGGCTACCGCAACGCCTGGCGGCAGGTCGAGACGATCGACGGCATCCGCGTTGTGCGCGTGAAGACCTACATCACCGCGAACGAGGGCTTCCTGCGGCGCACGCTCGACTACATGAGCTTCATGGCGATGGCGTTCGTGATGGGGCTCTTCGAGCGCAGGCCGGACGTGGTGGTGTCGACCTCGCCGCAGTTCTTCTGCGCGATCGCCGGGTGGGCGCTGTCGGTCGCGAAGTGGCGGCCGTTCGTGTTCGAGCTGCGCGACCTGTGGCCCGCGTCGATCGTGGCGGTGGGCGCGATGGCGACGAGCCCCGCGATCCGCGCGCTGGAGCGCATCGAGCTGTTCCTCTACCGGCGCGCGGCGGCGGTGGTTTCGGTCACCGAGTCGTTCCGCGAGGACCTGGTCGCGCGGGGCATCGATCGCGCGAAGATCCATGTCGTCATCAACGGTGTGGATCTCGATCGCTACGAGCCGCGGCCGCGCGATGCCGGCCTCGAGCGCGAGTTCGGGCTGGAGGGCAAGTTCGTCGCCGGCTACATGGGCACGCACGGGCTCGCGCACGCGCTGCCCGGCGTGCTGGAGGCGGCGGAGCGGTTGCGGGAGCGCGAGGACATCGTGTTCTTCTTCGCGGGCTCGGGTGCGCAGCGCGGGACGGTGGAGCGGATCGTCGCCGAGCGCGGACTCGCGAACGTGCGGCTGATTCCACGCCAGCCGAAGGACCGGATGCCGGCGCTGTGGAGCGCCTGCGACGTCGCGATCGTGCCGCTCCGCGACAACCCGGTGTTCGCCACCGTGATCCCGTCGAAGATCTTGGCCACGATCCTGTCCGCCTGGGATTTGCTCAGATCAAATTCCTCGGCGACTAAGCTCGCGAGAGCGGCTTTGCTCATGATTTTCCTTTCGCAACACTGATTAAAGAAACTCGAAGTCCGCCAAAAGGCCGACCACACGTAAAAATAACACCATCGGCCGATTTCGTCTCCCTATTTGGGGTGCGGGGTATCTTTCTTCCCTGCTTCGGCGATCGTGGCGGCAAGTGAGCCTACATCGCCTTCATTGGGCGGTTCGACCAATCCAAGTACCTTTCGGATGTCGTGACGCTGGATTCCAGCGAACTCCAGCAACTCGACCAAGGTCGGGTAGCGTTTCCCGGTCGCTGCCGCGCATTTCTGCTTGCTCGCGTCGAGAACGAGCATTGCGGCACCGATCATCGCTGCCTGCTGCTTCGGGCGTGTTCCTGCGTATTGTCCGATCTTGAACTCCATCGCCAAGCGTTCAAAGTCGATTGCGCTGTCACCTTCGAGGACGCAATTCACTTTTATGGCTTCATTGCTCATGTCCGTTCCTTTCCGGTTTCAATAACCGTTAATACCTGTTCAACGGATCAATCATAGCAATAGCTGGCTTCGACGACAAGAAAACAGTCGGGACACGTCGGCCATGTTGTAAATCCGCAATCGCCTGCCGATGCACCAGACGCGATGCAACCGGCCAGATCACCCCGGAAACCCCTGCGCTGCTGCTGTAAATTGCATATTTACAACAGCACTACGGATGACACCATAACTATCCTACAACGATAGTTTGACAAACGCCGCTTGATGCTCCATCATAGTCTAACGATAGTCAATCGACGGCCCCAAGCCTGCTCTTCTGTGTTTGCCTGGAACCCGCGTTTCGATGATCGCAGAGCACAAAAACACGAATTGCCGCCTTACTCTTGACACGGTGTTATTATTGCGTATTATTAGAACTGCAACAGCGATTCTCACACCTACTACAGGAGATTACGCCATGTATCACGATTTGCAGCCGCGCCCGCTCTTCGTGCCGTTTCAGAAGCGGTTGCCGCAGGATGACCTGTCCATGCACGAACAATACGTGCTTCGTTCCGTAAAAGCCGCCCTCGTCGCTTTCCTGATCGCCGTGATCGTCGTCGGCTACGCGACCAACCAGTACGAGGAAAAGCTGCGCGAAGCCAAGGCCGCCGCCAGCACCTGCCAGGCCGCTACCAACGCGCGCCAGGCTGGCAC
>JAANMY010002764.1_pt1 | contig 15769 bp, 16 predicted proteins | sample 7279691 | NCBI WGS metagenome assembly JAANMY01 (sample SAMN14094543, study PRJNA606508) | bioreactor metagenome | isolation source: A lab-scale SPAN reactor treating ammonium-rich wastewater day 388 | place: Ireland: Galway | collected 2018-02-07
CATTCCGGACGTTGGAGTCGTTATAAGCGATATTGGTTATGTAAACACGCGTTCGGGCGATAGATTGCCCTTTAAAGAGATTAGGTTTTTTTATTCAGAGGATCAAAGGTAAATAGATTGAGTGATCCAAATACTATCTTGGTGAGAGGTATGTGTCTAATCGTTCCAAGAGGGCGGCTCATGCGCTATACTGAGCTATGCCGTTAAGACCAACACCACAGATTGCTCGCATCTATCTGCTTGTAGCGGCACTGATGCTTGCGCTGCCGGGCCTGTGCTCCCTCTACAGCCGCTATGAGGGCAAGGTAATGGTCGCTTTGCCTCTGGCCGACGCAGATCCTTATTTTGCCAGAACATTGGTTTATATCGGTCAGCACGATGGCTGGGGCACAATAGGAATAATTCTGAATAGGCCGCTCTCAGCGGAACATTTTGCGATGCTGGAAGAAAACGCGCCCCCGGGCTTTGACTGGCGGTTCGGTGGTCCCGTTGATTATCAGAATACACGATATGTATTGGTCCCGGACGATGCCGCCCCTCAAAGCCCTGAGGGTCGCCAGCCATACAAATTCATGGCATTACAGGACTATACAAGGACATATCCTGAGGCGTGGTCGGCCATGCAAGCCGATCCGGAAAAAAGACGTAACTTTATAATTTTTGCGGGTTACAGCGGCTGGCGGTCATGGCAGCTCGAAAACGAAATTCGCATCGGTGGCTGGGCCATGACAGACTTTACGCCCGAAATGCTGAACATGGAGGGGGGATCCGCCGAAGTATGGGGCAAGGTTTTAAAGGGCATAATTGAAAAGCGTCCGCCCAAAGCAGGCAGAATCTAAAGCCCGGGATCATTTAAACCCTGTAACTGGAAAAAAGCCCGCCCACCAACGGAAAAATTTAAAAAATAATTTCTGTGGATAAAAGCGAATCATTTGAATCCCTTAGCGCGTACCGTTCCTTTTATGTTCTCACTAAGTTGCTGGTAAAATTGAGCTTTCTGACTTGCCCACAGGACTCAAATATGATTCCATGACGCTTATGAAGACTTTGTCCCGCAGTCATTGGATTCTCAGAAAGCACGCTCCGCTCATGGTGGGGCTGTTTCTGACGGTCTATTTCTCCTACCACATCGTCTATGGCGCCCGTAGTTTTACGCAGTTGCGTGCGCTCGAAGCCGAAGTGGCGTTGCGGGATCAGGAGCTGTTTGAGGTGCGAAGCGACCGGGAAATGCAGGAGTCCAAAGTTCGGATGATGCGTCCCGGATCGCTAAGCCGCGACCTTCTCGAGGAGCGCGCCCGCGTGGTTCTGGGCTATAAGCGTTCCGACGAATTCCTTCTTCTCGGAAATTAAATTATAAAACATGACGGCGTTGTGATTTTTTCTTTGTGTAACAGTATGTTGCACCGCACAAAACGTGCCTTTTCACTGGTCATGCCTCCCGAAATGGTGTAGCAAAAGGATCGGGTTTAATACCGTGTGTCTGTGCGTTCATAACGGGAGTTGTGTTTCTGTGGCATCCAGATCAAAAAGCAAGGCTTCACAAAAGACGAGTTCTGCGGGTTCTTCCGCGCCCTCCGTCGAGGAAATGAAAAAGCTTTATTACGATATGCTTCTGATCCGCCGTTTCGAGGAAAAGGCGGGCCAGCTTTACGGCATGGGCCTGATCGGCGGCTTCTGCCATCTCTATATCGGGCAGGAAGCGGTTGTCACCGGCATCCAGTCGCAGCAAAAGCCGCAGGATACGGTGGTCACTTCGTACCGCGATCACGCCCACATGCTGGCTTGCGGCATGGACCCCAACGGCATCATGGCCGAGCTGACCGGGCGCGTCACGGGCTATTCGCGCGGCAAGGGCGGCTCGATGCATATGTTCAGCATTGAGCGGAATTTCTTCGGCGGTCACGGCATCGTGGGCGCCAGCACCTCGATCGGCGCGGGCCTCGGCTTCGCGCATAAATACAAGGGCGATGGCGGTGTAGCGGTGGCCTATATGGGCGATGGCGCGTCTAACCAGGGCCAGACAGCGGAATGTTACAACATGGCCGCTCTTTGGAAACTGCCGATCCTGTTCGTCATTGAGAATAACCAGTACGGCATGGGCACCAGCGTATCCCGCTCCTCCGCCGGGCAGCTTTACCAGCGCGGCGCGGGCTACGGCATCCCCGGCGAGCAGGTGGACGGCATGGATGTCTTTACGGTGCAGACCGCCGCGAAGCAGGCGCTGGATTACATTCGCTCGGGCAACGGCCCCTACATTCTGGAGATGATGACCTACCGTTACCGTGGCCATTCCATGTCCGACCCGGCCAAATACCGAACCAAGGAAGAAGTCGAGAATATGAAGGAAAACAGGGACCCGATCGTGAGCCTTAAGGGCCGTATGTTCGAGGCGGGGATCACAGAAGACGATCTGAAATCGATTGAGAAAAAAATCAAGGATATCGTCAACGAGTCCGCGTCCTTCGCGCAGAGTTCGCCCGAGCCGGAGCCGATTGACCTCTGGACTGACGTACTGGTGGAGGCATAAAAAATGGCCATTCAAATTCTCATGCCCGCACTGTCCCCGACCATGACCGAAGGCAATCTAGCCCGCTGGTTGAAATCCGAAGGTGAAAAGGTTGCGTCAGGCGACGTGATCGCCGAAATCGAAACCGACAAGGCCACAATGGAAGTCGAAGCGGTAGACGAAGGCATTATTGGAAAGATTCTGGTCCAAGCCGGCACCGAAGGCGTAGCCGTCAATACGCCCATCGCCGTTTTGCTTGAGGAAGGCGAAGGCGCCGACGCGATTGCAACCGTAGCCTCATCAGCCCCGAAGAACGGCGTCGCCGCGGCGCAACCCTTGGCGCAAGTGGCAACGCACGCGGTCGGGCCGGCCGGACAGCCCGAAGGGCAGATGATCGAAAACCGCGACATTCTTTACGCGCAGGGTGCCATTATACCCCCGCCGCCTTTCGACGAGGCGGCCTTCACGGAAACAAAAGCGCAGACCGTGCGCGAAGCGCTCCGCGATGCGATGGCGCAGGAAATGCGCCGCGACCCGACCGTCTATCTGATGGGCGAGGAAGTGGCAGAGTATCAGGGCGCATATAAGGTTTCCCAAGGGCTTCTGGACGAATTCGGCAGCAAACGCGTGATCGACACCCCGATCACCGAGCACGGCTTCGCGGGCATCGCCGTCGGCTCCGCGATGAACGGCCTCCGTCCGATCGTGGAGTTCATGACGTGGAACTTCGGGATGCAGGCGATTGATCATATTATCAACTCCGCCGCCAAGACGCTCTATATGGCGGGCGGAAAATTGGGCTGTCCGATTGTCTTCCGCGGCCCTAATGGCGCAGCATCCCGCGTGGGCGCGCAGCACTCACAATGCTATGCTAGCTGGTATGCGCACGTGCCGGGCCTCAAGGTCGTCTCCCCGTGGTCGGGCGCGGACGCCAAGGGACTGCTGAAGGCCGCGATCCGCGATCCCAACCCGGTCGTTTTCCTCGAGAACGAGCTGCTCTACGGACAAACGCATGAAGTGCCTGTCTCCGACGATTATGTCGTCCCGTTGGGCCGCGCGAAAATCGAGCGCGCCGGAAAGGACGTGACCATCGTCGCCTTTTCCATCATGGTCGGCAAGGCCATCGATGCCGCCGCGAAGCTGGCGGAAGAGGGGATAGACGCAGAAGTCATCAACCTGCGCACAATTCGGCCGCTCGACCGTCACACCATTCTCGAAAGCGTGAAAAAGACCAACCGCATAGTCTTTGCAGAAGAGGGATGGCCCTTCGCCGGAATAGGCGCGGAGATCGCCGCTCTGGTCGGCGAGCATGCTTTCGACTATCTCGACGCCCCGTTGGCGCGGGTGTGCGCCGCAGACGTGCCGCTGCCCTATGCGGCCAATCTGGAGGCGCTGGCCTTGCCGCAAGCCGCGCATATTGTCGAAGCCGTAAAGAAAGTCTGCTATAGATAAAACCGCACGACAGGCCCTTAACCCGGAGGCTCGCAATGACAATCGCAAGAACGCTCTTACTCTCCTCGGCACTTCTTTCAATGGTGGGCGGACCGGCCATGGCAGAAACGGTGGCCACGATCGCGGCTCCAGCGGGCGTCAATCCGCGCTGCCGTCTTGTCGAAACGGCAAATTTCGGCATCAACTTCGGCAACGTCGCCCTCGACGCTGCTTCCGCGAAATCCTACGTGAACGACCGCATCGCGGAAGTGCAGGCGATGGCAAAGGAAGTCGGGCTGGACTCGCTGGAAATCAGCAACATGAATTACAATCTCTACAGCAACAATAGCGGCTATGCCTATGCCGGGTCGGCCCCGCCGCAGTTGCAGCTTAACGGCAATGTGGCCTTCATCGTCGCGGACGTAACGAAGGGAACGCTGCTGATGGAGAAGGCCAGCCAGAAGGGCTTTAACGTAACCTTCTCTTTAAACGCCAACAGACAGTGCAATTAAAGGAACTCTAACGATGAAAAAAATCAAAACGAAAGCAGTTTTAGCGCTTGCCGCTCTGGCCTTTATGGGCGGCTTTACGGCGAACTCAGCCTCCGCGCAGTCCATGGACAAGGCCGAACGTAAATGCACCTCGCGCGAGGAAGTGAATCTCAGCGTGAACTTTGAAAACCAGATCATCGAGGTTAAGCAAGCCGTAACCTACATTGACGACCGCATCAAGGAAATCGAAGCCATCGCCAAAGAAAGCGGCGTAGGAGACATCGAACTGAAGGGCAAGAACGTCAACATCAATTCCAACCAGAATAAATACCGCCACCAGATGCAGGGCCTTCCCGAGCCGTCGCCCACGGCGGTCAGCCTGAACGGCAGCGCAAGCTTCAGCCTTGAAAACGGCGAGCAGGCGGGCGCGTTCATAGAAGCGCTGCAAAACAAGGGTTTTAACATCAATTTCAGAATGAGTATGAACCGCCAATGCCGATAAACGTAACGATGCCCGCACTTTCGCCGACCATGACCGAGGGCACTCTCTCGCGCTGGCTCAAGGCCGAAGGGGATAAAGTCGCCGCCGGAGACATCATCGCCGAGATCGAAACCGATAAGGCCACGATGGAAGTCGAAGCCGTGGATGAGGGCGTCATCGGCAAAATTCTTGTGAAGGCCGGAACCGAAGGCGTGGCCGTGAATACGCCCATCGCGATCCTGCTTGAAGACGGCGAGGACGCCTCTGCGCTTGCAAACGCACCCGCTGCTGCCGCGCCGAAGGCGGCACCTTCGATTGCTGCGCCATCCGCGCCTTCTGCAACCTCTGCGCCCGCGCAGGCTCCGCAAGTATCCAGCGGCGGCCAGCGTGTGTTCGCCAGTCCTCTGGCCAAACGCCTCGCCAAGGAAAGCGGCGTGGATATGTCCGCCCTGCGCGGTTCCGGCCCGCATGGCCGCATCGTCAAGGCCGATATCGAACGCGCAGTCCGTCAGGGCGCCGCCCCGGTGACGGCCAAATCTTCCGCTGGACCTGCGCAACTGCCACCGGGCGGCGATTACGAAGTCAACGCCTTCGGCATGGCCTACCGCAAGATCCCGAACAACAATATCAAAAAAATCACGGCAAAGCGTCTGGTCGAATCCAAGCAGACCGTCCCGCACTTTTATCTGACCATCGATTGCCGCCTCGACGCCCTCATGGCCGCGCGGCAGGAGATCAACGATCAGGCCGACGGTAAATACAAGCTCTCCGTCAACGATTTCCTGGTCAAGGCGGCGGCGATGGCTCTGAAAGCCTATCCCCCCGCGAACGTCTCATGGTCGGATGAAGCTGTGCTTCAATACCTTAAGGCGGATATATCGGTGGCGGTATCAACCCCCAACGGCCTGATTACGCCCATCGTCCGCAACGCGGAAGACAAGGGCCTCGTGCAGATATCGAACGAGGTCAAGGATCTCGCCAAGCGCGCGCGCGATGGCAAGCTCAAGCCCGAGGAGTTTCAGGGTGGATCATTTACGATATCGAACCTCGGCATGTTCGGCATCCGTGAATTTGGAGCGATCATCAACCCGCCGCAGGCCTGTATTCTGGCCATCGGTGCGGGCGAGCAACGCGCGGTCGTCGAAAAGGGCGAGGTGAAGGTGCGCACGATGATGAGTTGTACCCTGTCAGTGGATCACCGCGCGGTGGACGGCGCGATCGGGGCGGAATACCTGCAAGTCTTCAAGAAGTACGTCGAAAACCCCGTCAGCATGTTGCTTTAGGCGCATGCGAGGAAGGAAAGTGCTTTGATCGATAAACGGCCGATCATTGGCGTGATGGGCTCGCACGAAAAACCGTGGGAGCAATTTGCGCATCCTCTGGGCCGCATGATCGCCGAGCACGATTATCATCTTCTGACCGGCGCAGGCGGGGGAGCCATGACCGCCGTATCCAAGGGGTTCGTGGAGGTTCAAAACCGAGCGGGCTATAGCATCGGCATCGTCCCGACATTGGAATACAGCGGCGATTTCGTCACCTCCGAAATCTACCCCAACCCCTACATCGAAGTGCCGATCCTGACACCGCTCGACTCGAAGGCGCAAAAGGACGTGCGCCCGTTCAGCCGCAATTACGTGAACATCATGAGCAGCCACGCGATTATCGCGCTGCCCGGCGATCACGGCACGAAGAATGAAGTTTCTCTGGCGCTGACCTTCAACAAGCCGCTGATCCTCTTTGGCCCGGAAGACGCCTTTGAGAGATTCCCCGGCCATCCCTCGCGCACGGATGACATACACGAGGTACGCGAGTTTCTAGAGCGGGTGACCGCAAAATTCCGGCACGGCGATGAAAAATAACGATTGAGAAACGGAAAGGTCTGAAGACATGAGTAACGCGAAAACGGTTGATCTGATTGTCATAGGCGGCGGCCCGGGCGGATACGTGGCCGCCATTCGCGGGGCGCAACTCGGCATGAAGGTCGCGGTGGTGGAGGCCAACCATCTGGGCGGCATCTGCCTCAACTGGGGGTGCATCCCGACCAAGGCGCTCCTGCGCAGCAGCGAAATCAACCATCTGCTCCATAACCTTGAACAGTTTGGATTTACTGCGAAGGAGGTCTCCTTCGACATCAAAAAAATCGTCGCCCGCTCGCGCGGCGTGGCCTCGCAGCTTTCCAAGGGCATCCAGCATCTCCTCAAGAAAAACAAGGTCGAGGTCTTCGACGGCTGGGGCAAGTTGGCCGGGCAGGGGAAGGTCACGGTGGAGAAAGACGGCAAGACGATCGCGGATCTCACCGCCAAGCATATCATTATCGCCACGGGTGCGCGCGCCCGCGTCCTGCCAGGGCTGGAGCCGGACGGCAAACAGGTCTGGACCTACAAGGAGGCGATGATTCCCGAAGCCATGCCCAAATCGCTTTTGGTCGTCGGCTCCGGCGCGATCGGGATCGAGTTCGCGAGCTTCTACCGCAACCTCGGCGCAGAAGTCACCGTGGTTGAGGTGATGGACCGCATTTTGCCAGTCGAGGACGAGGAAATCTCCGCCTTCGCGCATAAAGCTTTCGAGAAACAGGGTATGAAGCTCATCACGGGCGCAAAGGTCACCAAGCTGGATAAGACCGCCAAATCGGTCACGGCCACAGTTGAAACCGCGAAGGGCAAGCAGGAAATCACAGTCGAGAAAGTTATCATGGCCGTGGGCGTGGTCGGCAACACGGAGAATATCGGCCTCGAAAAAACCAAGGTCAAAATTGATCGCGGCCATATCGTCACCAATGAATGGCTGGCAACCGACGAACCTGGAATCTACGCCATCGGCGACGTGACCGCGCCGCCGTGGCTCGCGCACAAGGCCAGCCATGAAGGCGTGATCTGCGTCGAAAAAATCGCGGGCGTTAAAGACGTACACCCGATGAAAAAAGAGAACATTCCCGGCTGCACGTATTGTTCCCCGCAGATTGCCTCCGTCGGCCTCACCGAAAAAGCCGCGAAGGAAAAAGGCTATAAAATCAAGGTTGGCCGCTTCCCCTTCATCGGCAACGGCAAGGCGATCGCGCTCGGCGAGCCCGAGGGGCTGGTCAAGACGATCTTCGATGAAAAGACGGGCGAACTGCTGGGCGCGCACATGGTTGGCGCGGAAGTCACCGAAATGATTCAAGGCTATGGTATTGCTAAAACCCTTGAAACGACAGAATTGGACCTGATGCACACCATCTTCCCGCACCCGACATTATCTGAGATGATGCACGAGAGCGTTTTGAATGCCTACGGCAAGGCCATACATTTTTAGAGCTATCAAAGGCGGATATAATGAAAACACGACTCAAGGCAGGAAAATGGTTTCTGTCCCTCTGCGTTTTCGCAGCCAGCTTTGCCGCAATCCATGAAGTTCTTGCGCAGTCTGAGCCCGCCCCCGCCCCCGCCGAAGAGGCGCAAGCCCAGACGCTTGAAGAACGTGCGGTCAGGGACCTGTTCAAGACATTGGCCGAGTTTTACACGTTTGATCAACCCAATCTCGAAAAGATGATGGCGTTCATAGAGCCCCGCATCGACCCGTCTGCCCGTTTCCAGACGGAGATGCACATCAACGAGCTTACCCAGCCTGAGTTTAAACGCTACAACAAGAAGCAGCTTTTGGACGATATACGGCAAAACTACCCGAAGGCATACGAATCCAAGGCTAAATACAAAATTGAGGCTATTCGGCTCTCTGAAGACGGCAAAAGGGTGGACGTAAATTACCATGTCTGGCTGGACTCAAAGTTTGCCAGCCAGGAACCGCAAACAGGTCGTAAGGCAGAAATACGCCTCAGGTCGCTGTCTGTCTGTGACGATGTGCTCAGGCGGGCCGAAGACCTCCTGAAAATCGTGGAAAGCAAGTGCGTTCAGGACGTTTCTATTGCGAAACCCGTGTTTTTGGAGTAATCCTGCACCCCGGTCAGGAGATTATTGAAAATGACATATAACCCCGAACTGCTGGACAAGGCCAAGCGCCACCCGGAAAAGCAAAAAAACCCGGACCGCCCCTCCGGGCGTAAGCCGGAATGGATCCGCGTGCCCGCACCGCAGGGGGGTAAATATAAGGAAACGCTCGATATCGTCCGCAAGAATAAGCTGACGACCGTTTGCGAGGAGGCCGGCTGCCCCAATATCGGCGAATGCTGGCAGAAAAAGCACGCGACCTTCATGATCATGGGCGAAGTCTGCACCCGCGCCTGCGCGTTCTGTAACGTGGCGACGGGCAAGCCCGAGGAACTCGACAAACTCGAACCTCTGCGCATCGGCGTGGCCGTCAAGCAGATGAATTTGAGCCACGTGGTCATCACGTCCGTTGACCGGGACGACCTCAAGGACGGGGGCGCAGACCATTTCGCCAAGACGATCCAGGCGATCCGCATGAAAAGCCCGGAAACGACTATCGAAATCCTGCCCGGCGATTTCCGGGGCTGTATGGACTCGCTCGATCAGGTCATCCGCGCGAAACCCGATGTCTTCAACCACAATTTGGAAACCGTGCCGCGGCTCTACCCGACGATCCGCCCCGGCGCACGTTATTTCCGCTCCCTCCGCTTGCTCCAGCGCGTGAAAGAAGTGGACCCACAGCAATTCACGAAGTCCGGCCTGATGGTTGGCCTCGGTGAAACCAAGGAAGAGGTGGCGCAAGTGATGGACGATATGCGCGCCGCCGGCATCGATTTCATCACCATCGGCCAGTATCTCCAGCCGACGCCCAAACACGCGCCGCTTGAACGGTACTGGACGCCAGAGGAATTTGAGCAGCTGACCAGAATGGCCAAGGCCAAGGGGTTCCTGATGGTCTCGGCCTCGCCTTTGACACGCTCCTCACACCACGCGGGCGACGATTTCCTGAAGCTTAAAGCCGCGCGGGAAGCCAAGCTGGGTAAAACCAGTGCAGCGGAATAGAAGGCCGAACGAAACAGCGGCATGACCCGGCACATCGAACAGCGCAACCTCCCCTATACGCCAGAACAGCTTTTCGGCCTTGTCGCCGAAGTTGATAAATATTCCGAATTCCTCCCTTGGTGCCTGAGCAGCGTCATCAAAAGGCGCGAGGGCAATGTATTCTACGCCGATCTTGTCATCGGCTATAAAGTCGTGCGCGAGAAATTCGGCTCCAAGGTAACCCTGACGCACCCCGAGCGCATCGACGTCCAATATCTCTCCGGTCCGATGAAGTACCTGACCAACCAGTGGAAATTCATCCGCGAGCCGGACGGCTCATGCACGATCGACTTCTACGTGGATTTTGAATTTAAAAACCGGGTATTGCAGGGCCTGATGGGCGCGTTCTTTAATGAACTCGTCCGACGTATGGTCTCGGCGTTTGAGCAGCGAGCCAAAAGCCTCTACGGCGAAAGCGGTATTAAAGCGGCTACGCTGTCTGGGTTGGTGCCAGACGCTCAATCAAAAACATAAGGGATTCACGGCAACTCGCGGCACGAATCTCGCTGCGGCTCCCTGCAAATTTAAATTCTTTTGCCTTACAGAAAGAATCCGTAGCAACGGCGATATAAACCAGCCCGACGGGCTTCTGCGGGGTGGCGCCGCCCGGGCCGGCGATGCCCGTCACGGAAACAGAAATCGCGGCACGGCTATTGCGTAATGCGCCGATGGCCATCGCCTCCGCACATTCCGCGCTGACCGCACCCTGAGTTTCAAGAACCTGAAGGGGAACACCTAAAAGCGTCTGTTTTGCAGCGTTACAGTACGTGACATAACCTCGTTCAAAGATACTCGATGAGCCAGCCCGCTCGGTAATTAGGGCGGAAATCAAACCGCCGGTGCAGGATTCAGCCGTCACCAGTTTCTTGCGCTGCGAGAGCAAAAGCCCCGAAACCTCATCAACCAAGCCGAGCAAAACGGGATCAGAAAACATAGCTCAACACCATAACACACACCGCCGCCATGATGCCGGCGACGATATCGTCGCCCATCACTCCAGCTGCACCTTCGACATCCCTGTCAAAATACGAAACCGGCCAAGGTTTCAGAATATCAAAAAACCTGAACAGCACGAATGAAAGCAAATACAGAGGCAAACTTCCGTAAGCCGGAATCATGGCGATCCACTGTCCGGCGACCTCATCAATTACGATCATTTTTGAATCATGCGTTTGCACGTCACGGTCAAAACGATCGGCAGCCCACAGCCCCACGATACTAACGATTAGGACAGAAACAAACAGCAGCATAAGGCCGCCAAACCAAAGGAGAACCCAGCCGCAAATAAGCCCGCCAAGGCTACCCCATGTTCCGGGGGCAGGCGAGAGGAAACCGCAGCCGAACCAGCTGGCCAGCCATACATGCGTCGCTTTCAGATTAATATTCTCAGGATACAAAAAACGTATGGTCATCCGGGACGCCCCCTGGGCAGAGCGACATTCACAGCGGCCTGCGCGGCGATCCCCTCGCGCCGTCCTGTAAAACCAAGCCCTTCGGTGGTTGTTGCCTTGATATTAATCCGATCAGGTGGTACGGCAAGAATTTCGGCGATCCGCGCGACGATGGCGTCTCTGTGCGGCCCGATTTTCGGAGCTTCGCAAATCATCGTGATGTCGGCATTGATTAGATAGCCACCCTTTTGCGTGAGCAGATCGGAGGCATGCTTCAAAAACGCGGCGCTGTCCATTCCCTTGAAGGCGGGGTTGGACGGCGGAAAATGTGTGCCGATATCGCCCCCGCCGATCGCGCCAAGAATTGCATCGGTCAACGCATGCAATCCGACATCAGCATCCGAATGCCCCGCAAGCCTTCGCCCGAACGGAATATCGACACCGCATAAACGGATGGATTGCGGGCTGTCCTCCGTTTCGGCGAAGGCATGCACGTCGTATCCAGTTCCCGTACGCGTTTCTATTTCACTCATCGCTGCATACATCTCTTCGGCCACGGCCAAGTCTTTCGGGTAGGTAATTTTCAAATTGAGGGGCGAGCCTTGTACTAGTTTTACATCCACGCCCATCGCGCGGACAAGCCCCGCATCGTCGGTAGCTTCAAGTTCGGCGGGGCTTTCCATGTGTGCCTTTTTAATCACACCCAAACGGAAAGCCTGAGGTGTCTGTACGGCCCAAAGGTTTGTCCGCTGCGCAGGTTCACCACAAAAAGGGTCGCCCTCCCGCATTAAGGCATACAGAACCGTGTCAGCAACCGGGTGAGCCAGGGTCGCCGCTTCCGCCCCATCGGCGATGGTTTGAACCAAAGCCATGATATCCTCTTGCCGAACGAAAGGACGCGCAGCATCATGAATGAGCACAATCGCCCTGTCATCAGCAGAAGGAAGAGCCTCTAAGCCCTTAAAAACGCTTTCTTTTCGAGTTTTGCCGCCCGGAATGGGGGAGGGGAGGGAAAACCCTTTGACAGCCGCTTCGTAAAGCGGAGAATGTTCGGGATTGATGACTGTAATCAGGCTGTCCAGCCCGGGAATCTGCCTGAAAGTGTTCAAGGAATGACGGAGAATCGGTTGTCCGCCCAAAGGGCAGTATTGCTTGGGTACGGCCTGTCCCGACCGTACGCCCCCGCCCGCCGCCACAAGGACCACATGAAATCTGGGTATAAGGCTCATGAGAGTGTTGTATTCCCACAAGAATTGTTGTAAATGTGCAACACCCCAAGGATGAGCAGTTCATACACTTACCACAACCGGGAGCCGCTTTGACAGAAGAAACCGCACAAGACGGGCAACCGGCCAAAACGGAATCCGGTACGATTTTCGGCTTGCAGGCAGGAAACCTTCTGGCGCGATTCCTTTCGTCGCTCAAGTTTTCCACGCTACGCCGCCGTTCATGGCGTACGAAGGCGTCGCTCTTTCTGGTAATAGCGGCCATTGCTAGTGGTTTTGCAACCTACGCAGCCCTGACTGATACGCCGCCTTTTGGAAATGATCCGCAGACTGTGATCTGGCTGCTGAATATCGATCTCGTCCTCCTCATGCTTCTGGTCGCCTTGATCGCCAAGCGCCTGGTGGCAATCTGGAGCGGGCGGAAAAGAGGAATCGCCGGATCGCATCTTCATGTGCGCCTGGTCTACATTTTCAGCTTTCTGGCCGCTGCCCCGACGATCATCATGACGGTATTCTCCGCATTCTTTTTCCATTTCGGCGTGCAGACATGGTTCAGCGAGCGTGTGCACACGGCAATCAACGAGTCACTGGCCGTTGCTGAATCGTACCTTGAGGAGCATAAACAGGTGATCCGCGCGGACGCGATGGCCATGGCGGGCGACCTCGACCGTCAGGCGGATATCCTTCTGAGCAGGCCCAAAGCCTTGGAGACTGTGATCGACACACAGTCCATGCTGCGAAACTTGCCCGAGGCGATTATCTTTGACAAGAGCGGCAAGGTTCTTGCGCGTTCTGATCTGACTCTCTCTTTGGAATTTGAAAAGGTTCCGCCCGAACTTCTGAAGGAAGCCGATCTTGGTGAGGTCATCCTGCGCACAGGCGAAAACCGTGACCGCGTACGGGCGCTCATCAAACTGGACAATTTCGACGATTCATATCTGTTTGTAGGCCGTATGGTAGACCAGCAGGTTCTCAAACACCTCTCCACGACGGCGGCGGCGGTAGAAGACTACGCGCAGCTTCAAACCTCGTTCGCCGGGATGCAGATCACGGTCACGCTGCTCTTCGTCGTAGTGGGATTGCTAATGCTGCTCGCGGCGATATGGTTCAGCTTGATTCTGGCGCGTGAGCTTGTAACGCCGATCACCGAACTGATTTCGACATCCGACCGGGTCCGCTCGGGCGATTTGACGGCGAGAGTTCCCGAGGAGAAATCCCTTGAGGAATTTGAGTATTTGGCGAAGTCCTTCAACCGAATGACCCGCCAAATCCAGCAACAACAGCAGGAACTGATAAGGGCGAACAGGCAAATTGATATGCGCCGTCGCTTGACCGAGAGCGTTCTCAAGGGCGTATCTTCAGGCGTGATCGGAATGGATGAAACGGGAATTATAAATCTGGCGAATGCTAGCGCCGTCGGGCTTCTGGACATTGAGCAGGACGATCTCACCGGCCAGCATATTTTTGAGATCATTCCTGAAATACGTGAACTAATGGAGGCCGCGCTTAAAACGCCAGGTAAAACGGCACAAAATGAAATCATGCTTGAACGAGGCGTGGGGGCTTCACGGCAAAGGCGTATATTCCTCTTCAGGATCGGCACAGAGACGACAAGCGATACTAGTAAAAATGTAATCCTGACCTTTGACGATATTACTGAGTTTCAGGCAGCCCAGAGAAAAGCCGCATGGTCGGACGTCGCTCGCCGCATCGCTCATGAAATCAAGAATCCTCTAACGCCTATTCAACTTTCGGCGGAGCGGCTCAAACGAAAATATCTCTCTCAGATAAAAGACGATGCAGAGACCTTCTCGGACTGCACGCAAACGATTATCCGCCACGTCGAGGATATCGGGCGAATGGTAGACGAGTTTTCGGCTTTTGCGCGTATGCCCGAACCTGTGATGAAGCCATCCTCTCTTGTACGTCAGATCCGTGAGTCCCTGATCCTTTCGCAGCAAGCGCACACGGATATCAAGTTTGAAATTTCGGTCGATCCGAGAGTTGAAAGCGCCAGGGTAGAATTGGACTCGGTACAGATTAGACAGGTTATAAATAACCTGATCCAGAACGCGGTCGATTCAATCAAGGCCCGCAACCAAGAGAGGACGCCTTCTCAATCAAAAATAAATATACTGATATCTCAATCGCTTCCTCATGAAGCCTTTGTCGCAATCACTGATAGCGGGCAAGGGCTTCCGGCCCATGAAAGCCCTGCAAGACTGGCCGAACCTTACGTTACCCACAAACCTAAAGGCACCGGGCTTGGTCTAGCCATCGTGAAGAAAATCATGGATGATCATCGCGGGCGTCTGGTCATAGGTTTGGCGGACTGGATTAAAGAGGCTCCCGGCTGGTCTGCGCTCGATGGGGCTACGCTGGCAATCGTATTTCCCTTAAAAACTTCCACGCAGGCACAAATTGAAAGCCCGGAAACCGGAGAACAGGCTCCAGGCAAGAAGGAGGTGGCATAATATGGCAGCAGATATTCTGATCGTAGACGACGAGGAAGATATAAGAAACCTCATCAAGGGGATTCTGGAAGATGAAGGCTATATGCCTCGTACGGCCTCCAGCGCTAAACTGGCCTATCAGGCGATAGAATCTAGAGTGCCGGATGTGGTTATTCAGGATATCTGGCTTCAGGGCAGCTCAGACGACGGGTTAAAAATTCTTGAGAACGTCAAAGCTCGCCACCCGAATGTCGCGTTTGTGATGATCAGCGGCCACGGCACAATTGAAACCGCAGTGTCCGCGATAAAAATGGGCGCCTACGACTTTATCGAAAAGCCCTTCAAGGCCGACCGTCTTCTGGTGATGATTGGCCGTGCACTTGAGCATGTTGCCTTGCGCCGCGAAAACGATAGCCTACGCCGCCGTGCCGAGAGCATAGAAGAGGAAATCACGGGTGAATCACAAATTATTAAAAACTTGCAAAGCATTCTGGATCGTGTGGCCACAGCAAACAGCAGGGTCCTGTTAACCGGAGAACCCGGAACGGGCAAGAACCTTGCTGCACGGTACATACATGCGCAATCCAAGCGCGCGGATGCTCCGTTTATGATTCTCAACTGCTCAACGTATAACCCTGAGCGGCTGGAGCTTGAAATTTTTGGTTCGTCAAACGGCTATAACGGTGAACCAGCAAAGCCCGGCATACTTGATTTAGCAAACGGTGGAACCATCCTGCTTGATGAAGTCGGCGACCTCCCGATTGAAATTCAGGGGAGGCTGGTAAGGGTCCTTCAGGAGGAGAGCTTTCAGAGGCTGGGCAGCGCC
>JAANMY010002775.1_pt1 | contig 15708 bp, 17 predicted proteins | sample 7279691 | NCBI WGS metagenome assembly JAANMY01 (sample SAMN14094543, study PRJNA606508) | bioreactor metagenome | isolation source: A lab-scale SPAN reactor treating ammonium-rich wastewater day 388 | place: Ireland: Galway | collected 2018-02-07
TCAGCTACGGCAACGGCATGCCGATGTCGCTGCGGGCCGCCCGCGACATCGAGAAGAAGCACGGCTGGAAGGTGCGCGTGGTCGACCTGCGCTGGCTGGTGCCGCTCAACCATGCCGCCATCGCCAAGCACGCGGGCGAGTGCAAGCGGATCCTGGTCGTCGATGAAGGGCGCTTCAGCGCCGGCATCGGCGAAGGCGTGATCACCGCGATCACCGAGGCCGGGCACGGCGGCAAGCCGCTGCAGCGCGTGGTCGGCGCGGACACCTACACGCCGCTGGCGGGCGCTGCGTTCCTGGTGATCCCGAAGGACGAGGACATCGTTGCCGCAGCGGACCGGTTGGGCTGAGAATCCGGTCCGGGGAGCGCGCGGCGACGCGTGCGGATCGACATCACACACATTTCAGGGAAGGGGAGCGGGGCATGAAGGCAAGGGGATGGATCGGCGGCCTGCTGGCCATGGGCATGGCGTGGAGCAGCCTGGGGGTTGCGCAGGAACGCACCGTGGATGTCGGTGGGCGCCCGATCGTGGTGCCGGTGGAGAAGGGCTACGAGCTGATCAGCGACCAGCCGGTCTTCATGGACATGCTGGCCAAGTTCCTGCCGCCGGGGCTGCGCCTGCTGGCGGTATCGATGCACAAGGAGGACATCGAGTCCGAGCTGATGGCCGCTGAAAAGCACCCGTACTACTTCTATGCGGTGCCGGTGAACGTGCAGTCGATGGATCTGGAAGACGCCACTTGGATCGTCGCGCGGCCGATGATCGAAGCGCAGCTGAAGACGCTCGACCTGGATGCCATGGCCAAGCCGATGCTCGACAAGGGCAGCAAGGCGCTGAGCGACCAGCTGGGCGCCAAGGTCGACATCAGCGGCGAACTGGCGGAGAAGCAGGTGGTCTGGGTCGCGCCGGATGGCAGCGTACGCATGACCGCGGTGATGCCGAGCCGCATGCAACTGGCCGACCAGAAGGGCGAATACCTGCAGGACGCGGGCATCGCCATCCTGCCGGTGAGGAAGCGGATGCTGGCGGTCTACGCCTACCGCAGCCGGGGCGAAGGCGAAAAGGGCTCCGACGTGATCCGTGGCGTGCTGGACACGGCGCTGCAGGCCTTCCAGAGGGCCAACGCGGCGCCGGTGGCATCGGTGCCGGCACCGCCCGCACCGCCTGCGCCTCCGGCACCGCCGGCCCTGCCAGGCAAGCGCTGACTGCGCGAAGAGTGACGGCATGGGCGGAACGCTGCGTGCCACGCGGCACCGCCCGGCGATGACGCTTCGTTTGCATCGCGCGGGACAGAATGCGGTGTCCCCCAAGGAGATCCGCAATGAAAGCACCGAAAGTCGCCGTTCTGGTCGGCAGCCTGCGCGAGGGCTCGTACAACAAGCAGCTGGCGAAGACGATCGGCCAACTCGCCGGTGACCGCCTGTCGCTGCAGATGGTCCGCATCGACGACCTGCCGCTCTACAACCAGGATTTCGATGCCGACTATCCGGCCAACTGCACGCGCCTGAAGCAGGACATCGAGTCCGCCGATGCCGTCCTGGTGGTGACGCCCGAGTACAACCGCTCGATCCCGGGCGTACTCAAGAACGCCATCGACATCGCCTCGCGGCCGTGGGGCACCAATTCGTTCAAGGGCAAGCCGGCGGCGGTGATCGGCGCGTCGATCGGCGCGATCGGCAGCGCGCTGGCGCAGGCGCATGTCGACAACGTCATGCTCTACCTCGACACCCGCCTGATGGGGCAGCCCGAGGTGTTCCTGAAGATGGACGACAAGACCATCGACGCCGACGGCAATATCGCCGACGACGGCACGAAGAAGTTCCTGTCCGGTTTCGTCGATGCGTTCGTGGCGTGGATCGCCCGCGAAGCCGGCTGATCAGGCCGCGAATTCCGCCTGCCGGACCGGGACGCCGCCCGCCTCGCGCGGCGTCCCTTCGCTGGCCACCCCGAGCGCACTGTGTCCGGCCACGGCGATGACCTGGCCGATGACACGCTCGCCATCGGAGATCGCGGCCCCGGACGGCAGGGGCGTGTCCGCTTCCAGCAGCACCAGCCCGCGTTTGGCCTGCCCGAGGAAGTGCGTGCGCGCCACGATTTCCTGGCCCGGGTAGCAGCCCTTCTTGACGCTGAAGGCCTGCAGGCGCTCCAGCGACAGCTGTTGCGGCGTCCATTGCGATGACTGGTCGGCCGTCAGGCGGGGAATGCCGGCATGCAGGTCGGTTGCGTGCCAGCGCTGCAGGGCTCCGGCATCGGCATCGGCCGGCTGGGAAGGGGTGATGTCGATGCGGCGGCCACCCGGCCATGCCAGCGCGATGCCATCCGCCGCATCGGTCTGGAAACGGCGTACGGCGGGCTGCGAAGCCGCATCCCACTGGCCCGACGCGTGCAGGTCGCCGCGCACCGCCAGCTTCACCTTGCTGCGGAAGACGTAACGCTGGAGCGCTTCGGCCAGTGCATCGGCGGGATGGTCGGGCAGCAGCAACCGGTAGTTTCCGGCGTCGATGCGGAGCAGGGCGAACAGGGCGACCAGGCGGCCTTTCGCGGTCAGCCAGCCGTTCCACTGCCAATCGCCGTCGCCCAACGCGGCGACATCGTTCATGAATTGCGCCTGCGCGAACGCGCCTGCGTCCGGGCCGGAAAGGTCAAGGATCCGATGGTCGGGGAGGGCGACGGCGGGGGCACCGTGCGGCTTCGGGTTGTCGGGCATTGCTGCAGCGCCGTAAACTAAATGGATTGTGAAGAAATCGATTCTAGGCGAAACCGTTCCCGAGCCTGCTTCCCCCGCGGAAGCCGACGCCCTTCCCGACACTGGACAGCGCAGGGACGCGGCGCCGGTGGAAGTGGGCGGCCGCAAGGGCCCGGACCCGACGCGCTACGGCGATTGGGAAAAGAACGGCCGCTGCATCGACTTCTGAAAGCACCGCCATCCCGCCACGCGGCGCGTGCCGCCCAGCCCGGAGACTGCCTGTCCATGGCAAACCTCGATAAACGCCCGCTTTCACCGTTCATGCTGGGGCAGACGTACCGCTTCCAGATCACCTCGGTGATGTCCCTGCTGCACCGCATGACCGGCGTCGTGCTGGCGATCGCGGCCTTCGGTTTCTCCTGGTGGATCATGTCGATCGCGCTCGGCGGCAGCTACGCCGAATGCGCCGCGGCGGTGACGTCCTCGGTGCCCGGCAAGATCGTGCTGTTCCTGATCTCGCTGGCGCTGATGTACCACCTGTTCAACGGCATCCGCCACCTGGCCTGGGATGCCGGCTTCGGCTTCAGGATCCCGCAGGTCTACGCCTCCGGCTACACCGTGCTGGCGCTGACCGTGGTGTCGACCCTCATCCTCTGGTTCGTGGCGATGTCGGGAGGTGCCGCATGAACGCGAAGTTCCGTTCGCCGCTTCACCAGGCCAAGGGCTGGGGCTCGGCCAAGTCCGGCACCGGCCATTTCTGGTGGCAGCGCGTCACCGCGGTGATCCTGGCGCTGCTGGTGCCCTACATCGTGTTCCTGCTGGCCAGCGCCACCGGCCACGACGCCGAAGGCATCCGCGCACTCATCGCCAAGCCGTGGAACGCGATCATCTTCACCGTGTTCGCCATCGCGCTGTTCTGGCACGCCAAGCTGGGCCTGCAGGTGGTGATCGAGGACTACGTCCACGACCGCGCCATGCACCTCGCGCTCCGCATCCTCCTCATCCTGGGCAGCCTGGTCGGCGTGTTGAGCGCCATCTACGCCATCGCCCGCATCGCCATGACGGCCTGAGCACCATGACCGATTACAAGATCACCGAACACAAATACGACATGGTCGTGGTCGGCGCCGGCGGCGCGGGCCTGCGTGCCACCTTCGGCCTGGCCCAGAAGGGCCTGAAGACCGCCTGCATCACCAAGGTGTTCCCGACCCGCTCGCACACGGTGGCGGCGCAGGGCGGCATCTCGGCGGCGCTTGCCAACATGGGCGAGGACGACTGGCGCTGGCACTTCTACGACACCATCAAGGGCTCGGACTGGCTGGGCGACCAGGACGCCATCGAGTACATGTGCCGCGAGGCGATCCCGGCGGTCATCGAGCTGGAGCACCAGGGCGTGCCGTTCTCGCGCACTGACGAGGGCAAGATCTACCAGCGACCGTTCGGCGGCATGACGACCGACTACGGCCGCGGCCCGGCCGCCCAGCGCACCTGCGCCGCCGCCGACCGCACCGGCCACGCCATCCTGCATACGCTGTACCAGCAGTCGCTGGCGCATGACGCGGAGTTCTTCATCGAGTACTTCGCGCTCGACCTGATCATGGATGCCGACGGCGTCTGCCGCGGCGTGCTGGCGCTCGACATGGCCGAGGGCACGCTGCACCTGTTCCGCGCGCACGGCACCGTGCTCGCCACCGGCGGCTACGGCCGCGCCTACTTCTCCGCGACCTCGGCGCACACCTGCACCGGCGACGGCGGCGGCATGGCACTGCGTGCCGGCCTGCAGCTGCAGGACATGGAGTTCGTGCAGTTCCACCCGACCGGCATCTACGGCGCCGGCTGCCTGATCACCGAAGGCGTGCGTGGCGAAGGCGGCATCCTGCGCAACGCGAGCGGCGAGCGCTTCATGGAGCGTTATGCGCCGAACGCGAAGGACCTGGCGTCGCGCGACGTGGTCTCGCGCTCGATGACCATCGAGATCCGCGAAGGCCGCGGCGTGGGCGAGCACAAGGACCACATCTTCCTCGACCTGACCCACCTCGACCCGAAGGACATCCACGCCAAGCTGCCGGGCATCGCCGAGAGCGCGAAGATCTTCGCCGGCGTGGACGTGGAGAAGGAACCGATCCCGGTCATCCCGACCGTGCACTACAACATGGGTGGCATCCCCACCAACTACCACGGCGAAGTGGTGCAGCTGAAGGACGGCAACCCCGACCACGTGGTGCCGGGCCTGTACGCGATCGGCGAGGCCGCCTGCGTCTCGGTGCACGGCGCCAACCGCCTCGGCTCCAACTCGCTGCTCGACCTGGTGGTGTTCGGCCGCGCCGTCTCCAACCGCGCCGCGGAGACCATCAAGCCGGGCAGCCTGCATCCCAAGCTCACGGGCGACGCCACCGAGCGTTCGCTGGCCAACCTGGATCGCCTGCGCAACGCCAGCGGCCCGCTGCCGACCGCGAAGATCCGCGACAACATGCAGCGCACCATGCAGGCCGACGCCGCCGTGTTCCGCACCGGTGAGACGCTGGCGGACGGCGTGCGCAAGGTCAACGAGATCTACAAATCGTTCGCCGATGTCGGCGTCTCCGACCGCTCGCTGGTCTGGAATTCCGATCTCATCGAGACGCTCGAGCTGCAGAACCTGCTGGGCCAGGCGCTGGTGACGATCACCTCCGCCGCGAACCGCACCGAGTCGCGCGGCGCGCATGCCCGCGAGGACTATCCGGACCGCGACGACGCCCAGTGGATGAAGCACACCGTCTGCACGGTCGACGACGCCGGCCAGACCCACATCGACTACCGCCCGGTGCACATGTACACGCTCACCGACGATGTCGAGGTCGTCCCGCCCAAGCCGCGCGTCTACTGATCCGGGAGAACCCACATGGCTCAATTCACGCTACCCAAGAACTCCCAGGTCAAGAAGGGCAAGCACTTCGCCGCGCCGGCCGGCGCGAAGTCAGTGCGCACCTTCAAGGTCTACCGCTGGAACCCGGACGACGGCCAGAACCCGCGCACCGACACCTATGAAGTCGATACCGCGAACTGCGGCCCGATGGTCCTGGACGCGCTGCTCAAGATCAAGAACGAGATCGACCCGACGCTGACGCTCCGCCGCTCCTGCCGCGAGGGCATCTGCGGCTCGTGTGCGATGAACATCGACGGCACCAACACGCTGGCCTGCACCAAGGCCATCGAGGACTGCGGCAAGGGCGAAGTGCCGATCTACCCGCTGCCGCACATGCCGGTGGTGAAGGACCTGGTGCCGGACCTGACGCACTTCTACGCGCAGTACGCATCGATCCGCCCGTGGCTGCGCACGCAGAGCCCGGCGCCGACCCGCGAGCGCCTGCAGTCGAAGGAAGACCGCGAGAAGCTCGACGGCCTGTACGAATGCATCCTCTGCGCCTGCTGCAGCACCAGCTGCCCGAGCTACTGGTGGAACGGCGACCGCTACCTCGGCCCGGCGATCCTGCTGCAGGCCTACCGCTGGATTGTCGATTCCCGCGACGAGGACACCGGCAGCCGCCTCGACGACCTTGAGGATCCGTTCAAGCTGTACCGCTGCCACACCATCATGAACTGCGCGCGCACCTGCCCGAAGGGCCTCAACCCGGCCAAGGCGATCGGCGAGATCAAGCAGCTCATGCTGGCCCGTACGATGTGATGGACGCGCGGGCCTACGCGCTGCCCGCGCTGGCGATGGCGCTGCTGACCTTCGCGGTCTGGCTGCGCCTGTTCTTCACCCGGATCCCGGAGATGAAGCGCGAACGCATCCACCCGCAATCGATCGCGTTGTCCGCCCAGGCGGCGACGCGCTTGAGCGACACCCGCGCCGCCGACAACTTCCGCAACCTGTTCGAACTGCCGATGCTGTTCTACGCGGCGCTGCTGTTCGGTGGCTGGCTGGCGCTCGACTCGCCGGCGTTCCTCGTGTTGGCATGGCTGTTCGTGGCGCTGCGCGTGGTCCACAGCGTGATCCATTGCGGCTACAACAAGGTCATGCACCGTTTCTATGCCTACGCCGCCGGCGGGTGGGTCCTGTGGGCGATGTGGGCGCTGATCGGCTGGCGGCTGCTGTCGCCATGACCCCGGAAGAGCAGGCCGAACTCCGCCGCATCCGCTGGCGCTGCCGGCGCGGCATGCGCGAACTGGACCAGCTGTTCGAGCGTTATCTCGACCGCTGCTGGGCGAACGAAACCGAAGCGCAGCGCGCGCTGTTCCTACGGTTGCTGGATTGCGAAGACGACAAGCTGTGGCGCTGGTTCATGGGCTACGAGGCCGCCGCAGATGTCGAAATCGCATCGATCGTCCAGCGCATCCGCGACCTGCCGCCTTGAGTGGCGTCCCTCGCGGATGATCGCCGCCTGGCTGCTGGCACTCACCGTGCTCGCGCCGCTTTCCCTCCTTTATTCGAACCTGCCGCGGACCGCAGCGTGGCTGCTGGCGCCGGCCTGCGCCCTGGCCGCGCTGCAGGCCTGGCACCGCTACCGGCATGCATGTCCGGTGCACTTCCATCTGCGTGCCGAAGGCCCGCTGGAGGTCGATGGCGTGCCGATGCCCGACGGCCGCCTGCGCTGGCGCGGCCCGCTGGCCTTCGTCGAATGGCGCGATGGAAAGGGGCGTCGCAGGGCGGTGGCGTTCTGGCCGGACACGCTGCCGCCAACCACCCGGCGTGAACTCCGGCTGGCCACGCCCGCCGCCGTCAATGCAGCACCGACGGCGGGGATGGCACCATAGCGCCTGCTCCCGACGAAGCCCTCCATGTTCAAACCGCTTCCCGTCGCCATCGGCCTGCGCTACCTGCGCGCCAAACGCCGCAACGGCTTCATTTCCTTCATATCGATGGCTTCCATCCTCGGCATCGCGCTGGGGGTGGCGGTGCTGATCACCACGCTGGCGGTGATGGGCGGCTTCCAGCGCGAGATCCGCGACCGCATGCTGCAGATGGTGGCGCATGCCACGGTCAGCGCCGACGGCGCGCCGATGGCGAACTGGCGCGACGCGCTGGAGATCGCCCAGGCCGACACGCGCGTGGCCGGTGCCGCGCCCTATATCGACACCCAGGGCCTGATCCAGGGGCCGCGCGAGCAGCCTTCGATGATCCGCGGCATCGACCCGGCGCACGAGCGGCAGGTCTCGGTGATCGCCGACAAGATGAAGCAGGGCCAGCTCGGGTCGCTGTCCGATGGCAGCTTCAACATCGTGCTGGGGCGCGAACTGGCCGCCTGGCTGGATGTCGGCGTCGGCGACAGCGTGGTGGTGATGACCTCCAAGATCAGCGCGACGCCGGTGGGCGCGGTGCCGCAGACCAAGCGCTTCACCGTGTCCGGCATCTTCGAGGCCGGCTACAACGAATACGACAAAGGCCTGGCGCTGGCCAACATCCACGACCTGCAGCGCGTGCTGCGGATGGGCGACGCGGTGACCGGCGTGCGCCTGAAGATGAAGAACATGGATGACGCGTCACAGGTGGCCACCGACCTGGCCATCAAGCTGCAGGGGCCGTACCGCGTCAGCGACTGGATGTACGAGAACGCCAACATGTTCCGCGCGCTGAAGATGGAGAAGACGGTGATGGGCATCCTGCTGTCGCTGATCATCGCGATGGGCGCGTTCAACCTGGTGTCCTCGCAGGTGATGCTGGTGACCGACAAGCAGGCCGACATCGCCATCCAGCGCACGCTGGGCGTGACGCCGATGCAGGTGATGCAGACCTTCATGGTGCAGGGCACGCTGATCGGCGTGATCGGCACGGTGGCCGGGGTGATCGGGGGCATCCTGCTGACGCTCAACCTGGAACGCATCCTCGGCGTCATCGAGGCGATCCTCGGCGTGCAGCTGCTGCCGGAGGACGTGTACTACATCACCGGCCTGCCCACCGACCTGCGCGCGGACAACGTGGTGATCATCGCCTGCGTGGCGCTGCTGATGGCCTTCCTCGCCACCCTGTACCCGGCCTGGCGCGCGTCGCGCACGCCGCCGGCGGAGGCGCTGCGCTATGAGTGAGGCGATGGACATCACGATGGTGGAAGGCGAGGCGATCCGCGCCGAGGCGCTGGGCAAGACCTATTCGGAAGGCAAGCTGCGCACGCCGGTGTTCGACGGGCTGGATCTCGCGGTGCGGACCGGAGAGACGGTGGCGATCATCGGGGCGTCCGGCGCCGGCAAGAGCACGCTGCTGCATCTCCTGGGCGGGCTGGATACGCCGACCACGGGCGAGGTGTTCGTGGCCGGCCAGCGCATGAGTGCCTTGTCGGATGCCGAGCGCGGCCGGTTGCGCAACAAGGCGCTCGGCTTCGTCTACCAGTTCCACCACCTGCTGCCGGAGTTCACCGCGCTGGAGAACGTGATGCTGCCGGTGCTGGTCGGCGGCGCCAGCGTGGAGGAGGCGACCCAACGCGCCTCCGCCTTGCTGGAGCAGGTGGGGCTGGGGCATCGCTTCGGCCACAAGCCGGGCGAGCTTTCGGGCGGCGAGCGCCAGCGTGCGGCGGTCGCGCGTGCGCTGGTGAACCGGCCTGCCTGCGTGCTGGGCGATGAACCCACCGGCAACCTGGACGACCGCACCGCCGGCAGCGTCTTCGAGCTCATGCTCGGGCTCAACCGCGAGCACCGCACCAGCCTGGTGCTGGTGACGCATGATCGACGGCTCGCACGGCAACTCGACCGCGTGCTGGAACTGCACGAAGGCAAGTTGAGGGAAGTGCCCGTCGACGAGGTCTGACACGGAGGTCTGAATGGAAGATGCGGCAAGGACGCCGCTGTTCGCCCCGCCCACCGCGGTCGCCTTGCTCGCCGGCATGTTGCTGGCGACACGCTTGCCGCAGTTGCCGGCGTGGGGCTGGATCGCATGGATAGGCATGGCAGGACTGGCCGCGTGGTTGCGTGGCCGCTTCGCGATGCGCGTGGCGGGCGCATGCCTGCTGGGCGCCGGCCTGCTGATGGCGCAGGGCGCCTGGCGCATGCAGGCGCAGCTGCCGGTGGCGATGGAGCTGCGCGAAGCCACCGTGGCCGGCCGCATCGTCGAACTGCCGCTGCACGAGGAACGCCGCACCCGCTTCGATCTCAGGGTCGATGACGCGCCGGACCAGCCCGACGCGCTGCGCGGCCGTTTGCTGCGGCTGTCCTGGTACGACGCCTACCGTGGCCAGGTCGCGCCGGGTCCCCGCCACGACCTCCATGCCGGCGAGCGCTGGCGGCTGCGGGTCAAGCTGCGTGCGCCGCGCGGCCTGCGCAACCCCGGCGCCTTCGATGGCGAGAAGCAGATGCTGCTCGATGGCATCGCCGCCACCGGCCATGTGCGCGATGTCGAAACCGCCCGCCGCCTCGCGCCGGCCCGTGGGATCGCCGCCTGGCGCGGAGCGATGTCCGCGCGGATCACGGCGGATGGCGCGCGGCCCTCGTCGCGCTTCATCGCGGCGCTGGCATTGGGCGACACCCGTGGCCTGTCGCAGCAGGACTGGGAAACCCTGCGCGCCTCGGGGCTGACCCATCTCATCGCCATCTCCGGTTTCCACGTGGGACTGGTCGGACTGGCATTGGCGGGGCTGGCATGGGCGCTTTACGGGCTGTTTCCCGGCATCGCGCGCCATTGCCCGCGCAAGGTGGCGATGGCCGGCGCGGCCACCCTCGGCGCCTTCGCCTACCTGTTGGCGACGGGCGCTTCGCTGCCGACGCTGCGCACGGTGCTGATGATCGCGTTCGTTGCCGGCGGCGCCATGCTGCGGCGACATGCCGGCGTCGCGCAATCGCTCGCCGTCGCCTTGATCGCGGTGCTGGCGATGGACCCGCTGTCGGTGATGCGCCCCGGCTTCTGGCTGAGTTTCGGCGGCGTGGCCTGGCTGGCTTGGTGCCTGCAGGGCATGCGCGCCGGCCACGTGCGCCAGTTCCTTGCCGCCCAAGGCGTGGCCAGCCTCGGGTTGTTGCCGCTGGCCGTGGCCTTTTTCGCCCAGGCCTCGATGGTCGGGCCGCTGGCGAATCTGGTGGCGGTGCCGTGGTGGAGCGGGGTAGTGGTGCCGCTGTCATTGCTCGGCACGGCACTGGAGATGCTGCATGCCGGCTGGGGCGCGCCGGTCTGGGACCTGGCCGCACGCGCCTTCGACCTGAGTTGGCCGGTGTTCGACCGCCTCGCGGACTCACCGTTGGCGCTGATCTGGATTCCGCAGTCACCGGTCTGGGCGCTGCCGCTGGCCCTGTTCGCCGCCTTCATGTTGATGTTGCCGCGTGGCCTGCCCGGGCGATGGCTGGCCGCGCCGCTGCTGCTGCCCTTGCTGTGGCCGGCGCAGGAGGTGCCGGAGGACGGCGCGCTTGAAATCGTGCAGGTCGATGTGGGGCAGGGTTTGTCGATGCTGGTGCGGACGCGGCATCACGCGATTCTCTACGACGCCGGCCCGGCGATGCCGGATGGCTACGACGCCGGCGAACGCGCCGTGCTGCCGACGCTGCGTGCACTCGGCGTTGGCCGCATCGACACGATGATCCTGAGCCATGCCGATGCCGACCACGCCGGCGGCCGCGAGGCCATCGCCTCGGCGCTGCCGGTCGGCCGCACGCTGGCGCCCCCCGACGCGCCGCTGCCGGACATCACGGCCTGCATCGCCGGCGAGGGCTGGACCTGGGACGGCGTGCGCTTCCGCTTCGTGCATCCCACGCCCGGTTTTCCCTACCTGCGCAACCAGTCCACCTGCGTGCTGCGCATCGAAAGCCCGCACGGCACCGTGCTGCTGACCGGCGACATCGACGACCTCATCGAATCGCGCCTGCTGCGCATGGCGGCCAGCGACCTGCGCGCCGACGTGGTCGGCATGCCGCACCACGGCAGCGGCGGATCTTCGTCCGAAGGCTTCGTCGCGGCCAGCCACGCCCGGCTGGCCCTGGTCTCGGCCGGCTATGCCAACCGTTTCAAGCACCCGCGGCCGACAGTGATGGCGCGTTGGCAGGACGCCGGAACGGCCGTTGAAAACAGCGCCGACAGCGGTGCGCTGACCGTCCGCATCGACGGCGATGGGCTGCGCTGGGAGGCTGAACGGCGCGTTGCGCCACGGTTCTGGGATGCGGTCGCCCGGCGTGGCGGCGGGGCTGGGCTATCCTATCGGCCCGTTCCCGATGTGCCCCCGCAAGGACCCCGATGATCGAACTGGTGAAGGCCGGTGGCTGGCCGATGATCCCGCTGCTGCTGCTCTCTTTCGTTGCCCTGGCGATCATCGTCGAGCGGTTCTGGAGCCTCCGGCGTGCCGCCGTCATGCCGCCGGGGCTGGGCGAGGAGGTCCGCACCTGGGCCCGTCGCGGCAACCTGGAGCAGCCGCACATCGACGCGCTGCGCGCCACCTCGCCGTTGGGTGCGCTGCTGGCCGCCGCGCTCGACGTCCGCCACAAGAGCCGCGAGGCGATCCGCGAGCGCGTCGAGGACACCGGCCGGCACCTGGTGCACCGGATGGAGAAATACCTCAACACGCTCGGCACCATCGCCGCGGCCGGCCCGCTGCTGGGCCTGTTCGGCACCGTGGTCGGCATGATCCAGATGTTCCTCGGCATCCTCGACCACGGCGTCGGCGACGTGAACCAGCTGGCCGGCGGCATCGGCAAGGCGCTGGTCTGCACCGCGATGGGCATGATCGTGGCGGTGCCGGCGCTGATGTTCCACCGCTACTTCCGTGGCCGCATCGCCAGCAACATCGTCGACATGGAACACGAGGCGATGCAGCTGCTGGACGTGCTGGAAGCCCGCGAGCACCGCTGACATGCGCATCCGCGACCATCGCGCCGACGACGAACCGGAGATCAACCTGGTCCCGATGATCGACGTCATCCTGTGCCTGATCATCTTCTTCGTCGTCACCACCACCTTCGACAGCCGCGCCGTGCTCAAGCTGCAACTGCCGCGCGCCGATGGCGAGCCGGCCAAGACCGAATCGCAGCCGCTGTCGCTGCTGATCAATGCCGATGGCCGCTATTTCGTCGGCGACCGGGAGGTGCTGCGGACCGACGTGGAGTCGCTCAAGCGCAGCATCGCCGAAGTGGCCGGTGACGACCGCGAGCGCACCGTGCTGATCCGCGCAGACGCGCGCACGCAGTGGCAGGCGGTGATCACCGCGTACGAGGCGCTGGGCCAGCTCGGTTTCCGCCACATCTCCAACGCCACCGCGCCCGAACAGAAGGCGCAAGGTGCCCGCCAACCCTGATGGCCGGCGAACGACCGACACTGGACCAGAAGCAGGTGCAACGCCGCCTGCGTGGTTACGCCAAGCCTTACAGGTCGTGGATCGGGTTGGGCCTGCTGGCGATGCTGCTGGAGGCCGCGGCCAGTGGCGCGGTGGCGCAATCCGTGCAGCGGATCATGGACGACTACCTGGCGAAGCCCGAAGCGTTGTGGTGGATCCCGCTGATGCTGGTGGTGCTGTTGCTGGCACGCGGCGTGTTCGGCCTCGTCAGCGATTACACCATCGCGCGGGCCGGTCGCAACGTCGCCCGCGACCTGCGCATGCAGTTGATGGCGAAGTACCTGCGCTTGCCCGGCAGCCGCTTCGACCATGAACCGGTGCCCTCGATGCTCACCCGCCTCGGTGCCGATACCGAACAGGTCGCGCAGGCCAGCGTGGATGCGCTGAAGGTGATGATCAGCAACATCTTCAACATCCTCGCCCTGCTGGCGGTGATGTTCTACAACAGCTGGCGGGTCTCGCTGGTGCTGCTGCTGCTGGCGCCGCTGATGGCCTGGATGATGGGCAAGGTCGGCAAGCGGTACCGCCGCCTCAATCACGACATCCAGGAATCCTCCGCCGACATGCTGCAGACCGCCGACCAGGCCCTGCACGCGCAGCACGAGGTCAAGACCTATGGCGCGCAGCCTTCGGAACTCTCGCGCTACGGCGTCCAGACCCTGCGCAACGTGCGATTGGCACTTAAGGTCGAAGTCACCCGCGGCTCGTTGTCGATGTTCGTGCAGGGGCTGGGCGCGATCGCCTTCGCGGTCATGCTGGTGGTGGCCGGCCTGGAGGCGAAGGCCGGTCGGCTGACGCCCGGCAGTTTCATGGCGATCGTGACCGCGATGGTCAGCCTGGTGCCGTCGTTGCGGCAATTGTCCAATCTGCAGGCGATGCTGCAACGTGGCTATGGCTCGGCCGAACGCCTGTTTTCGGTCATCGATCTGCCGGACGAGCGCGATGATGGTGATGTGTCGATCGGGCGGGCGCGCGGCCAAATCGAGTTCCGCCATGTCGATGCGCGTTACGAGGGCGCAGATGCCCCGGCCTTGCACGACGTCAATTTCGTCGCCAGGCCGGGCACGGTCACCGCGATCGTCGGTCGCTCGGGGAGCGGAAAGTCCACGCTCATCAAGCTCATCCCGCGTTTCTACGAACCGGAATCCGGGCAGATATTGCTGGATGGCGAACCGCTCGATGCTTACCGCCTCGCCGACCTGCGCCGGCAGATCGCGATGGTCGGCCAGCAAGTGATGCTGTTCGACGGCAGCATCGCGCAGAACATCGCGTATGGCGAGTTGGGCGATGCCGATCCGGCGCACATCGAAGCGGCCTTGCGCGGCGCCAACGCGATGGAATTCGTCGAGCGCCTGCCGGCCGGCATCGACAGCGAAGTCGGCGAACGTGGCGGGCGGCTCTCCGGTGGCCAGCGCCAGCGCCTGGCCATCGCCCGCGCGATGCTCAAGGACGCGCCCATCCTGATCCTCGACGAAGCCACCGCCGCACTCGACAACGAATCCGAACGGCTGGTGCAGGACGCGCTGGAACAGCTGATGCCGGACCGCACCACCCTGGTCATCGCGCACCGGCTGTCCACCATCGAGCACGCCGACCAGGTGCTGGTGCTCGACCAGGGCCGGCTGGTGGAGCAGGGCACGCATGCCGAACTGATCGCCCGCGAAGGCCTGTACGCGCACCTGCATCGCATGCAATTCCGCGAGGCGTCGTGAGCCGTCACCCGCGCCCGACGCCGGCGTGGTGGCAGGGCGGGGCGGCGATCCCGCTGCACGCGCGCATCCTCGAACCCGTCTATGGCGCGCTGGTCCGGCTGCGCCGCGGACTGTACCGGCGCGGCTGGCTGCGCACCCAGCGGGTGGGCATGCCGGTCATCGTGGTCGGCAATTTCACCGCCGGCGGCAGCGGCAAGACGCCACTGGTGATCGCGCTGGTCAACCGGCTGAAGCAGACGGGCTGGAATCCCGGCATCGCCAGCCGCGGCTATGGCCGTGAGGACGCGAAGACGCCGCGCTGGGTGGAGGCGAAGAGCGACCCGCGGACCCATGGCGATGAAGCCGTGCTGATCGCCCGCCGCACCGGCGCCAAGGTGCGTGTCGATGCCGACCGCGTCGCGGCCGCACGCGCACTGGCCGGCGCGGGCTGCGATGTCATCGTCTGCGATGACGGCTTGCAGCACCTGCGCCTGCATCGCGACATCGCCATCGAGGTGATCGATGGCGCGCGCCGCTACGGCAATGGCCGCCTGTTGCCGGCCGGTCCGCTGCGCGAGCGGCCGGAAGAGGCCGGCTCCCCCGATTTCCGCGTGGTGAACCACGGCGTCACCGCCGAAGTGCCGGAGGATGCGCTCGGCGAATGGCCGCTGCGGCAGGCCTTCGGCCACCCTTTCCCGCTCAAGGGCAAGCGTGCGCGTCCGTTCGCGGATTTCCGCGGGGCGCGCGTGCATGCCGTCGCCGGCATCGGCCACCCCGAGCGCTTCTTCGACCTGCTGCGTGCGCAGAAGCTTGGCGTGGTGCCGCACCCGTTCCCCGACCATCACGCCTACGTGCCGGAAGACCTGCGGTTCAACAGCGAACTGCCGATCTTCATGACCGAGAAGGATGCGGTGAAGTGCGCCGCCTTCGCGCCCGCCGACAGCTGGTGCGTGGCGATCGAGGCGCGCCTGCCGGATGCCTTCTGGCTGGCGCTGGAAGACAAGCTGGCCCCGCTGAGGAAGACGCCCGATGCCTGATTTCGTCGTCGCCATCCCCGCCCGCTACGCGGCCTCTCGCTTGCCGGGCAAGCCCCTGCGCCTGTTGGGCGGCAAGCC